>PVBE010325753.1_pt1 | contig 10608 bp, 13 predicted proteins | sample 1631181 | NCBI WGS metagenome assembly PVBE01 (sample SAMN08397723, study PRJNA350692) | Marine metagenome, whole genome shotgun sequencing project. | isolation source: water | place: Pacific Ocean | collected 2012-04 | reverse complement strand
TTTCATCAATACGATCATCAATTTTTAAACTACTTATTAAATTAAATTCTTCAATATTAGGCCAGACTATCATATTATTTGTTTTGTTATACTTAACATTTACATCGGTTATAAAATCTTTATTTTCATGAGAGTACTTTTCATCTAAAGTAAAAAATTTATCCAGTAGGGCCCCCTTACCAGATCCTCTAGAACCAGTTAACAATATTATATCATATTTATCGAAAGATTCTTTAAGCAATTTTATCGCATCAGTAACATTAGTTCTTAAGTAGGGGAACTCTTCCGTAAATAAATAATGTTTTTCTAACCTATTGCTCATTGTAAATCCGTACTGGGTATCTGCTCGGAATCAGATTTATTATTATTAATATAGTCTTTAATTATTCTAATACACTCTTTTACAACTTGATCTATTGTTAATAAATTTGTATTAATTACATATTGTGAATATTTCTTGAATTTTTTTGCAAGATCTCTTTGCAGCATACTGTCGTTTTCAAGGTCAGTATCAAAACTTTTAGTGGATTTTTTCTGTAACCTGATTAAAGCTGTTTTTTCAGAAACATCCAGACTTATAGTTATATCGGCATTTGGAGGAAAAACATTATTATATATATTTAATATGTCTTCATTTAACAATGTTTCATGATAAAGCAATGTTGACAAGGTGTATCTATCCAATACTACTGGCCGCACTTTGCATCGTTCAATAATATCTTCCCATATTTCCCAGAGGCTACCCACATAAAACAACAAACGGGCTTTGACAGAACGCTCTGGAAGTTCAAAAAATAGTTTTAACGGTTTATAATCAACTGGTGGTGTATTTATAAAATTACCTTTGATTGATGTAGCTAATGCCTCAGCTACAGTGGTTTTCCCTGCCCCATCTATCCCTTCAATAGCAATAATAGGGAATCTGTCACGAAAAGGAATTTCATGTTTGGTGACTTTAGATATTTCATGATCAATTATTTTTTTCGCCAATTTTATTACCGCCAATGGTTTTTTACTGCCACTCGTCTCTCGAGACAACATAATCGCAGAAGCGCGCTGCCTGACTGCCAATGCGACATCATTCAATTCCGACCTGTTTGGTATTGAATAATCAGCAAAATTCTCAAGCATTTGTGTTGCAACAATCACCGGTTTGTTCATTATCTTACACATCGTGATAATACTATGTTGTATGTGTGGAAGTTTTTCGACATTAATAGCGGTCGCTAAATCCCCTCTTGCTACCATAATGCAATCAGATTCTCTTATAATATCCGAAATATTTTCCAATGCCGGTTCAGTCTCGACCTTTGTCATTATCTTCGGAATACATTTTCCGTAAATTTCGGACAATTGTTTTTTGCATCTTAAAATATCACTAGCATTTCTCACCAAAGATATATTGATATATAAGGGTATTTGTCCAGCTACTTTTACTCCGTTTAAATAACTGATATCACCTGGTGTTAACTGATTAATGGTGATATCAAAGTTTGTAAAGACTATATTATTATTTGTTTTTATTCTTTGCTTGGCAAAATCAATACATCCTACCAAACTTGTTTTTGTTTTATCTATGATCTTAATGGCAATATTCCCATCTCGTATTAACAAAGATTCTCCTACAGGAATATTATTTATATGTTTTTTTATGCCAGGTATTGGTATCTCCCCTTGTCGATTTGTTTCCTTTTTATCAACAATTGACAGCTTAGAGTTTTGTTCATAAATGATACTATTTTGAACCTGCCCTATACGAAGTCTATCAGAAGGAAAATCTGGAATAACAAAACAGGGGGTTTTTTGATCTTCAGCAATTTCTTTTACTAGTAAGTATTGTGAATGATGGTCTTGGTTTTTATAAGCAAGTGGTTGACGAAAATATCGAACCCCAGAATTAATGGCAGAAATAATATCTTCTTTTTTACAAAAAGAAGGACCAAGGGTAGCAATAATCACCGGCGAGTGTTGATTAAACAACCCACTGTCTAAAGTGTGATTATGCATTTCGATCAGCTAATAATTGACAGTGATAAATAAAACACGATGCATGGATTTATTCTAAAATACGTCATATATATTAACTACATCACCACCAATCTCTACTGAATCCCCAGACTTTTTACCTTCTATTGCTATCCCGAGTGGGGAATTCATACTGATAGGTAAATAATCTTTGTCATCTACATTTATTGGATTATCAACAATATATGCGCAAATAAAATAATTTTCCTGGTCCGTTTGAACTACACTGCCATGTACGACAGAATTATACAAGTTCTTAATGTTAATTTTAGTTATAGCAGGTAAAATCCTCCTTTTTGTATCTATTTGCCTTGCAAAGCCATTCACTCTGGCCTGGGCCTCTTCCTTAAAAGAGTCATACCTTGATTCCATAGCCCCTATGTGTTGGTTGGCTTCAAATTGCGCATCATTCATAGCTTTTATTAATTCATCTAGTTGTTTATCTAACTCTTTTCTGCATACATTAACAAGTTTTTCTTTTATCTTTATCTTATCCATTTTTCACTATTCCTAAATTATATTTTTTACTTAAGTAAATTCACCAACTTGTCTAATATAAACAGGTTTATTATCATTTCCACTCAGTATATTTTCATAAGAAAGTTTTCCACCGCTTGTTAATGCGTAAATAATATCATTGTTGCTTACTTGCTCATCAAGACATTGTAATGTATTATCATTCCTTACACCGCAAGGCTTCAGTAATCCATCCAAACCAATTCGAATCGAGTGACGGCAACCTTCTGTACACTTGTCTCTTACGGCACAATTTAAATTTGAGCAATTATTTTTTTGTGTAGATGATTTAAAGATGAAGACAGCGCCAGACTTCAAAGTATATTTTGTCTTTTTATATGGCCATTCTTCTTCACATACATCTACAATTTTTTCTTTAATTTGAGCATATAAATCTTCTAAGGGAAGGTATAAACTATTTTTACCATTTGTTTGAAGCAGATCTATCACTTTTATTGGAATTCCGTTGTTCTTTGATGATAATTCTTCAAATGCGTTTATTTCATTTTCATTAATCTTTGTATATAACATATTAATTTTTAACGGTATGTGTGTATTTAATACCATTTCAATACTATCAAGTACCGCGTTCAGCTTGTCTCTTTGAGCATATTTAATGTAACCGTCCCTAGTCAATGAGTTTAAACTAATTGTAACATCGGAAAGACCAGCGTCCTCAAGTCTATTGATCATACCACCCAATAATATGCCATTAGTTGTCATGCTTATTCTTGATACTTGGGAAATAAAATCCAATTTTTGGATTAAATCTTCAAGTTCTTGCACCCCCGCAAGTGTTGGGTCGCTCGATCCTGCAAATCGTATGGATGCATTTTTTGAAGATGTAACATCTATTACTCTTTTAATTATATTATAAAAATCAACGTTATTGATAGCAGCAAATTCTTTGTTATTGAAATAATCTAAATGACACCATGTGCAGGCAATATTGCATTTTGGCTTTTTTACATACTTCCCACCAGGAACAGTTTTATCTAACCGGAATCTCAGAGTTTTATTATTTAATATTTTTTTCATGATACTTCATAAACAACAATTATTGTGCCAAACTATTATTGACCTGAAAAAATGGTGTCAAAATAATAAACAGCGATAAAACTTACCCTGTTTGGTAATAATTGTTACATAATGTATCACTTGTCTAAGCCTCATAATTGATCTAGATATTCCTGCCTAAAATAAAACTGGATATAGGCATTAGCCATTTCCTTACAAAGTTCATCTATGGAATATTCTGATATAGATTTCAAATGCGTTATATTATACTTAAGTGTTTTGCTCAAATCAAATATATCCTCTTTCTCTAACTTATTTTTAACTAGCAGCTGTTCACCTGTTAAATCATTGTCAGTTATTCTTGGCCAAATATGTTGATAATCAAGCAAATCGTTGTAGCTAAGATTCGAACCATTTTTAATAATATCATTAAAAAGTTCTGTGCCCGGAAATGCTCTTACTATGTAAAAAAATGCTGATCCCAAGCCAAGTTCGATTGAGAAATCAATAGTTTGCTGCATTTGTTTCTTTGTTTCCCTAGGGAATCCAAGCATAAAAAAGGCTTTTGTTTCTATGCCAAAATCTTTACACAAGGATATCGCCCTTCTAACATCATCACTGTTTTGTTTTTTATTCATTATTCCTAAAACATCATCAGAACCTGATTCAATACCAAATGTCAATTTATGACACCCTGACTCTTTCATATACTCTAGATTCTTTTCGGTTATACTTTCCGTTCTAGAGAAGGATTTCCATTTTATTTCTATTTGTCTATTTTTTAATTCTGTGTTGAATTCTTTCAATCGTTTTGGGACAACAGTGAATGTATCATCACCAAAATGTAAATGAGTTATGCCATCATTTAACATTATTTCAATTTCATCAACCAAGTTATTTATGGATCTGAAACGAATAGTGCGACCCGTAAAAGCTGCAGCTGCACAAAACTTGCAGGGGAAAGGACAACCTCTTGATGATAATATTCCTGCTTGATACCCTCCGGAAATCTTAAAAGGTTCATTGATAGAATATTTTCGTGCGGGGAAAGGAACTTCATCTAGCTCCATTTTGTTACCAATTCCCTGCATTGGATATCCATTTACAATTACTCCTGGTATTGTTCTTAATGAGTCCTTAAATGACCTATTAATTACATCAGTTTTATTCATTAGTCTTAGATATTCGATCCAGGCAAATTCTGATTCACCAATAAATATGGCATCCAGACGAGGAATTTGATTAAAAGTATAATCTTTTAATGTAGTTGGGTGAACCCCGCCAGCAATTAACAAATTTGGGCTTTTATGTAATTTATCTAATATAATTTTTACAGTTTTTACTGTTGGTGATGTCAGGTTGAACCCCAAAACGGAAGGATTTAAATTATCGATTATTGAACAAATTTCATCCGGACTTAATCTTATAGCTTCACAATCGACGAGAACTGTTTTAATTCCTGCGTTATCCGCCATAGTCGCTAAAATACCCAGGCCAAAAGGCGGTAGAGTTTTATATTTTCCACTTTGCCCCGGATCATAAATATCCAAAGGAGGATTAACTAATACTATATCGGGATTATCAGGTTGGTTAGTATCTTTTAAATATTGATTAAAATAATTAAGAGCGTTTATCACAGCTCTTATTTTTCACTGCATGTTCATATAATCGATCTAAGATTTCAAACTCTTTAGCCGTAGGTATATATCTACCTTTTTTCACCCTATGTCTAATTTGCACAACTTCATTAATATTGATATTTATTTCGTTTACGTCTGGAAAAAATACCGGATACAATTTCTTAAAAACAGCGTGTGGTGATTTGTTTAAAGTATAACCATAATGGTTTAACTCTAAGTCAATGATTCGAAAAAGCACATCATATGTTGCAGTATATTTAATAGAAATGTTATTTGATTTTCGTCTATCTTCAAGGATTTTTAATGAATTTTTATTTTGTACCATATACTTATGCTGATTGCAAATTTTTAAATTGCCCTCATTACATAATGATTTTAATCTTTCTTTCATAGCTACCACCATCTTTTCCTACTTTTTCTTATAGAAGTGGAACTGTGCCACATATATTTATATGGCCTCCCATAAATTGCACGAGCATACGCCTTTGGATTTCTAATCCTTTTGCCGTTACCATTATACCATTTACCTCGAGAATTTTTTTTGAATGACATTTTAATACTCCTGTTTTTTTGTTACTGTTTACTATGTTTACAATAACTGGTACAAGAGTCATGCCAAAACCAAAATACAAGGGTAAATCCCCTCATTTATAATAATATACGTAAAATATTTTACGGTTACCGTAATAATTAATACTCTATCTTTTTCTTTTTATGTCTCCAAGCTTTCATAGTACCTGGATTTAAATTAAGCAGTCGATCTGCTTCAGCTGCGTTATTGTCCGCAATTTTAAGTGCCTGCCAGCGAATTTCTTCTTCAAACTTTTTAATGTCAAAAGGTAAATCCGGCATTAACCCTATTTCGGGAAGATCCTCTGACGATGCAGTCGGTTTATACCTCTCGGGAATATCCTTCCGCGAAATATGTTTATTAGGAAACCGTCGTGCAAGGCGATTTATCCAGTTCTTCAACTCTCTAACGTTTCCAGGCCAATCATAGTTCTTTATTTCCCTGATTAGATCATCATCGAGCGAAATAGCAATGTCATCCGATTTAATAAAATGATTAAGCAAAATAGGGATATCTGATTTCCTATCTCGCAATGGTGGTAAAGATATAATTTCATGAAATCGGTCTTTTAAGTCTTGCCGGAATACACTAGTATCATTTATATCAATATTTGTTGCAGCCACAACCTGAATATTTACATTGATTGATTTTACACCGCCAACACGTCTGATTGTTTGTTCCTGGAGAAGCCTGTTTAATTGAGATTGGCAGTGCAATTTTAAATAACCGATTTCATCCAGAAAAATCATTTTATTATCATGTGCTTCAAATATTCCAATTTTCTGTTTATCAGCTCCTGTAAATGATCCTTTTTCATGTCCGAAAAGTTCACTTTCAATTAATGATTCTGAAAAACCCGCTGAATTAAAAATTTCATAAGACTGTTTTAGTGGTTTGCGGTATAAGTACCAAATAGACTTTGCGATCATTTCTTTCCCAGTTCCCCGTTCCCCAATAATAAGTACATGCGTTTTACAATTAATATCATAGAATATCTGTTCTTTTATTTCTCGGATTACAGGTGATCCACCGTTAAGAAATGGGAAACTTTGATTTAAATCATTCACAGATTTTTCTGCTAACAGGATCCGTTTATCATTGGAAACTTTAGCAAGTTCTGTTTGAAAAATTTCCGGTGTTGTTTCTGTTGTAACTGGTGCAAAATTAAAAATTACTTCTACTGTTGACTCATTCCTGCGTCGAAATTTTGGATCTACAGATTGGATCAACCTTGCGTTGGGTAAAACACCGGTTTTATGTAACAATACCCAGCAAACTGTCATAGTGGGTGTCCCCGAAGTAAGATTAATAAGAGATTCATCATTCTCAATGTTTTCAATCTTCTGGATATTTAAATGCAATGTCGTGTAAACATGAATGTAGTCGGTAGGGTCGATTATATCCACAGGGATTATTGTTACAGAAACATCTGTCTTAAATGATTCGATTTGTCTTTTTACTTTTTCTGCAATGGAGGGGTAATTTTCAAACTCATTCTTCGGGGTTTGAAAAATATAAACTGATTTTATTTCGTCAGAATACTGATGAAATACTGTAAGAGCAGGACCTGGCCCTTCCGGGTTTAACTTATCGTGGTTTCCGACAAATGTTAGGTAAATCATATGCTTCCCTTTTTTCTACTCAGGTGTTATGTATTCTAAAATGATTAAAGTTAATAATTTGACAAAAATTACACTGAATTTCTTACCAATGTGGCTATCTCTTTTATAAACAAAAAACCCCGCTGCTGCGGGAATCTTGCTTAAAGTTCTATGTACAAAGCACTAACTATTTTTTCCTTAACATATTTTTTTGTATCATTATCACCATAGATATCAAGACGGGCGTATAGGCTTAAATCTTGTATATCAAGATTCCACAGTTGTGGCCGCACATTTATCCAATCAATAATAATTAAAAATAAATCCCAAACTATTATTTCATAATCAGGTATTGCATATGTACTATCAAGTTTACTTGCAGTTGAATCTGATGCCTCTAACATTTGAGACGTCATTTTCTTTGCATATCTCAATGCGCTATCCTGTCCGTTGATTTGACTGCACATGTAGAGAACAGCTTCAGTGGGCGATACATCGCGCAATTCTTTCCATTCATTATAATTAATCTGCCCATTCAAGATACATAAGAGAGATGTAACAACTATTAACAGTTTATTCATTGATTGTCCTTTCATTTTTTTCAAAAAAAAAGGGAATACCCTGCGGCATTCCCTTGGTTCAATGAATAAACCTTTTAAGTTTTATTTGGTTCCTATTTTAACAAAAAACCCCACGACAGTGGGGCTCTTGCTTAAATTCCACTCTTTCATTATAAATTAATCCTCATCATCTCCCCACAGGTTCAGCCAATCACCTAAAAGATAAATCCCAGCCATAATTGCCAGGTCATCAAGTAAAGTACTGCTGCATTCCGGGCATTTGGGATCTTTATTGCTCTGCTCCTCAAATTCATAGCCACAGTCTTGGCAGCGATATTTAATTATATCTTTATCCATAATTAATCATCTTTTAGCTCCCCCATTCCAAACAAATGATCCTGCCATCCTGCGGATGATCCCTGTGCCATAAAGGAGGGTGTAAAATATATTTTCAAATTTCATCCTTGTAAAAAAAGGGGCGGACAAAACAAAGGGATAAAAAACCGCCCCCCGGGGTTCAATCAATCACCCTTCATTAGATCCAGACACCAAATCATCAATACAGCTTCAAACACAGCTGCAATGGTTAGAACAGCTCCTGTATCAATGTAATCCATCATTAAATCTGTCAATTCCCTGTCTGTAAGCGTCAAACGCTCTGTTCTATTATCATAACTATGTTCATCATTAGCCATTATTGATCAGGGGACCAATCTTTCATTACTAAAGAATTATTGAAATCCTTGTATTGAACTTCATCCAACAGATCAAAGGCAATGAGCATAAAAGCTGATCGCTTGACATAATGAACATTGCTCAAGTTGCTTTGATTTACTCTACCTTTTTCCTGTAAGATATCCCAGGTCTTCTCAAAAAATTCGTAGGGGATTTTTTCATAATTCGGTTTACTTTTCATTGTACGAACTTCTACTGTATCACCATCCAAGCGTACGAAATTGGGTTCATTATCAGTCTTTGTAAAGTAGCGTCTATTTTCAGCTAACTTTTCCAGAATTAAGGGATAAACCTCTGTTTTAAAATCGAGCATATTGTCACTCCTTTTTATTATGTGTTATAGATATATCTACCGCTATATAGCAGAGACCTTTCAATATCCTTTGCTTCCACTCTATCCGCGGTTGAAATTGTGCGGTAGACAATATCCTGGTAATTATCCAAAACGTATTGCCGTTTCATGTAGTTATTCCTTCTGCCCACACCATAAGGCGCCGGCATTAGTGATTTCATTCTCCTGCGTACACCCACGCTGATTCCCACTAGCACATATTCACCAGTTACTTTATTTTGCAGTTCATATACACCAGGACCGTTTGGTGCTGCAATACCACGTATTTTATCCGGCGATGGAAAGGGTGTCCATTCTGTCCAGTTCATTTTATACCTCCTTTTTGTTATGCCTGGTTAATGCCCAGTTTTAACATGAGCTCTTTTTTCAATTGATCTTTTTCAGCTATCTCCTCCGGTGAAAAAACCAAATTTCTTAATGAGCCTAGATAGACCATGAGCTGGTTGAAATATTCCAGCAGATCTTCACTATCATCAAGCTCTTTGCCCTTTGCTTCCTCATGCAGCAGTTCCAGAAGCTGAACATGATTGTTCAGCAATGTTGTGTACATTGCCTGTAACTGATCTTTGACCATGTATGTCCTCCTACTTGTTATCAGTTGATTGTGTTATGTTTACAATTATTTCCTGAATACGGGCCTGCCATGTATGCAGATCCGATTCGATAAGCGATATGATCAGAGCCAGTTTCCCCCGCAATTCCTGGTCATCAATATTTTTGGAAGTACTCTGGATCAGGCTGATAAAGCTCTGCACATTCGTTTCCTGCAGATCATTAAACTTTTCCAATGACTTAATATGGGATATCATATCCATTTTTGATAATTTGGGCTTGGCAGCAGGAACTTTCAGGTTTTCACGTATCCATTCGTCCACACGGTCCTTCATAAAATAAATGTTACCCTTTTCATCTTTTTCATAGGGTATGGTACCATCATTGATCTTATTATAAATAGGCTGTGCACTTTTATAACCGCAAAGACTGGCCACCTGGCTGATACTGTATTTTTCAATATGTTCCTCAACCAGTTCAATGTGCCAGCGCCGTGATCCATCCTGCCAAGCACCTTCAATACTTCCGGATCTGATCAAATTGCGCAGCGGTAACCCAGACCTGGATTTACTGTCCTTTAATACACCAGCATTTTCCAGTTCCATGGCAATTTCCACAGGTGTTATTGAGGACAGACTATGTTCCCGCAAGTATGTTTGGATGAAATTATTGACTTTAATAACCTTTGAACTTGGCATAATATTTCCTTTATTTGATTATATTATAACCTATATTTAATATATAAACAAGTGTTATTTCTATTATTTCTATTATTTAGTAATAAATATGTCTTTTATCACAATATATACACAATATTAATTGTTTTATTAGCAAAAAACCCCGCTTGTGCGAGGTTCTTGCTTAAATCCTATCCCGCCCCCTTTTCTAATTAGCCTTTACTAATATTATTTTGATTGGCCGAAGAGCCACAGCCACAGTTCCTCCGCGGCCCATACATCCAGCCATACATTGTGGCCGCGTCCCTGCACCTCTGTGTAGCGCGGGGCTCCGCCGGCATCTTTTATTGCCCCGGCCATGT
>PVBE012033296.1_pt1 | contig 10609 bp, 11 predicted proteins | sample 1631181 | NCBI WGS metagenome assembly PVBE01 (sample SAMN08397723, study PRJNA350692) | Marine metagenome, whole genome shotgun sequencing project. | isolation source: water | place: Pacific Ocean | collected 2012-04 | reverse complement strand
CGAAAATTGATCCGGAAGCTGGGATGGCCCTTCTTGATCAGGGTCTCGAAGGTGAATGCCACGTCCTCGGCCGTGATCCGTGATCCGTCGTGGAACCGCGCCCGGGGATCGATGGTGAACGCGACCGAGCCGCGGTCGGCGGCAATCTCAGCGCCGCTCGCGACCAGGGCGTAGAGCGCGTCCGGCTCGTCGGTGGCGCGGGTCATCAGGGTATCGAAGATCAGCGAGTTCCACTCCTCCTTGCGGCCCTTGAGGATGAATGGGTTCAGCGTCTCGAAGGTATCGAGGCCCCAGACGGTGATCGCTCCGCCCTTGGGCGCGTCCGGGTTGACGTAATCGAAGTGTTTGAAGCCGGGCGGGTATTTGAGGTCGCCGAAGACGCTGATGCCGTGCGACGGCTTGGCGCCGTCGGCCCACGCCGCGCCCGCCGCCAGCAGGGAAGCCGCGCAGGCGGCCGCGAAAAATCGTTTCATCGCGCCGGTCGTTCCGCCGATCATTGGCCCTTCGCCGGTTTCTTTCGGCTGTCGAGCGAGGCGGCCTTGGCCGGGTCGATCCACCAGCTCATGAAGTCGACGCCGTATTTGGGATCATTGGCCGGGCGGCCGAATATGTCCCAGTAGGCGATGCGGTCGAACTTGAGATGCCATTGCGGGATTACGTAATGGCCCCACAGCAGCACCCGGTCGAGCGCCCGGGTCGCGGTGACCAGGCTCTTGCGGTCGCGCGCTGCGACGATCTTGTCGATCAGCGCGTCGACTACCGGGTCCTTGAGGCCGATCAGGTTGCGGCTGCCGGGACGGTCGGCGGCGGCGGAGCTCCAGAAATCGCGCTGCTCGTTGCCGGGCGATTCCGATTGCCCCCAGCCCGAGGTGATCATGTCGTAATCGAAGCTGCGGATGCGGTTGATGTATTGCGACTGATCGACGGTGCGCATGCGCGCTTCGACCCCGAGCCGTCGGAGATTGCGGATGAACGGCGCGACGATGCGCTCGAACAGCGGGCTGACCAGCAGGATCTCGAATTCGAGCGGCTTGCCGGTCTTGGGATCGATCAGCTTGCCGTCCTTCACGCGCCATCCGGCCTTGCGCAGGATCTTGGTCGCCGTGCGCAGGTTGCGCCGGATCTTTCCGCTGCCGTCGGTCTTGGGCGGCTGGTAGATCCGGGTGAAGACCTCGTCCGGGATCTTGCCGCGATAGGGCTCCAGGATCGCAAGCTCGTCCTTGCCCGGCGGCTCGCGCGCGGCGAGCTCGGAATTTGAGAAATAGCTGCTGGTGCGCCGGTACTGGCCGTAGAACAGGTTCCTGTTGGACCATTCGAAATCAAAGGCGTAGGCGAGCGCCTCGCGCAGGCGGGGGTCCCGGAACTTTTCTCGCCGCAGGTTGAACACGAAGGCGCTCAAGCCGGTCGGCTGGGAATGCTGGACCTCGTCGAGCTTGGCCGCGCCGGCGCGGCGCGCGGGAAATTCATACCCAGTCGCCCAGATTAGTGAGGCGTTCTCCATCCGAAAGTCGTACTCGTGCGCCTTGAACGCCTCGAGCGCGACGGTCTGGTCGCGATAGAAGTCGAACCGCATGCGGTCGAAATTATTACGCCCCTTGTTGATCGGCAGATCGCGGCCCCAGTAATTCGGGTCGCGCACGTATTCGACGAACCGGCCGGGCTCGAACCGGGCGATGCGGTAGGGACCGCTGCCAATCGGCGGCTTCAGCGTGGTCTTGGAGAAGTCGCGCTTCTCCCAATAGTGCTTGGGCAGCACCGGAAGCTGCCCGGTGATCTGCGGCAGCTCGCGGTTGGGCGGGCCGGTGAACTCGAACTTGACCTTGTGGGCCGACAGCTTCACCGCGCGCGCGATGTTGGCGTAGTAGAACCGGTAGAACGGCCGTCCCTTTTCCTTCAGCGCGTTGAAGGTCCAGACCACGTCGTCGGCGGTGATGGGTTTTCCGTCGTGGAACCGCGCCTCGGGCCGCAGATTGAACGTGGCATAGGACAGATCGTCCGGCACCTCGATCGATTGGGCGATCAGGCCGTATTCGGCCGAGACCTCGTCCCGCGACGACGTCATCAGGTTCTCGAACACGAACCCGATTCCGACCGCCGGATTGCCCTTGATGATGAACGGATTGAACGTATCGAAGGTGCCGATCGAGTAACGCCTGATCGAGCCGCCCTTCGGCGCGTCCGCGTTGACGTAGTCGAGATGCTTGAAATCGGGACCGTATTTGAGCGTCTCCAGCAGCGTCAGGCCGTGGCTGACGGTCACCGTGGGCTCCGCCGACCGCACCCCGGCCGCCGCCAGCGTCAGCGCGCCACACACCAACGCGATCCCAGCCGTCACTCGCATCGTTCTACCCCCAGAAGATACGCGAAGCCCGCGTGAGGGGAATTTGTGACGCCGCGGCCCTCGGTTCAAGCCCGTTCTCGAGACACGCCCGTCGCGTCGAGCGCGTCGAGCGCCAATTCGTGCATCGCCCGATCGCCCGCCGCGACCACGCGGCCATCGGATTTCACCGTCAGCCTCTGCCCTCGCCAGTCGGTCATCACCCCGCCGGCGCCCTCGACCACCGGCACCAGGGCGCAGAAATCATAGGGTTTCAGGTCGGCCTCGGCCACCAGATCGATGAAGCCCCCGGCCAGCAGCCCGTAGGCGTAGCCGTCGCCGCCATATAGCGTGTCCTTGACCGCGGCCGACAGCCGGCGGAACGCGCGCGCGTCGTCACCGGTGAACAGGTCGGGCGAGGTGGTGTTCAGGATCGCTTGATCGAGGTTCGCGCAAGCCCGCGGCGACACCGCCTCGCCGTTGAACAGGGTGGCGCTGCCGGCGACGCCGATCCAGCGCTCGCGCGCGATCGGCTGGTCGATGACGCCGAGCACCGGCGTGCCGTTTCGGACCAGCGCGATCAGGGTCACGAAGGTCGGCTTGCCGGCGATGAACGCCTTGGTGCCGTCGATCGGGTCGAGCACCCAGACCAGGTCCGCGTCGTCGCGCTCGGCGCCCTCTTCCTCGCCGAGAATGCCGTGCGCGGGATGGTGGATGGCGATCAGCGCGCGCATCGACGCCTCGGCCTCGCGGTCGGCGACGGTCACCGGCGAGGCGTCGTCCTTGTCCTCGACCGCCACGCGCGCGCGGAAGTATTTTCGCACCACCGCGCCGGCGGCATTGGCCAGGCGGTGGGCGAAATCGACGTAATCGTTCGGATCGTAGGCGCTCGAACCGGAGGCGCCGGGATCGGGATCGGCCATGCCGCAGTGTGTCGCGAATCGGCGGCGATTGAAAGCCGCCCCGCGAGCGAACCCGAACCCGGGTTGGCGTTTAGCCGAACTTGCAGCTGAATGCGCCGATCACGTAGTTGACGTTGCGCTGGTCGTCGGAGAACGGCAGCAGGATGCTTCGGTACGTCACCTCGCGGCCGGCGCGATTGAAGAACCGGCCGACATCGGCCAGCGGCTTCTTCAGCTCCGCCACGGCGCGGCAGAACGCGAGGCCCTTTTCCCTGGCCGAGGGCAACACGTCCACCGCCGGCGTGCCCACCGGGTCATAGCCCAGTGCCGCCGCGACCGCGTCGCCGGCGGCGACGATCTCGTCCTCGCGCTCGTTGCGGCCGAGCTTGACGACGAACAGGTTCTGGTCGTCGAACGGCGCCGGCGTGCCGGGTATGTCGGCCACCGTCGGGAAGCTGCGCCCGCCCCTCAGATGTTCCCAATAGCTCAGTGCCCGGCCGACGAGGCGCTTTTCCGCCGACGGCACGGGAAGATCGCGTCGAGACTCTGTCATCGAACGTACTCACCCTGATTTATTTTTCGTCGCGGACATTCGTCCGCTAGCCCACGCCAGGATCGTCCAGAAAGTATTAACAACTGGTAAATCCCGCCGGCCGGCTAGGGCAGCGGCGCAGGCGAATCGCTGAGGCCGCGCAGGAAGGCGATCACGGCGGCGCGGTCGCGGGCTTTCTTGATTCCGGCGAATGCCATCTTGGAGCCCTTGATATATTCCTTGGGCTTGGAGAGGAAGGCGTTGAGGCTCTCGTATGTCCAGTTGCCCGCCTTGGCCATGAGCGCCTTGGAGTATTTGAACTTCGACTTCATGCCGCGCTCCGAATTGACCACGTTCCACAGATTGGGGCCGATCTTGTTCTTGCCGCCGCTCTTGGTGGTATGGCAGGTGGCGCATTTCTTGAACAGCTTCGCGCCCTTGGCGACATCGGCCGAGGCGAGGAGCGCCGCGATCGGCTCCATTGCTGGCGCCGTGGGCGCGGCCTTGGGTGCGGGCTCGGTGGTCGCGACGGCGACGGAAACGGGCGCCGCATTCTCGTCGGGCTGCACTAAGGCGTTGCCGATGGTGCCGATGATCACCAGGCTGAGACCGGTCGCCAGGACGGCTCCGACGATCTTGTTGACTTCGAGCGACGACATGGTCCGGGTCTCCAGCTTGGTGGCCGCGCCGGCGGCGTGCGCACGGTCCGAATGATAGTCCGTTTTCGCGCCGGGTCAGGCGGTATATTGTGGCGAGCGCCGCGCATGGCGCGCGGCGCGAGCCCGCGGAGGCACTCGTTAGCAAATCATGACTTCCCCGCGCAACCCCGTCGTGGTTATTCCGGCCCGCCTCGCCGCCACCCGGTTTCCCGACAAGCCGCTCGCCGACCTCTGCGGCGAGCCGATGATCGTCCATGTCTGGCGCCGCGCGGTGGCGGCCGATGTCGGCCCCGTTCTCGTCGCCTGCGGCGACGCGGCGATCGCCGATGCCATTCGCGCGGCCGGCGGCGACGCGGTGATGACGGATCCGGCTCTCCCCAGCGGCTCGGACCGGGTCCACCAAGCGGTTGAGCGGAGCGATCCCGGCGGCGATCATGACGCGGTGATCAACGTCCAGGGCGACCTGCCGACCATCGAGCCCGCCGTCATCGCTGCTGCGCTCGCCCCGCTCGCCGAGCCCGAGGTCGATATCGCGACGCTCGCCGCCGTCATCACCGAAGCGCGCGAGCGCTCCGATCCCAACGTCGTCAAGGCGGTGCTCGCCGTGGCGGATGGGGCGACGGCGGGCCGCGCGCTCTATTTCAGCCGCGCCAGCGTGCCGTCGGGCGACGGGCCGCTCTACCACCACATCGGGCTCTATGCGTTTCGCCGCACCGCGCTCGCCCGCTTCGTCGCGCTGCCCCAAGGCGTGCTTGAACGGCGTGAACGGCTCGAGCAGCTGCGCGCGCTCGAGGCCGGCATGCGGATCGACGCCGCCCTCGTTGACACCGTTCCGCTCGGCGTCGATACTCCGGCCGATCTCGCGCGCGCGAGGTCGATTCTCCTCAGCCAGCCGCCCAACGCGGAGACGTCCACGTGAAGGCCCGCGTCCACATCACGCCCAAGCAAGGCGTCCTCGATCCGCAAGGCAACGCCATTGCGCACGCGCTCTCGGGCCTCGGCTTCGCGGGCGTCGGCGAGGTGCGCCAGGGCAAGGTCATCGAGCTCGAGCTCGACGAAGCGGACGCCGCCAAGGCGCGCGAGACGGTCGAGGAAATGTGCGTCAAGCTCCTCGCCAACACGGTGATCGAGGACTACGAGATTTCGATCGAAGAATGAACGCCGCCGTCATCGTCTTCCCCGGCTCGAACTGCGATCGCGACGTCGAGGTCGCGCTGGCGGCGAGCATGGGGCGCCGACCGATGATGGTGTGGCACGGCGAAGCGAGCCTGCCCGATTGCGACCTGATCGTCGTGCCCGGGGGATTCTCCTACGGCGACTACCTGCGCGCCGGCGCCATGGCGGCGCACTCACCGGTAATGCGCGAGGTGGTCAAGCGCGCCACGGACGGGGTCCCGGTGCTCGGCATCTGCAACGGCTTCCAGATCTTGATCGAGGCCGGGCTGCTGCCGGGCGCGCTGTTGCGGAACGCCGGGCTCAAGTTCGTTTGCAAGGACGTCTGGCTGCGCATCGAGCAAACCGATTCGCCGTTTACCTCGGCATACCAGAGCAATCAGCTTGTCCGCATCCCGATCGCCCACAACGACGGCAACTACTTCGCCGACGACGAGACGCTCGACCGGCTCGACGGCGAGGGCCGCATCGCCATGCGCTACGCCGGCGTGGACGGCGCGATCGACACGGCGTCCAACCCCAACGGCTCGGCGCGCAACATCGCCGGCGTGTTCGACGCCGGGCGCACCGTGCTCGGCATGATGCCCCATCCCGAGCGCCTCGCCGAGGCGGCGCTCGGCGGTACCGACGGGCGGGCCATGTTCGACCGGCTCGCCGCCGTGCTGTCGGGCTGAGCCGCGCCATGGTGTTCATCCCGTTCTCCGATCAGAACCGGCGCATCTGGATCGAGTTCCACTACGTCACCCTGGCGCTGATCGCGGCCTGCGTGGTGGTCTTCGCCTGGCAGTTCACCCGCGACGGCGACGGCCCGGCCCGCATCATCTTCGGCCTCGGCATGATCCCGGCGGTGGTCACCGGCGAGCGCGCCCTTGCGCCCGAGCTCGCCATGGTGCCGTCCGAGCTCACGCTGATCACCAGCCTGTTCCTGCACGCCGGGTTCTGGCACCTGATCGGCAACATGCTGTTCCTGTGGGTGTTCGGCGACAACATCGAGGACGCCATGGGCCATCGCCGGTTCATCGCGTTCTACCTGCTGTGCGGCGTGCTGGCGTCGATCGTCCATCTGTGGAGCGAGCCGTCCTCGGCGGTGCCCGTGGTCGGCGCCTCGGGCGCGATCTCGGGCGTGCTCGGCGCCTATTTCGTCCTCCACCCCAAGGCCAATATCTGGGTGCTGGTGTTTTCGGTGCTGCCGCTCAAATTGCCGACCTACGCGGTGATCGGCGGCTGGGCGGTGCTCAACATCGTCAACGCGGTGCTAGCCGAGCCAGGGACGACGGGGGTCGCCTGGTGGGCCCATGTCGGCGGCTTCGTCGCGGGCGCCCTGTTGATCCGGTTCTTCAAGCAGGAACACGTGCCGATGTGGGACACCTCGGGCGATGCGCGCTGGCAGATCGGCGGCCTCACGCTGCCCTCTCAACGGCGGGACCGCGGGTCATGAGTGTCACGCCCGAGATCGTTGCCGAGCATGGCCTGACCGCCGACGAGTACGCCCTGATCGAGCGCATCATGGACCGCGCGCCCAACATCACCGAGCTCGGCATCTTTTCCGTCATGTGGTCCGAGCACTGCTCGTACAAGTCTTCGAAACGCTGGCTGCGCGAGCTTCCCACCGAAGCCCCGTGGGTGATCTGCGGGCCGGGCGAGAACGCCGGCGTCATCGACATCGGCGACGGCCAGGCCGCCGTGTTCAAGATGGAAAGCCACAATCACCCGTCGTTCATCGAGCCCTACCAGGGCGCGGCGACCGGCGTCGGCGGCATCCTGCGCGACGTGTTCACCATGGGCGCGCGCCCGGTGGCCAACATGAACGCGCTCCGCTTCGGCGCCACCGACCATGCCAAGACCCGCCATCTGGTTGCCGGCGTGGTCGCCGGCATCGGCGGCTACGGCAACTGCATCGGCGTGCCGACGGTCGGCGGCGAGACCAATTTCGATCCCGCCTACAACGGCAACATCCTGGTCAACGCCATGACCGTGGGCATCGCCGACGCGGACCGCATCTTCTATTCGGCCGCCGCCGGGCCGGGCAACGCGGTGGTCTATGTCGGCGCCAAGACCGGGCGCGACGGCATCCACGGCGCGACCATGGCGTCGGCTGAGTTCGACGACGACACCGAGGCCAAGCGCCCGACCGTCCAGGTCGGCGATCCTTTCACCGAGAAGCTGCTGCTCGAAGCGTGCCTCGAGCTGATGGCGACCGATGCCATCGTCGCCATCCAGGACATGGGAGCGGCCGGTCTCACCTCGTCCTCGGTCGAGATGTCGTCCAAGGGCGGCGTCGGCGTCGAGCTCGATCTCGATGCCGTACCGGTGCGCGAGGCGGGCATGACGCCGTACGAGATCATGCTGTCGGAGAGCCAGGAGCGCATGCTGATGGTCATCCGCCCCGAGCGCGAGGACATGGCGCGCGCGGTGTTCGAAAAATGGGAGCTCGATTTTTCGGTCATCGGCCGTATCACCGAGAGCGGCCGGCTGGTGCTGCGGATGGCAGGCGAGACCGTCGCCGACATCGAGGTCGCGCCCCTGGTCGAGAACGCGCCGGAATACGACCGCCCGTGGACGCCGGCGCCACCGCCGGCCGAAATGGCGTCGCCCGCGAGCGCGGCTGGCGACATGGCGCCGACCGAGGTGCTGGCGCGTCTGATGGCGACGCCCGACCTCGCGTCCAGGCGCTGGATCTGGGAGCAGTACGACCACATGGTGATGGGCGATACCGTGGCACGGCCCGGCGGCGACGCGGCGATCGTCCGCGTCCACGGCACGCGGAAAGGCCTCGCCATCACCACCGACTGCACACCGCGCTACTGCGAGGTGGACCCGGTGGAGGGCGGCCGGCAGGCGGTCGCCGAGGCGTGGCGCAACCTGACGGCGGTCGGCGCGCGGCCGCTCGCCGTCACCGACAACATGAACTTTGGCAACCCCGAAAAGCCCGAGATCATGGGCCAGTTCGCCGGCTGCATCCAGGGCATGGCCGAGGCGTGCCGCGTGCTCGACTTCCCGGTCGTCTCGGGCAATGTCTCGCTTTACAACGAGACCGACGGGCGCGCCATCCGGCCGGCGCCGGTGATCGGCGGCGTCGGGCTGATCGACGATATCGCCAACGCCGCATCGCTCGCGTTCGAGGCCGGCGACCAGGCGATCGTCGTCATCGGCGAGACACGGGGCCATGTCGCCATGTCGCTCTACATGCGCGAGTTCGCCGGTGCCGACGCCGGCGCCCCGCCGCCGGTCGATCTCGCGGCCGAGCGGCGCAACGGCGATTTCGTGCGCGCCCGCATGGCCGACGGTCTGGTGAGCGCGTGCCACGACGTTTCCGACGGCGGGCTGTTGGTCGCCGTCGCCGAGATGGCACTCGCCGGCGATGTCGGCGCCGACATCGCCGTGCCGGATGGCGAGCGGCAGCCGCTTGATTGGCTTTTCGGCGAGGACCAGGGGCGTTACGTCATCCAGACCGCGGACGCCGAGGCGGTGCTCGAGGCCGCTTCCGGCGCCGGTATTCCCGCAATCGTAATCGGCGGCACCGGCGGGACTTCGTTGACTGTCGCGGGCCAGGATCCTATATCGGTGTCGACGCTTCGCGAGGCGCACGAGGGCTGGCTGCCCGCCTACATGGCGACGCCCTGAGCGCCGGCGAGCGAGGAGGATCAACACGATGCCGATGGACCCGGGCGAGATCGAGCGCCTCATCAAGGACAGCATGCCCGATGCGGTGGTCTCGATTCAGGACCTTGCGGGGGACGGCGATCACTACGCCGCCCACGTCGTGTCGTCCGCCTTCAAGGGCAAATCCCGCGTGCAGCAGCATCAGATGGTTTACCAGGCGCTTCAGGGCCGGATGGGGGGCGAGCTGCACGCGCTCGCGCTGCAGACCTCCGCGCCCGACGACGCCTGACCGCAACGCAAACCGAACTTAAAGTCGAAGGAAGCTAGTCATGTCCGAGCCCGCCGTATACGAGCGCATCAAGAACGACGTCGCCGAAACCGACGTCGTCCTGTTCATGAAGGGAACGCCGGTATTTCCGCAGTGCGGGTTCTCCGCCGCCGTGGTCCAGGCGCTGAGCAGTCTCGGCGTTCGCTTCAAGGGGATCGACGTGCTGCAGGACCCCGAGCTGCGCGACGGCATCAAGCAGTTCTCGCAATGGCCGACGATCCCGCAGCTCTACGTCAAGGGCGAGTTCGTCGGCGGCTGCGACATCGTGCGCGAGATGTACGAGTCCGGCGAGCTGACCGAGATGCTCAACGCCCAGGGCATCGAGCTGCAGCTGACGAACCCCGAATAGCCGAGCCGTCCCCGCGGACGCTGCGTCAATGTGCCCGGAGCCGCTACCGCGGCTCCGTCAATGCGAACGCGGCAGCTTCATGCGCGTGGCGCGATCGCCGGTCTCGACAGCGATGGTCAGCACGTCGCTGTCGCGCAGCAGCCCGAGCTCGACCGTGACGCCGGCCCGGCCCGAGGCCCAGACCTTGCGGTACATGTCGGCGAGGCCGGTGACCTCGCGTCCGTTGATGCCCATCACCACGTCGCCGGCATCGACGCCCGACAGCTCCGCCGGCCCGTCCGGGGCGACCGAGGTGATCAACACCCGGCCGAGCGCCTCCATGCTGTAGATACCGAGCCACGGGCGCGGCGGCGCCGAGCTCTTGCCGTAGGTCAGCAGGTCGTCGATCACGTTCTTCAACAGATCGATGGGGATGAACATGTTGCCCGGCGCGGAGGTCGTGCTCTCCCGCGCGTCCTGGACGAACAGCGAGCCGAGGCCGACCAGCGCGCCCGAGGCGTCCAGCAGGCCGGCGCCCGACCAGCGCGGATGCGGTGGCGTGGTGAAGATCGCCTCGTCGAGCATGTATTCCCAGTAACCGGCGAACTCGCGCTTGGAGGCGACCTCCGCGAGAATGGTCTGGCTGGTGCCGCCGCGCGCCGCCACGATCGCCTCGCCGCCTTCGTCGATATTCTCGGCGCTGCCGAGCTCGAGCGGCCCGGCCCCGAGATCGCCGCCGGCCCGGACCAGGCCGAACCCGGTCTCGT
>PVBE011760589.1_pt1 | contig 10609 bp, 13 predicted proteins | sample 1631181 | NCBI WGS metagenome assembly PVBE01 (sample SAMN08397723, study PRJNA350692) | Marine metagenome, whole genome shotgun sequencing project. | isolation source: water | place: Pacific Ocean | collected 2012-04 | reverse complement strand
CCGCACGTCCGGTGCGACGAGGGGGGAGGTCGCTCTTCGCGTCCTCCCCTACTCTACCGTTTTTGCGTTGAAAACCCGTGTCGACCCGCGAAGATTAACCAGTTACGGCCGATCCGTTCTTCGTAGTGATCAGAAATCGATCCCGGCATAGGAAAGTATCTTTCTTAAGCCCTCTTTGTTGATTTCCCAGTGGAGTCGGTCCAGCGCTTCGGGTGGTTCCAGCCAGGCGTAGTCGATGTGCTCGTCGGAGAGATGGACAGGTGGCGGGCTCTCCAATTCGATTCCGACGAGATGTTCGACCACCTCCTGGTTGTTCTTGCCGAAACGAAATTCGGTCGCCGGGTCGAGGACGCGGGCCACCTGGCCGATGCCGGTCTCCTCGAGGACTTCACGGCGCCCTGCCTCGACAAAGTCCTCATCCTCAGGTTCGATCTTGCCCGTGACAGGCTGCCAGATATGACCCCGTTCGGAGGGGCGCCGCAACAGCAGGACGAGGGGGTGCGGTTTTCTGAGGTAAACAATGACCTGTACTTTTCGTATCATTTCAGTGTGGTCCGTATTATAGGCACAGGGGGCGCCCGGGAGCTCGTCCGGTCGAGGTAGTTTTGATTGAAGTCAATGAAAGGGTATCCATTCCCGACAGCGAGATCGAGTTCCATATGTCGTCGAGCAGCGGTCCCGGCGGTCAGAACGTCAACCGTGTGCGGACCCGGGTGACCCTGCGCTTCGACGTTGAGGCATCCGGGAGCCTGATCGATGGGGAGAAGATGCGCGTGTTTGCCCGGCTTTCCACCCGAATCAACAAGGAGGGAGTGCTGCAGGTTCACTCCGAACGCCACCGGAGTCAGGAAATGAACCGCACCGCGGCCGAATGCCGGCTTGGCGAACTCCTCGGTGAGGCGCTCGAGGAGACACGTCCCCGCAGGCGGACGAAGGTTCCCGGTGGCTCCAGGAAACGGCGCAGGGAGGACAAGCAGCGGAGATCCCGCCTCAAACAGACCCGGTCGCCACGGAGTCGGGCAGATGTGGACGAGTGAACGAGAATCTTCGAAAGGTCATTCGCGCGATCGAATCGAGCGGGTCGGATTGCATGGTTGTCGGTGTCGCCGGTGGGTCGTGCTCGGGCAAGAGTACGGTGGCTGCCTGGCTGGTCCGACAACTGCCGGACGCCAGGATTCTTCGAGTGGACGACTACTACCGCAGCCGGGTCGTCGATCGAGAGAAGTTTGCCGTGAATTTTGACGAGCCCGGGGCGCTGGACGTGGAACTGTTGCGCTTGCACCTGGATCAACTACGGGGCGGGGAAGGTGTCGAGAAGCCGACCTATGACTTCCGGTCCCACAGCCGTACCGGCTTTGAGTTGTTCGATGCGGCAAAAGTGATGGTGCTGGACGGTATTTTTGCGTTGCACGAAAGCCTTCGAGACAAGGTCGATCTCGGGGTCTTTGTGACGTGTTCGGCCGGAGAACGCCGTCGACGGCGGATTCTGAGAGATTCGACCGAGCGGAGACGGTCTCTGGCGAGTATAGTACACCAGTACGACACGACGGTTCGGCCGATGCACGACCTCCATGTCGAGGACACGCGTGCGGCAGCGGACCTTGTCGTAGCCAACGACGAACCGTGGGATGAGGAGTAGAAGGAAGAGAGAAGATGATCGAACTTGAAAGTCGGAATGAAGTGACAGTGTTGCGCCTTGCGCACGGAAAAGTCAGCGCGATCGATCTGGAATTGCTCGAGGGCATCGCAGATGAGCTGGAGAAGATCGAAAAGTCCCAGGCGCGTGCTGTTGTGGTCACGGGTACGGGAAACAGCTTTTCGGCCGGTGTGGATCTGTTTCGTGTACTGGACGGGGGCGAGGCGTATCTCGACCGTTTCCTGCCCGTTCTCAGCAGGTCCCTTGTCCGATTGTTCACGTTTCCACTGCCCGTCGTTGCGGCGATCAACGGACATGCCATCGCCGGAGGTTGCATACTGGCGTGTGCCTGCGACTATCGCGTGATGGCCCTGGGGAAGGGAAAGATCGGTGTCCCCGAACTGGTTGTCGGTGTGCCGTTTCCGCTGATCGCCCTGGAGATCCTGCGCGATCTCATTCCGGACCGGCATCTCCAGGAAGTGGTCTACACCGGAAACACGTATCCGGTGGAGTTTGCCCGGGAGCGGGGCCTGGTGGATGAGCTTGTGGACTCGACGAAGTTGCTCGACCGCGCCTGTGAGCTTGCCGAACAGTTTGCAGCCATCCCGGCGGAGTCTTTCAGAATCACAAAACAACAACTCCGGCGCCACGTGATGCATCGATGGGAGCTCGAAGCCGAGGAGGTGGACCGTCAGGTGGCCGCAGCCTGGGCGAGTCCCGACGTTCAGGCCGTGATCCGGTCTTATGTGGAGATGACTCTGGGGAAGAAGAAGTAAGGTAAGGGCCGGAATCTTGACGCGGATTACGCGGATTACTCAGATTAAGGAGAAGGGAATGGCAAGGAGCAAATCCATGATCCGCTCCCTGCCTCGTATCCGGGTCCTTCCCGTCATTCATCCGCGTAATCCGCGTAATCTGCGTAAATCATAATCTGCGTAAATGAAGTCCATCGAATCCCTCATTCATTCCTGGAGTGGTGAAGAAGTCCTCATCCGTTTCGACAAGTTGAGCGGGGCCTGGATCGTGATTGCCATTCACTCCACGCGTCTGGGGCCGGCCACGGGCGGTACACGCATGAAGCGCTACCCCGATCTGGTTTCTGCCGTCACCGATGCCCTGCGTCTCGCCGAGGGAATGACCTACAAGTTCGCGGTTGCGGGTCTGGACAGGGGCGGTGGCAAGGCAGTGATCGCTCTGCCTGGGGAGTTCGATCCATCGAGCCGAAACGATTTGTTGCGACGCTATGGTGGCCTGATCCACCAACTTGGTGGGCTTTACGAGACCGGGCCGGACGTCGGGACGTCAGCCGAAGACATGGACATCATTGCCGAAACCGGTGCCCCTCATATCTTTTGCAGGACTCCGGCACATGGGGGAGCCGGCGATTCCGGTCCGCCGACGGCTGCCGGTGTTCATGCCGGGATAAAGGCCGTTTGCGGCGCTCTTTTCGACGGTCCCACGCTCGGGCACCACTCGATCCTGGTTCAGGGGGCTGGTAGCGTTGGAGCCCGTTTGGTCGACCTGCTTCTGGCCGAGGACGCTCGGGTTCTCTTGTGCGATGTGAATCCCGACCAGGTTAAACGCTTCCGCGATGTTCCCGGTGTGACGGTGATCGACCCGGAGGCAGTGTTCGACACACCCTGCGATGTGTTTGCTCCGTGTGCGCTTGGAGGAGGTCTGAACAAGGATACGATCCCGCGTCTCAGGTGCCTCGGGGTTGCCGGAGCAGCAAACAACCAACTGGCCGAAGAATCGGATGCTGAGCGACTTCGAGCTCGCAATATCCTCTATGCTCCCGATTACATCGTCAACATCGGGGCTGCACTGGCTATTCCGGGGATCGAACTGGAGGGCTGGTCTCTGGCCGAAGCAGAGGAGCGTGTGCGTCGGAAGGTGGAAGAGACCTTGAATCTGGTTTTCGAGTTGGCCGATCGGGAAAACGTCACGACCCTGAACGCGGCTCGGACCGTTGCGCAGTCACGGCTGGACGGTTGAGCGTACCCTGAGGGGAGGCCAAAGATCATCAGCAGGTGATGTCCGTCATTGGATGTCAGCCATCCGTCGTCGCAGGGACAGTCCGTCAAAGTGTTGGTTCCGATAGTCCTGAGGAAGGCATCAGTACTGGCCGGCACAGGTTTGTCGTCCGAGTCCCAGGCTAATCCCCGGCCGCAGGGCCGTTAAGTTCCTCCAGAAGCAGAAAATGGGTTCGGATGCGTTCTCGAAAAGCAGTCTTGTTCTGAGTCTTGATCAGACAGGTAGATCCGCAATCAGTTCGTCGAGCGCCTCGGAAATCCTGTCGCGGCAATTTCTATAGGTAGGGAGATCCGATCCGTATGGATCTTCAATGTCACTGGCCAGTTCGCGGATCTTGCCACTGAATTCGGGGTAAGTGCTGGCGATTTCCTGGCCTTGCCGTTGCTCCATCGGGATGACCAGATCCGCCCATGCGATCAACCGGGCATCAAGTTGCTGCGGATGGTCGCCTGCGATATCAACGCCGACCTCTTTCATGGCCGCGACCGCATACTCCGACAGACCCAGAGTGGTCTGAGCTACAAGGCCGGCCGTCTGGACCTCCACCGTAGGCCCCAGATCCCCGGTCCGCTCCTTGAGAATGCCCCCAGCCATGGGACTCCGGCAGATATTTCCGAGACACACGAACAGAATATGCATGGATGGAAGAATGCAGGTGCGCTCTGTCGGCGCATGCCTATCGATGTGCGGTCATAGACCGCACCTAAAAATAACTGCCCAAATACGCCCGAGAGGATTCGAACCTCTGACCTTCGCATTCGTAGTGCGACACTCTATCCAGCTGAGCTACGGGCGCAAGAGAATCTGTTTACTACGTCCGACCCCATTTGCGCAAACGCATTTCGATTGTCTCACGAATTCATTTGGTGGGAGTAATGCGTGCCTCAGAGAATCCGCAGCAATCTCTTGGACTCTTCCATGAGTCGGTCCAGATCGAGCGGCTTCGCCAGGAAGCAGTCCGCGCCCGCTTGAAGAACTTTCGATTCGAGTTCGGGCTGTCCGCTCATCGCGATGATTGCCGTCGTGTTTGCTGGATTTTCCTTGATACGCCGGCATACCTCCAAGCCTTCAACGCCGGGTATCATGATGTCCAGCACCATCAAGTCGGGGTGCAGTCGGCCGATGTCGATCAAGGCCGAAATCCCATCGGACGATGAGTTGATTTCGTAGACGCCCTGCCGAGCGAAGGAACTCGTGAGTATCTTGACGATATCGTCTTTGTCCTCAACGATCAGAATAGTGAACTTCTCGGCCATCAACGCCGGAGGGACCGGGATCTCGTGCTTTCGAAGGAACGCCAGCAGGTCGTCGTGCCGGATTCTTCGGTGTCCGCCAGGCGTCCGGTAGGAGGCCAGCAGGTCTTGCTCGATCCAGTTGATGACCGATCGCGGGTTGACCTGAAGAAGCTTGCTCACTTCGTGGGTCGTGAACACATTCTTTACTTCAGCGTTGGATGCCATCCGTGAATCCTTTTGCTAAGAACCAATTCTGCCATCGCATCGGTATCCGATGCGGATGGACGTTGCTAGCGGCACGACGGGCTCTGAAATGCACAGTGTCCCCTTTAGTACTGCCGAAGACGAAGGCATTAGCACGCGGCGGAGGTGATGCAGGCCTTCGATCGGCCTGCGTCACCGGAGAAGCCCGGTGGATCCGGACTGTCTCGCCCGATCACCGGGTGAGCGGTGATGCAAGGCGCGAAACTGAACAGTACCATAAATGGTTTGGCAATAAACATCGGTATTCGAAGGGGAGTTCCCCGTGACCTGGAGACCATATGTCCTCACCTGAGGCCATGGATAGCAACGGTTACATGTTCCGTCAGTCCCCTCCAAAGCTGGTCGGAGTCTTAGCCATATGGCCGTCGGCTTTCGTCCGAGGCAAGGACATTCCGGCATTCGATAGCCACAATGAGTTATGAAACGCGTCGGTCTCGATCTTTGACGGGATGTCGTTTCCGTATGAAATCCTACCGGCAGCCTCGGGCAGGGCGGGGTAGCGACGAGGCACCTGAAAGAATCGAAATCGATCCAGGTCCGAGAACGGTTAGCCTTGCCCGATCGGACTCGATCTTCTAGACTATACAGTCTTCTTTCTCCACGGTTTCTTCAGTGGAGTGCCTCCTTGTTTTCGGTGGACTTCTTCGAGGCGGCAGGATCTTATAAATCAAATATTGGGAGCAAAGCAGTGAAGATAATCAGTTGCATGAAGCCTGTGCCGGACCCGGCCTCACGGCTTGTCATCAACGAGGACAAGACCTGGATCAAGGACAAAGAACTGACTTTCGTGGCCAGTGAGGCTGACAATTACGCACTGGAAGAGGCCCTCAGGTTGAAGGAGAAGCACGGAGGGGAGGTTGTTGTGCTCTCCCTGGGTGTCAATCATTCCGCCAGGGTACTCCGTTCCGGACTCGCCATGGGAGCAGATCGCGCGATTCACCTCTCAGACGAGCAGTTCAATGGATCGGATGAGTTCGCGACTGCCGAAACGATTGCGAAGGCCATCTCGGCCGACGGCGGAGCGGACCTCGTGCTCACCGGCGTGCAATCGGACGATCTGGGCACGGGAACGACAGGGATTATGGTGGCGGAACTTCTGGGTTGGCCGCATGCGACGGTCGTAATAGCTGTAGAGGCGGACGCGGACCGAGGGTCCCTGCGCGTGCGGCGAGAGCTAGAAGGCGGGGTAAACGAGACAGTCGAGTTGCCGACGCCCTGTGTCTTGACGATTCAGTTCGGCATCAACCAGCCACGGTACGCGTCGTTGAAAGGCATCATGGCGGCCAAGAAGAAAGAGATGAAGGTTCTGTCTGCCGCCGACATCGGGCAGACGGCAGAACAGGTGGGACGAGCCGGGGCGCTCTACGAGGTTGGGGAAGTGTTCTTGCCCGACCGGAAGAGCCACGTCGAAATGATCGAAGGAACCCCTGTCGAAGCCGCAGCCAAACTAATCGAGAAGCTGCGGAAAGAAGCGAAAGTGCTCTAAGGTTCTTTTCGGCCCGGATAGACCTGTTCAAATAACTGAGGATGCAATGATACTTTTCATAACGGAACATCAAGACGACAAATTTTCGCCAATAACCGCAGAACTGACCGTGTTCGCGCAGCGGTTGGGTCGTGACTTGGAACAGCCGGTTGCGGCCCTCGTACTCGGCAAGGACACAGCCCGATTGGCCGAACAGCTGGCGGACCGCAAGATCGATCGAATTTTCACGATCGAGGACGAGAAACTCGGGGATTACACCCCTGACGGATATGTAGCGGCTATCAAACAGGTTATAGCTAAGGAAAGTCCCTATCTGGTCCTGGCCGGACACACAACTGTGGGTTACGACTTCACTCCGCGGCTTGCTGCAGGTCTAAGACGTCCGCTCGTAGCCGGATGCGTCGACTATGCCAGGCAAGGCGACCGTCTTCTCCTGACACGCCAGGTGTTCAATGCCAAGATGAACATGCGGGTGTCACTTCGAGGGGAACCGCCTTACTTCGCGACGGCGGCGACGGGTGCGTTTCCGGGCGACGAAGTCGAAACGGGCGGGAGCCCGGCCCTTGACGCCTTTGCGGCAGACCTGTCCGACCTGGAGATCCGCCGGAAGGTTGTGAGCAGGGAGGAGGCCGAGAAAGGGCAGGTCGATCTCGGTTCGGCCGACATCATTGTCGCAGGTGGACGCGGGCTGAAGAAGAAGGAGAGTTTCCAGGTCGTGTCCGATCTGGCCGAGGCACTTGGCGGAGCCGTTGGAGCATCGCGCCCTGTCGTGGATGCGGAGTGGCTTCCGCGGGAATACCAGATAGGGAGTTCTGGACAGACTGTCTCGCCCAAGCTGTATTTCGCAATAGGGATTTCGGGAGCGATTCAACACCTGGTCGGGATGCAATCTTCCCGTTGCATTGTCGCCATCAACAAGGACAGCGACGCACCGATCTTCAAGGTTGCTCACTACGGTATCGCGGAGGATCTGTTCAAGGTGGTTCCAGAGATCACGAAGATCGTGAAGGAACTGAACGCCTGAATTCGGTCCGGCCTTATTTGACTCAAACCTGCTGTTCGCATTATAGTCGCGTCGGCATCTGTACGGGATCATCCCGGCTTCAGACAAAAGTAAATTCGAGGAGGAGGAGGAGAACTATGCGGAAAGCTTCGTTTGTGATCGGGTTATGCGCCATTTTGGCCCTGGCCTTGAACGTCACGGCAATGCAGCGAAGTCACCCGGACATCATGAAGGAAATTGGAGCGGCACGTTCCAGCCTGAAACGTAACATCGATGCCGGCAACGGTGCGGAAGCTGCGGCAGATGGTGTGAAGTTGGCAGCCTTGTTCAAGGAAATCGTTCCGATGTATGAGGAGAGGAAGTTGGGCCCGGCCGTCGAGATGGCCAACGAATCGGCAGCGGCTTCTGCTGAAGCTGCTGAAGCTGCCGAAGCTGGAAACATGGCAGACGCAACGGCTGCGCACGGAACCGTCGTCGGCGGTTGTCGTGATTGCCACAGCCAGTACAGGGAAAAGTCTCCCGATGGTGGCTACCGGTTTAAGGGTCCGCAGTAAGATCCGGACAACGGACGTGAATTTCAGAAGGGCGGCCGGGCCGCCCTTTTTTGTTGCCCGGGAGAGGCTTCCGGGGTGGACAGATCGAGTCCCATTTTGTTTTGACATTCTTGTGGGAACCCGAGTAACCTTGCTTCCGTGAGTGGTGTCTGTTAAAAAATTAGATTTCCTCCACCATCCCACTCTCCCCGCGGCCGAGCCGCGGGGATTTTTTTTTGTCCATCCCGACACGACGCTCTATCTACTAGATTACGCCCATTTCCTTTCCTACACGTTCGAATGCGTCCAGTGCACGGTCCAGGTCCGTCCGGTTCAAGGCGGCAGAAATCTGTGCCCGCAGACGGGCTTCACCGTCCGGTACCACGGGATACCAGAGCCCCTTGATGTAGACACCTTCCTCGAGTAAACGGGCGCTCATGTCCCTGGCGAGGGCTGCCTTGCCCAGCATGATGGGCACGATCGGGTGTGTTCCATCGAGGATCGTGAAGCCCAGTTCCTGTATGTGTTGCCGGAAATAGGTCGTGTTTTCATGAAGCCTTTGAACAAGTGCGTTGTCTTCGCTGAGGATCTGGATGGCCTCCAGGGCTGCCATGACAATTGATGGAGGAAGGGAGTTCGAAAAAGTGTAGGGCCGGGATTTCTGCCGTAGGAATTGAATAGTGTCTTTCGTACTTGCGATGTAACCACCGGCGGCACCCCCGAGCGCTTTTCCCAGTGTTCCGCTAAGGGCTTCGATCTGGCCGTGTACACCCTGGGCTTCGGGTGTACCGCGGCCGGTCTCGCCCACGACCCCGACTGCGTGCGAGTCGTCCACAAAGAGCACCTGTCCGAACTCCCGGGACAGATCGATCAACAGTGGCAGAGGCGCCATATCGCCTTCCATACTGAACACACCATCGGTTGCCACGAATCCAAAGCGATAGTTGCCCTCTCGTCGATCCGTGGCCAGCATCTGGCGAAGGTTTGCCGCATCGGCATGGTCGTAAATTTTGCGGTGGACGACCTCGGCCCGGCACAGCCGTGTCCCGTCGATGATGCTCGCGTGATTCAGACGGTCGCTGTAGATGACGTCTCGGTACAGGTCCTGGCCCATGCGCTCGTTGATGATGGCCGCAAAAAACCCTTCGTTGGCTGCATAACAGGAAGAGAAGAGGATGCTGTCTTCGGTTCCCAGGAACTCGGCGAGTTTTTCCTCGAGTTTTCGATGGATTGTCAGGGTGCCGCATATAAAGCGGACTGATGCGACGCCGTAGCCGTATTGTTGGATTCCGTCGATGGCTGCTTTCTGGATCCTGGGATGTGAGGCCAAACCGAGATAGTTGTTAGAGGCGAGCATGACGACACCTTTCCCGTCCACGCGGACGACAGCGCCCTGCTCGGAATCGATCAACGTCTCCTGTTTGTATGTCTTCGTATCACGCAGGCGTGCGACTTCACTTTGAATGGCTTCCTTTAGTTTCATGGTCTCAAAATCACCTTGATGGCGTCCCGCTTCAAGATCGCCTGGATGCCCTTTTCATAGTCTTCCAGCGCCAGTTCGTGAGTCACGACGCCGCTCTGGAGCAGTTCGTCAGCCAGTCCGGCACGGAGGAAATTCCGCATGACTTCCCAGGTTCCGGACACCCGCCTTCCGATGATTCCCTTGACCGTGAGGCCCCGGAAGATGATCTCTCGAGAAAAATCCAGCTTCATCTCCCCTTCTGGCAGGCCCAGTAAGGCCATCGTCCCGCCCATTCGGACGATGTCAAAGCCGTCTCGATAAGCGCCGTAGGTACCCGACATTTCCAGGACCGCATCGACACCGGTACCGTCGGTCTCTTCGTTTACGGTTTTTCGTAGTCGTTCCGGCCCTCCCCGAAGACCCAGGTCGAAGCAATGATCGGCGCCGAGCCGGCGTGCCCGCGCAAAAAGGTTTTCTTCAATGTGTTGTCCTTGATCGGTGGCTGACGGGGGAGTGAAATCGGTGACGTAGATGCGTGAAGCGCCGCTGTGGTGTGCCAACGCCGTCGCCATCAATCCCTGGACACCCGAACCCAGGATCGCGACGGATCGTCCGGTCAGATCTACGTCGCCGACAGTGTGGACCGCATTGCCCAGAGCGTCCATAAACGCGAGGATCTGGACTGGGACCTCTCCCTTGCGAAAGAGGACCAGGTTCGAAGCAGGGACGATGACATACTCAGCGAAAGTACCGTCTTCGTGGACACCTTTGATCCTTGTGTTCTGGCAGACGTGTCGGTCGCCGATTCGACACTGGTAGCAGCAGCCGCAGCTGATGTGCATTTCCGCCGAGCAGTAGTATTGTTCTTCCACGAACTCGAGTAGACCCGGATCACTGGCCAGTTCGCCGGAGGTTCGTCCTCGAGAGAATTTTTCGATTTCTGCATCGCGTTAGTG
>PVBE012626083.1_pt1 | contig 10610 bp, 10 predicted proteins | sample 1631181 | NCBI WGS metagenome assembly PVBE01 (sample SAMN08397723, study PRJNA350692) | Marine metagenome, whole genome shotgun sequencing project. | isolation source: water | place: Pacific Ocean | collected 2012-04 | reverse complement strand
TGACTTCCTTCAGCACTCCCGAGGGAACACCTTTCAAACCCAGCAATTCGGATAATCAACTCCTCATTTCACAGCCCCGAAGGGCCGATTCCTGTGAACTGCCTTCCCGAAGGCTGACTGCTCAGCGGGGTTAGTCACCCTAGTGAACTTCCCCGAAAGGCTGCTCACTGTTAGGAGACTATCCCGTTTCTATACCTTCACAAGGCACAGTTATTCTATATTATTCACAGTTTGCTGACAATTGGTCGCTTAATAATTTTAGTGATAAGCGTGGTATATTGGTTTGCGATGCCGCTTGCGCAGCCATTCAATGTACGCACAAAATAGAGCCACGATGACCCGGGGACCGTTCAATTATCGTTTAGCCATGGCGTTTGTGACCGCTGCCTGGGTATTGGGGTCGCACTTGGCAGTTGCGGCCAAGCATTTGGCCGTCTCGCAGCACGACATCGTGCCGCTGATGCAGTTGCGATGCACAGTGTGCCATGGATTGCGCAAGCAGAAGGCGAAGCTGGACTTGCGCACCCGCGAGAGCATGTTGCGTGGAGGAAAATCCGGACCGGCATTTGTGCCCGGCAAACCGGGCGAAAGCCTCATCCTGGAAAAAATCCATGAGGGCAAAATGCCACCGCGCCGCAAGGTGGTAACGGTGAGTGTCAAGCCCATGGAGCCGCGCGAAATTGCGCTACTCACCCAATGGATTGAACTGGGCGCACCGATGACTGATCCCCCATTGGGAAAACCTCAATCCATCAGTAAGGGGGATCGAAATTTCTGGGCGTTTAAGCCTCCCAGACATCCCAGCCCACCGAAGTTCAATGAGCCGCGGATCGGTAACTCGATCGACGCCTTCATCCTGCGCAGCCTAAAGGCGAAGGGATTGGATTTTTCCGCGGAGGCCAACCGACAGACACTGATTCGTCGCGCGACCTTTGACCTCAACGGCCTGCCGCCCACCCCCGGGGAAGTCCAGGAATTTTTGCAGGACGTTTCGCCCGACGCTTACGCAAAACTCATCGATCGCCTGCTCGCCTCTCCGCGCTATGGTGAACGCTGGGGGCGCTATTGGCTGGATTTGGCGGGCTACTCCGATTCGGATGGTGGTCAGGACTCCGATCGCATTCGCGACCACGCCTGGCGTTACCGAGATTATGTCATCAAGGCATTCAACAAGGACAAACCCTACGACCGTTTCCTAATGGAGCAACTCGCGGGCGACGAACTGGCCAAACCCGGCTCCGTGCCCGACGAGGTCCTGGCCGAGAATCTCACCGCCACTGGTTTTCTGCGCATGAGTAGCGACTATACCTTTGCCAACATCACCGGCTTTGTGCCCGACCGCATCGAGGTGATTGACCGGGAGATGGAGGTGCTTTCCTCCGCCGTACTCGGGCTCACCATGAAATGCACCAAGTGCCACGAACACAAGTTTGACCCCATTCCGCAGGGGGATTACTACCGTCTGCTGGCCATTTTTAAGGGCGCCTATGACGAGCACGACTGGATGCGTCCGCGTGATGGTGGGGGGCCTTCATACAGTGTGCCCTGGCCCACGCGCCAGCTGCCATTGCCCGGGACTCACGCAAAATGGAAAACCCATGAAGAGGACATCAATCAGGCGATCGCCAAGCTCAAGGCCGATAAAGGCGAAAAGAAAAACAAGGACGCCATCAAGAAACTTGAAGGCAAACGCCAGCCTGAGCCCTTTATCCGCGCTTTATGGGATCGCGGCGAGCCCTCACCCCAGTACGCGCTCATCCGCGGCAATTACCTTCGCCCGGGCGCCCTGGTGCAGGCGGACATACCGGCAATCCTCTCGAACCCCGATAAGCCATACTCCCCCCAGCCTCCCTGGCCCAAAGCCAAGAAAACCGGCCGACGCCTGGCCTTTGCACAATGGGTTACGCAACCGGACCATCCACTCACCGCGCGCGTGATGGTGAACCGTATCTGGAAACATCATTTCGGTAGTGGCATCGTCCGCACACTTGACGACTTTGGCAACGCCGGCGCGCGACCAACCCACCCGGACCTGCTGGATTGGCTGGCCACCGAGTTTTCGCGCCGCAAATGGAGCATCAAGGCCATGCATCGACTGATCATGACCTCGGCAACCTACCGCCAATCCAGCGCCACCAACCCGCGGCTGGAAAAACTGGATCCGGAAAATGAACTTCTCTCCCGTATGACCCTGAAAAGACTCGACGCTGAATCCCTGCGCGACTCCCTCATCCATGTAGCCGGCCAGTTGAATGAAAAAAGCCAGGGCGGCAAACCCGATGGAATCAACGCCCGCAAGGACGGCCTCATCACGGTCCCGCGCGGGCCAAATGGATGGCGGCGCTCAGTCTATGTGCTCCAGCGTCGTACACAAATTCCCACCCTACTCACCACTTTTGACCTGCCGCGCATGGAGCCCAACTGCGTGAAACGCCCTGAATCCACTGTAGCCCCGCAGGCGCTGCATCTACTCAATGACGCCACCGTCAATCAGCTGGCCGGCCACTTTGCCAAGCGGTTGATCAAGGAAGCGAAGGATATCTCGGCCCAACTCAACCGCGCCTACTGGCTTGCCCTCTCACGCGCGCCGAGGAATGAGGAGCTACTGCTTGATCGCTCAACCCTGGAGCAGTTGAGTGCCCAGTGGAAAAAGGAGCTGGGCGATAAGGGCACCGTTGAAGCAATCCATGAAAAAGCGCTCACCAATTATTGCCGCGCCCTGCTAAATTCATCGGAATTCCAGTACGTCGATTAACCATGACCGCTGCCAACCACGCCACCAGTCGCCGCGATTTTTTCCAGACCGTGACGGGCGGTTTCATGGGGGGTGCTCTATTGTCGTTGCTCGAACGGGAGGCACTGGCGGCACCGTTGCAGCCCCCCTTTGCGCCTCGCGCCAAGTCGGTCATCCACCTCTTCATGAATGGCGGCCCCAGTCAGATGGATCTCTTTGATCCCAAGCCCGAACTCAATCGTCTGCACGGCAAATCCTATTTCGATGAAATTGCCGGTGAGGTGGAAAACCCGCAGGCGGCCGGCTCATTGATGCGCTGTCCCTACAAGTTTGCGCGGCACGGCCAATGTGGTATGCCGGTCTCCGAGGTGATGCCGCATCTGGCCAAGCGCGTGGATGATATCGCCTTCATCCGCTCCATGCACACTACCAACATCACCCATGAACCGGCGCTCTTTATCGCGCATTCAGGCCGGATGCTGCCGGGCCTGCCGACCCTCGGCGCCTGGGTGAGCTACGGATTGGGCTCGGAAAACCAGAACCTGCCCGCCTACGTCGTACTGGAGGACCCGAACAAATTGCCCGTGAACGGCACGCAAAACTGGCAGGCCGGTTATCTGCCGCCGGTGCACCAGGGCACGCGTTTCCGCGCAAAGGGCGCGCCGGTGCTCAACCTGAAACCGGCCTTTGACCAGCCCTCCGCCATCGAATCGCTTGAGCGCGACCTGATTGCCCGGTTCAACAAAAGGCACAAGGCCGCGCGTCCCCTCCAGCCCCGGCTTGATGCCCGCATGGCCAGCTACGAACTGGCCGCGCGCATGCAGGTGGAGGCCAGCGACGCGCTGGATCTTGACCAGGAAACCGAGGCCACCAAAAAAATGTACGGCATCGACGGCAAAGCCACCGACAGCTACGCCCGCCGCTGCCTCATTGCCCGCCGTTTGGTCGAGCGCGGCGTGCGTTTCGTGCAGCTCTTTATAGATTTTCAAATCTGGGACAACCACACCGAGATCAAGAAGGGCCTGCGCGGTTGCTGTGAGAAGACTGATCAACCGATTGCCGCACTGTTGAAGGATCTAAAACAGCGCGGGTTGCTGGACCAGACGCTGGTGGTTTGGGGGGGGGAATTCGGGCGCCTTCCCATTGCGCAGCTGCCCAGCGACAAGAATGCCGAGAAGGCCGGACGCGACCACAACAAGAACGCCATGATCACCTGGATGGCCGGCGGCGCCGTTAAAGGTGGCGTAACCCACGGAGCCACCGATGACATTGGTCTGGCCGCCACCGAGAACCGCGTGAGTATCCCCGACTGGCACGCCACCATGCTTCACCAACTCGGACTCAACCATGATCAATTGGTGTATAAACGCAACGGCCTTGAGGAAAGGCTCACCAGCGTCTTCGAAGCGCGCGTTATTAAGGAGATTTTGAAGTAGTCTTAATTTAACTTTTTTCCATTCACGGCTTTGCGGCCATCATGCTCGCCACCTCGGTGGCTGTAAGTGCGCGGTTGTACAGGCGCACGTCGCGCATTTTCCCATTGAAATAATCGTGCTGGCCGAAGCCGATCTTCAAGGGCTGTTTGGTGCGCAGATCATAGTGGCCCGGTTTGAAGGACGTGCTTTGGGCAACGCGTTTGCCATCGAGGTAAATCTGCAAGCGGTTCTTCATTCTCACCGCGGCGAGGTGATGCCAGCCGGGTGGCAATTCGTGGTCGTATGTTGCACATTTGCCGGCCTCCAGCGAGAGCACATGCCCCGAAGGCAGGACGCCACAGTAAAGTTTTCCCTGATAAACCGCCATCGTCCAGGCGCGGCGATAGCGTACGTTGGGCGTCTTGTCGAGTTGACCGATGGGCGTCCATTTTGAATTGGCATCGTAGCGGTACACGTCTGCCAACGGCAACGTGCCGGCGTAGAGCTTGCCGTTGTACACCGACATGCCCATCACTTCCTTCTCCATTCCGAGCCGGCCGACGTGCTTCCATTTCTGCGGAGCATGATAGGTGAAAACCGAGCCAGTTGGCCACGTGCCCACGTACATGCGCCCTTCATAGATGGCCATTGAATAGGCCTGCGTAGTGTTCGGCATCGGGCCGAGGCGCTGCCACTGGTTGCCGCCCTGGTACTTGAAGAATCCGCCCGCGTCGTAGCTCAGGCCAAAGAGGTCGCCATTATGGACGCCCAAGTGCACCACGCGCAAGCCGGGGCAACCGCAATCAGTCCATTTGCCGATGCCATCAAAGCGGTACATGCCGCGATGACGGGGCTTGTCGCGCCAGGCGCCGGTTGTGCCGGTGCCGGCGTAAAGTTTGCCCTTGAATGAGACCAGCCCGCTGATGCTGCGCACATCGGCCACCCTGCCGCAATTTGTCCAGCGTTTGCCGCCCTCGTAACGGTACACGCGGCCCCCATGTTTGGTATTGGGCGAAAGAGGCAAACTGGATCCACCACCACTGTAGAGTTCTGACCCCGCATAGAGCTTACCATCATGCACCGCCAGTGATGTTACAGAGTTGCATTCATCAGGCGCACCGCAGTCAACCCAAACCTTGCCGCCGGCATAACGGTATATGTGGCCGCGATCCTTCTCATCCGGTTCCCAAGTGGCCGCATACAGGTTGCCTTCAAAGACCGCCAGCGCCTTGACCATGTGGCTGTTGCCCGGCCGGCCACAATCGGTCCATTGCGCATCCAGCCGGCCCGCGTCGATGCCAAAGAGAATATTGCGCCAGTTGGACTGTGCGGAGGTGACACCCGCAAAATTCATCAGTGTCAGGTTCACCCCCGTGCGCGTGGTCGGATCATACCAGCCGACCACATCGCCCAGCACATCATCCAGATCCTTTGCCGTATGCACCCACGTCGAGATGGTGAACACGCCCATGCCAAGCTGGGGCGCCTTTGCGGCCGATACTTCCAGCCAGGCATCGCGCCCATTAAATACCGCCCCGTCCTTGGTAAAACGTACGCCGTGATTTATCGCATGCCGACCCGCGCCTGAGCTATCCTGTCCATCGTCTACCATCTTCCAGTGACCAATCAGGCCATCGGCAGCCGAGGCCACGCCTGCGCAAAGGCAAAACGCGGCGGTGGCTTGAAGCAAACGGGTTTTCATCAAGGCTAATTATTTCCCCACCGCATACAGCACATTTTCGCTGCGCAGATAAATGGTGCCATCGCTGATGGCGGGGGTGGCATAAAAGGTGCCGGGCAGCTTGTTCTCGGCGAGCTTGACAAACTTCGCGCCGGACTGCAGCACGGTACAGGTGCCGCTGGTGCCCAGAACATACACCTTGCCGTCACCGGCCACCGTGGCGCTGAAGTATTGGCCCTGCGCGAGGCGTTCCTCCCACAGCTTGTCGCCGGTGAGCAGGTCCAGACAGAGAGTGATGCCATTGCCGCGCACGAGATAGGCGCGGCCGTCGTAACAGACAGGGGTTGAGGAATCTGGCACGGTGCGCTCCAGTGTCCACAGGCGCGCCGAGGTGGTGACGTTGCCCCGGCCGCCGGGACGCAAGGCAATGGCCCGGCCGAGACCGCCGTCGCCGGGATTTGCCGCGCACTGCACGATGACCCCGGGCGAGACCGCCGGCGAGGCGATGATACGGCCATACGGGCTTTTAACCGTGAAGCCGCTGCTGATCCAGAGCTGTTTGCCGTTGGCGGGGTTGTACGAGTTAATGTGATCCGAACCGGCCACGAGCAGTTCCTCGCGCCCCTTGCCTTGCCAAATGACAGGCGTGGAATACGCGTCGGGCCCATCGTCCTTGGCCGGCAGCCGACGGTCCTTTTTCCAGAATGTCTTCCCGTCCGCCGAATTCAGCGCCGCCACGTACGACGCGCCCTTGGTCATGCATGCAATATAAAGTTTGCCTTTCCACAAGCGTGGCGAGGAGCCCATGCCGAAGGTGATGTCGTACGCGCCGAATTCCTTCACGAGGTCGCGCGCCCATTTCTGGTTGCCCGCTGCATCGAGGCACACGAGATTGCCCGTGCCGAAGAAAGCCCACACGTGTTTTTCGTCGGCTACCGGCGTGGGAGTCGCGGGATTGTGCCGGTGTGCATAGAGGTTTTTCGGCCCTTTCGCCACCAGCGCGCCACCGGCCACCTTCCTGCGCCACGCCTCTTTCCCGCTGGCCTTGTCGATGGCGATGACCCAAAGCCCCAGATCCTTCGTCTGCGCCGTCAGGTAAACGCGCTTGGCCGTGACGACCGGCGAGGAATTGCCCCGGCCCGGCAGCTCCACCTTCCATTTCACCCCGCTCGCCGCCGACCATTTGATGGGCAGATTTTTTTCCGTCGAAATTCCGTCGCCGGAACCACCACGGAAGCCGGCCCAAGTCACCGCATTTAGGGAAGCAACAATCGCCGTCAAGGCGACCCCAACGAATACAAAGCGCAATGTCCTCATGAGTGGCCCAAAGATGGGCAAACACGGCACGCCGCGCAAGCCTTCAGGATTTCCACGGGGAGGCCGTTCACAGCACCTTGGAATCAAGGTCGTTTTTCTCCCTCCATTTTTGCAAGTGTTCATTCATCAGGCAGGCCAGTTCCCCGGCGCTTTTTCCGTAGGTATTGGGAAGACCTCCCTCACATTCGGCCACAGCGCTGGAAATCTGTCGGCTAAGCTGGCTCCTGTCATAGTAAGGTACAAAATTGAACCCAACCAGCTCGTGAACTTTTAGCCCGGTCTGCCTCATGACAACAACATGAAACCCGTCGATCGCAGCCCATGGCAGGATAGTCCTGCGGTACAGGCTACAAAAGGTGAAGCCCTCATAATCAAGGCGCAGGCAGGCGCTGTCCGGAATGAGTTGGACAATGAAAATAACGACGCCTAGGCCGAAAAATCCTGCTATAAGATAACCGATCCATTCCCCGGTAACGCCCATCCAGATGCCGATCGCCACGAAGATTGCGCAAAGGAAGAAAAGCCCAATGGCCTGGGATTTTTTCGGGTAAAGCGTCATGAAATCACGACTTCAGGAAATGCTCGAAAAAATTGTAGATGACGCTGTTGCTTTTTTCGTTGGGCGAATGGTCGGGACGATTGGTCATGGCCACGCGGTTCTTTGCGCCGAGTAGATCGTTGACGGCCATGGTGTGATTGAGCGCCTCCCAGCGGTGCGGGCCATCCTCTGAGCCGCCGCTCACAAGGAAGGGGCGCGGCGCCATCAGGGCATGCAGCTCGTGCAGGTCGCGGTCGGCTTTTAGCAGGCGCGGGTACAGGCCGCGGGCGGGATTGTCGGGATTGGGCACACCGCGTTTGCGCCAGGGCTTGGAATGATAGCCCAGATACCACGGCTCCCAATAGTTGATGCTCGGGCGCGTATCGAAAACAATGCCCGGATCCGACCATGCCGAACAGGCAAACTTGTCGAACAGGCACGAGGCAAACATCGACCACTTGCCGCCATAGGAATGGCCGAGGATGCCAATGCGCTTGGCATCCACCTCCGGACGTTGAGCCAATACGTTCCAGGCATTGGCCGCCGCGCAGCCGAGCATTGAGAGCGGCTCCACCTTAGCCTTGTCGATGGAGAGATAATAGGTGGCATAAGTGCGGTTATTGGTTGTCTTTGTGCTGCCAATGGAGAGCGCCACGAACCCGCGCCGCGCCAGTTGCAGCGCGAAATCCCGGTGCGGATTGTCCTTCAGCCCAATGGCCGTCTCCGGCTCATAATAAACCGTCACCGCCGCCGGCCGTTTGCCCTTGCCCTCGGGAGTCAAAAGATATCCGGTGGTGAACTCCACTGGCGTCCACTTAAAGCGCACCTTGAGCTGCCTAAAATTCTCCCGCCGCTTTTCCTCCAGCACCTGCACCTTTGGATTGGTGATCAACGCCGGCCAATGACCCAATAGATCCTGCCAGTCCTTCAGAATTTCAGCGCGGCGCCTGGCCCAATCCGCCAGCGTCTCCACTTTTGAACCGTCATTGAATCGCAACGGCGAGCGGTACTTCCCGAATTTGCCCCGCCACTCTTTTGGAGGCTTGAAGTATGGGGCAATTTCATCCCAAGCCTGCCGCTGCGCCGCCATCAGTGGCCCGGCCAACGCGCCTGCTGCCATTGTCTGCAAAAATATACGCCGATCGGTTTGAGTCTGCATGAGGGCACTATAGAATGTCCCTCTTCCCTGTCGCGCAAATATTGACGACTGACAGCAAACCGATAGATTTGACTGAACATTATGGCTGACTCTCCCAGTTTTGACTCCAAACATGCCCACCGGTTTTTCTCCGCGCATTGTTTCAACTCCACATGGAAACTAATCGATAAGGCTAAACGCACGGAACCGGAAAATGAGCAGATGATTCAGTGCACACTGGCTTCTCTTTGGCATTGGACCCAGCGCGAGGACTGCACGGATATGAACCTCTCCATTGGCTACTGGCTGGCGAAGGGGATAACGCCCGAAAGTATGCCCAACTATGCCTCGACATTACACCCACTGAAGACCCCTTCTACCTCGGGTACGCCCACGAGGCCATGGCCCGTGCTGAGTTGCTTTTAAGGAACAAGGAACCTGCAGCGGAAAATTTGTCCCAAGCCCGCAAATGCGCCGAACAGGTCACTGATTCTGAAAATCAAAAACTATTGGTGAATGACTTGGAAACGTTAACCTAATAAGTCCTAACCGGGCTGCACGAAATCCGCATAGATTACGGATCAATCTAAATATAATCATATTTTATGATTAAACCCGAAGTCCTGGATTTACTCAGGGAAGAATCTGCTTTTTTTGAAAGCCCCGTACATGGTGTATCTCATTGGCAAACCGTGGAGCAAAACGGTCACTACCTGGCTGATTTTAATGGCGCGGACAAAAAAGTGATCTCTTACTTTGCTTACTTCCATGACTGTATGCGTGAAAATGAATATGAAGATCCGAAGCATGGTCTTCGGGGCGCTCAATTTGCCGAGAAACACAGAAAACTCATCGACCTCACTGAAATTCAATTCAAGCAACTTACGGACGCCTGCAAGGGACACACTTATGGAACCAGACCTGAATGTGTAACGATAAACACATGTTGGGACGCAGACAGACTTGATATCGGACGTGTTGGCATTACGCCCAGCTCAGAATTCCTGCATTCAAGTGAGGCAAAGCGCATTGCCGACACAAAAGATTTCGCTGTGCTACACTCAAAAATATAACAGCTAGTTCCCCGAAACCGACAAAAGCAAAAAGGAGTTGCACACAAATGGAATGAAGGTTCAGCCTCTCTCTATAATCAATATGACTTTTGGGATGGTATTCTTGTGCATGCTGTTCTTACCGGGTGCCCTTTCACCTGCGCTGAGGCTGCCTTTACTGATGCCGCGACAACGCGGCCCAAGGGCCTTATAGAGAAACCATATAATCATTGTTAGGTAGAGAAACAAAAGATGACAGAAAAGGCCAAACTGATAGACCATCGCAGGGCTCTTGTGGCGAATCCAGATGCATATACGTACGAACTCCAAGACAAGCAAATCACCTGATCGTGAAAGTGATTTCGAAAATCTAGGGCTCTATTCTGCCAGATGCAATCAGCACATACAGACCAGCATGCATATTGAAGAGTTGATGGTGTATGGGGGGATTCTTGCGCATCGCATCAGCAATAGCCTCACTGAACGGCGAATCTTGCACGATTCGGAGGAATGGAAAGAACTGATCAAGAACATGAAAGGAATGGCTTAAGCTGAAAGCAGACGCCGAACCAACGCATCCAGTCGGCTAATGGAGCACACGTTCAGGGTCGGAAAATCGAATGATCAAATTCCTACCAATAACTATTCTGTTAAGCCTGTCATGTGCGGTCTTGGCCTTCGAAGGGCAATGGCAGAGAGACAAACTACAAAAACAATAAGCGGGATGGAATCGGT
>PVBE012129971.1_pt1 | contig 10610 bp, 10 predicted proteins | sample 1631181 | NCBI WGS metagenome assembly PVBE01 (sample SAMN08397723, study PRJNA350692) | Marine metagenome, whole genome shotgun sequencing project. | isolation source: water | place: Pacific Ocean | collected 2012-04 | reverse complement strand
GTATCTTTTCGCTGCGTTACGCATCTCGGTGCCGCTCGCATTGATTGGCGCGGTCGTGGCAGAGTTTCTATCTGGCGACAGCGGGATGGGACAGTTGATCCTGATCGCGAATGGTGACCTGGACACCGCCACGCTGTTCGGCGCGGTCGCTGTATTGGTGGCGATGGGCGTTACTTTGACCGCCGTGCTCGCGTATGGCGAGCGGCGTATGCTGTTCTGGAGCTCCTCCATAAGCAGCATCTAGCATTACGTGAGCATGTCTCTGATGTATGGTTCGGTTGTGCATATTCAGTGTGGTATGCAGGTGCTTTTTTCTGGATCATGTGGAGTGTTCACAACCGCGTTATAGATTTTCCCAGTCGACAATCGGAGCGTGTCTACGATGTTCTGGAAAACAAAAAGTGTGATCGTGATGCTCGCGCTTCTTGTGACTGCGTGTGGTGGAGATGGTACCGAAGAAACGCAGGAAATCGTCTTTATGGCGGGCTTCCGTGCGCAAGCGAATCTGCCTTTCGTTGCAGTCTACGTCGCCGATGCCAATGGTTACTTTGAAGAAGAGGGATTGGGAGTAACGATCCGGCACTCCTCTGGTGCCGATGAGCATATAAAACTGTTGCTGGAGCAGGACGTCGACTTCATCACTGGCACCGCCGCTCAGGCGCTGCGTTGGCACGCCGGTGGTCTTCCACTGCGTGCCGTCGTGCTTTTTGGGCAGCGTGGGGACCAGGGTTTTGTCGCACGTACGGATTCTGGCATCGTTTCACCGGCCGACTTTCGCGGCCGTAGTGTCGGTTTCAAGGCGGGCGTGGTTCCTGCGGAGCTACACGCGTTGCTAGCGACGGCTGAGCTCACGGTCGACGATGTCCGTCTCCAGGCAGTGGGTTACGATCCGCGTGTTTTTATCGAGGGGCAGGTCGATATCTATCCAGTCTTCCTCGATAACGAACCCGATACAATTCGCCGTGCCGGCGTGGAAATTACGGTCATCGACCCGCATGAACACGGCGTTCCCACTCTCGGGCTTACCTATCTCGTACAGAAGCAGACACTAGTTGAAGATTCGGAACTCGCCGAGCGTTTTCTGCGTGCAACGCTACGGGGTGCGCTATGGACACGCGACAATGTTGAAGAGGCGGTACAGATCACGCTGCGTTTCGCCGAGGGCGCCGATCCGGCTCACCAACGATTCCTGCTGGAGACAGATCTTACGAACGCTGAGCGTCCGGACGGTATCGGCCGGTCGACACCTGCACAGTGGGATGCGCTTGCTGAAATTCTACTGCGCTACGGGGTGCTCGAGGATGTTTTTGGTGCGGCTGAAATTTTTGACGCGACTGCGATAGAACGCATCTACGAGCAGGGTTTCGACTAATAGATGCCGACCCATAACGACCGCTAACTGTGCCGTTGTCTAGCTCTATCTAGCCCCTAGTGATTCCAACGTGTTTCGCCGCCTGCCATCTATCCACGTGCAATCCGCTGTCGGTACAGCTATGCAGAGATTGATGCCACAATTGATGCCACTCGCCCGGTGGGGGGCGCGTGTGTGAGAGCTAGGGTGGGGGACGCGCGGGCGCGCGCGCACATGGAAACCGAACCCATCGCACAGGCGCGTGCGGGCGCGCACGGGCTTTTCACGGCCATGAAAGCAGGTGAATCAAGCCGATCATCGACGGTGGTTGCTGCTCTATAGTTGTTTATTGTGAAGCCACTTCTCCTCTTGATCTCACTCACTGTTCTCCTAGCTGCGTGTGGAGGCAGTTCGGACACCGTTCCGGTGGCTAAAGGGGATCCTGTGGCGATCCCTGTTGACACCGCCTCGGGTGCCACCGGTCCACCAGCAGACATGGCAAGCATTAACAGCATGCACGACCTACTCCGAACCGAGGGTAGCAGTATCCATTTCGGCACCCAGGCCGATCCAGCCACTGTGACACTTGGTCCGACGGATGGCGGCGTCCCTCGGTGGCCGCCCTACGAAGGCAAGAACAGTCTGAACTTCAAGATGCCGCGGATGACCCCGGTTCTCGCACCCCTGGACGTGCGGTTCGTAGGGTTCAAAAATCGGAGCGCAAACTATCGGCAGCGCCCCGGCGTCCGAGTGAGTCCCTTTGACGATCTCGAACTCTGCTTCGATTCGGTCAGCGACGACTGGACGGGATTAGTGATGTGCGTCTACCACCTCCACACGACCCCGCTTCTCCAAGCACACCTCGACAACGAGGCCTGCGGGATCCAGGAAAGTTGGGATGGAGGGGGTGCCGAGGCGGGCCGGATCTACTATCTGAACAACTCGACGGAAGTATCACGAAACGCACCAGAGTCCTGTGAACCACTTCTCGGATCCGTCATTAAAAGAGGCGGTGTCATCGGGTATTCGGGCCAGGTCGGGGACAATCCGCATGCGGGCTTCAGGTTCAAGGTCCGCTCCGAAGACCAGAACCCCCTGACCACTACCGGCGACCCCTACCTGCACTGGGTACAACCATCTGTCTTCTTCTATTGGCAGTGCTTCGAACCCGATGCCGTGTTCCAACCCGGTGTGCTGGCCTACCCGTTCGACTGCGAATCTATCCAGTCCTCCATTCCGGATCGTAGACACGGCCTTCGACTTGCAGCTGACCCCGGCGAATCGCTGACCACTGGATTCAAGCCTTCGCTGGAAGAACGCTACGAGGTGAGTGTGGAAGAGGCTGTCGTTTACGGCACCGGAGGAACCCTTGATGGCGGTCAGGTCGAACTTTTGTTGGATCTGGTCGTTCCCGACACCGGAACCGACGGCCTGCGACCGCTGTTCGTCCATATTCACGGGGGCGGCTTCATTGGTGGAAGTCGCTTCCCCCAGTGGGACGCGGCGAAGCGTGGCTGGGTAGCCGTTTCCATCGACTACCGCCTCGCCGGTGACGAACCACTCCCGGGCCAGAGGGTCCAGGGGTTCTTCGATGCAATAGGTGGAGAGTCGAGTTCAGCGCGCAATCGGTCGGTGGTTGCAGCAGTAGAGGACACTCTGGCCGCCCTCGACTACCTGCTGGGTCGTGCCGACGAGTTGGACATCGATACCAATCGGATTGTCCTGAAAGGGGAGTCTGCAGGCGCCTACACCGCCTTGCATGTCGCCTACTGTGCCGACAAGTTCGAAAACAGTGGCCCGACGATTGCCGCAGTCATCGATTTCTCTGGGGGGATATCCGAAACCTTTTGCGGTGAGGGTGCAGCGATCGATCCGGGTGAGGCGGCCGCGTTCGTGGTCCACGGCACCGAGGACACCGGATCGACCTCATTCACCCGTGCACTCAGCATCGTGGACGGGGCCGCGGCCGCCGGGATCACCTACGAGTTCTATCCTCTGGAAGGTGTGGGCCACGAATGGCTCCTGGGCATGTTGGGACAGACAACCGCTGACGGTCGGAAGATCAACGATCTGATGTACGAGTTCCTCAACCGCGTTCTCTACAGCAGATAATCGTCAATGGTGCGCGAAAAAGGCGCGAATCAAGCTGATTGATGCCCCAATTGATGCCACTCGCCGGGGAGGGCGCGTGTGTGAGAGCTAGGGTGGGGGATGCGCGGGCATGCGCGCACATGGAAACCGCAAAACCCATCGCACAGGCGCGCACGGGCGCATGGAAAACTAACTCGTAAAGACCCTCGCACGCGCCCCCGCAGGCACGCATGGTCTTTTAAGGCCATGAACTAAGGTGATTTAAGGGCCAGCCGCTTGTTATGACTTCCAAAATGACCCTACGCCCATCAGGCTAGCGAAGCGCGGGACCGTAGGCACAGACAAGCACAGTAAGGCGGGGGCAGATGGATAAAGAACAAGAGCACTCTGAACTCACCCAGCAACTACTCGAGCTTACTAATCAAATCAAGGATTTGTCGGCAGCGTTGAGGATGGAGAGAGATGAACGTAGGGATGAACTCACCCAGCAACTATTCGATATCGCTGACGAAATCCATCGTTTGGAGACGGAGAGCAGTGCTCGAGAGGGCGATCGTGAGTGGGGCACACTAGCCAAACAACAGCAGCAGATAGAAAGTACGATCGCAGTCGAAGTACATGCAGCAGAAGACGAAAAAGGCAAAAAAAAGTACACGAACCAAGAGTTACGACGCTACGAACAATGGAACCGTCAAGCAGCCCATGAAGACCATGTCAGGATCACAAAAGAAATGGAGGACTGGTCAGCCGCCCGTGAGCCCGTGCGCGTCGCAGCCCAGCACGAGCTCGAGCGCCTTCGATCTAAATCGCAAATCCTGTTGGTGCGTCTAGGCGCCCCTCTCCCTGTGGATTTGCTACTTGGCGGTACTACCGCCAGTCGCCTCACCAGTCTCGCGGAACGTCTCGAAGGGATTGAGAATCGATTGGAGGACATAGAAGTTGGTGAAGTAAAGGATTAGGTGTCCCTGTGTAGCTCGGAGGGGCGCGGGAAGGGCGAAGCGATGGCGACGACGGCGGGAATGACGGCGATGGGAGCGGTGAAGCGCGGCTTCGCGCAGTGCCCCGACGGCAACATCGAGTACCTCGAGGTCGGCTCCGGCGAGCCGCTGATCCTGCTGCACGCGACGCCCGCCTCGTGCCTCGCGTACCGGGACGTGGCGCCGCTGCTCGCCGACCGCTACCGCTGCATCGCCATGTCGACGATGGGCTACGGCCAGTCCGACCGGCCGAGCCGGCCCTACACCTCGCTCTCGCAGTTCGCGCGCGCCGTCACCTGGCTGATGGACGGCCTCGGCATCGAGCGCGCGCACCTCTACGGCAACAGCACCGGCTCGAACATCGCCGCGGTCGTCGCCGCCGAGCATTCCGAGCGTATCGACCGCCTGGTGCTCACCGAGATCTTCAACTGGGGCACGCCGTCGCGCCGCGAGCTGCACGAGGGGCTGCACCGCTACGTCCCGGAGCGGCCGGACGGCGGCCACCTGCTCGAGCTCTGGCGGCAGGCCGGCCGGCCCCCCGGCGAGCCGGAGAGCGAGGACCTCGACGTCACGACGCGCGAGTTTGTCCATCGCCTCATCGTGAACTCGAAGGAAGGCGCCGATGCCTACGGCGAAATGGGGTGGGAGGGCGCCGGCCCCTATGCGATGACCCGCACCGACATCTGGGAGGTCGTCGCCCGCATCATTGCGCCCACGCTCGTGATCCACGGGAGCACCAGCGACCTCGCGCGGCCTAACGAGCGCTTCGTGGAAGCGATCCCCGGCGCCCGCGGCATCGTGCTGCCGAGCCGCGGCGTCTTCTTCCCGCAGCACGCTCCTGATCAGTGGGCGCGCGTGGTCGGCGACTTCCTTGCTGCCGGGGACTTAGCCGCTATCAACTGATGAGGCGGCCTATTATTTTACCGATGCAAGGCGGTCAGCCTTGGCCTTCTTGATGATCACGCTAGGCAAGCTGTCGAGCCAGAGCCTAGCTGTCGTCACCCACCTGCCGTTGCAGGCGGCGCAGCATCGCCCGTCAGTTATCGGCTCGGCGTTGTGACCGCTGTCCCACCCGTTAGGGTCAGTCGCTATCGCTCCATTGCAGATCGAACAAGTCACTGGCATGTCCCTCTCCTAGTCCTTAGTAGATTCCGGGGCTGTGGTTCTGGGGCTTTCTCTTCCTAGGCGGGGCGGGTGGCTTGTACGAATCGGGTGGCTCGTACTCGACCTCGCGAAGCCGTGCACGCTCCACAGGAGACCACTCGGCAGCCCCGCTTGGCGTTTGCACCTGAGCGTCCAGGCTCGACGACGACTACCGTCGCTACGTGGACGGGAAGCCGAGCTACGGCGGCGTCGAAGACTTCCTCGCGTCACGCGGCATCGAACGGCTACGGAACGCGCGGAGGTTGCAGGCGATCGCCTGCCGGCTGGCGCAGCGGGCGGTCGAACCGGCCGCTGCTAGCCCCGCTTGCGCAGCCGCCGCTCGGTCGCGAGCCGCGAGGCCTGCGATCGCCGCTCCACGTGCAGCTTGGAGTAGATCTGCGAGACGTAGTTCTTAATGGTTTTCTCGGAGAGCTTCAGCTCGTTGGCGATCCCGCGGTTGGTGAGGCCCTCGCCGATCATCTCGAGGATGCGCTCCTCCTGCGGGGAGAGCGAGGCGAATGGGTCGTCGGCGGGGTGGCGCGCGTCGCCGCGGCGCAGCCGGTCGAGCACTTGCGTCGCCATCTGCGGATCGAGCAGCGAGCCGCCCGAGCCTACGGTCACGATCGCGTCCTGCAGCCGCGCGGGGTTCAGGTCCTTCAGCACGTAGCCCGCCGCGCCGGCCAGCACGGCGGAGAACAGCGCGTCCTCATCCGCGTGCGAAGTGAGGATCAGCACCTTCGCGCCCTCGATGCGGCTGCGGATCTCGCGGCAGGCCTCCACGCCCGAGCCGTCGGGGAGCCGCAGATCCATCACAATCACGTCGGGGCGCAGCTGCTCGGCGAGAGTGATGCTCTCGCGCACGGTGCCGGCCTCGCCGACGACGGCGATCTCGGGCCGCTCCTCGAGCACGGTGCGCAGGCCGCGCCGCACGATCTCGTGGTCGTCGACGAGCATGACGCGGTACTGCTCGGGCGCCACCATAGTCGCTCGCTCTCTTTGGCCGGTGCGCCGAGTAGCCATGCGGCCGATCGTACAACGCTCGCGGTCATCATACCGTTGGTATCGCGGCTCAGGCCGCTCGCCGAATCTGGCGGCGAGCACCGCGACGACTCGATCGCAGACCTGCGAAGCCCGGTGGTCTGAAATCTGGCAGAACCGTGCATCGCGCGCCCGGCGAGCCGCGAGCGCGGCACATCAGACTCGTCTAGGGGCGCAGGCCGTCTGTCGGCGTCGCCGCCGGCTCGTTCGCCGCGGATGCCCCCGCCTCCGCAGTCACGGTGGCGCCGGCGGAGGCTCCGTCACCCGGCACCTTCGAGCGGGCGGCTGCGGCATCGGTGAACCAGAGCGCGTTGATCTCGGTGAAGAAGGCCTGGTCGGCCGGCACCTCGTCCTCGGGGAAGATCGCGGCGACCGGGCAAACCGGCCGGCAGGCGCCGCAGTCGATGCACTCGTCGGGGTTGATGTAGAGCATTCGGTCGGCGCCCTCGTCGAAGTAGATGCAGAAGACCGGGCAGGCCTCCCAACAGGACTTGTTCATCGTGTCGATGCAGGGCTGCGTGATGACGAACGTCACTGCGAGAGGCCTCCGTCCGAGGCGCACAGAACCGACGCGCGGGGCGCGTAGTCAGTCTTCATGGGCACCCCGCATCGCGCGACACCGTCGACGCTAGACTTCTGATGCGGGATCGCGAAGGGAAGATGGTCCGTCGACTCGCGAGACCTGAGAGCCCGACTGACGAAGCATTCAAGATGTGACGAAAGTCCCGGCCCATCCGGGACTTGACGAAGGTCTCGGCCGACTGGCAGTCGGTGATGGTGTGTGCATCAAGACACAAGCGGCGGGTTCACTGCCCGCGTGAGGAGGTCCACGTGGCCGAGCAGCAGGAACCGCCGGAGCAGACCGGTGCGGTCAGCCGGCGAGACTTCCTGGCTGGCCTTGGCTACGCTACCGGCGGCGTCGTGGTCGTCGACATGGACGCGGTGAAGGAGCGCAACGCGCTCCTGGGTCCGGAGGAAGGCGAGCTGTGGGTGCTCTCCGGGCGGGTCAACCATCTCTGGCAGAGCCTCTACGACGACGAACGTAAGCCGCACCTGATCCAGCGCTACCCGGTGCCGTTCCTGGAGATCCACCCGGACGACGCGGGCCCACTTGGGATCGAAAGCGGCGACATGGTGGCGCTGGAGAGCGACCGCGTGCGCACGATGGACGGGCAGATCTCCTCGGGCGCCGTCACGCAGGTCGCCTACGTCACGGACCAGGTGCAGCCGGGCACGGTCTTCTCGATGTTCCACTACCCGGGCTCCCCCGCGAACGCGGTGGTCACGGGTGACGCGGCCAGCCAGCCGATCAACCCGCGGCAGCCGTTCAAGTTCGGCCGCGGCACGGTGACCCGCATCGGGCCGACGCAGCTCGCCGACGTGATGCCGTTCGTACCGCGGAACCTCGCGTGAGCGCGCCTCGCGCCGAGGCGCGCCGAGGTGGGGCGCGGCCGCCCGTGGTGCGGGTGATCGGTCCGGGGCGCAACGTCGGCAAGACCACGCTCGCAAGCGCGCTGATCGCGCTGCTCGCGGGGCGTGGGCTGCGCGTGGCGGCGGTGAAGCGCTCCCACCACACGCTGCCCGACGAGCGCCCCGGCTCCGACACCGATCGCTTCGCCGAGGCGGGCGCCGCCGCCGTCGCCTTCCACGCGCCGGACGGCGTGCTGCTGCGGCGCAGCGCCGAGCCCGCGCTCGAGGAGTCGCTGCATGCGCTGGGTGGCGGCTACGACCTGATCGTCGTGGAGGGCTTCCGCGACGACACGATCGGCGCCGTGATCCGCCTCGATCGCCTGGGCACGGCGCGGCTGGAGTCGGAGGCGAGCGAGCCGCTGCTCGCCACGGCCAGCACGGACGTGGTCGCGTTCGCGGACGCGCTGGAGCGGCTCTTCGCGCTGCGCACGGCGGCTCGCTCGCAGGACCATTAGATGCAGATGGAAGCGTCAGATCTGAGGGCGCCGCGGGCAGCGCATGGCCAGACGGCGGGCGCGCTCCGACTACGCTGCCGTCGCCTCTGAGACCAGCGAGCGCCAGCGCGCCACGAAGAGCCGGCGCTGTTCGGAAAGCGAAGGAAGCTCACCGCGGCGCGACGGAGACCGGAAGAACTCGCGTAGCTCATCGAACGCCGAGCAGAAGCGCGCTGCGGATACGAAGCTCCCGAAGCCCTGCATTGGGTAGTAGCGTTGCTTCACCCCTCGGTGGTCCTGCTCGATGAAGTTGTTCAGGTACTGGGTTGTCCGGTGCACGACCTTCCTCCCGAGGATCCAGCGCACCGCGCGCGGGTAGGCGGGGTGACGGTCCGTCGTGACGCGGAGCGGCCGCCCGTCCGCAACCTCGACGAGCCCGCGAAGGAAGCGCCGTGCCGCGTGCTTGTCGCGCTTCTCGCTGAGCATGGAGTCGACGAGCTGCCCGTCGCCGTCGATCGCCCGGTAGAGGTAGCACCAGCGGCCTGAGACTTTCACGTACGTCTCGTCGATGTACCAGGAGACCCCGGCGCGGCCACGGCGCTTCGTGCGCGGGCGCATGGCAAATCGCCTCGTGTGCACGCGCGGACGCATGGAAAAGGCCTAAACGTCTCGGCTGGCGGGCTCGTGTGACGGCTGTACTAGTACGGTGGTTGATGGTGATCCGGCCGGTTGCGGGGTGAATGCCCTACCACTTCGCTATAGCCCTTCCGGGTACGCAGGGTGCTGTCACCGCCATGCGTATCGGTGTGTTGGGTGTGCGCCCGACTAAAATAACTCTATGACACCGGTGCCGGCCCATACGTTGTCTAGGTAAATCTCAATTTCCCATGTTCCGGCACCTAGTGGTGTATCTGCATGGTGCCCGACCCACCAGAGTCCATCCTCGCCGCCATTCCAGCTGACGATCGGTGATTGGTAGACGACGTGGCCATTGTGGAAGACCACCCAGCGCAGCAGCTGCACAGCACTCGCACCTTCGTACTCGAAGAATCCGAGCAACTGATGCGCATTGCTTGCGGGCGGGAAGAGTGGTTCTTGTTCCGTACTGGTGATCGAGGCGAACGAGAAAGCGCCGATGCTGACCGCTGGTGGTTCCACGCCGATGTAGGCGAGTCCGGAAGCTAGAAGCGAGTCATTTACCCATACTTCGAGTTGCCAACGGCCACGCGGGATGCCGTTCGGGTTTGGAACGACGATCCGATCTGTCACTACCGCGAAGCTTTCTTTCCCCCAGGTGTAGGAAGAAGAGAGAGTGTCCTGTAGAACGTCGTCCAGGTACCAACGCTCCTCGACCAACGCGTCAGTAGGTATGCCCTGCGCCGCGAACTCGTAGTGCAGAGCATGGAGACCAGGCGCGGGGAAGCGTGTGTAATCGAAAAGAGTAAGCCGAGCACCCTGTTCAAGCGTGTTCTCAGCGAATGCAGGGCCACGTATGACTACGCCGGGCATGCCTGACGCAAGCGAGCGACCAGGCACCAGCATCGAGTGTTGCAGTGGTGCGTGATAGCGGGCGCGGGGAGCGGTATCGCGTGCTTTCTCAATCAGTGGCTTAGCGAGCCCGATTGGTCGTGCCGAGCCGAGCTGCGCGGAGGCGTTGTATCGCAACTGGCTCAGTACGCCGACCAGTGCACCTGTTGCATCGAAGGCAGGCCCACCGGCGGTGCTTGCGTGGAGGCGTGCATCCACGTCGAGCCAGGCGCGCCCTTCTATATCGAATGCGGAGCGTGTGCCCAGTAGCGTTGAATTGGTGACAGTCACCGTGCCCTGCGTGCTCGTAGTGGCCTCACTGAACCCAAAGAGGCGTAGTGCTTCACCGGAGGCGATGAGAGTTGAGTCGCCGAGGTGAACCGATGGTGGTGAGAACTCGCCGGACGCGAGTGGTCCGCCGCGATAGACGCGTACCGCGCGCAGTACTGCGAGGTCGAGGTCGGGTGCGGCCGTTACAATTTCTGCCTCATAGACGAGAACAGGGGGGTCGCCGGGTACCGGGCTGCGCCCGATGGCGATCGTAGAGTAGGCACGGCTGCCGTCAGCATGGAATGGATC
>PVBE011097894.1_pt1 | contig 10610 bp, 10 predicted proteins | sample 1631181 | NCBI WGS metagenome assembly PVBE01 (sample SAMN08397723, study PRJNA350692) | Marine metagenome, whole genome shotgun sequencing project. | isolation source: water | place: Pacific Ocean | collected 2012-04 | reverse complement strand
TAAGAAAGAAATTAATAGTAACCGGAAAGAATATCTAATGGCTATTAAAAACCCTGAGTCATTACAGACTGAGTACAAACCAATACTCGGTTTATCCACGGACAGATACGTAAAATAAATACTTGTAATTTAATACAAACCCCTTATATATAACGCATGGGTGCCTTTAAGGGCCCATTTTATTAACTGTCTAAACAAGGAGGTTAAAATGACACTCAATAAATTACCATCAATCTTTAATCAATTAAGACCTGTATCAGTAGGTTTCGACAATATCTTTGATCACTTCGAAAGAATGTTCGACGATAATGACGAATTCTTTCGTACACCGACGGCTACTTTTCCGTTTTACAACATTGTAAAAACTGGAAGTACAACTTACAACATAGAAGTTGCTTTAGCTGGGTTCGGTAAGAAGGATATCAAAGTCGACTACGCGGACAACTTATTGACGATTAAATCTGTTAAAGAAGTAAAAGATAGCAATGAATCTAATGGAATAATCCATAAAGGCATTTCTAAAAGATATTTCTCTAAAGCTTTTACCATCGCTGATGACATAGAAATCAAAGGCGCTGAGTTGAAAGACGGGTTACTGAAAGTTTCTCTAAACAAGATTCTTCCAGAAGGCAAGAAGCCAAGATCAATCGAAGTTAAATAATTAATAACATGAGCGGGGCGCTCTGCGCCCTGTTCGGAAATAACATGATGAAAATATTTAAATTTTTTGAAAAAGTAGGGTACGTTCGCGCGATAAATAGATTGAAACGTCGAGGGCTTAATAAACAAGCCAAGGCACTTGAAGGCGATATTAAATCCAAGCTTTCAACTCTTCGCCCATAATTTCTGTAGCGATATTAACTTTCTTACGAAGGGATAGGACGATTTTATCGTCAACCGTATCTTCACAAATAATATCAATGTAGGTCATAGGTTTTTCTTGACCTATTCGATCTATTCGTGCCTCTGATTGTTGACGTTTTTCTAAATCATAACCATTAGAATAATAAATCATTGTACTAGCACCTGTAAGAGTAATACCATAGCCACCTGTTTGAGGTGTTCCAACTAAAAATCTAACCTTACTATCTTTATCTTGAATAAGTTTAATAGCGTTCTGTCTTTCATCAGTTGTTGTGTCTCCATAATAAGTTACAACAGAACCAGGATATTTTTTTTCAATAGATGCAACAATGGTTCGAATGTCTTGTCTAAAGTGGGCCCAAATAACAGCCTTCCCTTCAACTTCTTCCAGTACATCCATAAGCTCATCAACCCTATTGTTCTTTAATAATTGAACTGAACCATCATCTGCAGTGAAATGGCCACAAGTAATTTGCTGTAGTCTCATGAGTTGCGTAATAACATTTACAGTTGTTGTTATCTTTCCATTCAGTTCAGCTAAAGCTAGCGTCTTCATTTGTTTATAGATTCGTTTTTGTTCATCAGATAATTGAATCGTTCTTTTTAAAAATGTTTTAGGTGGTAGATCTAAGCAATCATCTTTTAAAACACGATAAGAAAAGGGCTTTAACTTTTCTGATAGTTCAGCTAAATTTTTATATCCAACAACTACATTAACAGATCGAGCTCCCACATTAATATTTCTCATCAGCGCGTATCGAGTTCTGAAAGTATAATAAGAACTGTGATCTAATAGATCAGGATTTAAAAAGAAACATTGTGTGTATAGATCTAACGGAGATTTAGTTACTGGAGATCCAGTTAAAATTCTTTTGTATTTAGCATACCTAGAAAGCTTAATAATATTTTTAGTCCTGCTTGCCCCAGGATTTTTTATCGTAGTAGATTCATCGACAGTGATTAAAGCATTGTGGGACCATAAAAATTTCTGTGCAAACTCTAGTCCTTTTTTAGTAGAGAAAGCCTCAACATTCATGATGAGAATATGAAGCTCAACACCTGTACTGAAGACTTTATTTAACTCTTTATCTTCAGACTTACTTCTCATAGCCTTCCAGAAACCTATCTTAGTCTCTATGTGACTGGCTAAATGAATAGGTAATTCACTATCATACCAGTTCTTATAGACTCCTTTCGGGGCTATAATTAGGGCACCATTTATCTTGCCTCTGTCATATAACATAGCCATATTATCAATAAGAACTTTTGATTTACCTGTTCCCATTTCCATAAAATATGCAAACACTTCTCTATCCCAAGACATCTGCAATGCTTTGAGTTGATGTGCGTATGGCTTTGTTTTAAACTTATAAAACATAATTGCTTTTCTTTCTAAAAGGACGTATATACTACAAGAGAACGAAAGTCAATGGATTGATTTAAAACAACTATGAGAATTGGAAATACACCTCCCATTACACCAAACAAAGTCTATGTAATTCAAGAGATACCGGGAACAAGTCAAGGTGCTCCTAAATATAATATTATGGGTGCCCAGAAATATGGCGAAATTGTGACCCTATTACCAGAGTACTCACAAATGATATTATCTCCAGGGCCTTTGATTATTAAACTACGGGGACTATTAAAAGATTTTAAACCTACCGATTACTTACTACTTACAGGCGATCCTGCCATAATTGGAGTAGCTGTGTCAATTGTGTCCGATATGACTAATGGAAAGTATAAGCTTTTAAAATGGGATAGACAGGAAAAGACCTATTATGCCATTGAAATAAATTTACACGAAAAGGCTTGACAATACGGTTTTCGTACATTATATAGGACTGTATGAAAGAACCGACTAAAATAAATTTTGAAGAAGACCGAATGGAATCAGTTTCTCAAATTGATGCCAGCAAAAGTTTGTCAAATAAAGTTATCGAATTAAAAACGATGGAAGACGAAATTCAAAACGCAGAAAATAGTCTATCTAAATTAAAAGAGAAAGCTAAAGTTCTCTCTCAAATAGAGATTCCACAAATGATGGACGAAATGCAAATAACAAAATTAAAGTTAAGGGATGGTGAGTCTGTAGAAATTAAAAAAATTTACGGCGCATCTATTCCTCATGAAAGCCAACAAGAGGCTTTTCAATGGCTTCGAGAACACGACCTTGGAGATATCATTAAAAACGATATCACCGTTACCTTTGGTCGTGGCGAAGACAACAAGGCTATGCAATATGCTAACCTTGCAAAGGGTCAGGGGTTTGAGCCGATTCAAAAAATCGGTGTTCATCCCCAGACTCTTAAAGCAGTAGTTCGAGAACGTCTAGAATCTGGACGAGAAATGCCTACTGGTTTATTTAAAACGTTTGCAGGTAACCAAACAAAAATAACAAGGAGATAATCGATGAACGACACGAGCAACGCGAAAGAAGTAGCAACAAGGAAGTCCGCAGGACTCCCATCTGCTTCATTATTTGAAGCCGATGCTGATAAGGGTTTTGAGAATGTGAAGACCGAATCTTTGGCCCCACCTATCTTAAAGCTTCTACAAAATGGCTCCGGAGAAGCACAGAAACGTAATCAAAATTACGTAGAAGGTGCTGAACCTGGAATGCTTTTGAATACAGTTACAAAACAACTGTACGATGGAGCAAAAGGAATTACAGTAATTCCTGCCCACTACAGATTAGAGTATCAAGAATGGTCTGATTTTGGAACTGGATCGGGAAGACCCGAACAGATCTATCCAGACACTTCGGATATTTTATCTAAAACAACTAAGGACGCTATGGGTAAGGACAGATTACCAAATGGTAATTATATCTTAACTGTAGGTCAACATTTTGTCTTAGTTATAGGAGAAAAATCCATTGAAACTGTGATGATATCTATGAGTTCGTCTCAAGGTAAAGTCAGTAGAAAATGGAACTCTATGATGAAATCAATTGTAATGGACGGTAAAAAAGGTCCATACACTCCGTCATCTTTTAGCCATAGTTATCGTTTAACAACGATACTGAATACCGGAAAAGGTAATCAGTGGTATGGTTGGAACGTCAAAAAAATTGGCGAAGTGGAAGATCCAAACTTATACGAACGAGCAAAACAGTTCTATAGTGGATTATCCAAAAGAGGATAACTATTCCCATGATGGGCGGTGGAGACCGAGAGGCGAAACCGCCCACTACAACGAAAGCAGGAGGATATGACGGATCTTGAACGATTTAAAAGTATATTTAGTGGCCTAGACATTGCTTACGGTCAAACTAAAAGGACAGACGAGTTTGATGAACGTGGTAAGCATAAAACTAGATCATTTATTATTAAGAAACAACCAAGCGATAAACTATGGCGAGATCATTTAAGTGGTGTCGAGCCTGCGTTAGGAATTATTCCAATCAATCACGAAAGTAAATGTAAGTGGGCATGTATTGATATTGATGTCTACCCAGTGGATCACCAACAACTTATCAATAAAATTAAAGAAAAAAAATTACCGCTAACAGTTATTAGATCCAAATCAGGAGGAGCACATTGTTTTTTATTTACTGATACATTTGTTCCAGCGATTCTTTTAAGAGGAAAGCTAAAAGAAATGGCAGCTATTTTAGGGTATGCTAAATCAGAAATTTTTCCAAAACAAAATGTTTTACATGTAGACCGAGGAGATCGAGGAAGTTTTTTAAATCTACCTTATCACAATGCACAAAGAACTGTGCGGTATGCTTTTAATGAAGAAGGGAAAGGCATATCATTACTAGAATTTTTTGCTCTTTATAACAGAGTAAAACTAACTGAAGATCAATTAAAACAACTAACAATTGAAAAAGATACAGCACCACCTTTATTAGAAGGAGCACCACCGTGCCTAGTCTCACTAGCTACTGAAGGTATTCCAGAAGGTGGTAGAAATAATGCAATGGTTAACTATGGAGTCTATTTAAAGAAAAGATTTCCAGAAACTTGGGACACAGAGATTTTTCCTTACAATAAAGAATTTTGTAAACCCCCTCTTCCTAAAGGAGAACTAGATAAAGTTATCGAATCAATAAGAAAAACAGATTATAATTATAAATGTAAAGATGCACCTATTGAATCTTTTTGTGATCCAAAAAAATGTGTGCTACAAAAATTTGGTGTTGGAGACGGTGTCCCTGGTCCTGAAATAAAAGAGATAAAAAAATATGATTCAGATCCACCAATATATTATGTCTTAGTAGGAGAAGCTTCTGTTGAAGTAGATAGTGGAACCCTGCACGAGCCTGATAAATTTTCCATTGCAGCTATGGATCAAATTGATCTACCCATGCTACCAGTCAGTAAAATACTCTGGAGAAAAATGTTACAGAAATTATTTAAACATTTAGGAGAAATTGAAGCTCCGGATTCTACTAAAAAAGACGTACAAATTAGAGAACTATTGGCTGAATACATTAATAAAGCACCCGGTAAAAATATGGAAGATGTTCTACGAGGGTTGGCCTATACTGAAAATGGAACAAGCTATTTTAAATTCAAAGATTTTTGGAAGTATTTAGTTCGAACTAAAACATGGCCTGATAGAATTTATCCTAAACAAAAAACAGCAAGATTACTAACACGACTATTTTCTGCAAAAGAAGTCTCCGGAAAAATAGCCGACAAAAGCGCACGCTATATAGAAATGCAAACAATTAAACTAGACAAACCTAATACTAAAGAAGAACAAATGAAGGAGGCACCATTTGCAGTTAAATAGAACAATTATTCCAGGGCCACCAGGAACAGGAAAGACTGAAAGACTCTTATATTATTTAGACAAAGAGATACTTCAAAATAAGGTAGACCCCAAAAAAATAGCTTATATTTCTTTTAGTAATGCAGCTGCTGATGAAGCTAGAAGTAGAGCCTTTAATCAAGACGTAAATATTTGCACTATGCATTCTATGGGAACTAAAGAGTTAAATATTAATACAAACACTCAGCTACTTAAAAATAAGAAATGGATAGGGTTTCAAAACTATTCTCGAATCTGCAAAGGTATGTCCTTTGAATCGTACATCGATGAAGCGGGGATCCCTAGATATAAAAACCCACACATGCGCATCATTGAATTTGCAAGATCAAAATTAGTTTCATTACTAGAAGCAGCCATACAATTAAATTTACATCATTCTGTAGATCTGTGGCTAACAGAGCAAATTGATACAGACTTAAAGGTATATAAAGAACATGAAAGTCTATATGAATTTTCAGATATGATTTCCAAGTTTGTCGAGAAAGATCGATGTCCTCCTGTCGAGATTATCTTTCTTGATGAGGCCCAAGACCTGAGTCCTCTGCAATGGAGAATGTTTTTTTACATAGAGTCTAAATGTAAAAGATCTTACATTGCGGGGGATGATGATCAAACTATTTATACGTTTCAGGGAGCGGACCCGACTATTTTTATAAATTTAAAAGGAACTATAGATGCACAAATTAAATCACGAAGAGTCCCAAGAAAGATGCACGCATTAGCTGAATCTATTTTTCCTCATATTAAAAACCGTTTAGAAAAAAAGTGGGAACCAAGAGATGCAGAAGGAGAAGTTTATGACAATATGTTAATAGAAGACATTGATTTTAGTAAAGAAAACTGGATGATTTTAACAAGAACAAATGAAATGCTACAACCTGTAGCTGATCATTTATATAGTTTAAATTTAAGATTTGATAGTAAAGTAAATAATTTATTGCCTAAAAAATTATTAAGTGCTTATCGTACATTAACTAGATTAAATGAAGGAGCAAGCGTAAGCAAAGAAGACGTGCAAGACCTCTATGAGTATTTAAACTACCATAAAGGGCATGTAAAATATGGATACTCTGGGGGAAAGTCATTAGAATCAATCACAACGATTGATGTAGATATGCTACGCAAAGAACACGGGTTTCTATTAACCGGTGGCTGGGAACAGCTTCATATGCCGGACGAAAGCAAAAATTACGTCAAATCCCTACTAGACTCTAAAGATGACCTCATGAAAAATGCGAGAATAAAGATATCCACGGTCCACGGTGTAAAAGGTGAAGAATGTGATAACGTAGTTTTATTTATGGACCTAGAAAGAATTATTTATGAAGCAGCTCAAATAAACGCAGATCCAGAACATAGACTTTTTTTCGTTGGAGTAACACGAGCTAAAAAGAAATTATATATCATGCAACCAACTTCCGATTATTTTTACAGAATAGGAGATCCAATCGTATGAATAGAAAAGAACGCTATCAATTAACAAAAGAAAAGAATGAATCAGGTATGGATTGTGAAAAGATCATAGATACCAAGGAACAAGAAACAAAAGTATACAAAAAACAAATTGGAGGAGATCACTATCGCAAAATGAAAATTCAACCTAGCGAATTTGTTCATGAAAATCAATTACTGTTTGCGGAAGGTAATATAATAAAGTATATATGTAGACATCCTTACAAGAATGGAAAGCAAGATATTTTAAAAGCAATACACTATTGTGAAATGATTATTGAAAGAGATTATAAATGATATTTCAACCACAAACTGAGTGGAACTGCCCTGAAAGTTTTCCTGACTTATCAAGGTATAAACACATAGCTATTGATTTAGAAACTTATGATCCTAATCTGAAAACTAGAGGATCTGGTGCTATTCAAGGTAAAGGATATATTATAGGAGTAGCTGTAGCCGTCGAAGGGTGGCAAGGTTATTATCCAATTAGACATCGTGAGGGTAACTTGGATGAAAAAATTGTTTTGGACTGGTTACGAGATGTCTGTAAAACTCCAGCCATAAAAATCTTTCACAATGCAATGTACGATGTGTGCTGGTTAAAAGCCTATAATATTCCAATTAATGGCCACATAGTAGATACGATGGTAATGCTCTCTTTAGTGGATGAGAATCGCTTATGGTATTCTTTAAACAGCGCCTCTTTTGATTATTTACATGAAGTAAAAGATGAAAGAGCTTTAACAGAAGCTGCTGAACAAGCAGGTGTAGATCCAAAAGCTGAAATGTATAAACTACCAGCTATGTATGTTGGTAAATATGCAGAAAAAGATGCTGAACTTACCTTAGAACTATTTAAAGTTTTATCTAGATCTATTAGTAAACAAAACCTACAAAATATTTTCGATTTAGAAACTCAACTTTTTCCATGCTTAGTTGATATGAGATTTAAGGGTGTGAAAGTAGATATTGAATCGGCACATAAATTAAAAAAACAACTTTCTGACCAAGAGAAAAAATTACTATCTGAAGTTAAAGCAGAAACGGGAATCGAGTGTCAAATATGGGCAGCCAGATCTGTTGCGAAAGTATTTGATGTACTTAAATTACCATATGAACGAACAGCCAAAACACAGGCACCAAGTTTTACTAAAAATGAATTACAAACACATGCTCATCCTTTAGTTAATAAAATTGCTAAAGCTAGAGAATTGAACAAAGCTCATACAACATTCATAGATACTATTATTAAGTATGAACATAACGGAAGAATACACGCTGACATAAATCAAATAAGGGGAAATAGGGGTGGAACAGTTACAGGAAGATTTAGTTATCAGCACCCAAATCTTCAACAAATTCCTGCTAGAAATAAAGATCTAGGCCCTAAAATTAGAAACCTATTTCTTCCTGAAGAAGGATGTAAATGGGGTTGTTTTGACTACTCACAGCAAGAACCTAGACTCGTAGTGCATTATGCAGCTACAACCGAACCTATTTGTTTTGATGAGTCTGTTAAAAAAATTGTAGAACGATTCAATGATAAAGATGATGATGTAGATTTTCACCAGACAGTTGCGGACATGGCAAACATATCCCGGACACAAGCCAAAACTATTAATCTTGGATTATTCTACGGAATGGGTAAGAACAAACTACAGTCTGAACTAGGATTACCAACAAAACAAGATGCAGATAATTTATTTGATCAATACCACGATAGCGTTCCCTTCGTAAAAGACTTAATGAATAAAACTTCAACACATGCTCAATTAAATGGTGTTATAGGAACTTTATTAGGACGTAGATGTCGATTTGATAAATGGGAACCATACCAATTTGGTATGCATAAACCAATGACTCTCGAAGAAGCAGAGAAAACATATGGAAGGGGCCGAATCAGAAGAGCCTTTACATACAAAGCTTTAAACAAGTTAATACAAGGATCAGCAGCAGATATGACCAAGAAATCAATGCTAGACCTATATAAAGAGGGCATTATAGCTCATATACAGATACACGACGAACTAGACATTTCTGTTGAATCTGATAAAAAAGCTAAACGAATAATTAACATAATGGAGGCTTCAGTCGACCTGAAAGTACCAAATAAAATAGAGTACAAGTTAGGTAAGACCTGGGGGGACATTTATAATTAGGAGGAAAACATGGAAAAAATTACACAGCATGCCAAAAGATTATGGGCGTTAGCTTGGAATCACAAAAAGATTTCAGCTGCGATCATCGTAATCGTTGTGATATTAATTATCGCGCAATAATACACATATTTAACTAGAAGATCTAACTTCTTCTGCAATCATAGGGGGTAGTGATGAAGCAATGGTGGAAAAGATTTGTCGAATGGTTCTGGAAGGACTATTATAAGTAACTATGGAAGAAAAAATTTGTAAGACATGTGGACACTTGTGCCACTGTATTGAAGCCGATCATGAAGATTGTAAGTGTGAGAGGTGCGACTGCCGAGAGCCTAAAGGTGTGGTAGTTGACAGTACACAAGATTGCGAAGCATGTGATTAAAATAAATAAAAGAAAGGAAATAAAAAAATGAGTTTTAAAGACCCAAAAAAACAATATGAAATCGTTAGAGGAGCTATCCCTAGAGACTTAGCTGATTTTATCTATAAGTATCTTCTGCTTCATCGAGATGCAACCGCGCACTTAATGAGCCGAGGAATAGTTAAAGACAATGGAAGACAAATAGGATTTGGAACGTGGCAAGATCAACAGATTCCAAATACGTTTTCTAAATATGGAGATCCTGTTTTAGAAACACTACAAATGAGACTACTCCCAGTCATGCGTAAAATTACAGGGAGAAACTTAATCCCTTGTTATACATATGTCCGGATCTATAAAAAAGGAGATGAGCTCGTTAGACATTTTGATCGAGAAAGTTGTGAAACATCTTGTACCCTCCATCTAGGAGGAGATCCCTGGAAAATCTTCATCGATCCATCAGGTAAGAGCGGTGTTAAAAAAATCATTAACCATAACAAAGTCGTTCTTAAAAAGAAACCACCAAAAGGTATTTCCCTAATTATGAAACCGGGAGATATGCTAGCTTATTGTGGGCAAGTTATGGAGCACTGGAGAGAACCTTTCAAAGGTGATGTTCATGCTCAAACGTTTATCCATTATAACGACCAGGATGGTCCTCATGGACGACAGAACATATTTGATGGAAGACCTATGCTAGGCGTACCAGCAAATCTTAGTGACTTCCATCCCCTTTGCATTGATTGATTGTTTTTAAATTATCCCGATAAAAAAGGAAACAGGACGGAAAAGATGTGTTATACTTGGATTAAATAATATGAGAATTTCAGATAACACGGCAATTTCTATGCCGATGAGAAATCTTTTGGCTATCGTAACCGCCGTCGGAATTGGCGTGTACGCTTTTTTTGGAGTCATTGAAAGATTAAATAAATTAGAAACTAGTGGAACCCTTTTAGAAAAAGATTTAGAGCTAGTAACTAAGACAC
>PVBE010227477.1_pt1 | contig 10610 bp, 9 predicted proteins | sample 1631181 | NCBI WGS metagenome assembly PVBE01 (sample SAMN08397723, study PRJNA350692) | Marine metagenome, whole genome shotgun sequencing project. | isolation source: water | place: Pacific Ocean | collected 2012-04 | reverse complement strand
CGACCCCACCAACTACCAGCGCTACTGGGACCTGCTGCGGGATCTCAAGCGGTTGCGTGGGAAGGTCTCCCAGTCCGCCCGGCGGTTCGGCGACGGAAAGATCACACCCGAGCTGAAGAAGATCAACAGCCAGTTAACCAAGTGTGAGTCCTCCTTCGCCGATCACGTCATGAGCCCGGAGGGCCACGCCGCGCCCCTGGACATCAGCATAACCATCTCCGGTACGGTCACCTCGGGTACGGAGATCCGCATCGGCAACCTGACCCACGTGCTCCTCGAGCCGAAGGCCCGTAGCATGTTCCGCATCGATCCTGACACCCTGCAAATCGTGGACGAACCCCTGTCGTAGGGCACCACTCGACCTCCCAAAAACGTTCCCATCTGTGCTATGGAGACTGTCAACGGTCACGGAGAAATCATGCGGCGACGGCAGCTCCATCCTGCGGTGCTCTGGGAGGCTCAACAGGGTAGGTCGGTACAGTGCAACCTCTGTGCTCACCGGTGCACCATCAAGCCCGGTGAGTTGGGGATCTGCGCGGTCCGACTCAACGTCGACGGGGAGTTGTTTACCAGGGTCCATGGCCGATCCACCAGCCTGGCCGTGGATCCCATCGAGAAGAAGCCGCTGTTTCACTTCCACCCGGGCTCGAAGGCACTGTCCCTGGCTACCGTGGGCTGCAACTTCAGCTGCGAACACTGCCAGAACCACTCCATCAGCCAGTGGCCTCGGTGCCACGATCCGGAGGCTCCGGTGCCGGGGCGGTGGTATACGCCCGAGGAGATCGTGGCAGCAGCAGACGAGACCGGCTCCGAGGTCATCGCCTACACCTACACCGAGCCGACCATCTACATGGAGTACGCCCTGGACATTGCGCGCCTGGCCGACGCCCGGGGCCTCAAGAACGTCTTCGTCACAAACGGCTACATGACCGCCGAGGCGGTGGAGCTCGTGGCCCCATACCTGCACGGGGCCAACGTGGACCTCAAGGGCACCGATGACCGCGTGCTCAAGCGGGAGGTCAAGGCCAGCTGCGGCCCGGTCATGCGCACCATCGAGGACCTGCACGCCCGGGGTGTGTTCGTGGAGGTGACCACCCTGGTGGTGCCGGGCTCCAACGACGACGATGAACAGCTGCGGCAGGTCGCGGCGTTTATCGCCGGCCTCGACCCGCAGATGCCGTGGCATGTCAGCCGCTTCCACCCCACGTACCAGCGCATGGATCGGCCGTCCACTCCGGAGTCCACCATCATGCGGGCCATGGAGATCGGCGCCGAGGCTGGTCTGCACCACGTGTTCGCCGGCAACCTCTGGGGGGCGGAGGCAGAATCCAGCCGGTGCCCCGGTTGCGAGGAGGTCGTCATTGGACGCCGGGCCTACACCCTGGGCAAGATCAACCTCCAGGGCGGCAAGTGCACCGCCTGCGGGCACTCCATCTCCGGGCGGGGGCTGCCATGATGCGCGCGTTCGTGGCTGCCCTGGGGCTGCTCTGCTGCGTGCCGGCCTGCAGCTCCAGTACCGACAAGATCCCGGCAGGCAAGAAGGTCAAGGGCATCGCGGCCGGCGCGACCCGGGCCCGGGCCGTGAAGCTGCCCCCCATGCGCCGGGGGCAGGCCATTCCCCTGTCCGCGGGCAAGCGGCCTCGTATCAAGCCGATCAAAAACCTGGGCCTCAGGGCCCTGCCCGACGGCCAGCTCAGGGAGTGGGCGGAGTTTTCCGGCTGGCTCACCTCCCCCGTCGTGGTCAAGGGCGCGACCCGGACCGGCGAGCGCGATCTATCCGCACGCCTCGGGCTGGCCTCCTACCCGGGCGGGATCAGCCTGGCCATCAAGGTCACCGACGACGTCCACCGCCACGCCAAGTTCGCCGCGGCCCTCAACCGCTCGGACCACATCGTGGTGGAGCTGTGGCCCCTGGGTGACCGCAAGCCGGGTCCCCTGGCTCGCGCGCTGCTGGGAGTCAAGCTGCGCTTCGGCACGCGGCGGCAGCTGGTGGAGATGGTCAAGGGAGATCAGAAACGGCTCAAGCTCATCGCCGCCACGGGTGTGGCCGGAGACGCCGGCTACCACATGGAGACCAAGGTGCCCCTGGCCTCGCTCACCCCGCTGCCCGCGCCTCGAATCCACCGCATTCGCTACCGGGTCACTGTCTACGACACCGACGCCGACCGCACCCCGGCCCGCGCCACCCTGCGCTTCGAGGGGGACAAGAAGCTCGACCCGCCCATGCAGGTACCCGAGGCGGTGCAGAAGCGGGCGTCGGTACGCATTTGCCAGGCGGTGATGAATGACGCGCTGTGGGGCTACTGGTACGGCTGGCGCTGCGCCGTGCCCTACCGGCGATCTCTGCGCATGGACCGCAAGGGCGACGGCGAGGTGGTGCTGGCCTACGCCCGGGTGGCCGACCCGCCCAAAGCCATCTGGATCCACGAGCGGATGATGTTCGTCAACATCCCCGGCCGCAACGTGGGCCTGGCGGCGCTGCTCGACCGGCGGGACACCATCACCTCGGTGATGAAGATGGGCGTCATCGGCGCCGAGGACCCTGGCAACCCCCTCAACCGGGAGTCGGGCGCCGAGGTGCTCAAGCTGCCCGATGGCTCCTGGGCCATGGCGGTGGTGCATGCACACCAGGCCATGGCAGGCCTGGGGGGCGAGTGCGCCAACGGCCATCAGGTCTACCTCTCGGTGCTGGCCCTGCGCGGGGCCTACACCTCCACGCCGCACAAGCCGGCCCCCGAGCCGACCTTCGCTCCCTACCTGGAGGAGATCCTCAAGGTACAGCTGGAGGACTGCGAGGGCAGGGTGGCCAACGACTGGAAGGTGAGCAAGGATCGCAGCATGATCCGCGTCCACAGCAGCCTCTTCCCCACCCGGACGGCCCGGGCCTACGTCTTTCAGAAAGGGCGGTATGTCCCGAAACCGACAGACAACAAGTAGCGACCGCGGCGCCAGGGCCTGGACCATCCTGGAGGTGCTGGACTGGACCGCCGGGCGGTTCGAACGGGAGGGCGTGGAGTCGCCCCGCGTGGACGCCGAGGTGCTGTTGGCCCACAGCCTGAAGCTGGAGCGGATCCGCCTCTACATGGACTTCGACAAGCCCCTGGCCGCTGAAGAGCTGGCGGCCTACCGGGCCCTGGTGAAGCGGCGGCTCACCGCCGAGCCGGTGGCCTACATCACGGGCCAGCGCGAGTTCTGGTCCCAGACCCTGGAGGTGGGCCCGGCGGTGCTGGTGCCCCGGCCCGAGACCGAGCTGCTGGTGGAGTTGGCGCTGAAGCGCTGCCGCGGGCAGGGCGACTTGGTGGTGGCCGACGTGCACCCCGGCAGCGGGGCCATCGCCGTGGCCCTGGCCTCGGAGCTGCCCGGCGCCACAGTTCACGCCCTGGACTGCTCGACCGAGGCCCTGGAGGTGGCGCGCCGCAACGCCGAGCGCCACGGGGTGGAGGTGACCTTCCACCAGGGGGACCTGCTGGAGCCCCTGGCCGACGCGGGGCCCCTGGACCTGGTGGTCTCCAACCCGCCCTACATCACCACCGCCGAGATGGAGGACCTGCCGCGTCACGTGCGAGAGTTCGAGCCCCGCGGGGCCCTGCACGGCGGCGCCGACGGCCTGGACATCTACCGCCGGCTGGTGCCCGCGGCCCATGACGCCCTGGCGCCCGGAGGACACCTGCTGGCGGAGATCGGCTGCACCCAGGGCGAGGCCGTGAGCGGCTTGCTGGACGATGCGGGCTTCGGGGAGGTGGCGGTGCACCAGGACCTGGGCGGCCTGGAACGGGTCGTGACGGGGATGATGGCCTCTGACCTCAGCCCGGGCTGGAGATGATCACCGGCTGCCCGGGTCGGCCCACGCAGAGCTGGACCTCTTTCCACCGGTCGCCGCGGTAGCTCTCCGGCTCAGCACCTTGCTGACTGCGTTTACATTGGCGGCCAGGTGTTGCGCTCGGGACTCCTGAGCTGAGGCCCGCGCGGGCGGTCGTTTTGTTGGGACGAAGGTGTCATCCTTCTGGAGCCGCTCAACGGGTCGGATGAGCCTGTTGCCGCAGTGAGGACAGCCGCCGGGCTCTCGCACCAGGTACCTGCATCTCAAACAGTACGACAGCGTCATCGGCGCCTAATTGTCCCCGGCCGCGTCCCGGCTTTCGATGGACAGCAGCGGCGCGGGGAAGGGGATGCCGTTCTCCCTGAGGGCGTCGAAGATCTGCTTGAGCAGGATGGAGCGCACCTTGGTCCGGTCCCGCACGTCCTCGAGAAAGTAGCGGCCCTCGAGCAGGACGCCCGCCGTGGCCAGGCCGCGGGCGTCGTCCCAGATGGATCGCACGATGACCTTGGGGTTGGTGTTCTGTGTCAAGGGGCTCTTCTGGTTGTCACCCACGGGCAACGCGTCGTGGATCTCGCAGGCGAGCAGGCCCTGCTCTCGGGCCGCCTGCACGCCCTTGATCAGCGCCTTGCGCGATACCTCCATGGCCACGTCCAGATCCGCGTCCCAGCTCACGGAGAACCGGATCCGACCCCGCACGGGCTGCTTGTCGTCGTTTTTGTCCGAGAAGTTGATGATGGCGGACTGGGCCAGCATGGAGTTGGGGTAGTTGACCACCACGCCGTCAGTGTTCTCCACCTTGGTGCGTCGCAGGCCGATCTTCTGCACGTCGCCCCAGGATCCCCAGTGGCCCGAGATCTTGGTCACCTGGATCCTGTCCCCTTCCTGGAAGGGCCGGTCGGTGATCAGCGAGACGCCGGCGAACATGTCGGAGAGGATCTCCTTGATGGCGAGGCCGATGATCAGGCTGGCCACGCCGGCGCCGGCCATGAGCGGGGTGATGTCGACCTCGTAGACGCGCAGCAGCCCGATGATCAGGAGCGCGATGAGGATGAAGATGTAGAACTTATCCAGGAATTTTATGATCTTGTCATCGGCGTCGGTGTCGGTCTTGTCGGCCAGCACGCGCAGGCCCTTGATGCTGCGTTTGGCGAAGATGAAGCCCATGATGACGCAGAGGATTAGCAGGATGGCCTGCACGTGTTTCTCGCTCAGCTGTTCCAGGATCTGTTCCAAGATGGGTCCCCTGAGTGTTGCTGCACCACCCTAGCACAGCAGTGGTACCCCATGAAGCACACGTACACCCACTGGGGTACGGAGACCGGGCGCCGGATACGAGTCTAGCCACCCCCTGTGGGGATCCTGGAGCCCATTTGGAGTGGTCAAGGTTCGTGATTTCAGCATGTTGAGTCAATGTCCACTGTGGCAGGGATGTTGCACTGAAACGGGGCATGAACCAGATTCGCACAATCGGAACCCTGACCCTGCTGCTGGCCACCGTCGTTTCCATGGCCACTGCCGAGGCGCGCCCCCGGCGCTCGACCTCCAGCTGGCGAACCCTCAACGCCCAGGCTCAGAAGGCCAGGACCGGGACCTCCAACAAGAACCTGGCCCGGGTGCTGATGAAGATCCGGCGGCTCCCCGGCGGCGTCAAGGACCTGCGGGCGGCCTACAAGACGGCCCTGTCCACCCCCAAGGGAACGGCCAAGGCCGACCTGCGCAGCTACCTGAACGTCCGCGGCAACACCGCGGGTTTTTTGGTCAAGACCCTGGGCAAGGGCATGGTCTCCGACCGTAAGGGCCCGGCTGCCAAGTTCATGATCGCCGGCCAGTTCCGCACCTCCCGCGTCACCGACGCCGTGGTGGACCCCGCCACCGGCAAGACCGTGGCCAAGGTCTACGCCTCCTCCAAGAAGGACGTGGATGAGGCCATCTCCAAGGCTCACCTGGCCCGCAAGCAGACCGCCAGCCTCTCGCCCAAGGCTCGGGCCGAGATCCTTCGCAGCGTGGCCAAGCAGATCAAGACCCGCCGCCACGAGCTGGCCCAGGTCATGTCCCTGGAGTCGGGCAAGCCTCTGGCCGACGCCCTGGTGGAGTGTGACCGCGCGGTCAACACCTTCCGTCTGGCGGCCCGTGAGGCCCTCAAGCTGAAGCCGAAGACCCAGAACACCCCGAGCGGCAAGATGCGCGTCGAGCGCACCCCCATCGGCGTGATCAGCGCCATCACCCCCTTCAACTTTCCGCTGAATTTGGTGGCCCACAAGCTGGCGCCCTCCATCGCCGCGGGCAACCCCATCGTGATCAAGCCGTCCCAGCGCACGCCGATGACCTCCCTGCTGCTGGCCGAGATGGTCACCAAGACCGCCTGGCCCAAGGGCGCCATCAGCGTGGTCACGCCGCGGCTGAGCAACATCGCCCCCCTGGTCAAGGACAAGCGGATCCGCATGGTCTCCTTCACCGGCAGCGAGAAGGTGGGTTGGAACATCAAGAAGCAGGCCTCCGACAAGCGCGTGGCCCTGGAGTTGGGCGGCAACGCCGCGCTGGTGGTGCACAAGGACGCTGACCTGGCCGACGCCGTGAAGAAGGCCGTGCGCGGCTCCTTCGCCTACTCCGGCCAGATCTGCATCAGCACCCAGCGCATCATGGTGCACGACTCCCTCTACCCGAAGTTCATCAAGGAGTTCGTCAAGCAGACCAAGCAGATCAAGATGGGCGACCCCCTGGCGCGGAATAGCCAGATCGGCCCGATGATTGACGGCGCCGCGGCCAAGCGGACCCAGGCCTGGGTCGCCGAGGCTCGCGCCGGTGGCGCCAAGGTGCTCACCGGCGGCAAGATCGTGGGCGGCAACTTCATGCAGCCCACGGTGGTGGTGGGGGCCAAGGCCACGGACAAGATCGTCAGCGAGGAGGTCTTCGGCCCGGTGGTGGTCATCTCCCGCTACAAGAAGCTCGGTTCGGCGCTCAAGCAGGTCAACGGCTCACGCTTCGGGCTCCAGGCCGGCATCTTCACCAAGAGCCAGGCCACCGTCAACCGGGCGTACAAGGCCCTGGATGTGGGCGGCCTGGTGGTCAATCACGTCCCGACAATTCGCTTCGACTCTCAGCCCTACGGCGGCAACAAGAGCTCCGGCTACGGCCGGGAGGGCCCCAAGTACACCGTGCAGGAGATGACGGAATACAAGGCGCTGCTCATGCCGGGCGTAAAGTGAGGCGGTCATGAAGAATCAAACGAACAGCATCCTGGCAAAGACCATCATCGCCGCCGCCATCCTCTGCGCGGCCGCCACAGCCACGGCCCAGTCCAAGAAGGTCACCGCCGCCGAAAATCTCGTGCGGTACCTCGAGGCCGAGGGCGTGACCAAGATCTACGGGGTCCCCGGCGAAGAGACCCTGCACATCATGGACGCCATCCGCAGGTCCAAGAAGATCCGGTTCGTGCTCACCGGCAACGAGCAGGGCGCCTCCATGATGGCCTCCGGCTACTCCCGGGCCACCGGCAAGATGGGCGTGGCGCTGTCCACCCTCGGGCCGGGCGCCACCAACCTGGTCACCGGCGCGGCCAACGCGCTGTCCGAGAACATCAAGCTGATGCTCATCACAGGCCAGGGGCCCGTGAACCGCCCCATGGGCTACCACCAGAAGCTGCCGCTGACGCAGGTCTTCAAGGCGGTGACGCGCAAGTCCCTGGAGGCCAAGACTCCGGGTTCGGTGGTCAGCACCGCCCGCAAGCTTGTGACCACACTCAACAAAACCCCGGGCCCCGTGCACCTCTCCCTGCCGTCGGACGTTGCCGAGGGCATGGTCAAGGCGGCCTCCCCCCGGCGGGCGCCCTACACCAAGCGCCCCCGTCCCAGCGACAAGGCCGTGGCCAAAGCGGTCAAGCTGATCAAGGGCGCCAAGCTGCCGGTCATCGTCGCCGGCGACGGCGTTTTGCAGGAGCGCGCCGGACACAACGCCAAGGCCGTGCTGGCCTTCGCCAAGGCCCACAACATCCCGGTGGTACCCTCGGCCATCGCCAAGGGCATGTTCCCCTGGAAGAACAAGGAAGTGCTGCCCCCGTTGGATGCCTTCGCCAAGGGCAAGGGCGCCGACGTGGTGCGCAAAGCCGACGTCATCATCTCCGTGGGCTACCACCCGACCGAGACCTTCGAGCCCCAAAACTTCAACCCCAAGGGCAAGGCCAAGGTGGTGCACCTCTCCACCGAGAAGTTGCCGAAGACCCACCGCATCAAGGGGATGGACCCGAAGGTGGAGATCACCACCAGCCTGGTCAAGGGCCTCGCCGCGGTGCACCGCAAGATGCGCACCCACAAGGCCCCGGCCGCGGCCATGAAGGCCACCCGCGCCGTGCGCCGCAAGCACACCGCCGAGATGAAGGCGGCCACTCTGAATCCCAACGCCTCGGGCGCCCTCAACCCGAAGCAGGTGATGCATGAGCTGCGCAAGGCCCTGGACGGGGCGGGCGGCAAGACCATGGTCTTCGGCGACGTGGGCCTCAACAAGGGCTACCTCACCCAGTTCCTGCAGGTGAACCGGCCCGGCGAGGTCATGGTGCCCAACGGCATGTCCACCATGGGCGTGGCCCTGCCGTCGGCCATCGGCGCCAAGATCGCCCGGCCCGAGCTCAAGGTGGTCTCGGTCAGCGGCGACGGCGGCCTGATGATGAACATTCAGGAGCTGGCCCCGGCCGTACGCAACAAGGCCGGCGTCGTGCACGTGGTGCTCATCGACAAGAAGCTCGGTCTGATCAAGAACCACAACCACCGCAACAACCTCAAGCCCTCGGGGGTGGATCTGCCGACGCTACAGGTCAAGGCCCTGGCCAGGGGCATGGGCGCCCGGGGCGTCATGGTGCGCAACGCCAGCCAGATTTCGCGGCTGGTCCAGGCGGGCCTCAAGAGCAAGACCCCGGTGCTCATCGGTGTGCCGGTGGATTACAGTGAGGCCCACGCCCGGGCCAAGCACATCGGCGCCAAGAAGGTCAAGGCGGCCCGCCGGCCTCCCACCCGGACCAAGGCCCCCACCCGGACCAAGTCCTCCAGCCGCAAGTACCGCACGACCAGCAGAACGAGTCGGCTGCGCAAGTAGCTATCGCGCAACGCTGCTAGAAGCACTTGATGTCCTGGCACTTGCTGTTGGTGATCAGCTCTTCGCAGGTCGCCTGGTCTATGCAGTCGTACCTGGCCTGACACATCTCGTCCGCGCCGGGCACAGAGCAGGTCTCCAGGCAGTCTCCGCTGGCCACGATGGGCCAGTCGCACTCCCGAGCCTTCTCGCACATGTCGTAGCAATCGGGCTCGCCGCACGCTGCCAGGGGTAAGAGAAGTGCCGATGTGAGCAGGAGCCCGCGAATCACGCGCGGCTGCAGAGGTTGCGGCTGCCCCCGAACAGCACCATGGAGAGGACGAAGATGACGTAGGCGATGAGCTGATGTCTGGTCATGGGTCTGGGCTCCCTGTTGGAATAGCCCGGGTAAAAGCAATGGGCGTGCCAGAACAGGCATCGCTATATTTCAACGACTTACGTGGTGTGGATGCTCGGGTGTGTGATCTAGTTCACGTATGCCTGTGAACATGGAGACACAGTGGCTCTGCCAGGGCTCACACCATGACACTTTGACTTTTCTGCGTAGCCGGCCCTCAATATAAACATGGTGTTTTCTCTGATCATTCTCATGTCGATTACCGCCTGGAGTGTGCTCAACCTGCTGGTCATCTCCGGCGCAGTCCTGCTCATCTATCTCGAATACCACTGGCTGGGCTGGCCGCTGGCGGTCCTGGCCCTGGGTGTGGGCTGCTACCGCATCTACCGGGAGGTCCGGCTGGAAAACGAGGTGATGGAGTGTCTGCGCGGCCGCCTCCTGCCCCTGGACGGACAGCGCACCCTGGACGAGGTGCTCGAGGAGATCGTCGAAAAGCTCGAGGACTATGAGGACCTGTCCCTGGACGACGTCATGGAGAAGGTCAAGGCGTCAGGGGACCAGTTCGGCCTGACCCGGGCGTTGGTGGAGGAGTTCGAGCGCGCCTCGGAGCTGCCCGATGATGTGGTCAGGGGGAGCTGGCATCGCTGCGAGATCACGGCCACAATGCACGACGCCCAGCTGGTGGCCGACGTGGTCCTGCCGGTCTGGCCCGCCGAGATGGGGGCGCGCAAACACCCGGCCCCCCTGCAGGGGCCACCCACCACGGGCGACCAGGAGTTCGACCAGGAGGTGCTGCTGGAGGCCGACGAGGCCCACTGGCGGTCCCTGCTGACCCACAAGGTGCGCAAGAAGCTGGTGGTGGTGCTCTCGGAGCTGGACTGTACACTGGACGCGCCCACCCGCACCGTGACCCTTCGTGTGCCCCGCTTCCACCTGCGCGAAGCCGAGGGCCGGCTGGAGCAGGTGGCTTTTCTGGGACAGGAGCTGGCCCGCATCACCGATTCGGTGGACGAACCTCACGAGCGCGTGCTGACCCAGCTGGACGGCGAACCCTCGGGCCGCGTGCGGCTGGGGCACTTCGAGTGGCTACGCCAGGGGGGCTGGGAGATGCAGCGGGTGCTGCAGCGGGCGGAGGCCGACCCTGACCCGCTCATTCAGCGGTGGGCAGAGGAGCAACGGGTGGGCGAGGGGATGTACCGCTAGCAGCGGTCAGCTTTTAGCTCGGTGATCAGAGCGGCTTGCAGTAGACGCGGTTTTTGTAGCTGCTGGAGTAGCAGGTGCCGCAGCTGGAGGTGCAGGACATGCTGGAGACGTAGTACCCCGAGGGGCAGCTGGAGCCGCAGGCGCATGCAAGGAGCGAGGGGAGTGATG
>PVBE012887134.1_pt1 | contig 10611 bp, 10 predicted proteins | sample 1631181 | NCBI WGS metagenome assembly PVBE01 (sample SAMN08397723, study PRJNA350692) | Marine metagenome, whole genome shotgun sequencing project. | isolation source: water | place: Pacific Ocean | collected 2012-04 | reverse complement strand
TAGCAAAAATCTAATAACTACCTTGTTGCCGTCCGCAATTAGCGTGCTAATCATATCCACTCGATCTGGAAAGGCGCGCCCCATTGGAAACTCCGATTTAGCAGGTTCCTTTGCGAACTCTGCCAAGTGCAAAAATCCTGAACGGACATAGGTGTTGTATGGTCGATTGTTCCCCTTCACAGGGTACATGCCGTCTGGAGCACTCGGAGCTTTGTAGGCGTTTACCTTTAGCTTGTTCCGATACTCCTGAGAGTCAATCGGGTTCGCTAATGCCTCTGCAAGAAGTTCGTCACCGCTTCTAGTCGCAACGTTTGTAGGGGGCACTATAATTTTTCCATCCGCCCGCGCCAGCATAATCGTGCCGAGCTGATTTAGCAATCGTACTTCATCCGACATAAACCAACCGTCTTCGATTGTTCCATCGGCCAGCTCAAAAATTGCAACAGCCTCTACATCGATCGACTTTCCGGTAGCTGGGATGCCAAAAAAATTGCCTTGATGAGTACCTCGAATTTGATACTGAACTACAACGGTACTGCCCTCACCAATAAGCTCTACAATCTCATCTTCACGGTCAGGAATAGCTACTTGTATTGGGTCTGACATGTCCGACAATTCAGACCCATCGGCATTGAAACTCAAATTATGAAACTCGCCTCGAATCAATTGATAATCAGCGGCCAAAAACTCCTGCTCTGCCGCTGAATCGCCTAATACTTCCATATACGATGCAATAACTGCTTTATTACGCTCGCGCTCAGCGCGCTCTTGTTGAGACGGGGGCTGGGGAGTTAACGCTGCGTGTTGCTCAACTACAGGTGCCTCAGCTGTCATAGTTGAGGCGGAAGTTGGTGCAGTCTCAGTTACCGTTTGGGAACCTTGCTCACTGCCACAAGCTGCCAATAGAATAGGCAGAAGTACGGATAAACTTAGATGAAAAATATTATTAAGTGATGTGCATTTTACCAGCATCGCCTTTCTCCCGAACCTGGAGTTGGTGTGTTTAAACATCTTAAAAGCGCCGTAATGCTATGAATTAAACCTGTGAGTGAAACGTAATTCGAATCTGCTTCCGCCATATATTGCTTTAAAAACTCAACCGACGCTTGATCCACATCAGCCATTTCGCCAAAACGCTGAGCAAAATAGTCTTCTATCGTTGCTCACGAGCACATCGAGTTTATGATATCTACAAATCCCCTTTGAGAAGTGCCGAAGATCTATTGTTGCAATTGTTCGTTACGTCCGCTTTGGGTCAATTCGAGACTATAAGACTGATTCTAACTCGATCTCCAGAAATGTCCGCTTCCAGGCGCTAACGAGACGTTAAGAATGGCTATGTACGGGCGATTCCTAAAGGGGAACGATCGGCCAATTGCGGTCATTAGAATCTGACTGCGCCCCACGGGAATCTCAAGCTAAATCGCTTATCCAACTGGTGTTCAGCCAGGAACACCCCTGACGAGCATCACGCCGAGAAACACGGCAACAAGTGCCATAAAAACGTTCAATCTCCCAAGCACCGAAGCTCGGCGGCGCAGCGATCGAGCTACTTCGGATCGCGGATCCCGCTCGATGGTGGTCGTTGCACGCGGTCCGACGACGAAATCGTGCACGGCGCTGATGGCGACAATCAAGGCGAATAGCCCAATCTTGAGCATCACGATTCGACCGAAGTCTGTTGCTAGCCAATCAGATTGAAGGAAATTCGCAAACCGGACACCGCGCATCCAGAGATTAAAAATTCCGGTGATGAGAAATATTGCGAAGCAGGCCCAGCCCACATTTCGAAAGCGCCCGCCCGTTTCGCGCAAAAAAACTGCCGCATCGCGGCGCCCCCCTTCGCGAAGCCACGGAACCACAACCATCACAAGAAATAGCATGCCGCCGACCCAAACGGTGGCTGCAACGATGTGCAACCAGACTGATACCTCGTACAGTAAGTGCATTTAGTTACACGCCAACATTCGAGAGTATCCGTGTAGTCTGACCGAGATTGATCTTCTTCATTCTTGTTCTCGAATCGACTGGAAAGGCTAGATTCTAGCTGATCAGCGAATGTCGGTTTTAGGTCGTCTAGAGACTATAAGACTAATTCTAATTCGATCTGAAGAAATACCCGCTTTCAGACGCTAACGAGACGTTAAGAATAGCTATGTTGAGGCGGTTCTTAGCGGGAAAAACGGTCAGGTGCGGACGCTCAGTACGCCAGATTGGCTCCGAAGCCTGGAACTTCACCGTCGTTGAGCATCTGGATCCACTACTCAAGCTGCGGGTTCGGCCAGAACGACCCTGCGTTTGCTAGCTGTTCGGACCCCGACCTTGTGTGACAGGTTGCGTTTACGCCCCACCCGATGCGGATCATGCGCTATAACGATCAGCTCGTGTTAAAATCAGCCAACCTGAACCGGATGAGACTCGTTGAGAAGCTCACTGTAACTCTGGCAATTGGTTGCCTACCGATGATGGTATCGGCCCACCACGCTATTGTCCCCCATTATGACATGGGCATGGATCTGCTCATCGAAGATGCCGTGATCTCGGAATTCAGGATGGTTAACCCACACTCCTTTCTCTACTTCGATGCGCCCGGAGACGATAACGAAATGTCGAGTTGGCGGTGTGAGCTGAGGCCGGCCGCTGTTTTGCGGCGAAACGGCTGGACCTATGAGAGTTTTGTTGCGGGGCAGGTAGTTACCATCAGGGGGCATCCAGCGAGACGCGAAGACAATGTCTGTCTACTGCAGGCCGTCGTCCTCTCCGATGGTACAGAAATAGGACCCAATACGAACCTGGGTGGTGCGGGTTCCGGCCAAAACCCGGCGCTGGGCATTGAGAATGACTCGAAGGATCGGTCCGTCTCACTTGCTAATGGGCAGCCTGATATAAGTGGTGACTGGGTATCCCTGTCGTTCTTCAGGGGAGGGCTGGGGGGTGCAAGCCGGGAACCGAACAATGGGTTTGATCCCTCAGAAGCCAATCTCGCCGCGGGTGAATCCTACGATGTCCGATTTGATGACCCTGGGCTCCATTGTCATCCCATCAATATAATCCAAGGCTGGAATCATGACGCGAACGTAAACCAGATTACACAACTGGATGATCGTATCGTCCTGACCTACGGTTTTGTGGATTTCGTTCGTACCATATATCTCGATGCAGAGCATCCGGGCAGGATAGAGCCCACGATTGGAGGCCATTCGATCGGCACCTGGGAAGACGATGTGCTGGTGGTCGACACGACGGCGTTTTTACCTGGAATACTGTCTCATCGCATCGGAATCCTACACAGCGACCAGATGCATATTATCGAGCGCTTCTATTACGATGAGGCCAGCCAGGAACTCGTTCGGGACTATGTCGTAGAGGATCCGCTCTACCTCAATAGCCCCTATGTCAGCCAGGATCGACAGAGAATCCCGACTGAATCTTATTCGCCATACAATTGCGTGGATCTGAGTGGCGAGAACAATATCAGGCCGGGGGCTTTGGGTTTCTAAGCCTGAATCGCTGGATCTTGCCCGTCGCGGTCTTGGGTAACTCCGGGATAAATTCGATATCGAGAGCTGCTCGGTAGTCTGTGGGACGATGAGTAGCGATTCAGGTTCAAATAATAACCACACCTTCTTATAAGGAGAGAACAATGCGCAGAATATTTCTATTCGTCAGTGGAGCTCTGGTAGGGCTCATCATCCAGACCGCTATCGCCCAGAGCCAGAACCAGGGCGTCGTTCAACTCAATCACGTCGGTGTCGCCGTGAACGATATGGACGAGTCGCTCGCCTTCTACACGGAGACCATGGGCTTCGAGGAGGCGTTCCGTGTGACAAACGACGCGGGTCAGGTGGGCCTTGCCTATCTGCGGGTGAGCGAAACTACGTTCCTCGAGCTCAATCCCGTGAACGAGAACCGGCCGGCGGGACTCACCCACTTCGGGATTCAGGTCGACGGGATGGCGTCCGTAAAAGCAATGTACGAAGGCCGCGGCGCGAGCCCGTCCGAAACGCGCAGGGGCAGCACCCAGGCGATTCTGTCAAACATCGTCGACCCGCAGGGTGTCCGGATCGAGCTCTCCGAGTATCCGCCGGACTCGCTGCAGGGGCAGGCGCTGGCCGGGGAGTTGTAGGGGGCACGGCGGCAATCGGGCGCTATCGCCGACCCCGAACGTTCAGCTTTGGTTCCACTCCACCGGTTCGGAATCCGGAGTTTCGGGGTCGTAGTACCACCTCAACCGGCACAACGGCTCAGAACCGAAACGTGTAGCTGGCTTTGGCCGTCAGATCACCGCGGGTGGAGTGGAAGCTGCCGTTCTCGTCAAGGTCCTGCAAATTGTGGTTGAGGACCAGGTAGAAGTCCCGGCCGGCCTGCGGTACCCAGTGCAGCCGGCTGTTGATACCGAGGATGTCGGAGCCGTTGTCCCACTGAATGAGATTCACCCATGACAGCGTGGAGGAGAAGACGACCTCGGTCGTCAACCGGGTCAGCCGCGTCGTGAAATTACCCTCGGGCAGCTCAATGTCGTTGATGGAAGACGAGACGCTCAGGGAAAAATGCTCGGACGGTCTCCAGCTGATATTTGGCTGAAGCGAGGCGCGGTCTCCGTCATAAAACCCTCCGCTCTCGTAAGCGATACTGCCGGACAACTTGCGCTGACTACCGAGTCGCAGCTGAGCGCGACAGCGGTTGAATTCGTAAATGCCCGGGTCGATGACGACGTTCTCGCCCGGAGCGCGCCTGCGCAGGATCGTGAACGGACTTATCAGCCCCTCCGTCTCACGAGTGCAAGAAATCATGGCAGTATCGTTAGTTTGATTGAAGAAGAACACGCGGAAATTGAGTGACTCGCTCTGCAGGCTGTCGTCCTGCAGGCGCTCACTGCGCGTATACGACAAGCCACCGAAGATGGTCCGCAAGTATCTGTCGCGCGGGCGGTGCGCGTAGTCGATACCACCGTCGAACTCACGAATACCGACGCGGTTCACGAAACCCAAAGCCGGATTATAGTTCTCCTGAAACTCCACGTACCTCGCGTCGCCGCTCCATTTTTCCGGTGTGCTAAGGTCGAATCCGAAGCCGTAGGCCGCGTCGTCACCATCCAGTCCCGGCGTATCGCTCTGCTGAAACCAGGCTTCACTGGTCAGACGCCGCCGGCCAGGCAGGCGCGAATTGAGGTAGCGAAAATCTACCCCGACCAGGGTGTTGTCCAGATTCGATTGAGGGTCGCCGTCGGTCACGATGACGCCGACGTTGGACTCGTCCAGCACATTGAGCGTCGCGCGTCCGACGAAAAGATCCGTGGTATCGGTATCCTCGAACTGGTCTTGCCGGATATTGAGCACGCCGAGATTCCAGTCGCCGACTCGCCCCGTCAGCTTGGCGCCGACATCGAGCGGCACAGGCCTTCGCGACGCACTTAGACCTATCTTGCGCGAAAAAAATGGCCGGCCGTTGTTGTCGCCGCCACCGGGGCCAAACCCGCCCCCGCCGATGCGACCGAACTCGAAGATGTCCGCATCCTGCAGAAAAAAGTCGCGCTTCTCCGGAAAGAACAGGCTGAAACGCGTGAGATTGACCTGACGATCGTCGATCTCGGTCGCCGAAAAGTCTGTGTTGAGCGTCAATACGCCCGTCATCGAGGGCGTAAACTTGTAGAAGACATCGAGGGAAGGCTCGGAATCCGATACCGTGGTGCCGGGCACGTAGTCCTTGGACTCAACCATGCTCAGGCTCGGGACGATGTCCAGGCCTAATCCCTGTTGGAGGCCGTTCAAACCGATCGCTGTTCCGGCAACGCTGGGGTTCTGAGACCGGGTGCGAGAGACCCAACCGATCATCTCGTTATTCCGCGCGATCTTCCGCGTAAAATTGATGCCCCAGGTATCGTTGGCCGGATTAAAGGACAGCGTATTGTACGGAATAGCCATCTCGAGCGTCCAGCCGTCCTCCACGATACTGGCCTCGCCCCGCCAGATCCCCTGCCAGTCATTTTGCGTTTGAGTTGTGTTCTGGTAGATCGCCTCCTCGCGTACACCATTCGGGTTGACCTGAAAGCGGTAGCCGCTGCGCCGATCGTGGAAGGGATCCAGGATGACGCCGAAGTAGTCGTCGCTATTGATCCCCGATCCCTGCCTCAAGATCTGAGCCGTGACCCCATTAGGCTCCGTGTCCCAGAGCTTCGCCGCAACGTACAGATAGTCTTCGTCGTAGAGAACAAAGACCTGCGTTCGCTGCGAGGGCTCGTCGTACTCGTTGGGCTGAATCTCGTGAAAGTCTTCCACCGCGTCGGCAAGACTCCAGACGTTTTCATCGAGCACGCCATCGATGACCGGCGCAGTCTCGGTGTGCACGGCCCGGAAAACCTTTTCGGCCTCATCGTCTTGCGTCTGACTGATCGCTGGTGCTGCCACAGCGATAAGCAGACCGATAAGCGTTATGGGGCGAAATATCACGAATGAAACCTCCGGGAGGCGTTGATCGGTTCCGAGCGGTCGGGATTATCGCATTCGATGCGACGCACAGGGTGAACCACCCATTAAAACCGAATCATCTACAGAATTCTTGACCTTCATAGGGCATGGGAGTTCACGGCTAAAGCCGCTAGTATCGGGTCAGCGCAGATCGAATTAAGCACCGACTCCATCCGAGGGGATAATACGGTGGCAATGTGGGTCGTAATAACATTGGTTGCGATGGTTTGCACCCCTTTGGGGGCGCAGGCCCATCACTCGTTCGCTGTATTCGACATCGACAACAAAATGGAGGAATGTCGCGGTGAACTGATCATGATCGGGGACGAGGACAACGGCTGGATGCACGACTCGACCGTGGAGATATCGGAAGTCGCAGCACCGTAAACATTTGCTCGAGAAAAACGAAGATGCCGAGCCGCAGAGATATTCTGAAAACCATCGGCGCCACAGCTAGCGGTGCCTACCTCTTTAGCCATGGTCTCGGTGCAGGCGCACAGTTCGCACGCCGCGAGATCACGTTGAACGGCCGGCGCATCACGACCGTGGACATCCACGCCCACTGCGTCTTTCCGGAGGTCCGGGACATCATCGCCGGGACGACATTGGCCGCCGTCGCCCCGTTTCCGGAATGGCAGATGCTCGGTCCGAGCCGCCTCGAGGCGATAACCCAGCGCGGCATCGACTATCAGGCGCTCAGCATGACGATCAACGGCCACTGGTGGTACGCGGCCGATCGTGACCTCGCGGCACGCATCGTCCGGGCCGCCGACGAGGCGCTCGCCCTGTGGGTCGACCAGCATCCCAACCGTTTCGTCGCATTGTCGTCGGTCGCTTTGCCGTATCCGGATCTCGCAGCGGAGCAGCTCGAGTACGCGGTCACGCAACTCGGCGCGCGCGGCGCGTCGGTCGGTGGACAGGTCCACGGCGAATACCCGTCCTCGGAGCGTTTCGACCCGTTATGGGCCAAGGCCCAGGAACTCGATGTCCCCGTATTCATGCACCCCGCGCTTGGTGCGCCCAATCTCGTCATGGAAAACACACTGGCCGGCCGCGGCGGTCTCGATAACGTCGTTGGCGGCCCGTTCGAGACGACGCTGTTCCTGACGCACATGATGCTCGACGGCACACTCGATCGCTTCCCGAATCTAAAAATTGTCGGCGCACACGGCGGTGGTTATCTGCCCTCTTATCTCGGCCGAACCGAAGTCGCGTGCGAGCGCTTCCCCGAATCCGAATGCCTCAACACGAAGCCGCCGAGCGAATACATGAAAACTCAGATCTTCGCCGACTCGATGGTATTCTCGGAAGAAGGCATAAGGCATCTGGTCGCGGAGATGGGTGCGAGTCAGGTGGTCTACGGGACAGATACGCCCTACCCCTGGCCGGAGACGATGCAATTCATCATCGACTCGCCCAACTTGAGCGACACGGAAAAAGAAATGATCCTCGGCAGCAACCTCATGCGGCTGCTGCGGATCGAAGCGTAGCGGCGCTACGCTTCAGCTCTGGTTCCACTCCACGGGCTCGGCGCCCGGGCTCTCGGGATCGTAGTACCAGCGTAGACCCAACGCCTCCTCGCTCATGACGACGGTCTTGAAACTGCGCCAGGCCTGAATCTCGAAGTAGTCAAGCGGGCCATCGTGGGCGCGCAGCCGATGCGGCACGCCCGACGGGAAGAAGATCAGCGTTCCGGGTTGGACGACCTGCGAGTCGTCGCCCACCTCAACCGCACCGAGCCCCTTGAACGTCATGTAGACGTGCGCGGGACCGTTCGGGTTGGCGTCGGTACCCTCGTGGCGGTGATAGGGTGACGAGCCTCCTTCTATATAGTGCATCTCACCGGCCTGAATCGCATTTGTCGGCGTAAGGCGGCTGCCGTCGAGCAACTCGACGCTCGACTCGGCACAAAAGCGGCGGATCCGGCCGCCGCTGGCATCCGTCAGTTGACGCAGCGTGTCCCGGTTGAAGAAGTAACCGGGTTTGCCCGGCAGACCCTCGTCAACGGCCGCCGGGGGCTGCGGCGTAACCATGTGCAACAGCTCGAGACCGATGCCTGCGGCCTCGAACTTCGCCGACTCGCCCGGCACGAGCAACACGCCCGCGCCTTCCTCGGCGGCATAAGTCTGGCCGCCGAAATGCACGCGGCCCGCGCTCGAACCCTGCATGATGTAGACGACGTGACAGTCATCGCCGGCGTCGACATCGAGCTGCCTCCCGTCGACGACCGTGCGCCGGTAGACGGTCAGCTGATCCGAGCCGCAGAGATCGGCACTGCAGACGGTGCGTTCGAGTCCGGAGTCGACGGGCACGCCTTCGGCTGTGTTCGTATCGATGATCGAGATGTCGCTGATCGTCGGCATTTCATGTTCTCCTTGAGACCGGCGCCCCGTGCCCGGCCGAATCAGGCCGTGGATTATACGCCGGGAAACGCCCGATCCTGCACCACGAGCGGCTCAAACTCAGTAGAATCCATTGCAACGCACACTCGGAGTCGGCGACGTGATGAAGCGATCTCTCAAGCTATTTTCGGGCGTTTTTCTAATACTGCTCGTCGCGCTACCCTTCGAAGCCTGGTCGCAGCTCCCTGACCCTGAGCGCTTCGAGCGCGACATTAGCCGCTTCGAGGGGGGCGACGAGCGCAACCCACCACCGGAGGGCGCGATCGTGCTGACGGGCAGCTCGAGCATTGCACGCTGGAACACCCAGGCCGAGGAAGCGCTCGCGCCGCTGACCGTCATCCCACGGGGATTCGGCGGCAGCATCATGAACGACGTCGTGCACTACATCGACCGCATCGCCATTGCTTACAACCCCCGCGCGATCCTGATCTACGAAGGCGACAACGACACCTCGCCCGGAACGATGATTCCGCTCGCGATGATTACGGGCCAGCTGCAGCAGATCATCGACAAGATTCACAGCGAACTGCCCGAGACCCGGATCTACGTGCTGTCGGTGAAGCCGAGCCCGATTCGCGAAAGCGTCTGGGAGCAGGCGCAGCTCTTGAACGACCACTACCAGGAACTGGCGGACGCCGACCCGCTCGTGCACTACATCGACGTCGCCACGCCGCTATTGAATGAAGACGGCAGCATGCGCGGCGACATTTACATGCGCGACAACCTGCATCTGAACGGCTCAGGCAACGAGATCTGGGGCGCAACCATCAAGGCCGCGCTCATGCCGGTCGAAGCGCGGTACGAAGACGAATAGCTAGCGGATTGCGATCGGGCGGACCATCGAACCCGTCGCACCCTTGAGCCGCTCCGGCAGCGTGATGAATAACACCTCGTAAGCTTCGTCGGCCGCCAGCTCTCTGAGATCCATATTCTCGACCATCGAGATGCCTTCGCCGAGGAATAGTATGCGGTGCACGTTCTCCGGGCCCGGGCGCGGCCTCACCTCGACACAGCAGCTGTCGGCGCCGACGATCGCGGTTTTCTTGGAGACCAGCCAGCGTGTAACTTCTGTGAAGATACCCGGCGAGCCTTCGTTCTCACCGACGCCGATATAGTTGTCGTTGTACTTCGACGGGTTACCCCAGTTCACGGCCCAGCCGTAGTTGAACAGCACGGCATCGCCCTGGCCGATGTCGTCCTCGTTCATGCCCTGGCGTTCGAGCGCACCGCGTACATCGGCCATCGTGACTTCGCCAGCTGCATTCCCGTCCACTCGTCGTTGGTGTTGCGCGTCGCACGATTCATCTGTGACTTACTCGGCACGCGAAGTTGATAGGCCGTAAGCGCTTTCATCGCGGCCGTCGCGACGTTGGTCCAGACCTGTCCATCCATGCGATGCACGTAGACGTTGTTGCCGCTACTGTCGAGGATATAGACGCTGATCGCGACACCCCGTTCTTCCGCGAGCTCCACGCATCGGTCGCCTATCGCCCTGGCAGTCGCCAGATTGATGCTCGTTGCATCCAGCGTCGCCTCGGCCGCCGCTCCGGAAACGACGAACTCGGACGACACGCCCTGCGCGTGAGCGCCGGCGCTGAATACCGTGACGGCAAACGCAGCCGTCAGACAAACCTTTGCGAGCGCTTCCCCAAATCCGACTGTCTAAATTCGAAGTCGCCGAGTGAATACCTCAGAACTCAAATTTTTGCCGACTCGATGGTGTTCTCGGAAGAAGGCTTAAG
>PVBE010974944.1_pt1 | contig 10611 bp, 8 predicted proteins | sample 1631181 | NCBI WGS metagenome assembly PVBE01 (sample SAMN08397723, study PRJNA350692) | Marine metagenome, whole genome shotgun sequencing project. | isolation source: water | place: Pacific Ocean | collected 2012-04 | reverse complement strand
GCCTGAGGCAAAGACACCGAGTCCTAAGGCGACGACTCCGACGGCAAGGTATAGGAATCCAGCAACTCGTCTTCGGTCATTATTTGGAATTTGATAATCTTCACTGCTGAAAGACGCTTCTAGATCTTCAGGTAAGGAGTCGATTGTTTCTTCTTCATCTGCCATGGCTTCATGCACCTTTAATTAATTCAGTACGATAGCCGGTTTCAATATTCACTACCTATTCATCTGAGATCACAAGGCATCAGCTGGCCAACACTCTCGAAGCTTGCTCCATGACGAAGATAACGTTTCAGGGATCATTCTGGCCTCTGCCACTGAGGTGAGAAATGTTGTATCACCCTTCCACCTCGGCAAACAATGAACATGAACGTGTTCAGGTATACTCGCCCCCGCAGCTTCGCCGATGTTAACCCCGATATTTATTCCATCAGGCGAATAAGCGCTTTGAATCGCTTGTGTTGCGAGACGGACACCTTCCCATAATTCGATGTACTCCTTGTCGTTCAGGCTCGCAAGGTCACTTACCTTTCGCTTTGGAAGCACTAGCACGTGACCGCTTACGTAGGGGTAAAGATTAAGAACTGCGGCACAGTGGGCACCCTGCCAAAGGATATAATTTTCATTATTTGGCTCTGGGTTAGCTTCGAAGATTTTTTCAAAAACCGTACTTCTGTCAGTAGTTTCTTTAGCCGCATCCGGTCCTCGAGATACATATTCACGTCTCCAACCAGCCCATATCTGACCTAATCCCTTATTCCGGTAGTTTCTGGTCATTGGCGGTTGTCGACCTCACTTTGCAAGCGCTCTATAAACTCGCTCAGAGGAACATCTCGTTCAACTTCACTACCTCGTGGGTTAACTCCAACAGTCCCGTTAGACACATCGTCACTTCCAACTACAAGAACGTATGGTATTTTTTGAGTCTTTACATCTCGAATTCGTTTCCCAAGGGGATTATCGGCACGGTGGAATTCACACCGGAAGCCACACTCTTCTAGTTGGGTCACGATACTTTCTGCATAGTCTGCATGCTCGTTGGCTACTGGAAGTACGGCTACTTGGATTGGCGATAGCCATGCTGGGAAAGCCCCAGCGTAATGTTCTAGAAGAACACCGAAGAATCTCTCTATTGAGCCCATTAAGGCTCGGTGGATCATTACAGGTCTTTTACGTTCACCGGAAGAGTTTATGTATCTTAGGTTAAACCGCTCGGGAAGATTAAAATCGAGCTGGATAGTTGAGAGTTGCCATGATCGGCCGATTGCATCAGAAACGTCAATATCTATCTTTGGTCCGTAGAAAGCAGCGTCTCCCTCTTTCCTCTCGAATGGGAGTCCGTGTTTATTAAGTGCTTCTTCGAGAGCCGAAGTAGCAAGGTCCCATATTTGGTCATCTCCAACAGATTTTTGAATATCCCTTGTCGATAAATTGAACGAGAACTCCTTGAATCCAAATGCTTCAAGGACAGAGATCACAAACTCCAGCAAGTGGGCTATTTCATCAGCCAGAGTTTCTTCTGTCGTGAAGATGTGCGCATCATCTTGGGTGAAGCCACGAATCCTCATGAGGCCATGGAGCGTTCCCGCACGCTCATATCGGTAGACGGTTCCCAGCTCGAAAAGTCGGATTGGTAAATCTCTGTACGACTTAGTTCCAGCACGATAAATAAGGCAGTGCATCGGACAATTCATAGGCTTGGGGTAGTACTCGCCATTATCCATTTCCATTGGGGGGTACATTCCTTCAGCGTAAAAATCTAGATGTCCACTTGTTCGAAATAATTCGGCGTTGGCTATATGGGGGGAGTAAACAAATTTGTAGCCTCCTTCTTCATGACGCTTCCTGCTGTAATCCTCCATCAGTTTTCGCACCTGAGAACCTTTGGGATGCCAGACTGCTAGGCCTCCGCCCAGCTCAGCGGGGAAGCTGAGAAGGTCCAATTCGTTTGCTAATTTTCGGTGGTCTCTTTTCGCCGCCTCTTCAAGGCGGTACAAATGCTCTTTCAACTGTTTTTTGGTTGCCCATGCGGTTCCATAAATCCGCTGGAGCATAGGATTTTTTTCATCCCCCCTCCAATAAGCCCCAGCAACATTCATTAGTTTAAAGTGCTGTAGTTTTCCTGTGGAAGGCACATGTGGACCTCTACACAAGTCGACAAATCCGTCTCCGTTTCGGTAATAGCTAATTGCATCTGGAGCGCTTACTTCTGTCGTATCTGCTGCATCGATGATTTCACATTTATACGGATGGTCGGAAAAAATTTCAAGGGCCTCATCTGCGGATACTTCGCCGCGGATGAAGTCTTGGTCAGCAGCAATTATTTCTCTCATCTTGTCTTCTATGCTTTGAAGGCTCTCATCACTAAGTTTTTCCCCTTCAGGCATGGCGAAGTCATAGTAGAACCCATGTTCGATAGGAGGCCCTATAGCAAAAGTAGCGCCAGGGTAGAGCTCCAGAACAGCTTGAGCTAGCACATGGGCTGTCGAGTGCCGAAGAGTCTCCAGCCCTTTGTCGGAGTCCGCAGTTATGATGTTGACAACTGCACCATCTGGCAAAACTTTACTGAGATCTGTTTCTTCTCCGTTTACTTCAGCTATAAGTGCTGCCTTGGATAGCCCTTTGCCGATTTCAGAAGCTAGGTCAGCTGCCGTCGCCCCGTCCTGGATTTCCCGTTGTGTACCATCGGGCAACGAAACTGAAATGTTTTCCATAGGGCAATGGTACCTCTCGAGGTCGCCTACTTCTTAGGATTTCTTTCGGAAATTTGACTTGGCGCTGCCTTTAGTAGGTTTCTCATGGGCGATTCGTATCAACCCCTAATAGGAGAGCTGCTTTTGAGACTCCTTGACCTTTACCTGCGGCGGCATCAATGGCTTCTATAGCAGCGGGGGTATTGAGGTCATTGCTTAAGTGCTCTCGAACAGCTTCCAAAGCACCTTCTCCTTCGCCGCTTCTCGTCCATGTTTCGAGTCGTTCTGAAGCAGTTGGCATGATTTCGTTATTCCACTCCCATGAATCCCGATAATGAAAGTTGAGCAGTCCGAGCCTGATCGCTGTTGGATCAAATTCCTTCCGAAGGTCAGATATGAACACTAGGTTCCCTAACGATTTTGACATTTTCTCCCCGTCCATTCTGACCATGGCTTGATGCATCCAATGTTTTGAGAATGGTCTTCCTGTCGCAGCTTCGGACTGGGCGCTTTCACACTCATGGTGGGGGAAGATCAGATCAGCTCCCCCTCCATGGAGGTCTATAGTTGGCGTATCGAGATCTCTCATCGCGAGTACAGAGCATTCGATATGCCAACCCGGACGCCCATACCCCCATCTACTCTCCCATGATGGCTCATCTTCTGCAGAGGGCTGCCATAATACGAAGTCTAATGGATCACGTTTTTTGGGATCATCTGGATTGCCTCCACGCTCGGCCGCTAGTTCAAGCATGGTTGTTCGGTCGAGGCCACTTAAGGTTCCGAAATTTTTGAATGTGGCAACTTCAAAATAGACAGATCCATCTACTTCGTATGCATGTCCACTTACTAGAACTTGACCTATAAATTTTCTTATTTCAGCGATCGCTGAGGTAGCGCGGGGCTCAGACCATGATGGGAGCATTCCAAGCGCCCTCATGTCATCGTCGAATCGCGCTGTTTCCTTAGCAGCTAAATCAAGATAGTGGACTCCTAGTTCTCGAGCTTTCCTTAAAATATCATCATCGACGTCAGTGACATTTCTCACACACCTCGTTTCATGACCTAGGTCTCGTAAGCGCCTCTGTAAGACGTCATAAGTTAGATAGGTGGCTGCATGTCCGATATGCGTTGCATCATATGGGGTAATCCCACAGGTATATATTTTTACAATTCGGTCAGGCTCAAACGGAACGACTTCCTTTTTGGCAGTGTCATAAAGTCGAATCAATTCTCTCTCTCCAGTGAGCTTAGGGACTTCTGATCAACTTTAACCTCAGGTTGAAGCAGAACTGAAGATTAGAGCATTGTAAAGATCACTCTAAACCAGTTATACGGACTGAGGATCTCGTTTTATAAAGTCGGTTAAGCTGCAATAGAACTGCTGTAAACGCTTCAACTGGGGCAGCATTTGCCAAGCTCCCACAGTCAAGACCTCTTAGATCTGGCATTTTTTCAACAATTTCGATTGTCGCAGCTATGGAATCCTGTTCGTCAGCGCAAACGAGCACATCACCCTCCATGCTATGTTCGATGTCACCAAGCTCTTTAGCGGGAAGATGTTGAAAGGCCATGGAGACTCTTGAGAGAGGAATTGCCGCTTGAACATCAGCGGCTATAGAACCTCTGGGCGGGTACAGTGCGTGGAACTCGTTTCCTACTCGTGCGAGAGCGTTGGCCATACAGATAACGAGTTTGCCTTTCAGCAACTCACGAAATTCTTTTGCTGTGGGTGCGCAGGAATCCCAAGGGGTAGCCAAAACTACTGTTTCGGCTCGAGCAGCTTCTTCATTGCTTACACCGGAAAGCTTATAATTACAATCTCTCCATGGTTCGAGTGTGTCCTCAACGACTTCTGCCGCGCGCCCGGAAGACCGAGATCCGATTTCTACTTCGTAACCCACTGAAGAAAGCCGAAGTGCTAAGCCTTTTCCAGCTGGTCCAGTACCGCCAATGATGCCAATTTTCATGCATTGAACTTACCGCAAACAAGGAGAGAAACATCAATTTTTCCAATAGTTTCTTTATTTCGCCCATCTTGATTCCAACCGTTCACACCTGCGGGTCAGAACCCTAGTAACCTCATGACATCAGCTCTACTAAGGGGACCCTATGGGAATGCTGGAAAACAAGCGCTTGTTAATAACTGGCATTCTTACTGACTCAAGTCTTGCTTTTGGCGTAGCTCAATTAGCTTTATCGGAAGGTGCTGAAGTAGTTGCAACTGGAGCAGGTAGAGGACTAAGGCTGACCGAAAGAACTGTGAAGAAACTTGATGGTGACGTAGAAGTAATGGAATTCGATGTGACAGACCCCAATCATGTCTCGCAAATACAAAATTCTTTATCGGACAAGTGGGGAAACGTTGACGGAGCACTTCATGCGATAGGTTTCATGCCTGAAATTGGCCTCGGAGAGGACTTCCTTGCAGGCCAATGGGAGGACCTTTCCCTAGGTTTCGAAATTTCCGCTTATTCCTTAAAAACTATTGCAGAGACTGTATGCCCGCTCATGCCAAATGGAGGATCAATAGTTGGACTTGATTTTGATGCAAGCTTCGCATGGCCAGCGTACAACTGGATGGGGGTGGCAAAAGCTGCTCTCGAGTCAGCTTCCAGATATTTAGCTCGTACTTTGGGGCCAGATAACGTTCGTGTCAATCTCGTTGCTGCAGGGCCAATACGAACTATGGCTGCAAAGTCCATACCGGGTTTTAAAGAATTTGAGGATGCGTGGGGTTCGCGCGCCCCGCTAGGTTGGGATGTGAACGACAGATCTGGGGTTGCCAAAGCATGCGTTGCTCTTCTCTCAGACTGGTTTCCTCAGACCACTGGGGAGATCATCCATGTCGATGGCGGCTATCACGCTATCGGGGCTTAATATCGTCATCAATTTTGAAATTGGCCGCCAACGGTGTTGTCAAGTTTGTCGGTTTCGTCGATGATGTCCCCGACAATCGATTCCAGAACATCTTCCAATGTGACTATCCCTATATATTTAGACTTTTTACCGACAACGGCAAAGTGGATCTGACGCTCTCTCATCAATCGTAGAAGTTCATCCAAATACAAATCTGATGAGATAAACAGCAACTCACGAACAATATTACCCTTTCCCGTTTCCATGCTCTTCACTTTTTCCGAGTACAAAAGATCTTTAACATGCAAGAACCCAACTACTTGCCCATCGTCGATTACTGGGAACCTGCTGTGTCCGCTCGCTGCTGCAAGTAGGGCCATCTGTTCATAAGGTTGCCCTTGCTCCACATAATCGACTTGCTTCCATGGAACCATGACAGAAGAAACAGGCTGGTCATGGAATTGTAGAACGCTTGTGAGCAGGTCATGACGGCCTTGGTCCATCTGCCCACTTCGTTTTGCCTGTTCAAACAGGTCCTGCATACCCTGCGAAGTGTAAGCCACTCCAATCTCAGCGACTTGCTTGATCCCAAAGGGCCTAAGCAATAACGCTGCTGTTTGATTCAGAAACCAAATAACTGGCTTAAATGCAAAAACGAAAGCACGATGTGTTGCTGCTAGTTGGCAAACGATTTTTTCCGGATCAGTAAGAGCGAAATTTTTCGGAACCATTTCTCCTAATACCATGTGAAGAAACACAACAAAGAATATTGCTATCCCAAACGCAATCCAATGCGCAACTGCAGAGGGAATCTCAAATACACCATCAAACATTTTTTCCAAGATTGATGCAAAAGCTGGTTCAGCGACCAAACCAAGCCCAAGTGATGTGACAGTGATACCAAGTTGAGCTCCGGAGATAGCTAGAGGTAAATCTTTCATAAGGCCTATGCCAAATTTTGCTGACTTATTGTTTTCTTTCGCTAACTGCTCCATTCTCGTATGTCGAGCTCCAATAAGAGCGAATTCAATAGCTACGAAAAACCCATTCAAAAAAATTAGGAATAGCGTGAGCAGGATTGCTAGAGCCACCGTCATAACTTCACTGCTTTCTCCGCGATGGCTTCTCGCCGTACAACATATTAGCGATAGGTTCCGTTAACCTGAGTCGGGCTATCCGAAGGTTATCCATCTCTAGAATTTCGATTTTCCACCGTCGATAACGGAACATCTCCCCCGGTGAAGGTATCCGCTGAAGTTTTTCTAACGCAAATCCAGCTATCGTCTCATATCGGCCATCTTGAATTTCAAAACCGCTCAGATCGGCTACTTCATGGGGATGAAGGCTTCCACTTACAGTGAACACTCCTGCGCGTTCTTCTAACCCGTTTTCAACAACATCATCATATTCATCCTCTATTTCACCGACGATTTCTTCCAGAAGGTCCTCGATTGAAACTATCCCTTCTGTCCCTCCGTATTCGTCGACTACCACAGCTAAAGGAATCCTTCTCCTCCGCATATCAGTCATGACCGAAAGCAAATCCCTAGTTTCTGGGATCGCCAAGATATCTCCCATGACCGTTTCGACGGGCTGCCTATTTCTCTTTTCTGGTTCTATAAGCAAGGCTGACTTTACATGCGCTATTCCAATAACACTGTCTAGGTCAGTATCTACAACTGGAAATCTTGACAAGCCAGTTGATTCGCTAAGTTGGACCAAATCAGTAATAGTCGCCCCACGTGGCAAAGAATGAATAGCGAGTCTGGGAACCATCACCTCATTTGCGCTTTTCCGAGCAAAACGCAGAGATTTTGTTAGCAAGTCGACTTCGTGGAAAGCAAGAGTTCCCTCCTCTCCTGACGTTCGAATCAAAGAACTGAGATCTTCTAGATTCGGAACCCGTTCGAGTTCCTGTGCAGGCTCTACACCTAGTCGGCGGGTTAACCAGTTAGAGGTTGCGTCAGAGAGCGCAATTACCGGCTTTGCGGCAAAACTATACATTTGGAAAGGTCCCGCTAACATCTTTGCAGTGAGATTGGTTTTTGCAATAGCTATGTTCTTTGGAACTAGCTCCCCCAAAATCATTGCTGCGAAAGTTGCCAAAACAATCGCTAAGGCAAGCGACACGCTCTCTTTCGCACCTTCACCAACAATCTTTTGAACCGGGCTATAAAGCATTGAGGCTATGGTTGGCTTTGCTATAAAACCAATAAGTACTGCAGTTATGGTTATTCCAAGTTGCGCACCGGTTAATTGAAACGACAACTCTTTAAGAACTTTTAATAAGGTTTTAGAGCGACGATTACCCTCCCGAGCTTCTGACTCTACGCGAGCACGGTCAGCTGCGAGAAAAGCAAACTCTGCAGCGACAAAAAAAGCCGTGGCAAGTATCAAAATCCCTACGGCGATGAGCCCCCATGCAGTATCTATAACTTCGCTCCCTTGATGATACCCATCAACACTGGTGTAGAAGTAACAGGTTTAACTCTTCCGTACGACATTAGTAATTCCATAGTAATTGAAGAAGGCTCTACTCACACTTCGAGAGAAGAGTTCTTGTAAAGCCCTGGGGGATATAGTGGGCTGTGTTCATCTCCGAATATAGATTGCGGGAAAACTTTGAAGCATTCCTTCTCTAAAGAGAAACAATCGGGTGACCCAGATCTTCACCACGACACTTTCCAGAAAGCTGGAGTGGCTTTGCGATATCAACCTCCGAGAAATGGTGTTCACCCAAACAAAGAACTGGGATGGATGCGAAGATTGCTTCCGATAGCAAAATCGCACAAAAAGTCTCTATATATAGGCTTGATCACTGGCCTTATAGCTCTGGTACTCAACGTAGCTGTGCCAGCAATGGCTCGAAACGCAATTGATGCTGCACTGGAAGCAGACCGTGAAAGCTTAACGACTTGGGCGATTGTTCTCATTTCAGTAGGGGTAGGAAGATTTATTTTCGGTTCCTTATACCGATATTCTCTTTTCCAACTGGCATGGGGAGTAGAAACAGATCTTCGGACCTTACTGTACTCTCACCTAACGAAATTAAGCTTCTCCTATTTTGATAGAACCCAGTCAGGGGAAGTTATCTCGAGAGCGAATAGCGATATACGTTCAATCCAAGTCCTCCTTGCCTTTGGGCCTCTAATCGGAATGACGATCATCTCTTTTATTCTTGCCTTTGGATACATGATGACTTTGCATGTGCCTCTGACACTTGTTTCCCTTATCACCCTCCCAGGAGTTTATTTCTTTGGGCAGAAACTTCGAAGAGTTGTTTTCCCTTTGACATGGGTTAGTCAGGCCAGGCTAGCGGAGTTAGCTACTATCGTTGACGAAAACGTAAATGGGATTCGAGTTGTGAAATCATTTGCGGCGGAGAAACATCAAGTCGGTCTTCTTCAGCGTGCTGCAGAACACATCAAGTGGGTCAACGTCGAAGCTATCCGCGCTCGCGCTAAATATAATCCGGTCATTGAATCCCTTCCCAGAGTTGGTATGGCATTAGTGCTTCTTTATGGTGGTCATCTAGCTATCGATGGAAGCGTCTCCATAGGAACCTTATTCGCCTTTAATGCCTACGTGATCATGCTCCAAGCGCCATTTAGAATGTTCGGCTTTCTCTTACTTCAGACACAACGCGCATCTGCTTCCGCTCAACGCATTTTTGAAGTAATCGACGAAGAACCGACTGTCGTTAACTCAGAAAATGCCACTCATTTAGTTGACGTTCAAGGTTCAATCGTTTTCGAGGAGGTCCATTTCACTTACCCAAGCAAAAGGGAACCGAGTGGAGATACAGAATCTAAAGAAACTGACGAAGTCCTATCTGGTTTCAATCTAACTATTTCACCGGGTGAAACAGTCGCGATAGTTGGACGAACTGGATCAGGGAAATCGACCATAGGTCGGCTTTTAAACCGCTTCTACGATCCGACCTCCGGAAAGATACTTGTAGATGGCAAGGACATCAGAGATGTAACTTTAGATTCTCTCCGCCACCAAATTGGAATCGTCTTTGACGAACCATTTCTTTTCTCTTCGTCAATAGCCGAAAACATAGCATACAGCAATCCGGATGCCTCTTTGGAGGAGATCTCATCGGCGGCAGAAGCCTCTGAAGCTTCGGATTTCATCCAAGAGCTTTCAGAAGGGTATGAAACTGTGGTCGGCGAACGAGGGTACACGCTTTCTGGAGGTCAACGGCAGCGAATCTCCTTGGCGAGAACATTACTAGAGAAAACACCGATCCTTGTTCTCGACGACGCTACAAGCGCTATCGATGTGGAGATAGAAGCAAAAATCCATGATGCTCTCACCAAACATCTCTCTGGCAGAACAACAATTTTAATCGCTCAACGAGTATCGACCATTTCATTGGCAGATCGTGTAGTTCTTGTAGAAGATGGGGTTGTCGTTGCAGACGGTACCCATAGTGACCTCATGGCGAATGATCAAAGGTATGTTTCGATTCTTGCCGAAGCAGAGAAGAAGCAGCAGGACTGAGGGGCACAAGGATGAATAGTAACCGCCTCTCTTTCACCAACGCCTCTATAGATTCGAGTCTGCTATGAGTTTCGGACCTCCGATAGGCTTTGGTGGAGCTAACTCTGTAACTTCTTCTCGTGATGCAGGCTTACCGTACGCAGGAGTTCCGGGGCATCTCCAAGAAAGCGTGAATAAAGTTCTAGAATCTGAACCCGACCACCCACACACCGAAGTGGCATTTGAGCACCAAATAAAGCACCAAGACCCCTTTACGCTTAGAACTTTTCTCGCTCCTCATAAATGGAAGCTTATTGGCGCCCTGCTTCTGGTAATCGTTGAAAGCATTCTCTTGCAAGCAGGACCCCTGCTAACGAAATTTGGGATCGATGAAGGTGTCGTAGATGGAAACAAGGGAGTTCTTGTAGCGGTCGCATGCGCATACCTTGGAAGCATCTCGCTTCACGCATTAAGCGCCTGGTGCCGAATACGATACACAGGGGCCTTGGGAGAAGCGTTAATGAAAAAGTTGCGCATTCGAGTTTTCAGTCACCTTCAACGTCAATCCCTT
>PVBE010569686.1_pt1 | contig 10612 bp, 10 predicted proteins | sample 1631181 | NCBI WGS metagenome assembly PVBE01 (sample SAMN08397723, study PRJNA350692) | Marine metagenome, whole genome shotgun sequencing project. | isolation source: water | place: Pacific Ocean | collected 2012-04 | reverse complement strand
GCCGCGACGACGAGGTATAGGCGCAGACGTGACACGGACCAACCACAAGAAGCGGATGCGAATCCCTCGGTTCCACCCTTCATTCCCCAACGAGAAGGAGCCCATCATGAAGGCTCACGTCTGGGGCACCACCGAGAGGATCCTACGGCGCAACCGGAAGTTCTGGAGTCGAGCCCTGGGAAAGCTCCGGAGGGCCCACGACAAGAAGGTCATCCGGGAAGAAAGCGATTGACCCCCTGCTAGAATAAAGGGTGCCGCGTGAGAAAAGGCAGTGCCCAGACTGCGAGCGATGGTTCGTCCCAAGCAGCGGCCATCGCCAGTGTCCCCCATGCCGTGGCAAAAAGAGGGTAAAAGGTACGTGCCAGGACTGCAAGGGCGCCACCTGGCACCGCTCCGTCACGCGGTGCAGGAGCTGCAACAGCCAGGGACCCCAGAACGGCCACTGGAAAGGGGGAAGGACCCGGCACAAAAAAGGCTACCTGATGACTCGGGTCCCTGCTCATCCCCGGGCGTCCAATGGGTACGTCTTCACCCACATCCTGGTGATGGAAGACACGCTGGGACGCCGCCTAAAAACAGGCGAAAACGTTCACCACAAGAATGGGGTAAAAGACGACAACCGGAAAGAAAACCTAGAGTTGTGGGCCAGCCCCCAGCCCTCTGGGGCCCGCGTCTCCGATCTAGTAGCGTGGGCCAAGGAAATACTCGCCCGCTACGACAAATGATGGTGGAGCGTGGGGGGATTCGAACCCCCCGTCCACGAAACCTTCACCCGACCCATTCAGTGTGCGTCTCCTAGGTTGAGGCCCCAGGCAGCCTATCGAGCGGTCCCGGTCCAATCTTAGTCTCTGAGCCGACTGGGGGATCCTCAGAGAAGCAGCCTCCTAATGGGCGTCTTGACCAGGCCAGAAGCTTAACCTGGTCGACGCTCCCCAACCTAAGCGGCTAGGGAATTTGCGTTATCGTTTGCAATTACGTTTGGTTCGTTTGATAAAGCGGCCGAACCTCCGCTGCACACAAGACCGGGGCCGAGTTCCATGTCGAAACCAGTGCGCCCCATACTAACGAAGACAATAGCAGACTATGCGTCAGAGTCCAGCGGTTAGTTGGCCGGCTCGATGATTCCCCGGGCTAGCCCAGCGAGCCCATTCGAGTCCATCTCTACTTCGCCCGCCACCCCGTCGCAGATCTTGGAGGTAAACATCAGGGCCTCAGAAGTGGAGACGTGCTCGACCAGGACGATTATCCCCTCCCCGACTCCGGCCGACCCTTTGAGGGTTCCCTTCTTGTCCATGGCCTCATCCGCAACCTTGGCATCGTCGGACACCCAGGCCTCAGCCACCAGGGCCGACGCGACCGCCCCCGTGTCTTTGGCTATCTCCCGCGCCTTATCCATGAAGGCGGCCTTGTCGTCGGGGCCTCGGAACCCTCCCTCGGGCACCACGGCCACGCTCCGGAACTTGTCGTCCTCGAAGGGCTCTCCGGTGGTGGGATCGGTTTGCACCATGAGAAAAAGGATGGGCTTGACGTGTCCTTCCGTCCGATGAAGAGCCCGAGCGGTGGTTGCGACATGGCGCCCCCACTTCTCAGCATCATCACGGGTGAAGTGCTTTGTTGTCATGGAGGTAAGAATGCACCCTTGGACCCGGTTTCGTCAAGCGGGATCTAGAGGCCCCACAGGAACTTGTAGTACAGGACGCCAACCACCCCTGCCGCAGCAGCGCCCAGGACCATGAGAACCTCTTTCCAACTCATCCTCATATCTAGTCTAGGCCGGCCCATTCTCTGGCCCCTTCCTCGTCGTACTCAACCTGCTCCCCCTGGAGAGCTGGGTCGTAGTGGGGCATCGGGAAGTTCACGATCCACGCCTCTTCCTCGGTGTCGTTGCGCAGGCCGGTAGGAATGTTGGGCGGGATGTGGAGCTTCCCCCCGGGGCCCAAGACGGTCTCTTTCCTCAGTCCGGGCTCAAAAGTGACGATACAGATCTCTCCCCGAAGACAAATATAGTGGGCAGCCCGGACCAGATGGAGGTGGTAGCCCTTGAAGCAGCCAGGAGCGGCGACGGTCAGGTAGGTGGCAGTCCTTCCCTTGTGGTCTTTCTTGAGTTCCATCAAGTAGCCGTTGGGGTTTCCATCGCTGTCCGCAGTCTGAACCACCTTCGCTTTCGGCTTGAGGGTCACTTTGCTTTCGGGTTCCACAGTAAAGGATAGCAAAAAGTCGAGGGCGCGCCCATTGCCCCCTTTTGCTTGGGGTGGGGCGCCATCCCAAAAACACGGCTATGGCCCGGCGGGGTCCTTCAGCTCCTCTACGGTGGCTACAGGAAAACGAACTCCTTATCAGCCCGATCTTGGATTTCGGTTGCGGGCGCGGAGCTGACGTAGCCCATCTCCAATCCCTTGGGTTCAAGTGCTGGGGGACGGACAAATTCCATAAAGGTCATTTGGGGTTCCAAAATGCCGCCCCTTGGGACAAACCGCTTACCATCTGCTGCACCTACGTCCTCAACGTGATCCTCTGCGACGAGGAGCGGGCCGACGTATTGAAGGAGGTCGCGACCCTTCTGAATCCCGAGGGAGTGGCCTACTTCACCGTGAGAAGGGACATCCCCGAGGAGGGCACGCCAACGCAGCGCTGGGTGGAGCTGAGCATGCCCTCCATCCACCGAACCCGCAGCTTCGAGATCTACGAGTTCAACCCAAGCAAGCTCTGTCGTAGCCCTTCTTCATCATCTCCTGAATAGCTGTCAGTAGGACACGTCAAGTGAACGACTCATAGGCACTTCCTCCCTACGACTCCGTGAGTAAGAGTCAGATCGGGGGCCGAGTTGCGCCGAAGATAAAGGGCGAACGTCTGCCCCTCATCGATCTCCCAGCCGTCCACGGGGGACGCGGTGACGATGTAGCCGGGCCGGGAGACGCTTACCGACAGCGGCGACGGCCTCACCTTCGAGAGCGTGTCCTCGAAGTGCATCACGAGCCAAGGGAAACCCCGGGTGGGATAACTGCCGGCCCCTACAGAGAGCAAGCCCGTCCCCCCGCCGTAGTAGTCCTCCATGTTGATGACCAAGTCCGGGTAGGGGGCCGAGACGATCTTGAGAGTGAACTTGTCGCTATCCATCTGGAGAGCGAATCCCTCAACCACAAAATCTGGGCCCCCGCTTGGATCTGACTCGTAGACCTGCGTGTAGCCGTCGCCCACGGTCTGGTCCTGGTCCATCAAATCAAGAATAGGAACGCTCATAGCTCTTGCTCAAACCCCGAGAAAAATGCCGTCATTGTGGTAGGGTTCCCGTCCAGCCGCTCCCTGCGCAGCACGACCCTCCGAGTGCCGTCGCCCGTGAACTCACTCACCAGCGCCTCGCTCTGGCTCTTGGCCATCAGGATGATCGGGATGTTGATGGTATTCAACACAGACAGGTCCCCGTTGGGGTCTTCGAACAGAACCACCTGACTAGCTTTACCCGCCTTCTGAGACGACCCTCCCATGCGCGTGAGGGTGAGCGCATAGCCGTCTGTTATGGTGTAGAAAGTGTCGAGGAAGGAACTTCCAGTAACCGAACCCTCGGCATTCACCTGAACCTCGATGGCCCCGGCCGGAGCCGGAGCTATGGTGTTGACGGTCAGCCTGCCCGATGAGTCCGCATAGATGGCGTGGACGAGCCCGGCATTATCGAGGCCAGCGGTGACCAATGGGAACCCGTTGTAGACGCCGCCTTCCGGAACGGTCCCCACGATCTCCAGCACCCCCTCCGCATTCACTGCGGTGGACGCGGGCGACCCCTTCCCGACTAGGGTGGCTCCCACGGAGCCAAAAGACGGGGCGATGCCGCCGACCGTCCAAGAGACTTTCACGGTCGAGGTGCCCGGAATCTGGAGGGTAAGAATCTCGTTTCCTTGGGCGTCGAGTTCCCCACCCTCGACAGGCTCACCGATGGGGGTAACATCGTCCGCAGGGTCCAGCTGGTCGATTCGGAACTGAAGCGTGGGATCGGTCCCGGTCGGGGACGTCTTGACGTTGACGGCCACGCTCACGGTCGAGGCATGCACGTCTGTGAAAACCTCGTAGCCATCGGCGGTCACGGGGTCCGGAAGCCCAATCGTTTTCTTCAGAGAGAGGTTGGCCGAGATCGGCGTACCCTCCCCAGTGCGCGGCTGGTTGGGCTGGTTGGCGTCGTCTTTGTGGTTAGTCTCCCAATCAGTGAGGTCCGCACTGGGGTCCTTGCTGAGCTTGAAACGGTACGTGACCGGCCCGTCGATGAACCAGAGCACGTAAGTGTTCGCGTGCTCGGCGTACTGGGCCAGCGCGTTGCGCCCCGTGCACTGCGCGATCCACTCAGTGTAGGTATCCGGCCAAATCTGCATCAAAACACCCGCTGTTCGAATTCAAAACCTATGTCCACGCTGCCGGCCCTCTCCTTGAGAGTGCAGACCAAATGTATGCATTCGTTCTCGTTGATCGTGTAAGCTTTCCTCCCAGGCATCTGCGGGAGGATCCCCTTTTGAAAAGCCACCGCCTGCATCTCGGCCCAGTTGCCCTGGCCAATGCGAACCTCTTCGTTGGTCAGAACCATCTCCTTGAGGGTGGCGTCAGGGCCGACAACGATGGCGGCGTTGGTGCGCGCGGTCACCAGGGCGTCCACCGGCGTGTCGGCCGTATCGAACTCAACGATGCCACTCGTAAGATCGGTGCCCCCGGAATGCGACGTTACTCTCCGCAGGTCCGCCAAGACCTCGTCGCCGGGGATGGCGATTATCGCGTTGCTCTGCCAGTAAATCTGGACCAGGCGCAACACCACTCCGCTCCCTGTAGCGTTCTGCAGAGAGATGAGGGACTTGTTGAGTCCCATTGATACGTCGTTCGCCCATACCACAAACGTAGGCCACTCGATTTGGTAGCCGTACTGGGCGCGCCCTTCCTGGGTCATGCGCGCGGCGCGGGTTATCCCTCCGTCGTCGGTGCCGCCAGTCTGGACCGGCTTCGACGTGGAGGCCGCCGCATCGGCGTCCGGCCCGACCACGTTCGTGTTGCCCGCCGTGTCGGTGAGCATCTCTCTGATAAGACCGCCCCCGTCGACGCCGCCCATTTGGACCGGGTAGTCTACGGGGGCGACCCCTGGAGCGTTGAACCCCGAGACGTTGAGACAACCGTGGGAGTCGACGTTCATGGGACGGATGACACCACCCGCGATGTCTGTGCCGCCGCAACGAATCGGATTCTCGGTGGGGGCCGCGCCAACTGCATCCGTGCCTTTGACGTTGACCGCGCTCTGGTCCGAGGCGATCACGGCCGGCACGGAGGCGGCCATGGTTTTCTGGCCGACGGTCGGGGTGGTCGCCCCGAGCCAGGACTCGATGTTTACTTCCTGGGCCGTCGCGCCAGAAATGCCCTGAACGGTGAGGACCCCGCCAGCCGGCGTTCCCGAAGTCCCGGTTCCATCCACGGGCAGGGTGCTTTGGTCCGAGGCGATGACTGTGGGCACCGAGGCCGCCATCGCTTTCTGACCCACGGTAGGAGCCGTAGAGCCCAGCCACGACTCCAGGTTAACCTCGACAGCCGTGGCTCCGCTGACTCCCTGGATGGTAAGGACGCCGCCGGCCGGAGTGCCAGCGGTCCCGGAACCATCCACTTCGAGGATAGTCTGGTCCGACGCCACGACCACAGGGAGCGACGAGGCCATCGCCTTCTGGCCCACCGTGGGAGCAGCAGAGCCCATCCACGTGGAAAGCTCGACCGGAAGGAGGGTTCCGGCCGCGTCGCCTTGAACCGTGAGAACCCCGCCGGCCTGGGCGCCCGCCACCCCGGAACCAACGACCACGGGTTGCCCCAAAGCGTCGACTGTCAAAGGACGAACGAGAGTGCCGTCCCTTCCCGCCATCTGCACGGAAGAGGCAGTCGACGCGTAACCGTCAGCGTCAGGTCCGACAACCGTCAGGCTCCCCGCAACATCCGTCAAGAAAGCACGGATGAGCCCGTCGGGGTCGATGCCGCCGGTTTCCACGGGGTTATCAACCGGCGCATCTCCAATAGCGTTGAAGCCGGCGACGTTGAGACATCCGTGAGTGTCCACATTGACGGGGCGGATTACCGGAGAGCCACTGAGATCGGTGCCGCCCATGCGTACCGGCGCCTCGGTTGGGGCGCCCCCCACAGCGTCGGGACCGCGCACGTTCACCGCGCTCTGGTCCGAGGCTATTACTGCGGGGACCGAAGCGACCATGGTCTTCTGGCCAACAGTGGGCGCTGTGGAGCCAAGCCAAGACTCGATGTCCACTTCCAAAGCTGTGGCCCCGGCGACACCCTGGACCGTCAGAACGCCGCCCGCGGGAGTGCCCGCCGTCCCAGTGCCATCCACAGGGAGAGTTGTCTGGTCCGAAGCGATGACCGTCGGAACCGACGCAGCCATCGCCTTCTGCCCAACTGTCGGAGCCGTGGACCCAAGCCAAGACTCCAGATCAACTTCGAGCGCTGTGGCTCCGGCGATGCCTTGGACGGTTAGAACCCCCCCGGCCGGAGTTCCGGCCGTGCCTGTCCCGTCCATGGGGAGCGTGGTCTGGTCCGAGGCGATCACCGTCGGGACCGAGGCAACCATCGCTTTCTGGCCAACCGTCGGGACGGTAGAGCCAAGCCAAGATTCAATGTCCACCTCCAGAGCCGTGGCCCCAGCGATGCCCTGAACAGTTAAGACTCCGCCCGCTGGAGTGCCGGCGGTGCCTGTGCCGTCCACTGGAAGGGTAGTCTGGTCCGAGGCAATGACCGTGGGGACGGACGCCGCCATGGCTTTCTGCCCCACCGTAGGAGCTGTCGAGCCAAGCCAAGACTCAAGGTCGACTTCGAGCGCCGTAACTCCCGCTGCGCCCTGGACAGTGAGGACGCCGCCAGAGGGAGTGCCGGCCGTCCCGGGGCCGTCTACCTCAAGAGTGCTCTGGTCCGACGCAACAACAACGGGAAGGGATGCGGTTCCAGTTTTTTGACCCACCGTCGGGGCGGTCGAGCCAAACCAGCTCTCCAAGTCCACCCCGAGGACGGTCCCGCCAGCCAATCCCTGAACAGAAATCACACCGGCCGCAGGAGTCCCCGCCGTGCCGGTGCCCGTGACCTCAAGACCGATCCCCCCACTCACCCCCTGGACCGAAAGCACGCCACCCAGGGGAGTGCCGGCCGCTCCTGCGCCCACGGCGATCAAACGGTTGGAGCCGTCGACAGCTGGGCTAAACCCGCTGGCCCCGGCCCCTTTATCAATCAACGAGACATAGACGCCGGTGAAAGAGGGGGTAGTACCGGTCAGCGCCCAGCTAACGCGAATGGTGTCGCTGGCGGTGGCCTGAAGAGAGACCAGCTCGTCCCCGGCCACGGAGATCACGGAGCTGAGCGCTGGGTCCCCTATGGGCGTGTCCAGGTCCACCGGGTCCAGCTGTTGGACCGTGAACTGGATGGTGGGCGACCCCCCAGTGGGAGCGTCCACGATGTTGACGGCCAAAGTGACGACGGCCGAACCAAAGCCCGAGACGTCCGAGTACCCATCGAGGGTGAGGGTAGCGTCGTCCTGGATCGTGGACTGCTGAGTACCGACGAGAACCGGAAGCGGCTGCTGAATGAGGGTAAAGGGCATGAGGCGAGCCGGGGGGCTGCCTATATGACTTCCGCTGCCCCTACTCTGGCCCAGCTCTCAAGCCCGGCGATATAGCCGCAACCAATGGCAAATCTCCAAAGACTCATGGTGACCGCCGTTCTTCTGGGATGCAGCGACATCGCGGTCCCGGACGGCTTCAGTCCCCCTCCCGACAGCTGCAACTACTTCGGGAGCGAGTACGAGATCGGAGATAAATTTGACTCCGTCGACGGGTGCAACCAGTGCAGCTGCGGGTCCGACGGGTTCACAGTCTGCACGGAGATGGCCTGCGCATGCACCGGGGTGGTGCTGCCCACCTGTCCTCCTCGCTGCGACGGAGGCTTCGAGCTGGCCGGGGAGGATTGCCTCCCCGACGAGCACTGCGTCATCTCCACGGTAGGTGACGAGTGTGCGTGCCTAGACCTGACGTGGGCTTGCTCGGTTCACCCCCCTCTCGGCCCAGGGTGCAACCAGACCTGCCGAGAGTAGGCCGTCCTACGGGCGGCCGATGAAGATTCCGCACCGAAACCGGCTCGCTCCGGGGGCGGGTTTCGGACGGCACGCATCCGGGTTGGCGTCCGGCCGGTAGTCCTGGGGTAACTCCGCGGCGACCTCCGCCGCTTGTCTGGCCATGCTCCACCGATCCGCGCGCGAACGAAACAGAGAGCGGCTCGCCTCCTCCCCCACCCGGCTGAGGATTTGTTCCATGTCGTAGTCGTTGGGGTCCTCCACCCAGGCGAACTCCACCAGGTGCCCACGCTGACAAAGAAGCCGGCGCCACCACGGAAGACGTTTTTTCCTGGCTTCAAGCAGCTTCCCCCAGGGCAGAGGAAGAGAGACCTGGCTGCCACTGGACGAGACTCCCACCCATCAGTGCCGGCCAGAAGAAACCCGAGGTGCATGGCCTCCCCCGAGGTAAATGCGCCGCCGCGGGATCGGCTCGAAGGTCAGGGAGGGGGGGATGGCGTCCATGACCATGAAAAACCCTTGGAGGCGGCGGGCGTGGGCAGCCAGTAGGATCGCACGGGCTGCGGCCGCGTCTCGCTCGGCTTCCGCCAGCTCGTCCGACTGTCGCGCCGCCAGGTTAGCCAAGTCGATCCAAACGTCAGCCACGAGCCTAGCCCCCCAGAGGGTAACGACCTGCGGGCCAGTCCGAGTCTTTGTCGGAGACGAACTCGGACACGAGGTCGCCGGCCAACGAAGCCACCAGCTCGCCTCCCTCTAATTCCTTCAGGAAAACGTTGGGGATTCCTTCGAGGCCCACGATGGCGCCCATGAGGTTGCCAGCGATGGCTCCCGTGCTGTCGCTGTCTCCGCTGTGGTTGACCGCCCGAAGAACAGCCGAGGAGAAATCCTTCGTGACCATCGTCGCGAACAAGGAGATAGCCAAAGCTTCCTCCGCGATCCACCCCTCTCCCAGCTCTCCCACGGCAGCCCTCGGCTCACAGTTGCCCAGCTCAAAAGCCTGCTCCATGTAGTCCTGCGTGTGGGTATCTTGAAGGGAGAGGTCTTGGAGCACCACTCCCCGGGCGTTCCGGTAGGCTGTGCGGATCGTCTCGCCAAGAAAAAGACCGGAGAGAGTGGCCGACATCAGAGCCGAAGAGGTGTGGGCGGCAGGGTGGCCGTGGGTAACGGCAGCAGCCTGGTGAGCCAACCGGGCCCCCTTACGTCGTCCGAGAAGAGCAAAAGGGGCCGTCCGCATCACGGTGCCGCAGCCCTTGCTATCGTTTTTGGCCAGCCCGCTTCTGGTGGCCTGCCGTAGAGAACTCAGGCACGTCATCCCTGGGTCGCGGCGCCGGTTCAGGATGGGCTGTTCGACGAGCCAACCATTGGGAGCCGGGAGACCGGCGGGCAGTTTTTCCTGTGTGGATAGCCAGCGCCAATACGCTTCACGCTGGTGTTCTAACCAGTTCACGTCTCCCTTCTCTTTGTCTTCAAGGGAAGCACGAATCAATCCCTCGCCGGCAAAGAGCGTCATTTGCGTGTCGTCGGTAAAAGCCGGAGGGTCGGCCACGTAGCCGGTAACACCTTTTTTACCTATCCGCTCGCGTATCTCTTTTATCGAGAGAAATTCGACGGGCGCTCCAAGAGCGTCGCCGATTGCTCCCCCGATGATACAACCCAGAACCCTGCTTTCCAACGTCGGTGTACTCATTGTCCCTTCAAGGCTACGCGAAGGGCACCCGGCGAGCAAGATTTTATCGACGAATCAACACCCAGGCTGCGCGGGCTGCCCAGAAGACCTCGGAAACTGAAGGCACTACTCCACCTACCAGTCGGCGCGCGGACCACACTGGGCGCTCCTTCCTGGGAACTCGGTCACCCGTGCTTCCCTTTGGTCTCTCGCGGCTGATCCCATCTCCATGGAATGCGCGAGATTGCCGTGAGATCAGGGGATCTGACGGACCACGGCTCGCGCGCGGCTTCGAAGGCGCGCAGTGAAGGCGCGTGCGTGCCTCTCGTTCAGCTCGTAATTCTCGCCCTCTTCGTCATAGAAGAAGCGGTAGTAGCACCCAAAGACATGGTACATTTCGTGAGCGAAAGACTCGTAGAAATAAGGGTTGTTCACGTCATACGCTTCCACGGTAAACTGCTTGGTGCAGAACGTGATCGCGTAAGGATCGCCGCCTGGATGCTGAGGAAAGAACCGGTCGCGGTCTCCAAGAGAACGCGCCCTCGTGTTGTCCGGGAGAAAACCCCAGCCCCACTTGGGCGGGTAGTCGGGGATCTCACCAAGCCCATAGTCTTTGGCGAAGGAGCGGATCTCCCGAGTAGCCAAATCGCACACGGCGTTCAGACGGGCTATCGTGGTGGGAGAGGGTCGGGAAGGGCGAGACTCCACAATGGTAACGCCGCAGCGAAGGGCGATTGGCTCACTCAGAAACTCGCGGGGGAGGGGACGGATCGGGCCCTTGGCTGGCCGCTTCTCCCGTGGTGGGGGCTTCTCCGCCGGGGGCTTCTCCGCCGGGGGCTTCTCCGCCGGGGGCTTCTCCGCCGGGGGCT
>PVBE010477590.1_pt1 | contig 10612 bp, 2 predicted proteins | sample 1631181 | NCBI WGS metagenome assembly PVBE01 (sample SAMN08397723, study PRJNA350692) | Marine metagenome, whole genome shotgun sequencing project. | isolation source: water | place: Pacific Ocean | collected 2012-04 | reverse complement strand
CCCGAGTTATTCCGCCCGAGAGATTCGCCCACTCTTTCGACACAACCCGCCCTGGAGATTCCGCCCGTCTTCCACCCATCCTCCTCCTATCCTCGTCCCCGTCGTTTGTTCCATCCCCATCGGAGTCGATTTTCAAAGGATCGGTACCTAGGACTTCGACCTCGGTTCCATCACTGATCATGTCGTTATCAGTGTCAGTCACTGAGGGATTGGTTGCTAGGGCCACCTCCTCGCTGTCGCTTAGGCCGTCCTTGTCAACATCGGCCTCGATTGGGTTGGTCTTATGGATGTTGATTTCCTCACCATCACTCAGGCCGTCCTGATCCGTATCTGCTAAATTATATTCGGTGGGATGGATGTTGAGTTCATCAGCATCACTAAGACCGTCACCGTCGGAGTCTTCGTCTCCATCTAAAATTCCATTCCCATCGGAGTCTTCATGCTCCGCCCGCGTGCCAACCACATTCACCTCATCTCCGTCATTCAACCCATCCTTGTCTGTGTCAGCTTCCTTCGGTTTTGTGCCGTATATGTCAAGTTCATCTGAATTGCTCAGGCCATCAAAGTCGCTGTCTTCATTTCCATCATCAACTCCATCTTTGTTCGTGTCCTTATCAAGCGGATCAGTTCCGAGTACATGCACCTCGTCAAAATCGTTCAACCCATCCTTGTCGGTGTCTGCCGAGGAGGGGTTTGTATTAATTTCGATTTCTTCACCATCGATCAGACCATCTCCGTCAGAGTCTATTTCGGCTGGTGCGGTGCCATGAACCATGACTTCATTGTAGTCACTAATTCCATCCTTATCGGTGTCGATTTCAAGTGGATTTGTTTTGAGAATATTCACCTCAAGCCCATCACGGAGTCCGTCTTTGTCCGAGTCGGACCTGTTAGGATCAGTGTGGAACTCTCCACCACCTACATTGTAGGTCTTGTTCAACTCATCTCCATCACTTAAACCATCCAAATCACTGTCAGCTAGCTTTGGGTTGGTATTATGACTGTTGAGTTCAGCTTCGTCGCTTAATCCGTCTGAGTCTGTATCCTCCTTTCCGTCGGCAATTCCGTTGTCGTTGGAGTCCTTCATCAACGGGTTGGTGCCAAGCACGGCCACTTCATCTCCATCAAGGAGGCCGTCCTCGTCTGTGTCAGCGACTGACGGGTTTGTTTTATGAATGTTTATTTCATCACCATCACCCAGGCCATCTTGATCGATATCAGCAATTAAGGGGTTTGTTTTATGAATGTTTAGCTCATCTGCATCACTCAAACCGTCAGAGTCGGTGTCTTCGTCTCCGTCGATGATTTCATTTTCGTTGGAATCTTTAAACAACGGATTGGTGCCAGTGATCCGCAATTCGTCGGAGTCTATCAGTCCGTCCCCGTCAGTGTCTGTTTTTAGCGGATTTGTATGGTGTTTATTAACCTCGTCCCCGTCACTCAGATCATCCTGATCCGTGTCTGCCATCGTGGGATTGGTATGATGAGTGTAGATCTCTTCCGAGTTCGATAGAGAATCGGAGTCTAAGTCCTCATCGCCGTCGATAATTTCGTTTCCATTCGAGTCTTTATCCAGTGGATCCGTGCCAATAATGTGTATTTCAACGCCATCATCCAACCCGTCTGCGTCGGTATCTGATTCAATGGGATTGGTGTTGTGGATGTTGACCTCGTCGCCGTCATCTAGGGTGTCCTGATCCGAATCAGTCGACTTGGCATCGGTGCCGTGGATATTGAATTCGGTGGCGTCTGATAGTCCATCAGAGTCGGTATCTTCCTTGCCGTCAATGATTCCGTTCCCGTCTGAATCGGGAACCGTTGGGAAGGAACCAAGGATCACCTCATCTCCGTCACTTAGGCCATCCTGATCTGTATCTGGCGCCCGTGGGTTGGTGTCGTGGATGTTCAATTCTGCGGCATTAGTCAGACCGTCGGAGTCGGCGTCCTCGTCGCCATCTATGATGTCATCTCCATCTGAGTCTCGAACCAGCGGGTTGGTGCCGATGGTCTTTATTTCATTTCCATCGCTCAAGCCATCGTTGTCGGTATCCTTCTCAAATGGGTTGGTTTTGAGCTCTATTTCATCTTTGTCATCCAGCCCATCCTGATCTGTATCTGCGGCATTTGGGTTGGTTCCATGGACGTTAATCTCCTTGCCGTCGTTCAGGCCATCTGCGTCTGTATCAGGCAAGGTTGGATCTGTTTTGTGGAGGTCTATTTCATCAGTATCCATCAATTCATCTCCATCCGTGTCAGACAGAAGTGGATCTGTTTTGTGAATGTTGATTTCTTCGCCATCACTTAAGCCGTCCCTGTCAGTGTCGCCAAGAAGAGGGTTGGTGCCAAAAAGGTTCAGTTCATTTGCATTAGATAATCTGTCGGAGTCTTCATCTTCATCACCGTCACTTAGACCGTTGCCATCGGTGTCGGCCTTCAGTGGATCGCTTTTAAGGATCTTTAACTCCATTCCATCGTTCACCCGGTCCTGATCTGTGTCAGCCAGTTTGGGGTTGGTTTTGTGAGTGTAGACTTCATCCCAGTTTGTCAGGTTGTCGCCGTCGGTATCGATAGGCTTTTCCAGTTCGTGCAGGGCGGACAATTCGACCGTACTCAAGGCGCGTTTATATAGGCGAACATCGTCCAGTTCGCCTGACCACGAGTAAGGATAATTTTCCTCCTGCCCCGGTCGGCCTCCGAGATAGAATCCGTTACCGCTGATGGGTAATTCAGTTGTTGTTTCAGCAGCCAGTTCGTTGTTCAGGAATAGAGAAATATTCCCGTTTTGTCGCGATAGGACGAAGTGATGCCAATAGTTTAGGGGCATCGTTAAGTTTGCACTGCCAAGCACAACCCCAAAAACAAGTCTGCCTCCCAGGTAAAATTCCGGAACAGGTTTACCTTTTGTCCATTTGTTCAAGGCCAGTTCAAAACCATTAATTGTGTCATTTGCGAATAGAATCTTTCGGGAGCCCTGCTTGTCGGAATCACTCAGTCTTGCCCAGATTGACAGGGTAAAGTCTGAATGGGCCTTCAGAATGCTATCGGTATTTTTCAGCGACAGGGTGCTGTCATCTAAAGAAGCTGATTTGTTTGGCGATAGATTGCGGTCAAAGCCAAAGTTGCTTGCTCCGTTGGAGGGGATTAAGTTGTTCCCGTAGCCGCTCTTATCTTCTGTCGATCCGTTGAAGGGGTAGTAGCCGACCAGTTCCTTGGTTAGGTTTATGTCCTCAGGGGCTTGCGCATTGCCTGTCGATGGGAATACACAGAATGGCAATAGCAAAAGACCAACTATTTTAGCTAAATCCTGCATTGTTTATTTAGTTCTCCGTCTTGTGGGGCCTGATTATTCAGGCTTTCCAGCGGACTTGAACCATTGTTTGCTTGGTTCCGCAGTTTAATGGGCGGTTCACCGTGCAGAGTTGAGCTAGTCTTGGGCCAAGCTGTTCGATTTGTTCGGATTTTATGTGATTTGTTCGGATTGAGCGGTCTTGGTCGCGTGCATTCCGTGAATTCTGGCGCCTAACAGTTATGATGGTAATTGTTACTAAGTGAAATGGCATAAGGGTTGCTTCGAGTCTCTGGGAATGCTGCAAGCAATCTACGCTAGAGAGCCTTACGCGGCCTTGCAAAAAACGCTCGATGCACCGGTGCTGTGTCATCAGGCGATATCCAGTAATTTCGCGAATCTTGAGACTCCGCGGACAGGTTCATATGTGTGCCGGCATACCTACACTGTTGTCTTTCGTCAGAAGGTGCACAAACTTTAATAATAAATCAATAAATGGCTTTTTTGTGGAAGAATGCGCGAACTTATTGGGGTTGCCCTAAAGAAACCTCATAATTTGCCGATATGGCAACCGCGAAGGAGTGCAAAGTAAGGCCGTCCACTCAAACATGATTACGAGAAATCCAACCAAGGCGAGTTATTGTTCATTGCTGGGCTTGCTATCTCTGTGCCAGTTGCCGGCCTATTCCGGCGCTCCGTTGGATTGGGCGTTTACAACCGTTTCACCTACGATTTGGAGCAAGGGGGAAATTGTTGCTTCTCCTTCCGTGGGGAACAATGGGCTAGTTTATGTCGGTGCAAAGGATTACACCTTTTATGCGGTTGATTCGACCAGTGGCAAGGTGGCCTGGAAATATAGGACTCATGGAGCCATCTCTTCCTCGGCCGCAATCGACAGCAACTCGGTTGTCTATTTCGGATCGGAAGACAGTTTCATTTACGCACTGAAAGGTTCCGATGGGGTGATGCGCTGGAAATATGAGACCGGAGGCAAAGTCAGGTCATCACCTACGTTGAGCAATCTGGGGATCCTTTATGTGGGATCAGATGACAAAAACGTTTACGCTTTGGATACTGCTGACGAAGGTAAAAAACTCTGGAAGTTCACTACGGGCGACAAGGTGTCGTCCTCCGTGGCGCTTGCCGAGGGCTTGTCCATCTTTGTTGGGTCGGAAGACGGTTTCGTCTATTCGCTGGATGCCTACACTGGGGAAAAAAAATGGGCGTACAAAACATCAGGCAAGATTACCGCTTCCCCTGCCATTGCGCGCAACAATACGATCATCGTCGGTTCGGAAGACAATTTTTTGTATTGTTTGAATGGGCGGACTGGTAAGCTAAAGTGGAAAACTTTTTTGAATGGTCCCGTCAAGTCGTCGGCAGCGATTGGCCCATCCGGAAGAATCATTGTTGGGGGAGGAGGGGAGCAAATTTACCAGTTGGACCCTGAGGATGGTGGAATTGTCCGGCGGTACAAGGCTCGTGGTATAATTAATTCCTCTCCGGCTGTTGGCATGAATGGAATCATCTATTTTGGCTCCAACGACAGGCGGATTTATGCGGTGGGGTTAGATGGCCAGAAAGTCTGGTCACACCAAACAAGCGGTAGGGTTGTTTCCTCGCCTGCTATTGGTCCGGATGGTAGGGTGTACATCGGTTCGGAAGATCACAATCTTTACGCCTTCAACGATAAGTCCGGAGATGATGTGCTTGGCCCGGCAGTTTCCCCTTGGCCCATGTTTGGTAAAAATAGCAGGAGGCTGTCTGGGCTGATTGAGCAGAAAAACGAGGTTGCTCCTCGCATCGTTTTTCAGCCTCAGTCACAGACCAGACCGCTTGGTCAACGGGTCGCACTCATTGCCGAGGTTCACGGGCAGGGACCATTCGAATACCAGTGGTACAAGGACGATCAACCAGTCACCGGGCAAATTGTCGACACGGTTACGGTTGAGGAGGTCAAGGTGGCGGCAGAAGCGGATACTGGGATCATTGTATTCAACAACACGGCCGTCCTTATTATTCCAAAGGCTTCCGATAACGATTCAGGAGACTACTATGTGGATGTTAGTAATTCTTATGGAATCACGCGCAGTTTCGATACGACCCTTACCATTACCAAGCCGCAGCCGGCCCAGATCGTGTTAAATCCGAAAGCGCGAAAGGGCGAATACGGCCACACTATCGAGTTAAAAGTAACAGCAAGAGGTTCGGGTCCGGTGGGTTTCGAATGGTACAAAGATGGGCAATTACTTGATCCTGTCGATCCGGACTTGAATGGAGTTGAAGTGTTAAATGATTCAGAATGGACTTCGCCTGCTGAAATAGTAAACGATTATTCACCCGAGACAGGCTACTATTCTATTTTAACATTTACATCCCTTCAAACCAAAGATGCGGGGTTGTACTATGCAAAAGCTGAAAATGAATACGGTCTGGCGTTGAGTACGAAGGCAAAACTCTCGGTTAAAGGTACTTCCAGCTTGTTTGAATTTACCAATAGCAAACTTGAAGATGACGGCTACTTAAGAGTCGATGCGGTTGGACCTATAAATCACAATATTATTATTCAGGAAACATCCTCTACCTCCGGTTTTATGGTATGGAAAGACATCATGAATATTTCATTGAATAAGCCATTGCCTCGGAGAGATCATGCAGACGGGCAGCCTGACCTCGGGAAAGCTGAATTGAGACTCCCAGTGTTTCCTGTCGGTGAAGTTTTGAAACAGAAAAAAGTGGAGATTGCCGTTCAACTGAGCAAGATGGCAATCGCAAAACGGATTAGTGATGAGCAGGGTATTGAGGTCGATCCAGATAGTCTTGAGGTCGAATTGATTTTCATCCTTTCCCGCGGTGATCCCAAGGAACAGCAAATTGAACAGGGATACCCGATCGATCCCGACGATCCAGCCGTCTTGAGGGGGCTAGACAAGGGCAGTTTCTTCCGGTACAGGCTTGTCGAGGCATCCGTCCCCGCGCCCTGATTTTTATAAAGGCTTTTTTTTGGCCAAGCTCCTGCCTGCCGTGTAGGGTGCGGCTCGTGAACTTCGTCCGGCCAGTCTCATTAGTTGCGTTTGTTTTGACCTTGGGTGCCGTCGCTGGCGACTGTGCCGCTTGGCCAAGCTACCGCGCCGGGATGGGGCGCGCCGGTTTCTCGAGTCAGACACTCTCCTTCTCCGCGACCGAGACCTGGCGTCGTGACCTTCCGGCACCCAGCCCGGCTTGGACTACTCCGGCGCAGCGCAGCTACTGGCAGCAACTCGAGGGCATCCTGCCGCGTGTGACCGGCGACTGGGCCAACCACGCAATCGCCGACGAGTCGTTCGTGTGGCTGGGCTCCAGCTCGGACGACACCGTTCGTTGTCTCGACGCGCAGACCGGCGAGTTACAGTGGTCGTTCGTGGCCGATGGCCCGGTGCGCTACGCGCCGGTGATTGCGTCCGGGCAGCTGTTTTTCGGGAGCGACGACGGTTTCGTGTATAGCCTTGAGGCCGACACCGGCCGCCTGGTCTGGCGCGAGCGGCTTGGTCCGCGCGACTGGCGGATTCCCGGCAACGGTCGGATGATTTCGCTTTGGCCGGTGCGTACCGGTCTTGTGGTGGATGCCGGTGTTGTGTATGCAGCCGCTGGCCTCTACCCATCGCAGGGCGTGCATGCTGCTGCGTTCAGCGTGGCCGACGGTTCGACGGTTTGGAGGCAGAAACTCAATGTCTCGCCGCAGGGTTATTTGCTGGCCTCGGACACGATGCTATTCGTCCCGACTGGCCGGAGTAATCCCATCGGGCTTGACCGTAAGACGGGCCGCTTGGCCAAGAGTTTCGACGGAGCGGGAGGCACGTTCGCGGTGCTGCTCGAGGACGAGTTGTTCTCCGGAACCGGCAACGACGGCACGCTCACCGCCAACCCGGTGAAGTCGTCAGGTCGCCTCGCCACGTTCAAGGGCAACGCCTTGGCCGCCTCGCTGCGGCACAGTTTTTTACTGGACGAAAATGGCGTCCGCGCGATCGACCGGCGCGTATATCGAAGAGCGAGTGCCGACGCTCACCATGCCAGCGGGCGTATCGAGTCGTTGAAGGTCGAGCTAAAAAAAACAGGCCTGTCGAGCGAGCAGCGAACCGGGCTGCAACGCCGATTAAGCGAACTCGGTGGCACGCTGGATGCCGCCAAGCAGGCGAAGGCGGCGACGGAGCAATGGACGATCAGCGCATCGGGTCGGCGCACCATCATCGCCTTGGCCAACTGTGTTGTGCTGGGCGGCGCCGGCCTCGTCGAGGCCCGTTCGTTGGCTGACGGTTCGGTGCAGTGGTCGGCCAGTGTTGATGGTACCGCGCGTGGGTTGGCGTTCGCCGAGGGGCGGTTGCTTGTGAGCACAGACACCGGTGCGCTGCACTGTTTCTCCACCGCTGTCGCCGCAAAAACGGTTTCCAGAAGCACAGAGCCGGCCGCTTTGCCGGTTGCCTTGGCCAAGCGCTTGGCCAGGACGGCTCGCACGGCTCGCGGCTGGGTACTGGTCAGCGACGTGGTCGACGGTCGGTTGTGTGCGGCGCTCGCGGAGCATACGCAGTGCAGAATTATTGGTGTGAGCGCCGACGCAGGGAAAGTCGCCGCAGCGCGGGAGCTCTTGGCCAAGCGCGGATTGTACGGCAGTCGGGTGAGTGTGCATTTTGCCAAGGCCAATGCGCTGCCGTTTACAGATTATTTTGCCAATCTGATCACGTCGGAGATGGCTTGGCTTGGTCAGGCGCAGAGCCTCTTGGCCAAGGGTGAACTGCAGCGTTTGTTACAGCCTCACAACGGCGTCGCTTGGCTGGAGCCGGACACCTCGCCGCGCCTGGCCACCGGCTTGGCCGGCGCGGGTGAGTGGACACACCAGTATGGCAATCCGGCCAACACCAGCAACAGCGGCGACGCGCTCGTGCACAGCGATCTCGTGCTGCAGTGGTTCGGCGGCCCTGGTGCGGCCCCGATGGTGGACCGGCATTTGCGTGCGCCCGCGCCGCTTGCATCAGAGGGTAGGCTCATCATCCCCGGCGAGAATTTGGTGATCGCGGTGGATGCCTACAACGGCACTGAGTTGTGGCGACTGCCGCTGCCCGGTTCGCAGCGTTACTCGATGCCGTATGATGCTGGGTACATGTCGGTGAATGCCGGCCGGCTCTGCGTCGCCGTGGCGGACGAAGCGCAATTGATCAATCTCGCCAGTGGCAAAGTGGAGCGGACATTTTCTGTGTCGGCATTTGTGCCGGGGGAACAGCGGCATTGGGGGCATGCGGTGCTGGCGAATCGGCGTATTTTCGGGACGGCACAGCGCCCAACCGCATCGCGCACGACTCCAAGCCGCAACCTGATCAGCGCCGACTACAACAACAATCAGGCGATGGTGACCGGCACGCATTTGTTCTCCGCGCCGCTCAATGGCAGCCGGCTTGGACAAGGCAAATGGACGTACGGGAGTGGGACAATTCTGAATCCGACCATCACGCTGAGCAGCGGCCGCGTGTTTTTTGTCGAAACCGTTCGGCCTGTGAGTGGCAGCGGTCGCCACTCGCTCGCCACACTTCTCAAAACGGGTCTGCAGATCGTCTGTCTTGACGCGGAAACCGGTGGGCGACTTTGGGCGCGGACCGTGGACAACGGACTCGAGCTGAGCGGGAATATTTTGTTTCTCGCAGCCTCGGGCGAACATCTGATAGCGACCGGCAGTCATCTCAACTCAGGCAATGATACGAAGTACCGCGTACATTGTTACTCGACGAAGTCAGGTCGCGAACTCTGGTCGGCGAGCCATTTGAAGGGGAAGCCCGGCGCATTCACGCACGGTGAGCAGGTGCATCACCCGGTGATCCTCGGCGATCGGCTGATTGCTGAGCCGGCGATTTACGAGTTGGCTACCGGCAGACGGCTTGGCCCGATGGGCGTTCCGGCGGACTGGAACCTGAAACGTCCGGGGCACAGTTGCGGTACGCTCACTGGAGCCGGCGACTGCCTGTTTTTCCGTGCGGCTAACCCGACGGTGCTCGACATTGGCGAGTCGGCGGCCGGCCGGTTTCAGGCCCTTGCGCCGACGCGGCCTGGCTGCTGGATCAACATTCTCCCGGCGCAGGGGCTGGTGCTGATCCCTGAAGCCAGTTCCGGCTGTGTCTGTCATTTTTCGCTGCAAACCTCGATGGCCTTCCGCCCTCGACGCAGAGACGAACCCAAATAGTACCTTTCCGCCATGCGCATTCCCTTGCGTTGGCGCTTTGCCAAGGGGTAGGTTTCGCCCCATGCACTTCTCTATTCGACTGCTGATTGTCGTTTTATTTGCGGCCACGCTGAGAGCGGCAGACAAAAAACCGAACGTGCTCTTCATCGCTATCGACGATCAGAATGACTGGATCGGTTATTTGGGCGGGCATCCGATGGTAAAGACCCCCAACATCGATCGTTTGGCTAAGAGCGGCACGGCGTTCACAAACGCGCATTGCCAGTCGCCGCTGTGCAATCCTTCGCGTACGAGTCTGATGACCGGTCTGCGTCCCGGCACGACTGGCATTTACGGCTTGGCACCTTGGTTTCGCACTCTTCCTGAGTTTGAAAAACTTGTCACACTACCGCAATATCTCAAGCAACACGGCGGCTACACGACCTACTCGACAGGAAAAATTTTTCATGGTCGCTACGGCCGACAGCAGAGGGACAAGGAATTTGACGTACTTGGACCGGGTGCGAGCGGAGCACCGTTCCCGCCGAAGAAGCTGGTGAGCACTCCATTCGGCAATCATAGGCTCGTTGATTGGGGAACATTTCCGCACAAGGACGAGGACAAGGGAGACTGGAAGGTGGCCTCTTGGGCGGTGGATCAACTCAATGCAAAGCCGAAGGAGCCTTTCTTCATGTCGGTCGGATTTTTCCTGCCCCATGTGCCGTGTTACGCGACGCAAAAATGGTTCGACCTTTATCCGGACAACGACAGTGTGCTGCCGAAAATACTTCGCGGTGACCGCGACGACACACCACGTTTTTCGTGGTACCTTCACTGGTACCTGCCGGAGGTTCGCCACAGGTGGCTTGAGGAAAGTAATGAGTGGCGCAACTTGGTTCGTAGTTATTTGGCTTGTACGAGTTTCGCGGACAGCCAGGTCGGGCGACTTCTTGAGGCGTTGAAGCGAAATAACTTTAACGACAACACGGTAATCGTTCTTTGGTCTGATCACGGTTGGCACTTGGGAGAAAAGTCGATTTCTGGAAAAAACACGTTGTGGGATGATGGAACACGGGTGCCGCTGGTGTTTGCTGGTCCGGGCGTGAAGCCCAGTCAGGTGTGTACCCAACCGGCTGAGTTGT
>PVBE012218245.1_pt1 | contig 10613 bp, 5 predicted proteins | sample 1631181 | NCBI WGS metagenome assembly PVBE01 (sample SAMN08397723, study PRJNA350692) | Marine metagenome, whole genome shotgun sequencing project. | isolation source: water | place: Pacific Ocean | collected 2012-04 | reverse complement strand
GATTCTCGCCTAATCTAGAGTGCAAAACACTTTTAGCTTTGGGGAAAAATGGAACTAAATGAATTCCAAAAAAAATTATCAACCCTATTGTGAACACAACTCCTCCTTATTTTTATTCACTGTTCTGAATTACTCCACGGTTACAGACTTGGCCAAATTCCTTGGCTGATCTATATCAGTTCCTTTTAAAACAGCCACATGATAAGAAAGTAGCTGTAATGGGATTGAATAAAGAATAGGCGCTTGGAAATCTTTTATTTTGGTTGGCATCGCCACTGTATGAGTTCCCACTTTATCAACAAACTGAACGCGTGGGTCAGCAAAGACATATAATTCACCGCCTCTTGCTCTAACTTCTTGTAGATTACTTTTTAATTTTTCGAGTAATTTATCATCAGGGGCAATAGCTATAATTGGCATGTCCTCATCGACTAAAGCCAATGGACCATGTTTTAGTTCTCCGGCTGCGTATGCTTCTGCATGAATATATGAGATTTCTTTCAGCTTAAGAGCGCCCTCCATGGCAACAGGATTTTGAATGCCGCGCCCCAAAAATAAAGCGTGGTTTTTATTAGAAAAATGTTGTGCTAAAGCCTCTATATTGCTATCAAGAGCTAGAATTTGATCAATCAATGTAGGTAGCTCGAGCAATTGACTGACTAATTCTTTTTCTTGAGCTTCACTTAAACCATGCCGCCTGCCTATGACAACTGTTAACAATGAAAGCGCGACTAATTGTGTTGTAAATGCTTTGGTGGATGCAACACCAATTTCAGGACCAGCATTTGTGAGTAAAACTAGTTCAGATTCTCTTACCATAGAACTTTCAGGAACATTGCAAATTACTAAAGTAGAGACATAGCTTGCTTCTTTTGCTGCTCTTAATGCTGCCATCGTATCTGCAGTTTCACCTGACTGACTTATGCACACAAACAATGTGTTTTCAATAACAACAGGATTGCGGTATCTGTATTCACTCGCAATCTCAACATTACAAGGAATGCGGCACATATCTTCTATCCAATACCGAGCGATCAGCCCTGCATGATAACTTGTTCCGCAAGCGACAATATGCACAGCTTGAACTTGGTCAAACACGTTATGCGCCTCAGTTCCAAAAGCACTTTCTAATACTTTGCCTTCGGCAACACGTTGATTCAGTGTATTTGCTACAGCGCTTGATTGTTCGTGGATTTCTTTCAGCATGAAATGCTTAAATTCTCCACGTTCAGTAGCCTCTGATGACAACCTGCTCTCTGTTACTTTTCTTGTTGTCTCAATACCTGCTGAATCAAAAACAGTGATATTTTTCTGTTCAATTACTGCAATATCACCTTCCTCTAAGAACATAAAGTTGTTGGTCACCGGCAACAACGCGGCTATATCTGATGCAACATAATTTTCATCAACGCCTAAACCTATAACTACTGGGCAACCTGATCTTGCAACAATCATTTTATCTGGCTCATGAATACTGATAACCGCCAATGCGTAGGCGCCCTCTAATTCTTTTACGGTTTTATTGACTGCCTTTAGTAGGTCTGATTCTTGTTGGAAGTAATAATGAATACGATGCACAACTGCCTCGGTGTCAGTATCGGACTCAAATTTATAACCATGATTAATTAGATCTCTTTTAATTACATCATGATTCTCAATAATGCCGTTATGCACCAAAGCTATATCGGGCTCTGACAAATGAGGATGTGCGTTTTTTTCTGTGGGTACCCCATGAGTTGCCCAACGCGTATGAGAAATACCAACTGAGCCCGATAATGGGTCTTTATTAATTGCTGCTTGAAGTTCTTGCACCTTTCCAGCACGGCGCAATCTTTTGATATTCTGTTCTTGTAGTATGGCAATGCCAGCTGAATCATAGCCTCTGTATTCAAGTCGGCGTAATCCTTCCATCAAAATGGAAGTAATGTCTTTTTCGCTAATTGCACCAACAATTCCGCACATTATCTAGTGTTCCATTATCAATTAAAATTCGTTTAAGGTTTCTTTTTTGGGCGCTGCCAATTATCAACTGTCACTTGTTCTGCCCTTTCTACAGTCAATGTTTTCTCTGGCGCTGATTTTGATATCGTAGAGCCAGCACCAACAGTTGCATTCTCCCCGATTACTACTGGTGCAACCAGCTCAACGCCAGAGCCAATAAATGCGCCATCTTTAATTTCGGTTTTATGTTTATTGGCCCCGTCATAATTACAAGTAATAGTACCTGCACCCACATTAACGAAACTTCCAATTTCAGTATCGCCAATATAGCTCAAATGATTTACTTTGCTGTTATCAGAAATTGTACTTTTTTTGATTTCCACAAAATTGCCAATTTTAACGTTATCTTGTAGTTTTGCACCCGGCCTCAAACGAGCATATGGACCAACTGTAGAATTCTTACCTATCAAAGCTCCATCAATGTGAGAATTGGCATGCACAATTGAACCGTCATTGATTTCAGAGTTGTTGATATAATTGTTTGGGCCGATGCTCACATTGTCGCCGAGTATTACGTCACCCTCAAAAATATTATTCACATCTATTACAACATCTTTGCCACATTTTAAAGAGCCACGAATATCCACTCTGGCGGGATCGATCAAAGTCACCCCATTTTGCATCAGTGCATCAGTTAATTTTTGTTGCAAATTACGCTCCGCTTGAGCCAATTCTTTTTTATCATTAATACCCATCAATTCTTCCCATTTTACAGCTTTAAGACCTTTAACTGTAATTCCTTCTTTTGTCGCCATATCAATCACATCGGTCAAATAATACTCATTCTTAGTATTATTATTCTCTAAGCGACTAAGCCAGCTCTTTAATTGTTCTGCTTTGCAATACATTATACCGGTATTGATTTCATTAATTTGTTTTTCTGTCTCATTGGCCTCGGCATCTTCAACAATTGCTTGCACGTTTTCATTGCAACGTAATATACGGCCATAACCTTCTGCACTTGGTAATGTTGTGGTAAGTAAGTTAATTTCTCCTTTTTGGTGCTCACTAATTAATAACTGCAATGTGTTGGCAGAAACTAAGGGGACATCCCCATACAAGACTAAGACATTATTATCATTAGAGATAATATCTGTTGCTTGCATCACTGCGTGTCCAGTTCCCAATTGTTCTTTTTGATGCACCCATTTAATGTCTTCTTCAGTAACATTGGCTTTTACCGTATCTCCAGCATATCCATGCACAATGATAATTTCTTCAGGATTCAACATTCTTGCGGTCCGAACAACATGCTCAAGCAAAGGCTTGCCAGAGAGTGGTTGCAGTACTTTGGGTAAACCAGAATTCATTCTGGTGCCCTTGCCAGCCGCAAGAATAACGATACTTAGCATAATGTCGCCTAATTTTCCTATTGTGCAATCAATAAAAACAACACAAAGTATAGATATTTAATGTAATTATCAATTAATAAATCAAATACTTAACTAATAATGCACGATATTTTTAATAAAACAAATATTGTCATTTCTTAATAAATTAGGATACTTTGTAACTAATCAAAATATAAAGAGGCAAACAGTGAATAAACGAATTGTTAAATTTATCGTTTTCATCGGCATTATTCTCACAACTCATATTAATAATGCATTTGAAATGCAAGATGTGGATAAAGAAATCTTTCCCGCTAATATTAGCTACAACAAAGAAATTCCAACCCCCGAATTGTTTCTAGGAAGACCTTTAGGTGCAGCACCTGTTAGACATCATGAATTGGTTGATTATTTAAGACTCGTCGCTAATTTATCTGATCGTTTATCAATTGAAACTATTGGTTATTCTCATGAAAGAAGGCCAGTTCTGTTCGTGGTGGCAACATCTGAATCGAATCAAGCAAATATTGAAACTATTAAAAGTCAACATGTCAATCTTACTGAGCCCTCGTCAAAACAAACTGTCAATGCCGATATGCCAGTCGTAACCTGGTTAAATTATGGTGTGCACGGTGCCGAACCAAGTGGTATGGATGCAGCGCTTCCAACAGTATATTATCTCGCTGCTGCTCAAGGGGAAGAAATTGCTAACCTACTGGAATCAAGCGTTATCTTAATTACAGCCGTATTTAACCCTGATGGCCATGCCAATCGGATTGCTTGGATGGATACGTTTAGTAGCCAAATTCCTAACCCAAATCGCGATCACATCGAGCAAAATTACGATGGAAGACTTGCCAGAACAAATCATTATGGTTTTGATTTAAATCGACAATGGATATCGGTAACGCAACCAGAACCAAGAGCTTGGGTAAGGAAATGGCACGAATGGAGACCTAATGTCTCGGTTGATTATCATGAAATGGGAAGCGAGCAAACTTATTATTTTTCGCCAGGTGTGCCCACAAGAAATCACCCATTAATCCCCGATCAAGGCATGGAGTTGGTCAAAAAAGTAGTCGGTCCATCAGAGTCATTATTAGACTCTCAAAAACGTTTGTATTTTCATGGCGACATGTATGATCATTTCTTCTTGGGCAAAGGCTCTTCTTTCCCTTTGGTTAATGGTGGCGTAGGAATCCTTCATGAAGCAAGCTCTGCCAGAGGAGTTATGGTTGAAACCAGTAATGGCATCAGAACTTACCGCGAAAATATTATTAAACATTTTAGAACCAGCATAGCGAATGCCCAAGGCGCAGTGAATAACCGAATTGAATTGCTCAAATATCAAAAAGATTTTTATCAAAACGCAAAATCCAAATCTAAGCAACATCCAATTAAAGCCTATGTATTAAGTGCAGGTAAAGACAAAGCAAGACTGTTTCATTTTGTAGATCTTTTAAACTTTCATCGCATCAATGTCCATCATCTTGACCAAGACATCACTTTAAATGGAACGTCTTATAGCAAAGATCAGTCCATCGTTGTGCCCTTAAACCAGGCTCAACATACTCTCATTAGAGGGTTATTCGACATTGCGCTCGAATTTGAAGATAACAAATTCTATGATGTTTCTACTTGGACTGTTCCCTTAGCGTATGGCATGGAATACTCTGCGATTGAAAGTGAAAATCTAAAAGACAGGGTACTGGGAGAGATTCTACAAAATTCTGCGCCCAAGGAGGAGCTACCTGAGGAACCTGAGTACGCTTATGCCATTGAATGGTCAAATTACTATGCGCCCAAAGCTTTATATAAAATTTTAGATGCCGGCTTACTGGCAAGAGTCGCTCTAAACCCATTTTTTGCTTCCACAAAAAAAGGAGACCACGAATTTGACCGAGGCAGCATCGTCATCTCATTTGACAGGCAAAAATTATCCGCAGATAAAATTTATGATGTGATGACAGAGGTCGCAAGCGACGATGGAATTTTTGTGCATACCCTTACCTCTGGCAAAAGTGTAACAGGAACACAAAACCCCGATGTTGGCAGTCGATCCATTAAGGCAGTCAAAAAACCAAAGATTTTACTGGTTGCTGGAAGAGATATGAATTGGTACGACGTAGGAGAAATCTGGCACCTGCTTGATACAAGAATGCAAATACCCGTAACACTTAGCGACAGAAATCAAATGGAAAATATTGAAATTAATCAATATACGCATGTCATCTATGCGGGCGGGAAATTCAACAACCATAAACCTAAATACCTTAAAGAAATTGATCAATGGGTGCGAAAAGGAGGCACTCTAATAGGGATTAAGCAAGGCGCTGACTGGATAAATAAAAACATAATAAATAATGAACGCCCCCCACATTCACGGCACATGAAAAAAGGCGGACCACCCAAAAAACCTTTTGATAGAAACCAAAAGCCCGAAAAAGAAATAAAAGTATCTAGATACAATTACGCAGAAAAAGAGTCTCGTGACCCACTAGAAGTCATCGGTGGAACAATATTTTCTGGCGATTTAGATATCACTCATCCACTTGGCTTTGGTTATACAAGCAATCAAATTGCACTACATAAAAATACCACTTCAATTTTACCGAGACCACAAAATCCATATGCTACTGTGATTGCCTATAGTGATTCTCCTGTTTTGTCAGGGTATGCATCACAAAAGAATCAAGATCGAATAGCCAATACTGCTGCTCTTATAGCCGAAAGACATGAAAAGGGCAGTATTATTTTGTTTGCAGATGACCCAAATTTCCGTGCTGCTTGGTATGGCACAAATAAATTGTTTCTTAATAGCCTGTTTTTTTCTTTGGTGTTTGATCCGCCGAGAAAAAATTAATGCGGCATAATCGAAAAGATAATTCTTGAGGGATATTCTTTAGAATGATGAATTGTATTGTTGGCAACAATACCTGTTGTTTCATCATAATTATTCCCGCCCGTATTCAAATTTCTCATGTATTGCGGAAATTTGCTCGATGAAATCTCAATTCTTACTCTATGCCCTTGTTTAAATGCATGGCTCGTTGACATTGGAGTGGGTTTAATTTCATAAATCTGATTCTCTTGCATGAAAACCTGCTTATAATAACCTTCACGATAGCGTGCACGAAATATTGTGTCATCAACATTGTAAGCGGTTCCATCAGGATGCACATCAACTAACTTCACCGTAAAATCCGTATCTTTAACATCGGAGGACACATAAATTATAGGTCTTACGTTTCCGGTTACTTCGAATTCATTATCAAGAATTTCAGATGTATAAACCAATACGTCTTGCCTAGCCTCTATGCTTCTTTGATCGTAACTGCCACCAAGTGCCGCACCTTTATTACAACAAACTCCTCCTCCAAGGGCTGGCACAGGATTCATAGGATCGTAAACAAACTGATCTTTGGGAGCCATTTGTTTGATTGTGTCTGCAAGCTTTCCATCTCCAAATAAACTGTTAGCGCCTTTTTCACTTGAAAGATACATGGTCATTTTTTTAGCTGCTTCAGGAGGCCACGATTCAGCATAACGCCATTCATTTGCACCCATCGTATAATATTGAACATGTGGCAATTCAGAGAAGACCTCGCTGTCTTCTTGTTTAAGATAGTAATCAAAAAATCCAAACATTTGCTCATAAAAAGGGAACGTAGCATCGCCCATATTCAATTCTCCAACGATCAGATCCTCTTTTTCTGGAATACGATAAAAACCACAGTGTAATGTCGGTGCCATAAGCATATATTGACCTTTTCTTACTGACTCGTTCTTACCTTTTGAGCGAGCATGATTGAACATGGCAAGATTTGGTCCTTGGCTCACATCAAACCAACTATTAAACCAAAATGCGGGAACATTAAATTCCTCACTGTCATGATACAAACCACCCTTATACCATTCTGGATGATCAGGTGTTCTGCTCATCAGTGTTTCCATAGGTCCCGTATTTGCTCCTGCATCTTTCAGCCAATCAATGGATGGAAGTTTGCGCAATTGCTTCTTCCAATCAACATCAGGCATATCGGGTGCAAGATCATACAATTTTCTTAAGCGTTGCAAATCTGCTTGCTGCATTCCTTGTGGAAAACGAGGATATATTTGTTGTTGAACACTATATAACCAAACCGCAAATAGGGTTTGATGAACGCCTCCTTTATACCAATTCCCTTGTTCATAAAATTCCCCAACACGACCGATGCCAGCCCCTGACGCCATAGGCACCATTGCCTTATGAGCCGGATGATCTTGTGAAGCTAGCGCCATTTGCCATTCAGCAGAAGATGAACACCCCAATGTCCCAACATTGCCATTCGACCATGTTTGATCTGCAAACCAGGTTAATGCGTCAAAGCCATCGGTACGAGGATTGCCCAGAATCTCCCATTCACCCTCTGAATAATATCTGCCCCTTTCATTCTGAATGGCAACTGCATACCCTCTTTTTACGGCCTGATAAGTCCACTGCAATGAAGACCCTCTAACTTCATTAAAATCATATGGTGTTTTAATCAAAATAAGTGGCAATTCTTCATTTGCCTCTTTGGGGCGAAAAATATCGGTTGCCAAGCGCACACCATCCCGCATCGGTACCATGACCATGGTGTCAGATATAGAAATTTCTTCTAAATCACTGTATTCGATCTCGGCGGAATTTAATATTGAATGTTGCAGAAAAAAGCTCAGCAGAAATAATTTTAATTTTATAGTGTTCATTTTAATGACCTGTAATAATCTTTTATACTCACAATAATTCCGCAGGCAAGATTACAGCGCCCTTGGAAACAACCAAATTAATTTGGCGTGTATTGCTTATATTTTCAATTGGATTCGCATCCAACAAAACCATATCAGCAACCTTTCCAACATCAATAGTTCCCATTTCATTTTCTATGGAAAAGAATTCGGTGGGTCTTATTGTTGCCGCATACAATGCCTCAATTGGAGTCAGGCCTGCTTCGACGAGATACTCAAGTTCAGTATGCAGACTGAACCCTGGGAGTGCGTAGCCGATAGGCGTGTCAGTTCCTGCCCCTATAGGCACGCCGCTTTGATTCATTCTGCCAACCAGCTCAATGCTCCATGTGGCAAAATCAGAGTTACCCCAATCCTGATCCTTTGCGGCTGCAATCCATTTCTCTTTTGCTCCATCGGGCACTTTCTCTAAGACGCTGGTCCAATCACTTCTTCGATAAACAGGTTGTGTAGAAAAAGCATTCAATCGTAGCGTGGGCACTTGAATGGTTGATTTCAAATTGTCCAGTGTTTGGTTACATCTTTCTTCATCATAATTTTTTATCGCTGGCATCCTTTGTAATCTATGTAGGCTTGACCTCAGTGTAAGGCCTGCACCTTCGCTGTGAGCATTTAAGCGAGATAAACGCTCTTCATGCAACTCAGGTGAATTGGCAGCACAATCCAATTCAACGTTTCTTAAATGCTCCATTGAATCAACTTCGGGTCCAGCAATACTCGCAGTCATTGATAATGGCACATGGGCCGCTATCGGCAATTCATATTTTGCGGCGGCATCAGTTAGAGCTTCAAATACCTCTGGTGAAACCATTTCATATATTTTGATAAAGTCTACACCTGCTTCGTTTAACGCTGACACTTTTTGATTTGCCATTGCTGTGGTTGCGTTTTGTGTGCCAATCTCAGGCACCAGCCCACCATCATAAACAACAAATTCTCCATCTAATAATGGACCACTGAAATAAACACGAGGCGCTATTGCATTTTCAGCTCGCATTGCATCAATCACGGGGTTGAGCTTTTCTATTAAACCGCCAGTATCTCGAATGCTTGTTATGCCGTGAGCCAGAAATAATGCTGGCATATCTTCTGTAAAAGCATCGTCATAAGTTAAATGCACGTGCATATCCCATAAGCCTGGAATTAAAAATTTATCCGTTCCATCAATAATTTTTGCCACATTGAGTGTGTCTTCATTGGTGGGAAAGACAGATAAGATTTCATCTTTTTGAAAAATGACGGTCTGGTGTTCACGCACTCCATTTTTAGCATCTATTAGTGTCGTATTGGTAATAGCTATGCCCTCAATAGGGCTTTGATCCATGCAACCAGAAATTACAAAAAATAAAATTACGATGAATAATAAATTACGAATGTGTTTCATGAAGCTTTTCTCCTAGCTAACAAATAGTTTTATCTCATACACCAATAATATAATTAATTTTCAATATACAAATAGACTAACATTTTTTTATACTTTTTGAATTGACTCACAATAAAACTATGTGCATTCTTCTGTATGTTTTAAATTTTATTATTAAAAAATTACGGCTATGACAAACAAGCAACATTCTCCCAACATTGCCATTGGCTCCAGAATACGAAAATCACCCTATTACGAATCAACAAGGCGCTGTGGAGCCAAGGCATTCACTATCTATAACCGCATGTTTATGCCAACCTTATATACTAGCGTGGTGGAAGAATACTGGAGCATGATTAATGATGTGGTAATGATTGATGTGGCCTGTGAAAGACAAATTGAAATTAATGGTCCTGATGCACATCGATTGGTGCAACTTCTAACCCCAAGAGATGTATCGAATTGCGATATTGGAAGATGCTACTACATTCTTTTGACTGGGGAAGATGGCGGCATTATCAATGATGCAATATTACTTAGATTGGCTGATGATAAATTTTGGATTTCGCCAGGAGATGGTGATGTACTTTTATGGATTGGTGGAGTCGCCGTTAATTCAGGCATGAATGTCACTGTTTTCGAACCGGATGTCTCGCCGCTGCAGATGGGTGGACCAAAAGCGCCTCATGTTATGCGTGCGCTTTTTGGAGACATGGCCATTGATCTTGGATACTTTCGAGCCGTAGAAACTGAAGTTCAAGGCATACCTTTGGTGCTTGGTCGGACAGGCTGGAGCGGCGAATTAAGTTATGAACTTTATCTGCAAGATGGTTGTCGTGGTGATGAACTATGGGATCTGGTTGAACAAGCAGGCAAAGATTACAATATTAAACCTGCTGCGCCACAATTAATTAGAAGTGTTGAAGGTGAATTACTCTCCTATGCCTCAGATATTAAACGTGAAGACAATCCTTATACTATCGATATGGGTCGGCTGGTCAATTTAGAGCGCACAGATGATTTCATTGGTAAAGTTGCTTTACAAAAAATTAACAAAGAAGGGGTTAAAAGAAAGCTGGTTGGTATCGAGATTGATGGTGACCCAATAATGGCTGCCCCTGAACATTTTTGGCCCGTCAAAGATTCTG
>PVBE010243221.1_pt1 | contig 10613 bp, 6 predicted proteins | sample 1631181 | NCBI WGS metagenome assembly PVBE01 (sample SAMN08397723, study PRJNA350692) | Marine metagenome, whole genome shotgun sequencing project. | isolation source: water | place: Pacific Ocean | collected 2012-04 | reverse complement strand
GCTAAGAGTCTGTTTGGATTCCCTCAGGCGCCGGGCGGGGGCGTCCGCCCCCTTGGCTACCTCGTATTAACTCGGGCGCTCAGTCGCGCAGTGGAATGCTTGGCGCATTCCGGGGGTGGTGCCGTTTGCCGGTTGGTGGTGCCGCTTGGACGAGTCTTTGTGGCTGCCCTCACCCGCTTTTGCGGAACGCCGCGCCGGGCCAGGTTGCGGGGCGGGCGCGGGCGAATTGCGGCGCCACGTCGAGGCTGACGCCGAGGCTGTCGGCGGCGTGCCAGGGCCAGCGCGGGTCGTCCAGCGCGGTCCGCCCGATGGCCACCATATCGGCCCCGCCCGAGCGCACGACCTCGTCGGCTTGATGGGGATCGACGATGAGGCCGACCGCCATCGCGGCAAGGCCGGTCGCTGCCTTGATTTCGGCGGCGAGGGCAACCTGATAGCCCGGTGTCGCCGGAATTTTCGCCTCGGCGCTGTTGCCGCCCGAGGAGACGCAGACAAAATCCAGGCCGATCTCCTCCAGCGCGGCGGCGAAAGCGATGGCTTCGGGAGTGGTGATGCCGCCTTGCAGCCAATCGGTGGCGTTGATGCGCGCGCCCATCGGCCGTTCCGCCGGCCAGGCGGCGCGCATCGCACCCGCGACCTCGAGCGGAAAGCGCATGCGATTTTCCAGACTGCCGCCATATTCATCCGAGCGCTGGTTGGCCAGGGGTGAAAGAAATTCGCTCAACAGATAGCCATGCGCGGCGTGAATCTCGATCAAATCGAAGCCGAGCCGTTCGGCCCGCGCCACCGCTTGGGTGAATTCGCCGATCACGCTTTTCATGCCTTCGCGATCGAGCGCCTCGGGCCGGTGCCAGCCCTCGTTATAGGGTTCCGGCGAGGGCGCGATGCACGGCCAGGCGCCCTCCGCCGCCGCCAGCGGCCCGTCGCCTTGCCAGGGCCGCTGCGTCGAGGCCTTGCGCCCGGCATGCGCCAATTGGATGCCGATCGGCATGGCGCTCCAGGCGCGCACCGATTCGAGCAGCGCCGCGAAGGCGCGCTCATTGGCGTCACTGTAGAGCCCAAGGCAGCCTTTTGTGATGCGCCCGGCGGCGGCGACGCCGGTGGCCTCGATAATCAGGCAGCCGGCGCCGGATTGGGCGAGCTGGCCGAGATGCATGGCATGCCAGGAGCTCGCCGAACCGGCCTCGGCGCTGTATTGGCACATCGGCGAGATGATGACTCGGTTGTCGAGCTGAAGGCCGCGCAGCGTGATGGGGTCGAACAGGGCGGGCATTGAGATATCCTTTTTTGATCAAGTGCCGCCATTGTAACGTGCCCGCAATGAAAGTGCGGTTTGGACAAGTGAACGGCGCCGCGGCGTTCGGCGATATCGCCCGGGCGCGGCTGACCCGGCGCGGCTTTCTCGGCGCCGGCCTGGCGCTCGCCACGGCGGCGCCGCCGTGGCACACAGCCGCCGCCACCTCCGCCGGCAGCACGGCGTTCGATTTCGAACCCATCGGACACGGCATTGACGAGCGCCACCACGTCGCGCCCGGCTACGACGCACGCGTGCTGATGCGCTGGGCGACGGCATGACGGCGGCGGCATCACCGTTCGACCCGGAGCGCCAGAGCGCCGCCGCCCAGGCGACGCAGTTCGGCTACAACAATGATTTTATCGGCTATCTGGCGCTGCCCTGGGGCTCAGGCAATTCGCGCCACGGCCTCTTGTGCGTCAATCATGAATATTGCATCGAGGAGCTGATGTTCCCCGGCCTCGGCGCCTATGACGATGACTTCAGCGGCGCCACGCGCGAGATATCCGAGATAGAAATGGCGGCGATAGGCGGCTCCATCGTCGAAGTGTCGCGCGGCGCCGACGGCGGCTGGACGGTGTTGCCGGCGAGCCGCTTTGCCCGGCGCATCACCGCCGGCGGCACAATGATGCGCCTCGCCGGCCCGGCGGCCGGTCATGCCCGCCTCAAGACCTCGGCCGATGCCGGCGCCACACGGGTCATCGGCACGGCCGCCAATTGCTCCGGCGGCATGACGCCATGGGGCACATGGCTGTCGGCGGAAGAGCATTTCAACCATTGCTTCGGCAGCGACATCGCCGACGACGCTGAAGCCGAGATCGACCCGGCGCTGGTGAACCATCCCGAGCGCCGAAATTACCGCCGCCTCGGCATACCGGGCCGGAGTTATGCCTGGAGCCGTTTTGAGCGACGCTGGAATATCGACCATGAGGCCTTAGAGGCCAACCGCTTCGGCTGGATCGTCGAGATCGATCCGCTCGATCCGAACAGCATTCCGGTAAAGCGCTCCGCGCTGGGCCGCTTTAACCATGAAGGGGCGAACTGCGCCGTCAATGGCGACGGCCGTGTCATCGTCTATTCCGCCGACGATAATTATTTCGAATATTTTTACCGTTTCGTCTCCGCGCGGGCTATCGACCCCGCTTCGCGCGCGGCAAATTCGGATCTCCTCGATGACGGCACGCTCTCGGTCGCGCGCTTCGACGCCGATGGCGGGTTGGTGTGGCTGCCGCTGGTCTTCGGCGAAGGCCCGCTCGGGCCAGACAACGGTTTCCATTCGCAGGCCGATATCGCCATCGAGACGCGGCGCGCCGCCGACCTGCTCGGCGCCACACCGATGGACCGGCCCGAGGGCGTCGCCATCGATGCGAAACAGGGCCGGCTTTTTCTCGCTCTGACCAAGAACAAGCGGCGCGGCGCCGACCGGCTCGACGCGGTGCACCGCCGGGCGCATGATCGCTGGGGACAAATTGTCGAGCTCACGACGCCCGGCGGAGATCACGCCGCCGAGCGTTTTTCATGGGATATATTAGTGGCGTGCGGCGATCCGGCGGACCCGGCGGTGGCGGCTCGTTGGCACCCCGATATCGCAGCCAGCGGCTGGTTCGCCTGCCCCGACAATTTGGCGGTCGACGGCGCCGGGCGGCTTTGGGTGGCGACCGATCAGGGTGGCAGCTGGGCCAAATCGAGCGGCTCGGCGGATGGTCTCTGGGCGTTGCATACGGAGGCGCCCCGGCGCGGCCTGGCGGCGATGTTTTTCCGCGCACCGGTGGGCGCCGAAGTTGCCGGGCCGTGCTTCACGCCAGACGGCGAGAGCCTATTTCTGAATGTGCAGCATCCGGCCACGGACGGCGTCCAGGACTATGCCGGCTTTGGCCGCAAATCGCGCTTCGAGGACGCGGCGACGCGCTGGCCCGATTTCGACCTCGCCCTGCCGCCGCGCCCGTCGATCGTGGCGATCACGCGCCAGGGCGGCGGGCGGATCGGCTGATCAGGCGGTTTTCACCGCCGTTTCGTCGCTCAACGGATGGCTGATGCGGGAGATCATTTCCTTCGGGCAGATCTGCCAGAAATTGCCCGCCTCGAGGGTCCAGTCGGCGAGCAGGCGTTCGGAGAAGCGGGTTTGGGTTTCGCCGTAATGCTCGCGCACCAGGTCGCGGCAGACGCCCTCCCAATGGCGGCTCTGGATGCGCTGCCAAATCACCGAATCGGAATTGACGCGATGCTCGAAGCTGCCGTCGGTGTCGTAGACGAAGGCCATGCCGCCGGTCATGCCGGCGGCGAAATTGTCGCCGACGGGGCCGAGGATGACGGCGATGCCGCCGGTCATATATTCGCAACCGTTCGAGCCGCAGCCCTCGACCACGGCGAGCGCGCCTGAATTGCGCACGCAGAAGCGCTCGCCGGCCTGGCCGGCGGCGAACAGCTTGCCCGCCGTCGCACCGTACAGCACGGTGTTGCCGATGATGGCGTTTTCGTTGGATACCAGCGGGCTCGAGGTCGCCAGCTTGAGCACGATGGTGCCGCCCGAAAGGCCCTTGCCGACATAATCATTGGCGTCGCCGGTGACCTCGAGCTTCAAGCCCTGCACGGCGAAGGCGCCGAGCGATTGGCCGGCGGTGCCGCGCATGCTCACGGTGAAGTAATCCGCCTGCAGGCCGGTCATGCCGAAGCGCCGCCACAGGTTGGAGGACAGCTTGGCGCCGATGGTGCGGTGGGTGTTGCGCACCGTGTAGGCGAGCTGCATTTTCTCCGGCACTTCGAGGGCATCGTCGGCATCGCGGATCATCTGTTCGTCGAGGCTTTCCGGCACCTCGTTGCGGCCTTGGCGCGTCGAGGTGCGTTTGAAGCCGCCGGGATCGGCCTGCACCAAAAGCGGATTGAGGTCGAGATCGTCGAGATCGCGGCTGCCGCGGCTGACCTGGCGCAACATATCGCTGCGCCCGACGATCTCATCCAGGGTGCGCACGCCGAGCAAAGCGAGGAACTCGCGCACTTCCTCGGCGATGAAGCTGAACAGATTGATCACCTTCTCCGGCGTGCCCTCGAACTTGGCTCTCAGCGCCTCGTCCTGGGTGCAGATGCCGACCGGGCAGGTGTTGGAATGGCATTGGCGCACCATCAGGCAGCCCATCGCCACCAGGGATGCGGTGCCGACGCCGAATTCCTCGGCCCCCAACATCGCCGCGATGACGACGTCGCGCCCGGTCTTGATGCCGCCATCCACCCTGAGGGTGGTGGTGTGGCGCAGCCGGTTTAGGGTCAAAACCTGGTTGATTTCGGCCAGGCTCATCTCCCACGGAACGCCGGCATATTTAAGTGACGATTGCGGCGAGGCGCCGGTGCCGCCGTCATGGCCGGAGATCAGAATGATATCCGCCTTGGCCTTGGCGACGCCGGCGGAGATGGTGCCGATGCCGGCTTCGGCGACCAGCTTGACCGAGACCCGGGCCTGCGGGTTGATCTGTTTGAGATCGTAGATGAGCTGGGCGAGATCCTCGATCGAATAGATATCGTGGTGCGGCGGCGGCGAGATCAGCGTCACGCCCTCCGTGGCGTAGCGCAGGCGGGCGATCTCCTCGCTGACTTTGAAGCCCGGAAGCTGGCCGCCCTCGCCGGGCTTGGCGCCCTGCGCCATCTTGATTTCGATTTCGCGGCAGCGGTTGAGATATTCCGCCGTCACGCCGAAGCGCCCCGAGGCGATCTGCTTGACCGCCGAATTGGCGTTGTCGCCGTTCGGGCGTGGCTCGTAGCGCGCCGGATCCTCGCCACCCTCGCCCGAGCATGAGGCGGCGCCGATACGGTTCATGGCGATGGCGAGGGTCTCGTGCGCCTCGCGCGACAGCGCACCATGCGACATGCTACCAGACATAAAGCGCTTGCGAATCTCGGTGGTCGATTCGACCTCTTCCAGCGCCACCGGCTCGCCATGCGGCTTGAAGCCGAGCAGGTCGCGCACATGCACCGGCGGCATGTCGTTGACGCCGGCGGTATATTTTTTGTAAGTGGCGTATGAATCGCCGGCCAGGGCGTGCTGCAACATATGGATGAGGAGGCCGTCGAAGGCATGCACCTCGCTGGAGCTTCGTGCTTTGTAAATGCCGCCCACGGGCAGGGCGGTGCGCGTGCCGTCATGGGCGCGGTGATGGAGCGCGAGGACGCGCTGTTTGATGCCGGAAAGGCCGATGCCGGAGACCCTGGAACTCATGCCGGGAAAGAATTCGGCGACCAGGGCGCGCGACAGGCCGACGGCCTCGAAATTATAGGCGCCGCGGTAGGAGCCGAGCACCGAAATACCCATCTTCGAAAGGATTTTCAACAGACCCGCATCGACGGCGGTGCGATAGCGCTGGCAGCATTCATCGAGGCTGAGATCGCCGAACAGGCCGCGCGCCTGGCGCTCGGCGATGCTCTCCTGCGCCAGATAGGCATTGATCGAGGTCGCGCCGACGCCGATGAGAACGGCGAAATAATGCACGTCCAGGCATTCGCCGGAGCGCACATTGATCGAGGTGAAGGTGCGCAATTTTTGCCGCACGAGATGGCTGTGCACGCCGCCCGCCGCCAGGATCATCGGCACCGGGGCGCGCCCGGGCGAGGTATTTTCATCGCTCAGCACCAGATGCACGGCGCCGGCGCGCACCGCGTCCTCGGCCTCAGCCCGGATACGGTCGGTCGCCTCGGTCAGTTCAAAATGGCCCTCGCCGGCCTCGAAGGTGCAATCGATCCACGCCGCCTTGTCGCCCATATAGCGGCGCATGGCGGCAAATTCGGCATTGGTGAGAACCGGCGAGTTGAGCATCAACAGGTCGGTTTGCGATTCGCTTTCGCCGAACATGTTGCCCAGATTGCCGAGCCGCGTCTTCAGGCTCATGACGCCATATTCGCGCAATGAATCGATCGGCGGATTGGTGACCTGGCTGAAATTCTGCCGGAAAAAATGCTGCAACCCGCGATATTGGCGCGACAGCACGGCGAGCGGCGTGTCGTCGCCCATCGAGCCGGTCGGCTCCTTGCCGTCCGCCACCATGGGATGGAGGATCAGTTCCAACTCCTCCATGGTGTAGCCGAACACGCGCTGGCGATGACGCAGCTCCTCGGCATCGTAGATCACCGGCTCCTTTTCCGAGCCGATCAAACTGTCGATCTCGACGATCTTCTTGACCCATTCGCCGTAGGGGTGGCGCGCCGCCAGCATGTCCTTGAGTTCGCGGTCGTGATAGAGGCGGCCTTCTTCCAATTGAACGCCGATCATCTGGCCGGGTCCGAGCCGGCCTTTTTCCAGCACATCCGCTTCATCCAACGGCACCATGCCGGTTTCCGATCCGACGACGAGCAGGCCGTCTGCGGTGACGCTATAGCGCAGCGGCCGAAGACCGTTGCGATCCATGCCGGCGATGACCCAGCGGCCGTCCGCCGCCGCCAGCGCCGCCGGGCCGTCCCACGGCTCGACGACGCAATTGCAATAGGCGAAGAAGTCGCGGTGCGCCTGCGGCATGTGCGGACGGTGCGACCAGGATTCGGGCACCACCACGCACTGCGCCGCGGGCATCGGCCGCCCGGCATGAACGAGCGCCTCGACCACCGAATCCAGCGCCATGGAATCGGATGCGTCGGGCTCTATGAGCGGAAAAATCTCATCATTGTAATCGCCGAACCGCTCGCTCCGGGCCCGCGTCTCGTGGCTCTTCATCCAGTTGGCGTTGCCCTTGATGGTGTTGAACTCGCCGTTATGGGCGAGCATGCGGAAGGGCTGCGCGAGGCGCCAGGTGGGGAAGGTGTTGGTCGAGTAACGCTGGTGAAAAATGGCGAAGTTGGAGACGAAACGCGGGTCCAGCAGGTCGGGGTAGAAGGCGGTGAGCTGCTCGGCCAGGAACATGCCCTTATAGACCACGGTGCGGCAACTCAGCGAGCAGATGTAGAATTCCTTGATATGGTTTTCAAGCGCTGCTTTCTCGATGCGGCGGCGGATGATGTAGAGGTCGATTTCGAATTGTTCCTCATCGACACCGCGGTCGTTGGAGATCATGACCTGTTCGATCTCGGGGCGGGTGGCGTTGGCTTTTTCGCCGATCACGGCATGGTCGATGGGGACCTGACGCCAGCCGTATATGCCGTGGCCGAAGCGCAGGATTTCCGTCTCGACGATGCCGCGCGAGGTCTCCTGGGCGCCCATATCGGTCTTCGGCAGAAAGATCATGCCGAGGGCGAGGCGGCCCTCTTTCGGCCGGTGGCCGGTATCTTCGACATGTTCCTTGAAAAAATCCTGCGGGATTTCGACATGAATGCCGGCGCCGTCGCCGGTCTTGCCGTCGGCGTCGACGGCGCCCCTGTGCCACACCGCCTTGAGCGCCGCGATTCCGGCCTCGACGACGGCGCGGCTCGGCTTGCCGTCCAACGCCGCGATCAGCCCGACGCCGCAGGAATCGCGTTCGTCCGCGGCGCGGTAGAGGCCATCGCGCTCCAGCCGCCGGGCATTTTGCCGCCAATTGGCGATGAACTCGGCGCCGCTTTCGTTGTTTTCCCTGCCGCTCATGCCGGGTCCTTCAAACCACTTGCGCCAGCGGCACGGCGCGGGCGCCGAAATAGCTGTGAATGGCCGCCGCCGCATCGCGTCCGTCCTTGATCGCCCAGACCACCAGCGAGGCGCCGCGCACGATGTCGCCGGCGGCGAACACGCCGTCCAGATTGGTCATCATCGAACTCCCGTCGATTTTCACCAAGCCCCAACGCGTGACCTCCAACTCGGGCGCCGCGAACAGCACCGGCAAATCCTCGGCATCGAAGCCGAGCGCCTTGATGGCGAGATCGGCGATCAGGATGTGGCTCGAGCCGGCGATCGGCTGCGGCGTTTGGCGGCCCGACGCATCACCGACGCCGAGATGGATATGGACGGCACGCACGCCCTCCACCGCGCCTTCGCCGATGAAGGCTTCCGGCGCCGAAAGCCAGGCGAAAGACACGCCTTCCTCCTCGGCATGGGTGACCTCCTGCAGGGATCCCGGCATGTTGACGCGGTCGCGGCGATAGAGACAGGTGACGGATTTCGCCTTCTGGCGGACCGCCGTGCGCACGCAATCCATCGCCGTATCGCCGCCGCCGATGACCACGACATTCTTGCCCACCGCATTGAGGGCGCCGCTGTCGAAATCCGGCACCGCGTCGCCGAGGCCCTTGCGGTTGCTGGCGGTGAGATAATCCATCGCCGCGAAGATATTATCGAGACCGACGCCCGGAACCTTGATATCGCGCGCCTTGTAGGCGCCGGTGGCGATCAGCACGGCGTCGTGGCGGGCGCGCAGATCGGCCAGCGCAGCGTCGCGCCCGACTTCGAACTGGAGATGAAATTCGATGCCGCTTTCGCCGAGCAGTTTGGCGCGCCGCTCGACGATGGCCTTGTCGAGCTTGAAATTTGGAATGCCGTAAATCAGCAGCCCGCCGACGCGGTCGTAGCGGTCATAGACATGCACCTGGTAGCCGCGCCGGCGCAGCATTTCCGCCGCCGCCATGCCGCCCGGCCCGGCGCCGATGATGCCGACCGATTCGGGTCGCTCCAGCGCCGGGCGGGCGGCCTTGACCCAACCCTCCTGGAACGCGGTATCGGTGATATAGCGTTCGACGGCACCGATGGTCACCGAATCAAAGCCCTTTTCGATCACGCAATTGCCCTCGCAGAGCAGATCCTGCGGGCAGATGCGGCCGCAAATCTCGGGGAAATTATTGGTCGCCGAGGAAACCTCATAGGCTTCCTGCAGGCGCCCGGCGGCGGTCAGCATGAGCCAATCCGGGATATTGTTCTGAACCGGGCAGTGGATTTGGCAAAACGGCACGCCGCATTGCGAGCAGCGCGAGGCCTGCTCGACGGCGCGTTTGGCGGCGAAGTCGCGGTAGACCTCGCGCCAGTCCTGGCGGCGCTCCAGGGCTTGCCGTTTGTCGGGCCGTTTGGCCGCAATATCGACGAAATTAAGCATGCAGCTTTCGCTTGCCCCCCGGCTTGGCATTATTTGGTTTTGTCGTCGAAGCATCCGGCGAAAAATTTCGGGCGCTTCATTTGGTCGGGCAATCTAGCGGAGTAATGACGCAATGGCGAGAAAAAACGGTATTTTAGTCATACATGCTGACATAGAAATAGGGAGCATCCCCTGCATATTATAAGCATACTAATATTAAAAAATAATACATTCAATTATAGTCCGATTTTGAGACTGTTTCATGCGCCGGCCATCCTCACGCGGCCTCCACTTTCCAAATTATCCTTAGACTGCCCAAAGACTGCAATGTGATATAACCCCTCTGCACGAGCATCAATGTTGGAACTTATTACGCGCAGGCTATTTGCACCGTGCCGCTGCTGCACATCGTCATCCTGGCGCTGGTCCAGGGAATCTCCGAGTTTTTGCCGGTCAGTTCTTCCGGCCATCTCGTCTTGCTGCCCCATCTGGCGGGCTGGCGCGACCAGGGCCTCAATATCGATATCGCCGTGCATGTCGGCACGCTGGGCGCGGTGCTGGTATATTTTTGGCGCGATATCTGGGCCATTCTGGCCGGCTTTATGGGCGGCAAGCGGCGCCTGCGGCGCGCCGGACGGGCGCTCGGAATCCATCTTCTGATCTCGCTGCCGCCGGTCATCGTGGCCGGCGGCCTGCTGGTCTATTTCGCCCCCGATATGTTTCGCTCGCCGCTGATCGTCGCCTGGACCATGCTCGGCTTCGGCGTGCTGTTATGGCTCGCCGACCGCGTCGGCATGACCGTGAGGCGGGTCGAGCATATGACCGCCGGCAGCGCCTTCATCATCGGCATGGCGCAAATTCTGGCCCTGGTGCCCGGCACCAGCCGCTCCGGCATCACCATGACGGCGGCGCGCTTCCTCGGTTTCGAGCGCGCCGCGGCGGCGCGCTTCTCGATGCTGATGTCGATTCCGGTGATCGTCGCCGCGGCCGCCGTCGCGGCGCGCGATCTGGCGCAATCGGGAGAGCCCATCCTCAACGGCGCCGCCGGGCTCGCCGCCGGGCTCGCCTTCCTGACGGCGCTGCTCTCCATCGCCATATTGATGGCCATGCTGAAGCGCATGAGCTTCGCGCCCTTCGTCGCCTACCGCATGTTCCTCGGTATGGTGCTGCTGGTGCTATATTACGGCTTCGGCTGGACGCTCGGCGGCTAGCGCATAGCGCGTTGGCATGCGCTAGAGCATTTTCAAAGAACACAGAGTCGTAATTCGGGGATTCCCATTTAGTTTGGGATGTGATTCGCTTTCCTTCGATTTGATCTTTTGATTCGAAGGAGGGTTTGATGTCGCGCAGCTACAGTGAGGATCTTCGGG
>PVBE010892177.1_pt1 | contig 10614 bp, 8 predicted proteins | sample 1631181 | NCBI WGS metagenome assembly PVBE01 (sample SAMN08397723, study PRJNA350692) | Marine metagenome, whole genome shotgun sequencing project. | isolation source: water | place: Pacific Ocean | collected 2012-04 | reverse complement strand
TTGAGTGACGGGGGGAGAGCGCCCGTTGGTGCAAGACACTCCATCGACCTTGAGTGACCAAGACACGCGGCAGGCGCTCTCCCAGAACTCAGCGTAGGTGTAGGTGACAGCGACCCCGTCAGCCTCGGTATAAAGGCTAAGCGCCTTACGTTCGGCGTGGGCCCGAGTAGCTGAACGAAAGACCTCGATGAGGTCCTGAGCGCGCGCCACCCGACGAACGGGACGCGTCTTCTTGTCCAGCTCACCAAAGACCCACTTGTGGAGGCCCATCATATGGACGTCCATCCAGTACCAGCGCCAGTCGAGATCACCGAGATCGAACTTGAAGGCCTCTCGTTCATCGGGGACCAAATGCTCGCTCAGTTCCCGAATATTCCGAGACGAGAAGACCGGGTTGTTATCCTCGATGAAGGGCTGAAACAGGGTGAGGATGGCATCACATAGCGCGCTGGCCTTCTCGAGGCCGTTTAGGCTTCGGTCCACCTGCTTGACCACGGGCGCAACGGGGCCCAAGAACGCCTTCGGGATCGACTTGAGGAAGCCTCGAGCGCGCTTAACGGCACGGTTAACAGCCGGTGCGCTGACGGATTTGTAGGTGTCGACGGACACCGGTCGGGAGTCCATGTTCTTGAGCGACAGCTTCTTGACGAGGTTCTTCTCGTCCCGGTCATAGACGCGGCGCCAGGCTAAATTGGTCAACTCGACGGCCCGACCGAAATAGAGCGGATTAACGTCACCCGAGCAGAACTGGAACACATTGGGCGCATGGCCGGCGAGCAGCGCAGCGCCGGCCAATAGGGTGCCTCGGCACACATAATCTACCGGGACCAGATCCAAGATGTTGCGGGGCCGACCGGGCATCAGCCGATGCCCGCGGTACATGATGTAGACGATGGGCGCGCAGGTGTTGACCCCTTCGTTCCAGCCTTCGAAGGGGAAGCTCACGCTGCTCTCGACGATGGCAGGGCGAACGATAGAAACCTTGATTCCCATCTCTGCAGCGCGCTTGAGGGTCAGTTGCTCCCCAAGGCTCTTGGTGTACGTATATGTGTTGGTCCACCCCCATTGGGTGGCCCGCTCCATGCCCTCTCGCGTGAGCTCGTCATCGACCCAGCGACGCTTGCAGGTCTCGAACGCATCCTGAAGTCGAGCTGGATTATCGTAGTCGAGACCCCGCTCCGTCAGACGCTCTTTGGCCTCTTCGTAGAAGCGACATTCGAGGGCCTGAGCGTCGGCGCGCTTGCGCACCTCTTGGGCCAGATAAACAGCGTCCGCCAGCTCACGCTCAGGATCAAAGGGCATCTCGTTAGGCGCATAGCCCACCACGGGCCGATTCTCCGGGATGTCCTCAGAGCGGGCGCCGGCCACGAAGCAGGTGCTCATGTGAACGAGCGGGCAACCGGCGGCCTTGGCGAACTCGAGCTTGTGGGTCACCCCGAGGGAGTTGACCGCGAGGGCTTTGTCCAAGGGCGGAGTGAAGTCGACGATGCCCGCACAATGCAGGATGAGGTCTACCGGATCGGTGTCGGTCACCTCGGTGTAGTCGTCTTCGCTCATGCCCAGGCGGTCCTGGGTGATATCGCCGGCGACCACGTTGATCACGTTGTCCAGCCAGTCCTGCAAGGCGTCGTTACCGATCCGCCTGGCCACCTCTTGGAAGGGCTCGGACAAGGCGACGACGGCGTCGAAGCGCTCATCTACGTCGTGGTATTGCCGGTTGCGGCGGACGAGGACGCTGATGCGACGAATATCACGCAACTCCACGGCCATCATCGCGAGGAGGACCTTGCCCACAAAGCCGGTGACACCGGTGACGAATACGTGCTGCCCCACGAAAGAGGAGCGCACGCTCAAGGGCGTTTTCTCAGGCGCGCTGTCCACGACTCAGACCTCGACGTCGGCGATCATGATGGGCGGCGCATGGGACATGGTGATGTCCATCTGCGTCTTGTTGAGATGCGAGCGCGCCATGTCGAGCGCGGTGTTGAAATCCCGCGCCCAACTCCAACCCAGCATCTCGGGGACCCGAGTGTTCTCGGGTGCCACGACGATGACCTTGCCCACCCACGCGCGACCGGCGTCTCCCCAGTACCACATATAGAAGGGGTGTACGCCGTGGTAGGCGTTGCCGTGCCGGTACATGTGAATGTAGTCGGGGTTCTCGGCGAACTCCTTCTCGTACTGGTGGATGTCGTAGCTATTGGTGCTGATGGACAAAATCCGGTGATAGAACTCCACATAGGACGGGTGATGGGTCCGGTGGAAGCTCTCGTGGCAAGGATGGAACAGGATCAGGACCCCGTCCTTCCGCACCAGCGGATTGTTCCGATACATATTGAAGAGATAGCCGAGGGCCATCACCTGGATCAGTAGCGGATTGAGGATGCTGTTCACATTGTACGGCGAGATGAAGGGCACCCCGCTCACCAGCACATCACACTGGCCCTGCACGGGGACGGCGTATTGCTTGAAGCTGATGTCCAAGATCCGGTCGTGTACGGGCTCCGTCTTACCGGCGTGGATGGCCAAGAGTTCATAGTACCCGGGGATCTTGTCGAAGACGGCGCGTCGGCCGGCCTCCGGTAAGCGCTCGAGCATCGCGCACGAGGCCTGAAACTTGGCCCGGTCGAACTCGGACCAGTTCGCCTCTCGCTTGCCCAGATAGGCCAGTGGACCGCCGTACATCCGATTGTTCAGCGCCGTCTCGATGTGGAAGACGTTGATCTCTTTGTCGACGATCTCGCCCATCTCGTTACAGATCTTGGCCAGCTTCGACTTGTCGGGCCGGGGATCCATATAACTGTGGCACTTGTGCATCGTGTGGGTGTTGTGATGCGCGCTGACGGAGATGTAGTCGCACAGACCCACGGTCACGCTCTTGTGCCCGCCGTCCATGGGGACGAGGTTGATGTTGACGTAGATGAGCAGGTCGCTCTCCACCGCCCGCCGATTGAGCCGAACCCGGTGTCCGTTCTTGGTGGTCCCCAACTCGACGATGTTGTCGAGGTCCTCAGCGTCGTGGTTATAGAGCTGGTCGGGGTAGTACTCGTTGTAGATCTTACGCCCGACCACGCGCTTGATCTCCGGCCCCGTCATATGACGGTGCAGGCAGACAGCGACGATGATGTGAATATCGTCCACCCCATGCAGCCCACAGAGCTCGAGGATCTCCGTCAGAATCTGCTCTCGCAGATCCGGCGTCCGCATCTGAGGCAGGGGCAAGGAGATGTCATCGATGGCGATGGTGAGCTTCATCCCGGGTCGGAGCTGCGCGTACAGGGGCTCGGCCTCATGAGGATGATTCAGCGCGTACTTGATGGCGGCCTTGGGGTTGCCCAAAGGCTCCATAGCTTGGTTGGGGTAGATGACCCGGCTCCCGCGCGGGAGGACCACCTCCTTGAATCGAGTGCCGTAGTGGACCATCCGCGGCCCGGACTTGTCATCGATGAACTCGATGTTGGAGTCGCGCGTGATTCTGGGACGGGGGCGTGCCATGGGTGGTGTGCGTCCTTACAAGGTGTCAGTTGGCGTGGATGACGGGCCAATCGTGGGCCGTCGCGGTCGCCTTCAGGTTCGAGTCTGGGTTGACGGCCACAGGGCGACCCACACTGCTCAGCATGGGAATGTCACTGCCGCTGTCGGCGTACGCCCGACATTCGTTGAGGTCGAGACCGTTTTCGAGGGCATAACGCCGCAGAAAAGCCGCCTTCTCGGGGCCCGCCAAAACCGGCGGTAGAAGCCGCCCCGTGGCGTGGCCTTCCACGATCTCCAGCTTGTTTGCAAACCAAGCGTCGACCTCGAGAAATCGCGCGAGGGGGGCGATCATTTGCTCGATGGCGCCGGTGATGAGCACCTGCTGGTACCCTTCCTCCCGGGAGCGTTTGATGAGGTCGAGCATCTCATTGTAGATGCGCTTGCGGATGACTCGGTCGAAGAGTTCCTCACCCAGGATCCACAGGCGATCCTCGGAGATGCCCTCGTAGTTCCGATAGAAGATGTCGTTGAAGAACTTCCGGCCCAACCGATCGGCGACGGCGTAGAACGGCAGAGAGGCCGCCAGCTTCGCGCTTCGGAAGAGCTTGCCCCGCACGGAGTTGACGTTGCGCGCGTAGTACGCGTACGCGTGCACGACGTTGGTGCTGATCAGCGTCCCGTCGACGTCGTAAAAAGCAGCGGCGCGCATGAAGCTCCCCTGGTTGAGCAGGCATCAGAGTTCCGGACAGGACCGCATCAAGACCACGTTACGGAGATGGATTCAAGCGCGTAACAAGTTACGCACCTGGCTCGAAGGCCCCCCTTGCGGCCCGGATTCCTCACCGCGAGACCCGGCCCCCGGCCGCCGAGACCCTCAGCGCGTGCGCAGGAAGGTGAGGAGCGTCTCCCGAGCGTCGGCCTCTAACGCCTCGAACTCGAGGCGGCTGGCTTCGGCTTCGCCGCCGTGAGCAGCGATGGCGTCGATGATGGTGGCGGCAGCGCCGTGGTGCATATAGGGGCCGGTGGTCGCCAAGCCCCAGAGCGGCGGGGTCCGGTAGTGATACGGCGTCGCGCGCCCCACGGCGATGCCCGGGGGACCCTCTTCATCCACCACGTGAAGGAGGAGGTCTGTGTACGCCGGAATGTCCCCCGTCAACCCCGGTAAAACCGGAACGTGGCAGCTCGTGCAGCCCACTTGCTCCAGGAGCTCGGCGCCTCCCGGCACGTCTTCCCGGGGCTTGGGCGCGGCGAGGTGACTGACGTAGAAGGTGACGGCGTCGAACGCCTCGTCCCCCAGCTCGGGATCCGGATAATCATCTCCGTCGGTGAGGGCGCCGAAGACCTGCCCGGGTCGCTCGGGCAAGGTCAGGCCCAGCTCATTGGTCATGGCGTCCCGCACGAACTCGTCGAGGTTGGGCACATTGGCCTTCCAGCCGAACCGACCCAGCCGGCCGTCGTCCAGCACCTGAGCCAGACCCTGAATGCCGTCGCCATCGGCATCCGTAGGATCGGCCAAGTCCAAAACGCTGCCTTCCGGCACGGCGTCCAGTAGACCCAGACCGAAGATGGTCGGTGTTTGGCGCGTCTCGAAGACCGTACTCTCGGGCCGGTCGGGTCGAAGGACGCCGGGTACGGCCAATTTCGCCAAGCCCGGACCCCCGGGAGGCGCCACGAAGTTCCCCTCTTCGTCGAAGTCACCGTGGGCGCTCGCGTTGACGCCTCGGGGACCCGCGCCGCCCACCGCCGGGTCGAAGTGACACGCACGACAGCTGTCCCCGTTGAAGACAGGCCCCAGACCGTCGGCGAGGTGAAGGTCTCGATCAAAGACGGCGCGCCCGGCCTCCCAGAGCGTCTGCTCCTCGTTGGAGAGGTCTCGGGAAGGCCCGCCGGACATGCCGGTGACCGGGACCGCCATGAAGGGCAAGATCAGGCCCTCGGTCTTCACCCGATGCCCACCGAGTCCGTGGAGAAAAGCGAGGAGGTCGGCCTGGGCTTCGGGGGGTTGAGAGCTGAAGGCGTCCCGCGAGGCCGCCGCCTCGCCCCCATGGGCTGCGATGGCTTGCTCGAGGGTGTCGGCTCGCCCATCGTGGAGATACGGCCCTACGGCCGTCACCCCCCAAAGAGGGGCCGTTCGAAACTCCGATGAACGCGCGACACCCATGGTGAGCCCATCGGCCAAGCTCGGCCCCATGTCGTGTAGGAGGAGGTCCGTGTAGGCCGGAATCGCGCCCCGTGGACCCGCCAGCGACGGGACGTGACATTGGGCACAACCAATCCGTGAGAAGAGCCCTCGACCGCGCTCGGTCTGCATCGTCGACGGCGCAGGTTCGGGGGCGGCCAGCAGCATCACCCAACTGACCAGATCAAAGAGATCGTCAGTACTCAGTTCCGGATCCGGGGCCGCGTCATCATCGGTCAACGGAGAGGATGGCGCCGCCGCCTGGTGTTGCCGCGCGACCCCCAAACCCGCGGCGGTCATCTCTACCTCGGGGGCCGCATCTTCACGGCTGGACGGCACCGGCAATCGCGCCCGCTGCGCCTCTGTAAGTGGGTCCGAGGTGATCCCGACGTGGTTGAAGAAGGGGCCTCGGACGAAGCCCTCGATGCTCACGGTCTGGGCCTTGGTGCCGAATCGACCCACGAACCCCTGATCGTAATTGGGTCGGCCGCTGATCCCGTCGCCATCGGCGTCATTGGGATCGGCGTGGGCCAGGATGGCGGCCTCGGGGATCTCGGCCAATAGGCCGATCCCGAAGAATGGAATGGGGTTTCGCAGCGCGAAGGTGTTCGCGCCCTCTGCCGGCGGCGGTCGAGGTTGAGTGACGTCCACGTGGTAAGCGGAGAGGATGCCGCTCCGCGTGCCACCGTCGAGGAAGCTCCCATCGGGCAAGGTCTCACCGTGGATGAAGAAGTCACGATAGCGCCCACCGCCCCCGCCGAAGACGGGCTTCTCGTGGCAGGCGACACAGAAGGTCACCGTGAAGAGGGGTCCGTGCCCTTCCTCGGTGCTGAAGCGTCGTTTGGCGACGTCCTCGCCCCGCTCGAAGACCTCGCGCTCGGCGTCCGTGGCGTTGGGCCTGATGGTGCCGGGGATAGCGAAGACCCCTCGGGCCAAGGGCGGCGGCGGTTCGGGATCGGGCGCATCGTCGCACGCGGCCACTAAGGAGAGGATCAGGAGCAGGTGTGGCGCCCTCACTTCCCGGTCTCCACGGCCACACCGCGCCAAGGGGGGCTGCCGTCGATGGTTCCGCCCACGGCGAACAGGCCCATCGAGTGCCCCCACACCGCGTGTAGGAGGGTGCGATCTGCGTTGTCGTCACGGCTCAAGTCGAAGCCACCCGGGGCCATGCGCAGAACGCGTCCACGCTGACCCACGAGGTACGCCCAGCCATCTCCATCTACATAGCAACCGTTCAACCCGGGCTCCCCCTCCAAGACACGGGAGATCCACTGCGCGCCGTTCCAGCGCGCCACCATCCCGTTCTGTCGACCGCCGACGGCGACGATGTCGTCGGGGCCCGTGCCCCAGAGGCTGACGAAATCATGGGGGGTGCCGGTGGGCGTCTGGGTCCACTCTTGGCCGTCATAGCGTAAGATCACGCCCCGGGCGCCCACCACGAAGACATTGTCCGCCGAGGTACCCCAAACCTTGAAGAAGGCCCGAATCTCACGATCCAAGGGCGGCACGGGCACCCGGCCCCAGGCGGAGCCGTCCCAAACCAAGATCACCGGATCGGGATCGCCGCTCCGGGCGCTCGCGTCGCCGCCCACGGCCCAAGCGTGATCGCCGTCGAACGCCCACACGCCCCAGAGGTCCTGGGTGACCCCACTCTCGACGGTCTCGAAGGGACCGCCGCCGTCTTGCCGAAGAATTCGGCCGTCGTTCCCCACCACCCAGAGTCGCGCCTCCGCCCCGTGGACCCAATTGAGCAGGGGCCCATCGGGGACGTCGAGGGGTCCCCAACTCTGGCCGTTGAAGCGCCAAACCAAACCGGCGTCGAGTTGCCCTCCCACGGCCCACGCCTCTTGACTGGATGTGCCCCAGACGCTCATCAAGGCGCCCAACTCGGTGGCGTCGAAGGCGTGGGTCCACACCGTCGGCGCCGCAGGGGGCGGGTCCGGTTCCGGGCAGCCGGACAGGGTCGCGAGCGCGAGCGCGCCGAGGGCGAGAAATGAGAGGTGCCGCATGCGGTCTCCTGGAGCTCTCCTCCCCAAGGTCTACAAAATGCGACCGCTCGGAGGCAAGATGTAGTTATGCACGTTGTCATCGATCTCTGTATAGTCCCCATCGGCGTGGGCACCTCGGTGTCTCGCTACGTCGCCGCCTGCCAAACGGTGCTGGAAGAGGCCGGGGTGACCCACGCGCTGCACGGTTACGGCACCAACATCGAGGGCGAGTGGGACGAGGTCTTCGCCGCCGTAGGCCGCTGTCACGAGGTGGTCCACGCCATGGGCGCGCCACGCATCTCCACCACCGTCAAGCTGGGAACACGCGCAGACCGAACCCAGACCGTGGCAGAGAAGATCGACTCGGTGAAACGAATGCTCGACGGATGAATCGGGCGCTGACGCTGGTCTGAGCGCGCCCGTGGTTCACAGAGGCAGGGTGAGCTCCGGCAAGACCGCCGTCTTGACCCAGTAACGCGCGATGTGGGCGAAAAAATCGGCCCGGACGCTCGCCTCTGCGGGCAAAGTGACCCACGCTGCGGCGCCCTCGGTGTAGGCCCGCCCGCGCCCCGCGCCCTGACCCTTACGAGCGACGACCACCAACGGTAAGAACATCCAAGGGGGTTCGCTCAGCAGCGCCTCGAGATGACCGTCTGAGTGCCCATAAGCCAACTCGGCGTCGAGAAAGAGAAGATTGGGGAGCGGTCCGCGATACGCGTCGGCGGCGACGCGTTCACGCCACTGACCACACCCTGCGGGGGTGAGGGGATGCGCCTGCCCGCCTGCAGCCTCGATGGCTGCCGCGAGGGCGGTGAACTCTGCGGAGGCTGGGCCGATGAGCCAGACGGTGCACGCCGAGTACATTGGGGAAACGCGCCGCGGCTACTCGAGGGGTCGAACCATATAGATGCCGGCGCCGCCGACAACTTGGCCCTCGGGCGTCACGCCCCCGACCCGCTCGAAGGTAGAGTACGCGCTATTGCAATTGAGGTTACCCATGGCGCGCGCCGTGAAGGCCGAGTTGTTGCCGACCCCCTTCGGCAAGTAGGCGTACCAGTAATAGTGGGGGTCATCCACGGCGAAGGCGAGGGCCTGCCAAACGTCCCCGTCCCACGCCTCGGGGTCCGGATCGCATTTGTCCTTGCCGGCTCCGCAGCACGGATCTGTACCGGGCGCAGGGCCGTAGTCGAGCCCAATTCCCGGGAACTGGGAGACGATGGGGTCACCGTGCCGGTCGCTGAAGTCTCGATTATAGTAGGCCACGCTGCCATCGAAGAGCTTCCGAAGCATCATCACGGCCTCCGACGTCTTCGACCGTCGCACGTACTTGGTGAACGCCGGAATGGCGATAGCGGCCAAGAGTCCGAGGATGGCAACCACGATCATCAACTCGATCAGGGTGAAGCCTCGTGCCTTAGTCCTCATGATTCGATCCCCTCTGAATTCCACTGCCCAAGGGCTATGCCCTCCGGTTCGCCGGAAGAATAGCAAATCCTGACGGATCCGGCCCCTTTCGGCGAAAAAGATTACAAGACACTAAAAACACTCACGAATTATCTGCACCAAAAATCCGGAGCCCGTGAGACGGGCCCTCAACGCCGACCCGTTTCCATATATACTAGAAAATTCTCTTGTCATTGTAAACGGGCGTCGCCGACTTCTGCCCGTTTCTTTGAGGGCAAATGAGGCATTTCGCCCCATCACCACCAAAACGACAGCCCCAAATGTCCAAAGGAAGTGTCTCCAAAACCGTTGAATATCCGAGCCGTCAAGCCCTTCTCTTCCACCTCGCCGTTGCCGTAGAGCACCCCCTCCTCAGGCCCGAACAAGATGGAGATCCCGAACTCACTGTGAATCGCGATGTGCTTCGTCGGCCACCAATACACCCGAAAGGGAATATCGACCCCCCACTGAATCACGTCAGTGGGCTCCTTTGCATCGGTCTTCCCTAAACCGAGATTTGCACGACCGCCTACGGTGAGGGATGAGGACTGGGCGAGGAGCATCTGGAAGTGGCCGGCGAGCGCGAAGTCGATGAATGTCCGCGCCGAGCCCTTATCCGAGTCGTCGCTGAAGCTCTTCACCTTGAGGCCCAGGATGCTCTCGATGATGAGGTTACCCGCCCCATACTGGAAACTGAGCCCTCCGGGGCCGCCGATGGCGCGCGCGTATCCGATGGCCCTACGGCCCTCTACGTCCGCGGCGCCGGCTGTCCCCACGGGAACGCAGAGGGCGCCCAAAATCACGAGTAGAAGAATTCGTTTCACCTGCGTTTCCTCCTCAACCGGCCTCTTCGCGCCGACGGGCTACGGTACCTGGAACGAGGAGGGAGTAAAGGCCGACGGGCTCGATTCAGGGTCGACCGACGGCTCGAGCAGCGCCGATAGAATTGCCGGTCTCGTTGACAGCTTGGGAGGGAGTGACCTACACGATCCTCCATGTCTCGCTTCGTCGACTATCGTGCCGTGCAACGTGAAGGCCGCACTGCGGTGGCCATCGGTAACTTCGATGGGGTCCACATCGGACACCGCGCGCTCCTCGCACGGGTGGTGGCCAAAAGACCGGCGTTGATCCCCGGTGTGCTGACCTTCTCGCCTCACCCCGTGCGGGTCCTCGCTCCCCACGTGGAGATGCACATGGTCTGCACCCTGGCGGATCGAATGGACCTCCTCGAGTCCGCCGGCGCCCAGCTGATCTTGGCCCAGCGCTTCGACCGCACCTTCGCCCAGCTGTCCCCCGACGCGTTCATTGAGCAGGTGCTGGTGGACAGCCTCGGCGTGGGCCACTTGGTGGTGGGCTACGACTTCGAGTTCGGCCGCCAACGCGCGGGCAACAAAGAGACGCTGCGGCGCGCAGGTGAGCGCTACGGCTTCACCGTTGACGTGGTCAAGATGCAACGGACCGGAGAGGCTCTCGTAGCCTCGAGCTCCCAAGTGCGGTCCCTGGTACAGCGGGGCGAGCTCAAGATCGCCG
>PVBE010452660.1_pt1 | contig 10614 bp, 15 predicted proteins | sample 1631181 | NCBI WGS metagenome assembly PVBE01 (sample SAMN08397723, study PRJNA350692) | Marine metagenome, whole genome shotgun sequencing project. | isolation source: water | place: Pacific Ocean | collected 2012-04 | reverse complement strand
CGACTTCTTGTCCGACTTCTTGTCCGACTTCTTGTCCGACTTCTTGCCCGACTTCTTGTCCGACTTCTTGTCCGACTTCTTGTCTGCTTTCTTGTCCGTATTCTTGTCTGCCACTTCTGTCTCCTGGTCGCGTGTCTTCTTCTCTTGGACGGTCTACTCGAAGACCGTCCCGCATGTGCCCACACGGACCTTCTTGCCGTCCTTCACTTCCACGCGAACGCGGACACCCTTGCCCGCGGTCTCGCTGTAGAGAAGGACCTTGCTGATATCGATGGGGAACTCCCTGCGCGTCCTGCCACCCTTCGGGCTCTGCTGGGACGGTTTCTCGTGCTTCCAACAGAGGTTCACGCCCTCGACGACGACTTTCTCGTCCTCGATGACCTGTTCGACGTTGCGAGGCTGGTTGGACTTGTCGGCGCCCGAAATGACGACGACCTTGTCTCCGACTTTGATTCGGCACTTGGCCATCAGACGACTTCCTCCGCGAGCGAAACGATCTTCATGAAGTTGCGGTCGCGCAATTCGCGGGCGACCGCGCCGAAGATGCGAGTGCCCTTCGGGTTCTTGTCGGCGTCGATGACAACCATCGCGTTGGTTTCGAAGCGAATGTAGGTGCCGTCGTTGCGTCGGACGGCTTTCGAGGTGCGCACAACGACGCCCTTGATCACCTGGCCCGACTTCACCTCGCCGTTCGGCAGGGCCTTCTTGACCGTCGCAACGATGATGTCACCGAGGGAGGCGTAGCGTCGGCGGCTACCGCCCAGCACCTTGATGCACTGCGCTCTTTTGGCGCCGCTGTTGTCGGCGACGTCGAGCATTGTCATTTCCTGGATCATCGTGGGTACCTGGCTGGGATTATCTGATTGCGGGGTCCGGCTGCGGCTAGTCGACTGGCACGCGGTGGACGATGTTCAAGAGGCGGAAGCGCTTCAACTTGGAGAGAGGGCGGGTCACCGTGATCTCGACGGTGTCGCCGATACGCGCCTCGTTCTTCTCGTCGTGAGCGTGCAATTTCAACTGACGACGAATGAACTTCTCGTAGACGGGGTGCCTCACGAGCCGCTCCACCACCACGGTGATGGTCTTGTCCCTCTTGTCGGACGAGACCTTGCCCTGGTAGACCTTGCGCACGTTGCGCTTCTTCTGGTCGGGTTCCTGTGCTTTCGTCATTGTCTACCTATGCGTTTTCGGTCGTGGTGGCTGCAGTCTTCTTGGCTTCCACCTCGCGCTCACGCAAGACGGTCTTGATGCGAGCGATCGTGCGTCGAATCTGATTCCGGCGCGAGGGGTTCGACCCGCCGTCTGCCGACGAGCGGAAACTGATGTCGAACGATTCCTTGCGAAGGTCCAGCAGCATGCTGGTGAGTTCGGGAGTGTCTTCTCCACGAATGTCTTTGAGCTTAATCATCACAGATGCCTCTTGCGGATCATGCGCACCTTGACTGGCAGCTTGTGCGCGCAACGGTTCATGGCCTTCTTGGCGATGTCCTCGGCGCAGCCACCGATTTCGTAGAGGACGGTGCCCGGCTTCACGACGGCGCACCAGAAATCGATGTCGCCCTTGCCCTTGCCTTGCCGCGTCTCTGCCGGACGACCGGTGACGGACTTCTGCGGGAAGATGCGGATCCAGATCTTGGCGTCGGGCGCATTACGGGTGCAGGCCACGCGGCCCGCCTCGATGTTGCGAGCGGTGATCCAACCGGGCTCGAGAGCCTGCAGGCCGAATTCGCCGAACTCGACCTTGTTGCCCCGCGACGCGACGCCGCGGATTCGACCACGGTGCATCTTGCGGTGCTTGACTCGTTTGGGCATCAACATGGCAGTTCCCTATTGGGGCTTCTCGATCGTGGAACGGACGGGGAGTAGGCCGGCGGTGGTCTCGCGCGGGCCGAGTTCGCCCTTGAAGATCCAAACCTTGATGCCGATGGCGCCAGACTTGGTGACGGAGAGAGCCGTGCCGTAGTCGAGTTGCGCGCGGAGCGTCGTGCACGGGATGCGGCCCTTGCGGACATAGCCAACGCGGGCCATCTCGGCGCCCATCAGGCGACCGGCCACCCGGATCTTGATGCCCTTGGCGCCAGCGGCCATGGTGGTCTCGGCGGTCTTCTTCAGCGCGCGACGGTAGTTCATGCGCTTGCCGAGCATCTCGCCGATCGACTCGGCGACCAGGGTGGATTCCAGCTCTGGGCGGTGGATCTCGATGATCTTCATCCGCACCGGTTGCTTGGTCAGCTTCTCGAGGTCCTCGCGGAACTTGTCGACCTTCGCGCCCTTCTTGCCGATCAGGATGCCCGGTCGCGCCGTGTGCAGGAACACCGTGATCATGTCACCGGTGCGCTCGATCTCGACCCGCGGGATGGCCGCGAACACCCATTCCTTCTTGATGTAGCGGCGGATCTTCTGGTCTTCGATCAGCAGGCGAGCGAAGTCCTTGCGCGGGGCGTACCAACGAGAACGCCATTGTTCGGTGATAGCGATGCGAAAGCCGGTTGGGTGGGTTTTCTGGCCCATGCTTACTCCTGGTCCTTCTCCGCCGAATCGTCGGCGTCGGTTTCTTCTGCGTCGGTCGCTTCCGTGTCGGTCGCTTCGGTGGACTCCTCGGTGGTCTCCTCGGTGGTCTCCTCGACCTGAGGCGTTTCCGGCGACTCTTCCGTGGTCTCCTCGGACTCGTCGATAGCGGTGAGTCCCGGATCGGCGACCTTGATGTGGATGTGGCAGGTGCGGCGGCGGAACGGGAGGGCTCGGCCCATCGCGCTCGGACGGAACCGCATGCGACCTTGCAGCAGCGGGCCGTCGCTGGCGACTGCGAAGCTGACGACGAGGCGACTCGCGCGGACGTCGGGATTCTGCAGCGCGTTCGCGACTGCCGAGGCAAGCACCTTGCGCACGTAGACCGAGGCACGGTGATTGTCGTTGGCGAGGGTGTCGAGGGCCTGGCTCGCGGTGCGCCCACGGACGAGGTCCATGACGAGGCGTGCCTTGCGGACACCCATGCGTGCGTAGCGGTGACTTGCTCTGAACTCCATCGTGGTCCTCGCCTATCTGTCCTTCTTGTGGTGGCCGCGGAAGATGCGGGTCGGCGCGAATTCGCCGAGCTTGTGGCCCACCATGTCCTCTGTGACGTAGCAACGAATGTGGGTGCGCCCGTTGTGGACCATGAACGTGTGGCCAACGAACTCCGGCGTGATGGTGCACGCGCGGGCCCAGGTCGTGATCGGATCACGAGAGCTGGTCTGGTTCAGCCGATCGACCTTGAGGGCGAGCTTCGCGTCGACATAGGGCCCTTTCTTGATACTTCTACTCATCGTCTCCTACCTGAAGTGTCTCTTACCTGAGTTCAGCCTCTACTTGCCCTGGGTGTGCTTGCCGCGCTTACGCCCGCGGATGATGTACTTGGCCGACTTGGCCTTGCGGCTGCGAGTGCGACCGCCCTTGGCAGGCTTGCCCCACGGTGAACACGGGTGGCGACCGCCACCCTTGCGACCCTCGCCACCACCCATGGGGTGCGCGACCGGGTTCATGGACGTGCCGCGGTTGTGCGGGCGACGACCCTTGTGACGGATGCGCCCGGCCTTGCCCCAACGAACGTTCTGATAGTCGAGGTTGCCGACCTGCCCGATCGTCGCGCGGCAGCGCACGTGGACGCGGCGGGTCTCGCCGGACGGGAGCACCAGGATGGCGTAGTCACCATCGCGCGCCTGCAGCTGGCAATACATACCGGCCGAACGGGCGAGCTGGCCGCCGCGGCCCGGCTTGAGTTCGACGTTGTGCACCATCAGCCCCAGCGGGATATTGCTGAGAGGCATCGAGTTGCCATGTTCGGGGTCGACGCGATCACCTGAGACAACGGTGGCGCCGACAGCCAGGTCGCGCGGCGCCAGGATGTAGCGCTTCTCGCCGTCCGCGTAGTGGATGAGGGCGATGTCGGCGTTGCGGTTCGGATCGTATTCCAGCGCCGCGACCTTCCCCGGGACGTCGAACTTGTTGCGCTTGAAGTCGATGATGCGATACAGGCGCCGCGCTCCACCACCGCGGAATCGCGAGGTGATGTGACCGTGGGCGTTGCGCCCGCCGGTCGTCTTGATGCGCTCGGTGAGGCTCTTCTCCGGACGCTTCTTCGTCAGGTGGGAGAAGTCCAGGACGGACGACTTGCGGCGCCCTGGAGAAGTCGGCTTGTAGACCTTGATCGGCATGGTGGATGCTTCCTACGTGAGGTCGATGGCGAAGCCGTCCTTGAGGGTGACGATGGCCTTCTTCCAAGGAGAGGTCCGACCGGGCCGACCGAGGAATCGGCGCAGCTTGCTCGGCATGTTGTGGACGTTGACCCTCGCGACCTTCACTTCGAAGATCGCCTCGATAGCCTTCTTCACCTCGCTCTTGTTGGCCTTCGAATGGACCCGGAACGAGTACTGGTTGCGGTTCTCCTGAAGGTTGCTGGATTTCTCCGTCAGCAGGGGCTTCTTGATGATGTCGTAGTATTGCTCGGCGCTGGCCATCAGTTCTTGTCTCCCTTGGAGGCCATCTTCGCTTCGAGCTTCGCCATCGCCCCGGACGTCAGCACCAGGTTGCGCCGCTTGAGGACCGAGAGGGCATTGAGATCGACCAGGGGCGAGACGTCGACCTGGGGCACGTTGCGAAGAGACAGATACAGGTTGCGGTCGTGCTCTTCCGTGACGACGAGCACGCTGCGCTCGAGGCCGAGCGCGGTCAGCACTGCGACGGCGTCCTTGGTGCACGGCTTGTCGGTCGGCCAGCCATCGGCCAGACAGACTTCGCCGTCCTGGAACTTGGTGAAGAGGGCGTTGCGGAGGGCGACCCGACGAGCCTTCGTCGGCATGTGATAGGAGTAGTCGCGGGGCTTCGGTCCGAAGGCCGTGCCGCCACCGCGCCAGTGCACCACCTTCTTCGAACCCATGCGGGCCCGACCGGTGTGCTTCTGCTTCCACATCTTGCTGTTCGGACCGGCGACCTCGCCACGGGACTTGGTCTTCGCGTTGCCCTGGCGGAGGTTCGCCTCATACATCACGACGGCGTCCTTCAGCGTACGGACGAGCACGCGCTCACCGAAGCGCGATTCGTCCACCGTCTGCGTTGAGACGGAGCCACCGGAATAGACTTTGACCTCGACCATCGTTGTCCTCTTTGCGAGTGTGCACCTTGCGAGCGTTCACCGAAGAAGCGGTGCGGGAGCTCTTGGGGTGTATGGCGCAGGGCATGACGCGCCCCGCTCGTTAGTTGCCAGCTCGTTTTCCCGCGCCGGCTGCCGCCAGCGAAGGAGCCTGTCGGGCTCAGGCCTTGATGCGGATGTCCACGCCTGCCGGCATGTTGAGCTTGCTCAGGGCATCCAGTGTCTTGGAGGTGGGTTCAGAGATGAAGATCAGCCGCTTGTGCGTGCGGATCTCGAACTGTTCCCGGCTCTTCTTGTCGATATGGGGCGAGCGCAACACCGTGTAACGCTCGATCTTGGTGGGAAGCGGAACGGGTCCAGAGACCCGCGCACCGGTTCGCTTGGACGTCTCCACGATGTCCAACGCTGCCTGGTCCAAGGCCTCGTAGTCGTAGGCCTCCATCCGGATCTGGATCTTGTCTTGCATTGCGGGGGAAATCGGGTCGTCGTTTGAGACCACCCTTTCAGATCATGGGACTCAGGGGGGCGATAAGCACACGGACCGCGTGACTACGAGTCGCGCGGCTCAGGGTCGGTTTCGACCGTAACTTGTTGTTCTTCAGGGGCTTAGAGCCTTGCTCTCAAACCCCCGTACAATGGAGGGGCGAACGATATCGAGGGGCCCCGACAGGGTCAAGTTCGGGGCTGGGCTTTTTCATTCCCAACCCTCGCCGGGACCTAACCTTCATCCACCACGGGGCGCAACCCGACCGGTCGCAGGTGCACGGAACCCAGCCCGCGCGTCAGGGATCGGAGCTTCGTCGCGTAGCCCAGAACCCGTGACAGGGCGAGTTCGCCCCGCACCTGTCCACGCTCGTCGTCGTTGTGGACGTCGACGATGTCCACGCCGCGGGAACGCAGGTCCGCCAGGGCTCCGGACAGCGTGTCCGGGGGGCACGATACGACACAATCCACGTAAGGCTCCAAAGTTAGGGATACATCGCTGACGAGCCTGCGACAGCCGATCGCCAGCGCTTCACCGACGACCGCCTCCGCAGACACGCCGTCAGAGCCCGTACCGAGGTCCCCACTCGCCGCCGTTACGTCCACTGACAGATCGTACGCCGCGTGCGGACCTGACATTCCGGCTCGGAGTTGAGCCAGGAGAAGCCGCCGAATCATCTCCACCGCGACGTCATCCTCGACGCGAACATCCCCCACCGTGGCCAGCCCGGTGCCGGGGCGGGGGGTCACGGAAAGTTCGACCCGGGCGGCGTATTCCCGGCCATCCAGATGCCGGCGGCACTCGGCGCTGGCCGTCGCCGGCCTGGCGACGGTCTCGTGCCGGAGCACCTGGGGCGCGCTCAAGCGCACCTCCCTTCCCAGGGCGTGGACCAGCCGCTCTTCGAACACCTGAAGGTGCAACTCCCCCATGCCCGAGACCAGCAGGGCCCCACTCTCCCGATCACGACCGAGCACGAGGGTCGGATCCTCGCGACAGAGCTTGACCGCGGCGGCCTGCATCGCGTCGTAATCACTGGCCAAGAGGGCTTCGAGCCGCGACGTGAGTACCGGGGATGGAAACTGGACCGACTCGAGGTGGACCGGGTGCCCCGGGGTGTAGAGCGTCTCGCCGGTGCTCAGGTCGACGTCGGCACACATCGCGGCAACGTCGCCCGCGCCGATCTCCTCGACTTCCTCGTGCTCCGCGGCGTGCAGCCGGGAGATACTCGAAACGTGGACCTGACCCTGGTGGCGGGACCCCCGGACGAGCTCGCCGGCGCGCAGTTGCCCGGAGTAGAGCCGCACGAAGTGCAGACACTCGTCACCGTCGAAAGCCACCTTGAACACAAGCGCGGACAGCGGGGCGTCCTCATCCGCGGGCACCGGCGTGCCGTCGACGCTGACGACCGGTCTGTCGAGAGGCGAAGCCAGGTAGCGACAAACCGCGGTCAAGAGCCAGTCGAGACCGCGGTTGAAGAGGGCGCTCCCGGTCAGGACGGGGACGATTCCACCGTCGAGCGTCGCGCGGCGCACCGCCCGGTGCAGACGATCGGCGTCCACGTCCCCACCCTCGACAAAGTCCTGCAGGATCGACTCGTCGTAGTCCGCGCAAGCCTCCACGATCGCCTGCCGGCTCGGTCGCCAAACCGAGAGATCGTCATTCGCGGCCCCGATCACCTTGTTCTCGATGAGGTCGCACAGGCCCACGAGCTCGGCCCCCTTCCGCAGCGGCATCACGAGAGGCACCGCCGGGCACTGCAACCGATCCGACACTTCGATCAGGCTCGCCTCGAAATCAGCGGTCTCGCGGTCCATCTTGTTGATGAACACGAGCGCGGGCACGCGGTGCTCCTGTACCTGTCGCCAGACGATCTCCGTCTGCGACTCGACGCCGCGCACCGCGTCCAACACGACGATCACGCCGTCGAGAACCCGCAGCGACCGCTCCACCTCGGCGGTGAAGTCAACGTGACCCGGCGTGTCGATCACGTTGATGTGGAAGCCCCGCCAATCGACGCTCGTCACGGCAGCCGAGATAGAGATGCCCCTCTCCTGCTCCTCGGGCATGAAGTCCATCGTCGCCGTCCCGTCGTCGACCGCACCCACGTAGCTCTGCCGACCTGCGCGGAACAGAAACCGCTCCGTCAGGGTCGTCTTGCCGGCGTTGATGTGAGCAACGATTCCGATGTTTCGGAGTCGGGCTAAGGATCGCCGTGCCATCGTGGTGGGAAGGGTATCCGGCCCGGGCACGGAGGGAAACGACGCTAGCGACACGCCACCGCCCGAAGGCTCCCAACGGAGCGGGCGCCGTCCCGCAAGTCCATCGCCACCCCCCACTGGTCCCCACCCTTCAGCGGATGTCGTCCACGTGTGAGTGCGTCTCTCCCCTGAGGGAGCCTAAGGGCAAGGACCAGTCGGGGGTAGCTGGAGGGGCGATTTGGCTAGGGTTGGGTCGCGGGGACGAGGGCGTCCGACTCGCGACGGCTGGGCATTGTGCCGGCTGCGATCTGCTACCAGGCGAAGTGGCTGTAGGCGCTGTTCGCCTCGGCCATCTTGTGGGTGTTCTCTTTCTTTGTGACCGCGGCGCCCTGGTTGTTGAAGGCGTCGAAGAGCTCGTCGGCCAGGCGGCGAGCCATCGGCTTGCCGCGCTTGCTGCGGGCCATGTCGATGAGCCAACGGATGGCCATGGTCTGCTGGCGCTTGCGGCTGACTTCGTGGGGGACCTGATAGGTCGCGCCGCCGACGCGCTTGCTGCGCACTTCGACGCGCGGACGAATGTTGTCGATGGCCTGATCGATGATCTCCAACGGCTCCTTCTCGGTCTTCTTGGCGACGATGTCGACGGCGTCGTAGAGCAGGCGCTGGGCGACGCTCTTCTTGCCCTTCAGCATCAGCTTGTTGATGATCTTCGAAGCGAGCTCGGAACCGTAGCGCGGATCGGGCTTGAGGTAGACCTCGGTAGACTTGTAGTTGCGTGGCATCTGGCTATTGGCTGGGGACTCTACTTCTTGGGACGCTTGGCTCCGTACTTCGAACGGCTACGACGCCGCTCGTCGACACCCGACGCGTCGAGCACACCACGCAACACGTGGTAGCGGACGCCGGGAAGATCGCGCACGCGACCCCCACGAATCAAGACAATGGAGTGTTCCTGGAGGTTGTGACCCTCACCCGGGATGTAGACGGTCACTTCCTTTCCGTTGCTGAGCCGGACCCTGGCGATCTTGCGAAGGGCCGAGTTCGGCTTCTTCGGAGTCATGGTCTTCACCTGCAGGCACACGCCGCGCCTTTGCGGGCATGAATCGAGCACCGGTGACTTGCTCCGTTTCTTGGACTTCTTGCGGCCCTTGCGGACCAGCTGGTTGATCGTCGGCATGCGGATTGCCCAATCTGCTCGAGAGAGGGAGTGCGAATGGGTTTCAGTGTCAGAGAGGGGCGAGAAGTCTAGGCTCGCCCCAGGGATTTTCAACTGCGGTGGAGATCCGCGCCTGCCAGGACGCGACTAGGTCGGCTCCGGGGTCGATTCCGCCGGCGGCGAGTCCTCGACGTTCTCGATCATCTGTTCTTTGACCGGTTCGGGGAATGCGGTGGACAGGGGGTCCCTTGTCTCAGGAACGGGATCGGCCTCGGGCACGACCGCCGTGAAGGGGTCGATCGCCACGGGGTCGACCTCGATCGCGTCCGAAGAGATGGGATCCGGCACTGCGGGATCGGCTCCGAGCACGTCCGGCGAGATGGGTTCCGGCATCCGGAGATCCGGGGAGGTGTGGTCCGACAGTATGTCGGCGATCGGCGGGACTGCGAAGGGCGTCGCGGTCGGCGGTGCTCCACCGTCCTCGTCGATACCCTCGAGCCGGATGACCGGCCCGCCGACGTCGGCCAGGCCCTCGACGCTGGCGCGAGTGATCTCTGCCGCCGCCGCCTGCAGGTCGACATTCTTCTGCACCCGGGTCTTCTGGTACTCGCGGAATCCGGTGCCCGTCGGCACGAGGTGCCCGAGGATCACGTTCTCCTTGAGGCCGACCAGGTAATCGGACTTGCCGGCGAGCGCCGCCTCGGTCAGCACCTTCGTCGTCTCCTGGAAGGAGGCGGCGGAGATGAACGACTCGGATTGCAGCGAGGCTTTCGTGATTCCGAGGAGCAGCGGCGATGCCGTGGCCGGCTTCTTCCTGTCCGTCAGCAAGCCGCGGTTCGACTTCTGGAAGCGGAACTTGTCGACCACAGCGCCAGGGAGGAACTCGGAGTCACCCGGGTCATCGACCTGCATCTTGCGCATCATCTGCGCGAGGATGATCTCGACGTGCTTGTCGTCGACATGCACGCCCTGGGCGCGGTAGACGGTCTGTACTTCGCGCAGCAGGTACTTCTGCACCTCTTCTTCGCCGTTGATCGCCAGGATGTCGTGCGGAACGCGCGGGCCGTCGACCAGAGGCTCACCGGCGCTGACGTGGTCACCGCGGTGGACGCGAAGGTTCTGGCCCTGGGGCACGAGGTGCTCGCGCTCCATCGAGCCATCTTCGCTCTTGATGATGATGGTGCGCTTGCCGCGGCGCTTGTCGCCGAGCTCGACGGAACCGTCGATCTCCGCGATGACCGTCGAGTCCTTCGGGCGACGGGCCTCGAAGAGCTCGGTGATTCGCGGCAGACCACCGGTGATGTCCTGGGTGCCCTGGATCTCGCGCGGAGTCTTCGCGAGCAACGTCCCCGCGTGCACCGCGTCGCCTTCCTTGACCTCGATGTACGCCTTCTCGGGCAGCGGGTGGATCGCGGCGGTGTTGCCGTTCTCATCCTCGAGGATAACCTGCGGGTGTAGATCGCCCTTGTGCTCGATGATCATCGTGCGCTCGAACTTGGTCTGCAGCTCGACTTCCAGCTTGCACGTCTTGCCCTCGATGACGTCCTCGAAGCGGATCGTGCCACCGACCTCGGCGAGAATCGGGTTGTGGTGCGGGTCCCACGAGCAGATGACTTCGCTCTCCTTGATCTCGTCGTCCGGATCAACT
>PVBE011676610.1_pt1 | contig 10615 bp, 15 predicted proteins | sample 1631181 | NCBI WGS metagenome assembly PVBE01 (sample SAMN08397723, study PRJNA350692) | Marine metagenome, whole genome shotgun sequencing project. | isolation source: water | place: Pacific Ocean | collected 2012-04 | reverse complement strand
TGCAAGCCTTTTGTTCACAATCGCGGACCATTTTGGACGCTTTTTGATCATTTTGGCACCCTTTTGGGGTAACTTTTGCGTCCTTGCCTTTGTCATCTTCAATTGCAATATTAATCTTGCTACCAGATTTTTTGTTTTTCCTCTGCAATGCCATTGCCGCAGTTTTCCATATTCCTTCATCATCTTCAAGAGAATGCATATTACCTACCCATTTACCAGTGGGGTAATCTGCATTTACTTCGATTGCTACTGCGGTGAATTTACCCTTCACTCGTTTTGTGTGTGGCCATTTCTTTTTCTTCGACTTCATATATTGAGCAAAAGATACACCCTTTACTATTTCATCCAAATGTTCAACAGATTCTTTGAGTCCACTTCTAATGGCACTAAATGCATCACCAAGAAAATCTTGATTCCTCATATGCCAAGCAATTTCTGTCGATGACAAGCCCATTTTTTCTAGTTCATCATTGATTGCCCGAATTATATCATTATCTGTAGCATTCCGTTTAAGTTTTTTACGTTTAAGAATTGCATTTGCAACAATCTCATCGGTATATCCTTTACGAACTTCATCCATTTCAACGGATTCATCTATAGCAATCATACCGTATCGTTCTGCTGCCTTGAATATTTTTTGTCTATCTGAACCTTGCTTTGGAAATACTTCAGCAACACCTTTTCGTGGTGATGTGACTGTAATCTTTGCTTTAGTCATTGCATCAATGAATTTATTCATACCACTTATATTGTTCATACCCGCATCATAATACATTGGGGCATAAATCTTCTCAGTGATGGTTGTGTCCTCATCGTGTTCTACTGATGCCGCAATTCCCATCGTCTTATTCCATTTGACATTACTCTTATGTTTCTCTTTCTTTCTCGCCCGTTCTTTTCTGTCGAACTCACGCATCTTGAATTTCTTCAAGAACTTTTGCCATAGTGCATCTATGTTGATTTCGTGAAGAAGAATAGATTCTTTGATTTTACCTGATGGATTCACACTGTCGAAAGCAAACTGCACCATTTGTTGTAGTCCGTCTTGACTTGAATTTATAACTTCAATGAATTTCTTTTTATTAGAATTATTGAGTGCATTATATACTGCAACTAAAGCAGAAGCACTGAACGCATCTACTTTGACCCTACCATCTTTATATGATACTGAACCTGCTGTATGATTCTTTGCAATCTTTTCAACATCTCGCCACGCATCTTCTCGAAGAAGTCTATCTCCTAGTCCAGTTCTAAAGTTTTCGTATGATTGTGCCATTCAGGTAATTCTCCTTGAAGAAATGAGTATAGGTATTCTCTATATGTATAAAAAAACACAAGAGGAAGTTCCATCTTGCGTATTTATTCACCCGATGGTGATAGGCATCACTTTATGTATAAGTTGTGAAAAGGCCACAACACCATCATCCCCTCCATCGCCTTCCTGTTCGTTTTGTGGATTGGTCTAATTTGTCGTGATACTTCTTGGGGACTTGTCCATTGTGTTTGATTTTGTCCATCATCTCTGACCATCTTCCACCTGTTGCTTTGTCTGGTGTGAGGGTAGCATCGGCGCCACCTACTGGTGCTGTGCGGAATCCTTTACGGACTTTCTTCTCACCGCATTCTGGACAAGGGTTTTCACAAGGAACTTTATCGTTCGACATTGATTGAAAATCTTCAAACTGAAACTGACATCCATCACATTCATATTCATAGTTAGGCATTTTTAGACATCAATCTCCTGCCACTCTTGCTCTGCAATGATGTGCATCGCCCAATGGCCAAATCCAGTTCCAGGTGATTTTACTTCTTCTCCTACTTCCTCAAAGATGAACGGCCGTCCGTTCACCATAGAAGTATAAATTGGTGATGATACTCCAAGACGACCCTTCTCGAATGCCATCGTCTTACCATAACCAAGCCAGTTGTTCGCACAATGATTCGTTCCAATCAATATTGCTCTAGAACCTTCTTTGTTTGCCAATGCGCCTTTAGGAATGAACAAGATAGAATCCTGTTCAAATGTTTCTCCAAGTTTCTTCAAATCCTTCTCAAAGTGTACATTGTCTGCAAGGTTGACTATAAAATAACTTATCTCTTTCTTTGTCGTGCCGCCTTCTGGATATGTTCCGTGTAGTTTGGTCACTCCATACCCTTTGCTTTTGAGTTTGGCCAATAGACTTTTATTTCTTTGTGCATTCTCTTTATTGGTATATGGTTCACCATTGCCACACGCATCTGCAAACCTGAATGCTGTCATTGCACCACAATCGTGTTCGTTGCTATGCCGCCAGACCCTACTCAACGAGGATTCATTGATTAGTTTATCATATGTTTTCTTATTCTTTTTCATATTCTACTTTCTTTATTGAACCGCCCTTTGCCATTGTATCTTTGATGAAGTCTTTCGCATATTCTTTTGCTTTCTTTTCATTTTTTGCAGGCTTATACTGAACAGGGGGAATCATAGTAGTCCATTTCTTATTCTTTTTATCAGTCCAACCAATTATTACTCGATAACCCTTTACATGTTCTGTATGGCCACCTTTGCCGCCAGAACCAACACCACCAGATGATTTTACATATCCTGTTTCCTTCTTCCAATCGATATATTCATTGAATGATTTCATTATCGTGGTATCCTTTGTTGTTGCATCATCTGATTGTTATTATATTCATCATCAATCAATTCAAGTGAACCCTTCTCTGGTTTTTCAAATGGATTATTAGAAGAATCATCAAGGTGTGAAAGAATCTCTGCGAGTCGTTCTTCAATCATATCCACCTTTGGCGCAAGTACACTCTGAGTTGCTTTTATATCTACAAGGTTTGCATCTATTCGTGCATCAATCGTTTGTACGCCATTCCATAGTTGAAGTGCCGCACCCATGAATACGGTTGCGACCAATACGGTTACTGCATTACTTACTATCTTGTTCCAATCCAATTTCATTTATTATATTCTTTTTATTTTTTCTTCTAGAATGTTTAGGGTCTTTTTCATTATTTTTACTCCACTTCTTAGACCTATGTATAGGTGTGCCGTTTTCATCTCTGTCATAGTTCTTATGTTGTGTTGTTCGTACTTTTGCCATATTCACGCCAGAAAGGATAATCATTTGCAGGAGGATAACCACAATCTCTTTGTGTACGAATCTTATCTAATAATGCCTTCGTAGAGTTCTTACTATTGGTATCGTGTGTGCTGTTGCAGGCATCATTGAGTAGACCTGTAATAATGTTTAGTTCGTTGTATGTTAGTATAAAGTTGTGTACTGATGCTGCCATAGGGTATTCTTTGTGTTTCTTTGTGGTTTACTGTGGTTTACTGTACGCCATTGAGGCCATTTGAAAAGGATTATTTTATAGGTTTCTTCGCGGCCTTACGGGCGCCAGATGTTCGGGTGAGAGGGTTGATGGACTTGATGAATGCTCTCGGAATCTTCTCCACCGTACTGCACTCCACCGGCCCGATGGTACTCAGTAGGGCAATATGGTCGTCATCTTCATAAACAATATAGCCCACTGTACGCATCGAGGGACACGGCTTCTTGGCGTATGCCAGTTGTTCTTTTAGATTATTCCACCCAGTGTCACCATGTTCTTCTGCATCTATCCATATTACTTCTGCTAGTTCATACTCTTTTAGTTTTCTTTTTGCCATAACATAAACTGCTCCTAGTTATATTTATATAATTCATTATACCGCGGTGGAAGCAAATGTCCAATTAAAAAACAGATGGGCCAGTATTTTTACTGGCCCATCCTATGATGAATCGCGGCTGATAGCGAAATCAGCACCCGACTTGAAAACTTATTTACTTCCTGCGAATATTTCAATCATCTTTGTGGCGATTACTCTACTGGTCTTAGTGGATTGTGCATTCTTTTTGAAAGCATTCTTGATTTTGGCGAAACTTGCATCATCATCGATGGCTGCAAAGATATCCGCAGTTGCGTTGAGGTTTCCCTTGACGATAAAGAATTCATCGTATGATGTCTTATTCGCAGATGCAACACAGAAGTTGTTTTTGCGATAATCTGCTGTTGCTTTTCCGAGGTCATTTTCTTCGATGTATGAGTATCGAAGATTTGAAATATTCTTTGCACAATGCAATCGGATACCGATGATGTTACATTGTGTGCGGTCTTTTAGTATATCAAGATATACATTTGTTTCTGCACGATAATCGTTACCGTCCATATCGTAATCTTTACGAGTAACTGGGTCGTGGATATATGTTTTTTCATCTCTGTACGAGTAACTACGGGCGCCCATTGAGTGTCCATCACCATCAGTGAGGAATACTGTGTTTACTATTTGAACACCTGTTTGTTCTTGGAACGCAGGCACTTGTTGTAATGCACACATAATTGCTTCGTTCAATGGTGTGCAACCTGTACCGAAAACTTTAGGAATTCTACTGTATTGTTGTGCGGCACATTCGTATAGTTCGTGAACAGCAATCTTGTATTGACGATTGTTCATTCGTGAGGACAAGAAATTGATTAGTGAATAACTGTGTGCTGAGAGTTGTCGGCAAGTGTTATCCGCATCTGTACTAAATTCTAGTTCTTTATAAGATATGCGGTCGTTTTCATCTCGGTATTCACCTTGAATCTGCTGGCTTGTAAAAGCATATACTTCAAAAGGAATGTTTACTTTTTGACAGAATTCTGTAAGAATCAGAAGTTGTTCAACGGTATCTTTTAGTATACCATTCATTGAACCTGACCAATCCAAGTACATAATCATTCCGTGGCTTTTGCCGTCTGCAATAGTTTCGTTCTTGCGGAAGATATCTTCACTCCAACGATAATCTATCATATTGGTAGTATCAAGAACGCCTGTTTTTGCGATTGATGTTCGTCTGTCTGCATCAGCAGATTGTTTCATTTGGAACTGTTGAACCATATGGTTGACAACGGACTTTGAACGCACTAGGAACTGATTGCATTCTTCTGTTGTACTTGCTTCGTATCTGTGGGAAATACCGTTTGTTTCGCATCGGTTATTTATTTTTGTGATGAAGTCATCCCAGATTTTTCGTACTTGTGTGAAATCAACTACTGAACTTTCAAGATTCATTGACTTAGGTACTGAGTAGTAATTAGTTGAACGGCAATCTTTATCTTGCATATTTGAGATTGCTTTGTCCATTGCTGTTTGCGTTTCGGACACTTTGCCACCTACTTCACTACCGGCAGTGTAATCGTCATAGGTGTAATCAGTTGGTTCTGAACCTTCGCCTTTGCCTTCTTCACCACTACCTTTTTCGTCACCGTCTTGTGATTCTTCACCGTCTTGTGATTCGTCACCGTCTTGTGATTCTTCACCGTCTTGTGATTCGCCACCACTACCGTCTTGTTGTGATTCTTCACCGTCTTGTGATTCTTCACCGTCACCAGAATCGCCGTTGATAGCGTTTTCATCATTTTCTTCACCATCTTCTTGTTCGTCTTGGTCTTGTGATTGACCCTGTTCGTTTTGAAGTTGTTCTTGCTGGTCTTTCCAAGACTTGAATAGGTCTTTTGCAAGTTCAATGACATCAGCAAAAGTTTTGGTTTCAGCCATTCGTTTTACATATTGCTTTTCATCAGCACCGAAAGGTACTTCAACCAAACCAAACAAACCGAGTTTGAATTCAAGATTCAATCGGTCAATAAGATTCATTTCAGAGAGGTCCCTGTTTGCTATTTCAAACATATCACGATTATGCAATTCAGCATATGCTTTTGCAAAATCTCGTTTGAGGCCAGGAAATCTATCTTTGATTAGTCGTTCGATGCGAGCATCTTCTACGATGTTACATACTTGTTGGAAGTTGCGCCTTTGGCAAACAAACATATCTTTGGTTGCATCTTCCCATTCGTCCATAGGCGTATGCAATGCGTGGGACACTTCGTGGCCGACTAGCATATCATAGATTGCTTCTGACATTGATTCCCATACGGGCAAAACCAACATACGATTTTTGATATCAAAGTATGCGGTCTCGGCACTAGGATTATGCTCAACACGAATATTTTCGGTTGCTAACAATCGAGCAAGCATTGATTTGGAGTTGCGATTTACGGATTTTAGAGGGGTTTTTTGAGTCATCATAACGCCATTGTACCATAAAAGGGGTTGCTTGTATAGTGGTATAGTCCATTTTTAAGTTATCGGACTGACACTAGGCCGTCAGTGGAGATGTAAGTATCTGGTACAAAAGGAGTTAGGTACACATTGTGCGATATTAGGTGGTTGTTAGGTATTGTGGATAGATTGTGGATAACTTTATAGTCCGATAATAACCGTGCTGGCGCTATCAACTCGCTATCAACGATTTGCCGTGTAAGTTGTTGCCACACAAGAACTTACCGGCGGAATGCCCCCTACTGACGGCCTAGTGTCAGTCCGATAACTTAAATCTTTATACTACCCTTGTGGGACACCCTAATTTATGGTACAATGGTCGTATAACTTGGTTTTTTCACACACGCAAATTTTAGGAGCAAAATCACTATGACCAAATTGAAACCCAAACAACAAGCATTTATCGACCTCGCCAAATCTGAAGGTATGACGAATCCGATGTCCCGCGACGATATGAAATATCTTCGTGAAAATCATGGGATGTCTTTTCCTGCATGGATTATGCGAGATGATAGTCGCCGAACTGGTCGTGGTTTGTATTCTGTTCCTGAATTAGACGGTGCAGATATGCCTGTTGCTACCCCGAAACCTAAAATTGCGGATGCTCCCGCCCCAACACCAGCGACTGTTCAAAGTCCCGTAGTTGGCGCGGTTGAGCAATCCGTTGCAATGGATATGGTTCTTGGTATGACTGCCGGTGAACGACAATCTCTAGTGCCTGCAAAGTCGCCAGAGTATGTCAAGTGGGGACACTTTTCCGATATCAAAAAGATTATTCAATCACGCAAAAACATCAATGTTTTCATCACTGGCCTATCGGGTAACGGTAAGACATTTATGGTGGAGCAAATTTGTGCTACGCACAAGCGAGAATGCTACCGAGTCAATCTCACTCGCCAAACTGATGAAGATGACCTACTTGGTGGTTTCCGTCTTATTGACGGTAATACAAAGTGGCAAGATGGTCCTGTTACTACTGCACTAAAAAATGGTGGTGTCTTACTTCTTGATGAAGTTGACCTCGCATCACATAACATTATGTGCCTGCAACCTGTCCTTGAAGGTAAGGGTGTATTCCTCAAGAAAATCGGCCAATGGATAACTCCTGCGGATGGTTTTGTTGTTGTTGCAACTGCTAACACAAAAGGCCGTGGGGATGAATCGGGTAAATTTGCGGGTACAGGAATCTTGAATGAAGCATTTCTTGAACGATTCCCTTTCACCTATGAACAACCATATGCGACTCGGGCGACCGAAAAGAAAATCCTTGTCAAATCTGGTATGCAGGATGAAGATTTTGCTGACTGCCTCACTAAGTGGGCCGAGATTATTCGTAAGACATACATTGAAGGTGGTGTCGATGATGTAATCTCTACACGCCGACTTGTGAACATCGGTGAAGCATTTGACATCTTTGGCGATAAACGCAAAGCATTGAAACTTTGTCTTGCACGATTCGATGAAGAATCAAAGGAAACCTTTATCAAACTCTAAGAGAAGGTAGATGCTGATATGCAGGATGAAGATGATGCTGAGGCCGCTATCAACGACCCGCAAGGAAATGAGTGCCCATTTTGAATAAGATGCACGATAAAACCGTTCTTGAACATTGTCTAATCAATCACGAAACAGGATGTCAATATATGTTCAAAGTATATTCGCACGATGTAAAAGTGCATATCGATGATGGACACGGCTGGCGGACATATGACAATACTATGGTTGCGGGGAACTACTCAGTCAGTGGCGCCAGAACCTTTTGGAACTCTCTAATCAAACGAGGATTTACAACTGACTATTATCAAAACGGAACTACCCATTATGAAATCTAAAGAAATAGCACAATTCAGAAAGACTTACAAGGCATATAAAAAACAATGTCATTTTGAGGGCCTGAAATTGGCTGTACATTTTGATGAGAAAGATGGTGTCAAGAAAGAAGGCGCCCGATGGAATCAAGATGGAAAATTCTGGTGGATGCCAGAGAAACATCTAACGAGGGATGTACATCCTGGCATCGGAACTGTTCAAGATTGGTTGAACGACAATAAGATGATTGTAGGGCCATACGGCAAATTCATTAAAAATGATTACACTGTAAATCTGTTCGATTCTGGCAACAACCACGAATATACGGAATATGGTTTGCACAAGTCAAACAACGACCCACAATTCAAAGTACAATTCTTCTTTCAAGAAGATGTCGCCAAATTCATCCCCACTGGGATGGGTGATTTGGAAACCGAATACTACACCAAAGAAGATGGCCAGAAACGATGGAATGAATGCATCTCAAATGGATACAATCGAGTAGTAGAAAACTCTTGACAATCAAAGGAAATATGTTACAATGAGCAATATGAAAGACTATATGATGTGGTTGGACGACCGTAGTATCGCCAAATGGGATACTGCTATCGGTGAACTCATCATTCCAGAAGGTACAAATGTGTATTCGCCAGAATTGGTGAATGAGTATCAAAATGATGATGCTTGGCACGACCCTTCAAATAATAATGAAGAAGATGAATGGCCCCTTGATGGGGTAGATATGGGAGATTCGTGTGAATGGACCCCAACCGAACATTGGATTGATGCAAACGGCGGATTGACTGCTGATGCTCACCAATTATTGTATGAACAAGACTCAGAAGGAGATTTAGTATGACTTCATACCAAACTAGAAACAAACGAATTGGCCTCGATGAGAGGATTAGCAATTTCGTTGCCGCATCTGTAGAGTGCGGATTTGCGGGTAGGGATTCCCTATCTCGTAAGGAACTGTATGCCGTCTGTGAAAAGACAGGTATTGTATACCCACGATGGTTAGCAAAAAATGCTGACAGACGATTGGGTAGAGGAATGTATTCATTCCCTGAACTCGCCAATGCAGGAGTAACTGAACTGACTGTGGAAGATGGTATTTCGATGCGGAACTGTGTTTCGCCTGGGCACGGTAATGAAGGCGATGACCTCGCAGATGTTGCCCACGAAGACGCCGCCATTCGCGCAGGTAATCACGATGACTGCGATTCCGCCGAAACGGCAAAGGAGGCAATATGCCACACAACTATATAATAAAATCAACTGTTTGCTTAACCGGGTTACTAACCGCAACAATGCTAGTCGGCTGTGCAGGAAACTCGCCGCAGACCAATGGCGCCCTTATGGGTGCAGGACTAGGCGCACTTGCTGGGCAGGCCCTTGGGCACGATACTGATTCAACTCTTATCGGTGCCGGAGTCGGCGCACTCGCAGGAACTGTAATAGGTGGGCAGCAAGAGTACGAGAACCGCCGTAATAACGGATACGGAACTCAATCTGGTCAGACCACACGGTCTACTAGAACTCGCCGTATCCTCAACCCAGATGGCTCATATACCACTGAGGGTACAGAAACCACTGAATCGACCGAAACCACAGACGGATATCAAGGATTACCATAATGAAACCATCACCAACTACTGCATCAGACCTAATAAATGAAATTGTAGACCGCCATAAAGAGATAGAAGATACTATTCTTATTGGAGAGAAGATTACAATGATACACGAAGCATCATTTCCGTATAATCATTTACGAGAACTAGTAACTAACGAGTATATGTTAGAAGATGAACTCGCACTCATTACTAGTATAGGAAGTAGTTGGCGCCGTGACATTGAGGAATATGATGGTACGATGGGTCAGTCTGAGGCCCATCGTGCTAATCTTGATGAACTTGAATCACAAATCAAAGATGCACTGAACGACTTGTTCGGACAGAGGGACATCGATGACGAAGGGGAACTGGCCTAAGTACACACCGAATTTTACAGTGCCACGCAAGTGGGACTCCTACCCAAAGTAGGGGTTTAGTGAGGGTATCTAAAAATTGTCCTCTCAGGATTGGCCTCTGGCCACTAAGGTTCTCAAAAAATATATGAAAAATACAGTAAATAGCAAATTAGGGACTCCCACCCCCTTGACAGCAAAAAACAATTATGGTAAAATACACACTATGAAACACGAAACAATATTCAACACATTACAATCTGGCATCTGCGAGATTACTTACAAAGATGTTCACTCAGTAGAGAACTCCTTTATGGCCACATTGGCGCCAAATCATCTTCCTCACGACTGTGATACTATGGATGTGTCACCAGACGATACTACTGTTGTGGTATGCTTCAATGTAAATACAGAGAAGTGGGAAAATGTATTGGTGGACTCTGTTATTGACATCGAACAACTCACTGGCGAAGGTGCGCCAAATAACGAAAAGAAACTTCAAGCAGGACCAGAATATATGGAACAACTAGATTTATTTACACAACAAGGTGGTACATCTTCTGCATCCAGTGGCGGCCGCAATAATAATGATGATGACTACACTATCGATGACGGCGACTATGACCCCACAGAGGATGATATACTCAATAACAACTTTGATGATGATGACGAACCTATGTTGTGGCCAAATGATGATGATG
>PVBE011631425.1_pt1 | contig 10615 bp, 12 predicted proteins | sample 1631181 | NCBI WGS metagenome assembly PVBE01 (sample SAMN08397723, study PRJNA350692) | Marine metagenome, whole genome shotgun sequencing project. | isolation source: water | place: Pacific Ocean | collected 2012-04 | reverse complement strand
GTTGTTGTTGTTGTTGTTGTTGTTGTTGTTGGTTGTTGTTGTTGTTGTTGTTGTTGTTGTTGTTGTTGTTGTTGTTGTTGTTGTTGTTGTGAATAAATAAATAATTTTAGAGTAATGAATTAATGACGGGCGAAGCAACAATAACATCAAAATCGTATATTACGCATCATTTGCAGAATTTGGTTTATGGGGAATTACCAGCCGGCTACGAAAGGGATGGACATATTCTCGAAGAAGCTACCTGGACCCTCGCTCATAATCACGAAGAAGTTGTTGAGATGGGTTTTTGGTCATTCAATGTTGATAGTTTAGGTTGGTCAATTTTTCTTGGGGCAATATTTAGTTTTTTCTTTTATCGTGTTGCTAAGAATGTAAGCGAAGGGACTCCAACTGGGTTTTCTAATTTAGTTGAAATGATATTTGAATTTGTTGATAACAGCGTGAAAGACATATTTCATAGCAACAATAAACTTATTGCGCCGATGGCACTAACTGTTTTTGTTTGGGTATTCTTAATGAATACAATGGATTTAGTCCCAGTTGATTGGTTACCAGTATTAGCGCAGTGGATAACTGGAAATCCACATTTTTATTTCAAGGTTGTACCAACAACTGATCCGAATATAACCTTTGGTTTATCGTTGACTGTTTTCGCAATGATTATATTTTACAGTATCAAGATGAAGGGTCTGGGAGGTTTCACATCGGAGCTTACTATGCATCCTTTCTCTTCAAAAAATATGTTTGTTCAAATTTTGTTTATTCCTGCAAATTTTTTGTTGGAATTTGTTGGCCTGATTGCAAAGCCTGTTTCATTGGCATTGCGTTTGTTCGGTAATATGTATGCAGGTGAAATGATATTTATTTTGATTGCATTATTACCATTTTGGATACAGTGGAGCCTGTCTCTTCCATGGGCAATATTTCATATTTTGATTGTATTATTACAGGCTTTTATTTTCATGATTTTGGTAATCGTTTATATGGATATGGCTCACCAAAAGGATCATTAATAAAAAACTTTAGGAGTACTAGAAATGAATGAAGCAACATCAATGTTATATTTGGCGGGTGCGGTTTTAATGGGTTTGGGCGCGCTTGGCGCGGCTGTAGGTATTGGTATTCTGGGGGGGCGTTTTTTAGAAGGTGCCGCTAGACAGCCAGAACTTATCCCCATGCTAAGAACGCAGATGTTCATTGTTATGGGTCTTGTAGATGCGGTACCAATGATTGCTGTTGGTATCTCAATGTACATCTTATTTGCTGTCGCATGATAATTTTATAAATTGCAGCACTTAATAAAAGGTATTTAGATTATGAATATTAATGCAACCTTGATTGGTCAGAGTATCGCTTTTATTATGTTTATTTGGTTCACGATGAAATTCGTGTGGCCACTTTTGTTAAAAGCGATGGAAGATCGTGAAGCTCGTATTGCAGATGGTTTGGCTGCAGCAGAACAAGGTCAAAAAGATTTTGCCGAGGCACAAGAGAAATCCAGCATTGAAATCAATAAGGGCAAAGAGCAGGCAGTCACAATCATTTCGCAAGCACAGAAACGTGGCGACGAGATAGTGGAAGAAGCAAGAGACCTTGCAAAAAAAGAAGGTGAGCGGATAAAAGAAAGCGCAATAAGCGAAATTGAACAAGAAAAAGAGAAAGCGAGACAAGATTTGAGAAATCAAGTTGCGGCTCTAGCGATAACTGGTGCAGAACAAATATTAATGAGGGAAGTTGATCGCGCAGCGCACAACGAAGTCTTGACTAAAATCAGCCAGAAACTATAAGTTTTAATCGAAAAGAGATCATAATTAGATGTTAGAAAAAGCAACAATTACTAGACCTTACGCTGAGGCTGCTTTTGCCTATGCATTAGAAGAAAAACAATTAAGCGATTGGTCGGCGATGTTGAAGTTACTCGGCATGATCGTTTGCGATGACAGTATGCAGAGGGTTATTAGTAGCCCAAAATTAAGTGCCGAAGAACTTTATAACTTCATAATTGATGTATGCGGTGACAAACTTAGTCAAGCTGGTAAAAACTTTGTAAAAATTTTAATTGATGCTAGACGTATTAATTTAGCCGCTGAAATATCAGTTATATTTGAACAAAAACGTTCTGCGGCAGAAGGTGTTAGTGAAGTTAATGTAATTACGGCTTACCCATTAGATGAAAGTCAAATAAAAATGATTACTGAGTCGCTCGGTAAGCGTACTGGTAACAAAATTGATATTAACATCAAAGAAGATAAAGATTTAATCGGTGGTGTGATAATTCGAGCTGGCGATTCCGTGGTTGATGCGTCTCTGCGCGGCCGTTTAAAAGAATTAAATAATATAATTGCTCAATAGCTATTAAATAAGGAAGGATGTATGTCTATCAGTGCAACTGAAATTAGCGATCTAATAAAAAAGAAAATTAAAGAACTAGATCTGGATACCGAAGCACGTACCGAAGGTACTGTCGTTAGTCTTGCTGACGGTGTTGCCAGAATTCATGGCTTAAGTGATGTCATGCAGGGAGAAATGATCGAATTCCCAGGCAATACCTATGGTTTAGCGCTTAATTTGGAACGTGACTCTGTTGGCGCCGTTATTATGGGTAGTTACGAACATATTTCAGAAGGCGATGTTGTAAAATGCACCAAGCGTATTCTTGAGGTCCCCGTTGGTGAAGCATTGCTGGGACGCGTTGTTAATGCACTTGGTAATCCGATCGATGGTAAAGGCGAAATTAATGCAAAACATAGTTCGCCGATTGAAAAGATTGCCCCAGGTGTCATCGCGAGAAAGTCAGTAAGCCAACCCGTTCAGACGGGTCTAAAATCAATAGACTCTATGGTGCCAATTGGGCGTGGCCAACGTGAGTTGATAATTGGCGATCGTCAAACTGGTAAAACTGCAGTTGCAATCGATGCGATCATTAATCAAAAAGGTACAGGGGTGAAATGTATCTATGTTGCAGTCGGTCAAAAGGCTTCTTCAGTTAATGTTGTCATAAGAAAACTTGAAGAACATGGCGCAATGGAGCATACAATTGTTGTTGCAGCAACCGCATCAGAATCAGCAGCAATGCAGTACATTGCCCCATACGGTGGTTGTGCTATGGGCGAGTATTTCCGTGATCTCGGTGAAGATGCGTTAATCATTTATGATGATTTAACAAAACAGGCCTGGGCTTACCGTCAGGTTTCATTGCTGTTGAAACGACCCCCAGGGCGTGAAGCATACCCAGGAGACGTATTCTATTTGCATTCCCGTTTATTAGAGCGGGCCTCACGTATTAATGAGGAGTATGTTGAGAAAATAACTAACGGCAAAGTAAAAGGTAAGACGGGCTCATTAACCGCATTACCAATTATCGAAACACAAGCGGGTGATGTGTCTGCTTTCGTACCAACTAATGTTATTTCAATAACCGATGGTCAGATATTTTTAGAATCAGACCTTTTTAACTCGGGTTTTAGACCTGCTATTAATGCAGGTTTATCAGTGTCTCGAGTAGGTGGTGCAGCTCAAACTAAGATTATTAAAAAATTAGGCGGCGGTATTCGATTAGCACTTGCGCAGTATCGTGAGTTAGCAGCCTTTGCGCAGTTTGCATCTGATCTTGATGAAGCAACTAGAAAACAGCTAGAACGCGGTCAACGTGTTATGGAATTGATGAAACAGAAACAATATTCCCCGCTAAATGTTGCTGAAATGGGAGTAAGTTTATTCGCTGTTGAAAATAGTTTTCTTGACGATATTGAATTAGAAAAAATTGGTGCTTTTGAAGCAGCCTTGCATGATTACATGAAGAGTGAACAATCTGCACTTATAGATAAAATCGGTGTTGAAGGTAATTATGATGACGAAATTGAAACCGAATTGAATAGTGCAATTGATAATTTCAAAAAAAATAACACCTGGTAACAATTTAAAATAGATTGGTAAATATATGGCTGGCGGAAAAGAAATAAGAACAAAGATCGCAAGTGTAAAAAATACACAAAAGATTACTAAAGCTATGGAGATGGTAGCGGCAAGTAAGATGCGAAAAGCTCAAGATCGGATGCTTGCGGCTCGCCCCTATGCAGAAAAGATTCGTAACGTTATATCTCATCTCTCGCATGCTAATCCAGAATACAAACACCCTTATCTTGTTACACGCGAAGAAATTAAACGAATCGGTTTAATTATTGTTTCAACAGATCGCGGTTTATGTGGAGGCTTAAATGCGAATATGTTTCGTATGTTGTTAAAAAAAATACAATCATGGGAACAAGAAGACAAGGAAGTTGATCTTTGCGTTATCGGGACCAAGGCAGCTGGTTTTTTTGGATCGATTGGCGCAAATATTATTGGCCAAGTAACTCATATAGGCGATAAACCAAATATCGAAGAGTTACTTGGTACTATTATGATCATGTTAAATGCCTTTAAAGAAGGCAGCATCGATGAACTATATTTAGTTTCAAATCAATTTGTAAATTCAATGGTTCAAATACCTACTATTGAGCAACTAGTTCCTGGCAAACCAGATGAAAAAGAAAGTTATGCAAATCATTGGGATTATATTTATGAGCCAGATGCAGAAGAAGTCTTAGATGGTTTTTTGTCGCGTTACATAGAGTCTCAAGTATATGCTGGTGTCATTGAAAATATTTCATGTGAAATGGCAGCACGCATGGTTGCCATGAAGAGCGCAACAGAAAATGCAGGTACGCTCATTGATGAGTTACAACTTATATACAATAAAGCAAGACAGGCGGCAATTACCCAAGAATTATCTGAAATTGTTGCGGGCGCAGCTGCTGTTTAGTTGAAGATTAATTTTTGTTAAAGAATAAAAACGGGGAACGAAAAAAATGAGTTCTGGAAAGATCGTACAAATTATTGGGGCAGTATTGGACGTCGAGTTTCCGAGTGACGCAATACCAGGTATCTATGATGCATTGATTGTCGAAGGAGAAGGCGTTAACACTACCCTTGAGGTACAACAACAATTAGGTGATGGTGTTGTTAGGACAATTGCCTTAGGTTCTACCGATGGGTTACAGCGTGGATTATCTGTTCGAAATACAGGCGAAGCGATTTCTATTCCAGTAGGCACTAAAACCCTTGGCCGCATTATGAATGTTTTGGGCGAAGCTATTGACGAGGTTGGACCTATTGATACTGATGAACGCATGGTTATTCATCGCGAAGCACCGAAATTTACAGAACTTAGCCCATCGACTGAATTACTTGAAACTGGTGTTAAAGTTATTGATTTAATTATTCCTTTCGCAAAAGGCGGTAAAGTTGGTTTATTTGGTGGTGCTGGTGTTGGCAAGACTGTCAATATGATGGAGCTTATTAATAATATTGCGACACAACACTCAGGTTTGTCAGTTTTTGCCGGTGTGGGGGAACGTACTCGCGAAGGAAATGATTTCTATCACGAAATGCAAGAATCTGGCGTTGTTAATATTGATGATTTTGAAAAATCAAAAGTATCCATGGTTTATGGGCAGATGAATGAACCACCAGGCAACCGTTTACGTGTTGCGTTAACTGGATTGACATTGGCTGAAAAATTTCGTGATGAGGGACGCGATGTATTATTGTTCATTGATAACATTTATCGCTTCACTCTTGCTGGCGTTGAGTGTTCAGCATTATTAGGTCGTATGCCATCTGCTGTAGGTTATCAACCAACGCTTGCAGAAGAAATGGGCAGGCTACAAGAACGAATTACATCGACCAAAACAGGTTCGATTACTTCAATTCAAGCTGTTTATGTTCCTGCTGATGATTTGACAGACCCATCACCTGCAACGACCTTTTCCCACTTAGATTCGACTGTTGTTTTATCGCGTCAGATTGCAGAACTCGGCCTATATCCCGCTATTGATCCTCTAGATTCAACCAGTCGTCAGCTGGATCCTCTGGTTGTTGGTCAAGAACATTATGATATTGCGCGTGGGGTACAAAATACACTACAAAAGTATAAGGAATTAAGAGACATTATTGCGATTTTAGGTATGGATGAATTATCTGAAGAGGATAAATTGGCTGTTGCAAGGGCACGAAAAATTCAACGTTTTCTAACCCAGCCTTATTTTGTTGCAAAAGTTTTTACTGGTTTGGATGGTGAGTTTGTCCCTTTAAAAGAAACATTACGTGGTTTCAAAGGCATTATCGAAGGTCAGTACGATGATATTCCCGAGCAGGCTTTTTATAACGTTGGAACTATCGATCAAGCGCTTGAAAAAGCAAAAAGCCTATAACCATAGAGATATTTATGAGTAATTTAATTCAGGTTGATATTGTAAGTGCTGAAAAAGAAATATTTTCAGGTGAAGCACAAATGGTATTTGCTCCTGCGGCAATGGGTGAAGTAGGGATTTCTCCAGGCCATGCGCCTTTAGTGACAAAAATGACTCCTGGAGAGGTGCGAGTAAAAGACAATAATGGCAATGAATTGGCTTTTTATGTTTCAGGGGGGTTGCTTGAGGTTCAGCCAAGAATTATTACTGTGCTTTCTGATACGGCCGAACGCGCAGAAGATTTGGACGAAGCAGCTATACTTAAAGCAAAGGAAGAAGCTGAACAAGCACTGCATGAGAAAGATTCGAAAATTGATTATGCTAAGGCACAGATTGCGCTTGCAGAAGCTGCAGCTCAATTACAGACTTTACAGCGTTTAAGAAAACGTTCAGGCCGTTAAGAAAATGAACTTCAAATATCAGCGTATCCCCTTCAAATAAAATCAATCATATATCTCTGCTACTGGCACAGATATAATCTTGTTAAAAATTTCTGGTTCTATAACAAAAGAGGAAGATTTTAAATTGAGTCTCAGTATTATTATATTAGCCGCAGGCCAGGGTAAGCGAATGAACTCTGACAAGCCAAAGGTATTAAATCTTTTAGCGGGAAAATCATTGCTTACACATGTTTGCGAAACAGCTACAAAAATAGAGCATCGAGAGATTTATATAGTTTATGGTTGTGGCGGAGAACAGGTTCGTGATTCACTAAAGAATTCTCAAGTCACCTGGGTTAAGCAAAAAGAGCAACTAGGTACTGGACACGCTGTACAGCAAGTTCTTCCTAGCATACCTAAGACCGATGATATCTTGATACTCTATGGCGATGTCCCATTAATTAACGAAACATCACTTACAAAACTAGTTAAAGCTGCAGCCGATACCGGTTTTTCTCTTTTAACCGCTTATTTTGATGAACCTTATGGCTATGGACGCATAGTACGCGATAGTAGTGATAATATTGTTGCCATTACAGAGGAAAAGGACGCAACAGAAGAAGAGCAGAGTATTTGTGAAGTTAATGCCGGATTTATGGTTATTAAGTCTGAAATCTTGAATAGTTGGATAAATTCCCTTAATAATAAAAATAAACAAAACGAATATTATTTGACTGACGTTGTTGCGATGGCGGTGAAAGATAATATTAAAGTTTCTCCTGTCTTGGCTGAATCAGTAATTGAGGTGCAGGGAATTAATACACGAGCACAACTTTCTGAGGCAGAACGTTATTACCAAATAGTGCAAGCATATCGTTTAATGGATGAGGGGGTTGGAATTTCTGATCCTTCAAGATTTGATTTACGAGGAGAGTTGGAGATCGGTAGTGATAATGAAATTGACGTTAATGTTGTGATGGAGGGGAGGTTGAAACTAGGTAATAACATCAGCATTGCGCCAAATTGCCTTATAAAAGATACAATTATTGGAGATAATGTAAAAATTTTTGCAAATTCTGTTATTGAAAATTCAGTTATTGGCAATGACTGCCGCATTGGTCCATTTGCACGGATTCGTCCAGATTCTATATTAGATAATCATGTGCACGTAGGAAATTTTGTTGAAATTAAAAAAAGCTCACTTGGGAAGAGAACAAAAGCAAATCATTTGAGCTATATTGGCGATGCTGAGATTGGCAATGATACAAATATTGGTGCGGGCGTGATTACATGTAATTATGATGGTGCCAATAAACATAAAACATCAATTGGTGATAATGTTTTTGTAGGGTCAGATGCCCAATTAATTGCGCCAGTTAGGATTGGTGATGGTTCGACGATTGCCGCGGGGACAACGATAACAAAAAACGTAGGCAGTAGTAGTTTAGCGATTAGTAGAGCTGAACAGAAATCAGTCCCAAACTGGGAAAGACCAAAGAAAAAATAATATCTGATATATTTATGAAAGTCGGTTTCTATCAATTTCGTCCGCAGTTTGGAAAAATAGCTGCGAATACAAAAAAAATAATTAAAACTCTTGATAAGATTGATGCAGATTTAATTGTGTTACCAGAATTAGCGTTATCAGGCTATTACTTTAAAGATGACAAGGAAGCGCTTTCACTGGCCGAAGATCCAAACCATTCGACAAATATAGATAGTATAATAAATTTATGTCGAGACAATCGTATTCATATCGTAATTGGTTTTGCAGAGAAGGCTAAGGACAAATGTTTTAATAGCTCAGCGTTGATCGGGCCACAAGGCATCATTCATATCTACCGAAAATTACATCTCTTTAATGAAGAAAAGTTTTGTATGAGCCCGGGCGATGTACCTTTGAAAGTTAATGAAGTAAATGGAGTTAAGTTAGGTATGATGGTGTGTTTCGATTGGGCTTTCCCGGAGGTTACGCGAACACTCGCTATGAATGATGCAGAGATTATTTGTCATCCTTCTAATTTAGTACTCAATTTCTGTCAGCAAACAATGTTAGCTCGTTGTCTTGAAAATAGAGTGTTTGCTATTACAGCAAATCGTTTTGGTTCCGACAATAGGCCACACGGTAGTTTACGTTTTACTGGTAAGAGTCAAATTGTCAGTCCTAAAGGCGAGCTTATTTTTCGGGCGGCTTCACAGAGAGAAGCCTGTTATATTACTGAGATTAACCCAACTGAGAGCCATGATAAATTTATTACAAAACATAATAATTTATTTTCTGATAGACGTCCCAATTTCTATGAACTTTAATTTAACAAAGGTTTGTAAATGATTTTTACGACAGCTGATTTATATGATAAGTATGGAGGAGACCTTAAGGTCGCATTACCTATATTCAAAGACTATGGCGCTAAAAGAATATTTTATGGGCCAATATCAACAGTTAAAGCACACGAAGATAACAGTTTAGTGAGAACAGCCTTAGAGGAGCCAGGTGAAGGTCGTATTCTTATTGTTGATGGAAATGAATCTTTACGTTGCGCCATGTTGGGCGACATGCTTGCAAAATTGGGCATGGAAAATGGTTGGTCTGGGATAATAGTTTTTGGTTGCATCCGTGACGCTGACGTAATTGCAACAATTGATATCGGGGTTAAAGCATTAAATACTAATCCAAGAAAAAGTCTTAAGCGGGGGTTAGGGGATAGAGATATTCCTGTTTCATTTGCCGGCATCACATTTAATGTTGGTGAATATGTCTATGCAGATACTGATGGCGTAATAGTTTCAGAAAAAAAGATAGATATGAGTTAATAATAATTCTTAAAGAATTTATTTATTAGTACGAATTAGAAGGCAGTCAAACTCGAGTATTTCCATAGTATTTTTATCTCGAGAGATTGGGAATATATCAGTTATACTGAAACCAAGATTTAAGAGTTCTTCTAATCGCTGAGGAACAGAAGGCGTATCCATATATATTCCTTTGCAGGATATTTCAGTTTGCAAGACATGTACATGTTCTAATGTTTGAAGCGAACCACGAATAACTCGATTATCATAACCTTGCGTATCGAGCTTTAAAAATACCCTTCTCTTATTTAAATTATTTACTAATCCATTAATTATATCATCTAGTTTTTTTACTAGTATATTTTGCTTACCTACAACCTTAATAGAATTAGAAAAATTTGATTTTCCAATTTCATTTACATTAAGAATAGATGAATAAACTGTCATGTTTGATATATTTATTTCTTCTTTTGAGTTTTTATCACCAAGCGCAAAATTTTCAATTTGCCACTTGTCATCCGCGATTGAAGAAAGACGTTGATAACACTTATTAACGGGTTCAAATGATATAATTTGACCAAGATACCCCGCGTTTCGCATATCAGTTCCAAATTGACCAAAATTTGCGCCAACATCTAAAATAAGATCAATTTTATGCTGTTTAATTAGTTCAATTGTTTGAAGATTTTGGTTTTGATTTATATTCTCATTTATTCGAGTAAATTTATATCTGAAGTAAGCAGCTATTTTTTTATGTAGTGTAATTTCCATATCTAAGATTAATTAATCATATAAATGTCAAATTTATAAGAATATGTTTCTAATTAATTTTTTTGAAAATCTTTTCAGCAGTATCAATTGTTAATTCTATATCATCATCAGAATGCGACGATGAAACAAAACCAGCTTCATATGAAGATGGTGCTAAGTAGATTCCTTCTTCTAGCATGCCATGGAAAAAAATATTGTAGTGTTCTTTATTGCAATTGATTACTTTTTCAAAAGAATCAATCATTTTCTCATTGGTAAAGAATAATCCAAACATACCGCCAACATAATTCATTGCTAACGGGACACCTATTTTTTTTGCTGACTGAGTAATTCCATCGACCAATATTTTTGTTTTATGCTCAAGCGAATTAAAAAAGT
>PVBE010668350.1_pt1 | contig 10617 bp, 7 predicted proteins | sample 1631181 | NCBI WGS metagenome assembly PVBE01 (sample SAMN08397723, study PRJNA350692) | Marine metagenome, whole genome shotgun sequencing project. | isolation source: water | place: Pacific Ocean | collected 2012-04 | reverse complement strand
TATCAAAACATAGCAATAATATTTCAGTTTTCATAACTATCAATCGGTGGGCAGGTACAGATTAAGTTTCTATCCCCAAATGCATTATCAATTCTGCCAACTGTTGGCCAATATTTATGTTCTTTAAGCCACGGTGCCGGGTAAGCTGCTATTTGCCGAGAATAGGAATGCTTCCATTCATCAACAGTAACGACAGAAGCAGTGTGCGGCGCATTTTTTAACGGATTATCATTAGCATCCATCGTACCATCAATGACGTCTTGGATTTCTTGTCGAATAGAAATCATAGCATTACAGAAGCGATCCATTTCTCTTTTTGACTCACTTTCTGTAGGTTCAACCATGAGGGTTCCAGGAACTGGAAATGACATAGTTGGTGCATGGAAACCATAGTCCATGAGTCGTTTGGCAACATCCTCATCAGAAATTCCAGATTGGTTTTTCAACTTCCTTAAATCAATAATGAATTCGTGGGCATTATACCCACCAATTCCCCTATAAAGAATTAAGAAATGATTCTCTAATTTTTTCGCCATGTAATTGGCATTCAGTATAGCAACTTGAGTTGCTTTTCTAAGGCCATCGCCTCCCATCATCGCTATATAAGACCAGGAAATGGGCAATATGCTGCTACTTCCAAAAGGGGCAGAAGACACAGCATGAATAGCCTTTTTTCCACCTGTTTTAATTTGTGAATGTCCAGGTAGAAAGGCCGCCAAATGATCTTTACAAACAATGGGCCCCATCCCAGGACCACCGCCACCATGGGGAATGCAAAAAGTTTTATGGAGATTGATATGCATTACATCCCCTCCAAATATACCTGGTTTACATAATCCTAGCATGGCATTGAGATTGGCGCCATCTAAATATACTTGACCACCATAGTCATGAACGATCTGGCAAATTTCTTTGATGGAGTGCTCAAAAACACCATGAGTCGAAGGATAAGTGACCATGATTGCTGCCAGATTTTCAGAATGTAATTTTGCTTTTTCTGCTAAATCATCTTCAGAGATATTTCCATGTTTATCACATTCAACAATTACAACTTTCAATCCTGCAATGACAGCCGATGCCGGGTTGGTTCCATGTGCGGATGCTGGAATTAAACATATATTCCGATGATCATTTCCATTCTCTTTATGGAATGCACGTATGACCATAAGTCCGGTATATTCACCTTGAGCACCAGAATTGGGTTGCATGGAAATTTCATCGAAACCAGTTATTTCAGTAAGCCAATTGCCTAATTCACCAATTAATTTATGGTAGCCATCCGTCTGACTATTTGGAGCAAATGGATGAATATTGCTGAATTCGTTCCAGGTGATTGCTTCCATTTCCGTAGTTGCATTGAGTTTCATAGTGCATGACCCTAAAGGAATCATGCTCGTATTCAGAGATAAATCTTTTGTCTCTAATCGATGGAGATACCGGAGCATTTCTGTCTCCGAATGGTATGAATTAAACACAAGATGATCTAAATATGAAGATTTTCTGTCTAAATCAGATGGAATGGTATTTCCTGTTTCATCAATTTTTCGTGCTTTAAAAACAGAAAGCAATTCATCAAGATGGTCTTCTGTGGTTGTTTCATCTAAAGAAATCCCAACAGTCCCATCTCCATAATTTCGAAGATTTAGTTCAAGGTTTTTAGCTTTATCATTCCAACCATCTGCCTTAAATCGAATTGTATCAAAGAAATATTCGTGGACAATTCCATATCCTGCTTTTTCTAGTGATTTCGCTAATTTTGCTGATAAATAGTTTACCCGTTCTCCAATCTTTTTTAATCCTTCGGGTCCATGATAAACCGCATACATCCCAGACATGATTGCCAACAAAACCTGGGCGGTACAGATATTAGAAGTTGCTTTCTCCCGACGAATATGTTGTTCCCTGGTTTGAAGTGCCATTCGAAATGCTGGGTTTCCTTGAGCATCTTGCGAAACACCAATAATGCGTCCAGGAATTTTTCGTTTAAAGTTTACTGTAGTGCAAAAAAATGCTGCATGGGGTCCACCGTAGCCCATGGGTACGCCAAACCGCTGTGCATTTCCTACTGCAACATCAGCACCCATTTCTCCCGGTGATTTGAGAAGCGTCAGCGCCAAAAGATCCGTAGCCATGCATACGTAAGATTTATTTTCATGAGCGGAATCACACAGATCAGAATAGTCTTGAATAAAGCCTTCCGTATCTGGATATTGAATCAGGACACCAAAGACAGACTCATTAAATTCGAACCGATTGTGATCTGATATTTTTAATTCAATGCCTAATGGTTCAGATCGAGTTTTTAAAATATCAATAGTTTGTGGATGAGATTGAGATGATACCAAAAAAGTATTTTTATTTGGATCTCGGGTAGCGTTAAAAAACATAAGCATAGCTTCTGCTGCTGCGGTACCTTCATCAAGCAAGGATGAATTTGCTAACGGAAGCCCGGTGAGATCTGAAACCATAGTCTGGAAATTTAATAATGCTTCCAAGCGCCCTTGACTAATTTCTGCTTGATAAGGCGTATATGAAGTATACCAGCCGGGGTTCTCTAATATATTTCGTTTAATGACGGCAGGAACGATTGTCCCATAATATCCCATCCCTATGTAAGACTGGAATACAGAATTCATTCTAGCAAATTCTTGTAGCCGATTAATGGTTTCTGGTTCGGATTTTTTAGGTAGAAAATTCGAGGATGTTTTGGTAAGAATATTTTCAGGAACCACGCTTATAGAAAGTTCATCTAGAGATGTAAGCTCTAATTCAGAAAGCATTGCCTGGATATGGGCATTCTTGGAGCCAATGTGTCGTTTAACAAAAGAATTGAACATAGATCAAAAGGGAAAAATATGGTTAAAATAACAGAGTAAGATTAAAGAAATTCCATCTTTTAGCCTATTTAGATTTTCATCTGTGTTCCTTGTTTTTATGGGCTACTATCACGCAAATTTCAATTATGAGAAAAATCACAAAATTCCAAGTTAAAAAAGAAGTTCTAATTAAGGTAGGAGAACGGGTTTTTATCGATGACGTTGAATGGAAAGTGGCTGAAGTAATTGATGATATAGTTACTCTTTATCGAGAGGGCATTGGAGGTGAAAGTCACACTATTCATAAGACAGTCAAGGAAGTTAAATCTCTTCTTCTTGAAAAGACCTGAGATAGAAAACAAATCCATCATTAACCATTCATATTGATGGATTAAATTGGTAAACTTGTTAGCTGGATATGAATAAAATAATTCAAACAAAAACCACAATGATTATTCTTGTGGGGGTAAAACCAAGGTTGACGCAGGAAACTGGGACCTAAAAACAATTTTTACAATGCACCGTACGGTGCATTTTTTTTACATTGAGGTAACTATGTCTATGGAAAAACTAATCGAATTACAAGGAATTGATACAAAATTAAGAGATCTGAATGATCTTCTAGGTGATTTACCATTTAAGGTTACCGAATTAGATCAGCAAGAAGCATCTATTAAAAATTCACTTATAGAAAAGAAAGAAAGATTGAAAGAACTTGCTGTGGAATCTCATAAAGGGGAGGTTCGTATCGCTGAAATCAATGACAAGATTAGTAAATTAAAAGACCAACTCTTCCTAGTTACAAACAATAAACAATATGATGCATTAATGCATGAAATGGATCATATGAAAGAAGAAAGGTCCACTATCGAAACAGAAACGTTATCTTTTTTAGAAGAAAGAGAAACCTTAACGGAATCTGTTGAAACAATGGAATCAGAATTAGGATCTTTATCAAATGAAATAACTGTTCGTCGTGAAAAATTAGAATCAGTTATTTCAGATTCTGCTGAAGAAAAATCATTTTTAGAACAAAAGCGCTCAAATAAAGTGGAAAGTCTTGATCTTAATACTGTGTCAATTTACAATCGTGTATTTCAAGCACGAGATGGATTGGCCGTTGTGAATCTCTCTGGGACAGGTTGTGGAGGGTGTGGCGCACATGTGCCTATGCAAAAAGTGACAGAAGTTCGTGCTAATTCTGCTATTCATCGATGTGATGTTTGTGGAAGATTCCTTTATAGTGAAAATAATTCTGTAAATTAGATCGTTTTTAAAAATTGAGTCGGTCGGATGGTTACTCTTGGCCCGCGTGAGCGGTCTAAGAGAGGAAAGTCCGGGCACCGCAGAACAGGATGCCCCCTAATGAGGGGAGGTTCGCATTCGCGAATCATGGAAAGTGCAGCAGAAAGTAAACCGCCCCGTTATTTGCGGGGTAAGGGTGAAAGGGTGGTGTAAGAGACCACCAGGTCGTGAATAAATTCAGGATGCTTGTAAACCCCATCCGGTGCAAGATCGAATAGTCTTCAAGATGTTGTTCGCATCGTTAAAGAAGCGGGTAGGTTGCTCGACCATGATGGTAACATTATGGCTAGATGAATGACCATCCCTTTGGTTTTGAATTTTCAGGCTAAAGGACAGAACTCGGCTTATAGACCGACTCGATTTTTCTATATATTATGCGTTGGATATTCCCAAATCTTCAATCTGATCAAGTCAGAACAACCATGGAACATTACCAAGTTCCAGAATCAATTGCGAAAGTGATGGTTTCTCGAAAATTGACTGATTTGGATCAAACTAAAGAATTTTTCTCACCGAGTATTTCCCAACTTCATAATCCCTTTTTAATGAAGGGGATGGAAAAAGCAGTGAACCGGATCATCAAAAATATTGAATCTGAAACACCCATTTTTATTTTTGGAGATTATGATGTGGATGGTACCACAGGTGCATCAATTCTTTATACAGGGCTCTCCAATTTGGGTGCAAAAGTAAAAACCTATATTCCGAATCGTGAAAAGGAAGGCTATGGCGTTTCAGAAATGGGGATTGATAAAGCAGGAAAATTTAGTGCTGACTTGTTTATTACCTGCGATTGCGGTATTAATGCCATCAACCGTGTTAATTATGCTAATGAGAAAGGTATTGATGTGATTATCACTGATCATCATATCCCTGGAGGAATATTGCCAAATGCATATTCCATTTTAAATCCCAAACAAGTGGATTGCGATTATCCATTTAAAGGATTATGTGGCGGTGGCGTTGCATTAAAACTTTTATCAGGGCTAGTGAAAAAGATGGGGTATTCATTTGATTTAATAACCGACCTCATGGATTTAGCAGCCTTAGGAACATCAGCTGATCTTGTTCCCATGAGAGATGAAAATAGGGTGTTTGTTCATATTGGACTAAAAACCTTGAGAACAACGAGGAGACCCGGACTTCGCTCATTATTGAAAGTAGCAAAAGTGGATTTAGATAGGGATTTATCTGTTACACAAATTGTGTTTCATGTAGCACCAAGAATAAATGCGGCAGGTCGATTGGGAGATGCAAATAGATCTGTAGAATTATTAACCACAACGGATACTGACATAGCTAATCAACTGGCTCAAGAATTAGATCAGGAGAATTTATCAAGAAGAGTAATTCAGCAAGGTGTTGTGGACGATGCGTTATTTTTAGTCAATTCAGAAGTGGATTTGGAAAAAGATAAAGCCATTGTGTTAGGATCTCGAGGTTGGCATCAAGGGGTGGTTGGTATTGCGGCATCCAAGATAAAAGAAGAATTCAACCGACCATCCATTATCATTTCTTTTGATGAAGAAGGAAATGGAAAAGGATCTGCTCGAAGTATAAAAGGGTTGGATCTTTACAATGCTTTAACAGCAGCTAGTGAGCATTTAAAGAATTACGGCGGCCATGCCATGGCGGCAGGGTTGGCAATCCATGAATCAAAACTAAATGATTTTCGGAATGCTTTTTTATCTTATGCTGATTCAGTATTAAATGTTAATGACCTTGAGCCTCAATTATATTTGGATGCGGAAATTAGATTATTTGATTTGAATCATCGGTTTATGGAATTCATAAAAAAACTGGGTCCCTATGGACCAGGAAACATGCGTCCAAAATTTTTTGTCACAAACACAAATGTAATTGGAAACCCAAAGGTGATTGGAAATGGAGATCATATTAGATTCCAAGTGAAACAGAAACAATCCGTCATTGATGTGGTGGGATTCGGACTAGCTCATCATTATCAGGATCTCATTTTGGGAGTCCCTATAGATATCGCATGTATCGTAGAGACAAATGTATGGAGAGGGAAAGAATCAATTCAACTAAATGCTAGAGATATTCGATTGTCTTCGACTGAATAACTCTTGTTGTAAATTCAAACTTAACCCTTTTAAAATAGAACACCTTTTTAATGGATAATTTATTTTTTACTGACGAACATATCATGATTCGTGATATGGTTCGTGAATTCGCTGATACCGAAATCACGCCGGTTGCCCGGGACTTGGATGAACAAGGGGAATTTCCCACGGCTCTCGTGAATAAAATGGGTGAATTGGGTCTCATGGGCATCTTGATTCCGGAAGAATATGGTGGCTCAGGGTTGGATATGGTTGCCTTTGCCACAGCTATTATTGAGTTGGCACGGGCCGATGCATCAGTGGCTATTACTATGGCAGCACATACATCACTGGGCTCACTCCCCATTCTTATGTTTGGATCGGAGGAGCAGAAAAATACCTATCTTCCCAAACTGGCAACTGGCGAAATGTTGGGTGCATTTGGCCTCACAGAGCCGGATGCCGGTAGTGATGCAGGTGCCACAAAAACAAAAGCAGTTCGGGATGGTGATGAATATGTGGTAAATGGCGGAAAGATTTTTATTACAAATGCTGGAAAAGCAGGTGTCTTATCTTTCACGTCTCAAGTGATTGAGAATGGAAAAAATCTGGGTATTGCTGCATTTTCAATTTCTACAAATACACCAGGTTTGGAAATTGGTCCTAAAGAAAAAAAAATGGGATGGCGTGCTAGTGACACACGGCAACTATTTTTCAAGGATATGCGGATTAAAGCGACATCCATGCTAGGAACGCCCAAAAATGGTTTTAAAACTTTTTTAAAAACATTGACATCTGGTCGAGTCTCCATCGGTGCATTATCTATAGGAACGGCTTTAGGTGCATATGAGCGTGCATTAGCCTATTCCACTGAACGAATTGCATTTGGAAAACCAATCCATAATTTCCAGTCTGTTGGATTCAAATTGGCAGATATGGCAACTAAGATAGAAGCTTCAAAATTGCTGGTTTTCCATGCGGCGTGGATGAAAGATCAAGGATTGGACATTACTAAAGAAGCAGCCATGGCAAAACTCTTTGCCAGTGAAACAGCTATGGAAGTGACCACAGAAGCTATCCAAATTCATGGAGGATACGGCTATGTAAAGGAGTATGATGTGGAACGCTTTTTCAGGGATGCTAAGATACTAGAGATTGGTGAGGGAACCAGCGAGATCCAGCGACTTATCATTTCAAGAGAAATACTAAAAGAAATTCAGATTTAATGACTGATAAACAAAAGCCCAATCCACTTTTTCTATATTTTTTATTTGATAAATATTGGAGACAATACCTGATTATTGTCGGTTTGATAATGCTGATCTCTATTCTTTTCCCCCATGGGAAAGCATTAAAATATTCCTATCAAGTCAATGACATCACTAGGGAACCTATTATTGCCCCCTTTACTTTTTCAATTTTAAAAACTGAAGGACGACTACAGAGCGATTTGGATGAACAGAAAAAGTCCGTACCTTATATTTTTAACCGAAATGATGAAATTGTAGCAAAACAGATAGATGCTTTGGGTGAATTCTTTGCTATGACAAACGAGTTACGGCATGCCATTTGGCGACTTGAAGAATCCAAGAAATTGGTCTATGAACGTCGTTATAACAAGCAATATGAAAAAGCTCACTCCGAATTTGTATCTGATAGTGCTAACCTATCCATCCTGACAAATGAATTCCACCGGATCTATTCATTCACTGTAGAAAAGCCCGAATGGATTACCTATGTGACAGCGGACCAAGATCCGAAAAATATGAAGGATTTGGATAGGAATAGAGATCATGTGATTCAGATTTGTAAAAATAGATGGACAGAGGGTATTTACGATATTGTACTCAGTGATATTGCTAGTCACCAAGTTATGATTAATCAAAGCGATGTTCCGGATCTAGCAACACCAGACAGTTTTAATGATCTTCAGTCTGCATGGACAAAAGCAAGAAAAGAATTGCTTTCTATTTTTTCCGAAGGTGATATGTTCCGTGATCTGGGGTATGATCTCATTGTTGAGTTTATGCAACCAAATCTATTATTTGATCGACAACTTACTGAGCGCCATCAAATTGAGAGTTTAAATAAAGTTCCCCGTAGCCAAGGTGTAGTTTTAGAAAATGAATTAATTGTGGATGCCAATATTCGGATTACTGATGATGTTCTCCAAAAATTGAACTCATTATCTGTGGCAATCACAAAACAGGAAACCAATTCTGGCTGGGCGAAAATTGCCTTGAGCTTTCTTGGGAGAATCATGATGCTCTCGGTGGTGGTCTCTCTGTTCTTTGCATTTTTAGTAGTGTATCGTATTACCATCTTCCAAGATTGGAAATTGGTCTTATTGATCTCAATCGTTTTTTTACTGCAATTGGGTTTGGCTCATATATTTGTGATTAGGTTGGAATGGTCGGAATATTTAATTCCCGTAACTGTTGGTGCCATGACCCTTACCATTTTATTTGATGCACGAATCGGATTTATGGCCACAACTTCTATGGCAATTCTTATGGGGCTCATGATGGGACAAAACATTGATCTTGTCATTGTTTCACTTTTTACAGCAACAATTGCCGTTTATAATATCCGGCAATTGAGAAAAAGGAGCCAATTATTCACCACGATGTTTGCTCTCATTGCTGCTAGTATTTTTGTCATTATTGGGTTGGGGCTTTTCAAAGAACATAATTGGATTACCATGTTAAGTGATATCCAATTATTAACCATCAACAGTATTCTAGCACCAATTGTGACTTATGGATTGATCGGTCTATTTGAAATCTTGTTTGAAGTAACCACCAATTTAACTTTGATTGAATTATTAGATTATGACCATCCACTATTAAAACGAGCTCAACAAGAAACAAATGGGACCTTTAATCATAGCATCGTGGTTGGCAATCTTGCAGAATCATGTGCAAATGCGATTGGAGCGCATGCATTGCTTTGTCGCGTGGGTGCTTATTATCATGATATTGGAAAAATGGCAAAGTCAGAATATTTTATTGAAAACCAATACGGCGGGGAAAATAAACACGATTCACTTACACATACCATGAGCGCACGTATTATCCGAGCACATGTGAAGGAAGGATTAAATCTTGCACAGGAATATGCTCTCCCAAAAGTTGTTTCTAATTTTATTCCCATGCACCATGGAACAACCCGCGTAGAATATTTTTATCGAATGGCATTGAAAGAAGCTGAAGACTCAGGTGCCAAAGTAGATGAAAGTGCCTTCCGATATCCTGGCCCAAAACCAAACACAAAAGAGACAGGCATTCTCATGATCTGCGAAGCAGTAGAAGCAGCCGTTCGGTCTATCAAAAAACCGGATATTTTCAAGATCGAAGCTATGATCGATAAGATTATTAAGGGACGTATTGATGATGGTCAATTAAATGAATGTCCCCTTACGTTAGACGAATTAAATAAGATCAAGGGAACTGTGGATGGTACCACGGGAATGTTACCTGTACTACGTGGAATTTATCATATTCGGGTGGAATACCCCGATGATCCCAAAAGCACTGCTTCTGCATGATCATTATTTCCGTGGATTGTGATCCAACGCTGGAATGCCCTAATAAAAAATTAGTTATAAATTTAGCCAAATCGGTCTTAAATAAATATAAAGCCCCTAGTGGAAATATCTCCTTTATTTTTGGATCTGATGAATTGTTGTCCAATCTGAAGAAAGAATTTTTCCAAAGAGATCATTGGACAGATGTGATCGCTTTTCGTTTAAATGAATATGATGAAAAAGATGTAGAAGGTGAAATTTATATTAGCCTTCCACGAGCAAATGAGAATGCTTTATCTTTTGGGGAATCCTATGAAAAAGAAGTAGCAAGGCTCATCATTCACGGATGCCTACATTTGGTTGGGTTTAATGACGAATCAGAAAAAGAAAAAATAGAAATGACAAAAATAGAAAATAATTTATTAAGCCAATTAAACTGGCATAAACTTTTTGGGACTTAAATGAATAAACCAGATGCTGCAGACAAGTTTATTAAACTTTTGGAGATTGTTGAAAAACTTCGTGGGCCAGATGGGTGTCCTTGGGACAAGGAACAAACGCACGCATCATTGCTCCCCTATTTTATTGAAGAAGCGTATGAAGTAATGGAAAGCGTGGACAAGGGTGACTTTGAAACATTCCAGGAAGAATTGGGTGATATATTGCTTCATGTAGCGTTACAGTCACAAATTGCATCAGAAGATTCAAAATTCAACATTTCTGATTCATTGGACACAGTGAATGAAAAACTGGTTCGGCGCCACCCGCACGTTTTTGGGGATAAAAAAGCTGATGCTGCTTTTGACGCCAAACAAAATTGGGAAGCCACAAAACATGTAGAGAAAAATAGAAAATCCCGATTGGATGGTGTTCCCTTGGCTCTACCAGCGCTTACTCGAGCCCAACG
>PVBE012700146.1_pt1 | contig 10618 bp, 8 predicted proteins | sample 1631181 | NCBI WGS metagenome assembly PVBE01 (sample SAMN08397723, study PRJNA350692) | Marine metagenome, whole genome shotgun sequencing project. | isolation source: water | place: Pacific Ocean | collected 2012-04 | reverse complement strand
TGTGGCGCCCGGCTGGCTAGGCGCGAGACCGCACAAGCCTCCGTCGTCGTTTCCGGTCGGAGAGTCCATATTCACGTTCGAGTCGAGCTCACCTGCTGTAGAGAGGTTCGCCATGCAAACCGTAGAACAGCCCTTGATGTATCCGAACACCCACGCCCTCCGCGCGATGCTCACCGTGCCGGTCCTGCTCTCCTGGATGTCGATCCCAGCGTCGGGACAAGACCTGATGGACGCGACCTCACGCCCCGAGCGGCCCCGCCACACCGCGGCTGGCGCCGTCGCGGCAGGGGACGCTGAGGTCCAGACCCGACCCCTTCGCCGCCTCTCGGCCGATGAGGCCGTGGCGCTGGCGCTGGAGCAGAATCTGAACATCCAGGTCGAGCGGCTGAGTCCCCTGATCCAGGATCTGAACATCGCGCAGGCCCGTACCGCGTGGACCCCCAATCTCAGTACGCTCCTCAGCGGGTTCAGCAGCGATGCCCCGGCGAACAGCTTCCTCTCCGGTGGCCAGGAGCGCGTGAGCGATGACCAGTTCGGCACCGCCCTCGGCGTCAACCAGCTGTTGCCGTGGGGTGCCAACTACAGCGCCTCCTGGGACAACACCCGCGCCACCACGACCAATATCTTCTCCAGCTTCAATCCGGTGGTCCGATCCAGCGTGAATTTCTCCTACGTCCAGCCGCTGCTCCGGAACTTCAAGACCGACAGCGCGCGGGTGCAGCTCCACATCAGCGGCAAGAACAGGGAGATCTCCGACGTCCAGCTGCGGGAAGCCATGGTATCGACGATTCGAGACGTCCGCAACGCCTACTGGGACCTGGCCTTCACGATCTCGTTCCTCGAGGTGCAGAAGCAATCGCTCGAGCTGGCTCAGGAGTCGCTGCGCAACAACCGGACGCGTGTCGAGGTCGGGACGATGGCACCGATCGACATCGTCGAGGCTGAAGCCGAGGTGGCACGCAACGAGGAGACCGTGATCGTGGCGGAAGCTGGCATCGAGCAGGCGGAGGACCAGCTGCGTGCCCTGATCTTCGACCCGGACGAGCCGGAGTTCTGGAGCATCCGCCTCGAGCCGACGGACCCGCCGAGCCTCCAGATGCGCGAGATCGACATCGATGCGGCGGTCTCGAACGCGCTCGAGAAGCGCACCGACCTCAGGCGAGCCCGCAAGAGCCTGGAAGCGACGGACCTGAACATCGGGTTCTTCGAGAACCAGTCGCTCCCCCAGCTGAACCTCGAGGCGGACTATCGCCTCGCAGGCTTGGGGGGCACGCAGCTCATCCGGGGCGACGGTTTCCCGGGTCCCATCGTCGACGAAACGAGTCGAAACTTCGGCTCCGTGCTCTCGGACCTCCTTGCGAACGACTTCCCAACGTGGACGCTCGGCGTATCACTCACGTATCCCCTGGGGACCAGCCCCGCCCAGGCTGGACTCGAACGCGCGAAGCTCCAGCGCTCGCAGACGCAGCTCCAGATCAGGAGCCTCGAGCTGCAAGCGGCCACCCAGGTGCGCTCCGGGGGACGTCAGGTGAACACCAACGTCAAGCGCGTCGACGCTACGCGCTCGGCGCGGGTCCTCGCCGAGCGGCGTCTGGAGGCCGAGCAGAAGAAGTTCGAGGTCGGGATGTCCACCAGCTTCATCGTCTTCCAGGCACAACGGGACCTCGCCGAGGCGAGGAACAACGAGTTGGGGGCGATTCTCGACTACAACCGATCGCTCGTGGACTTCGAGGCGGTCCAGGAGGCCAGCATCGGCGCCGGGACGGGCATTACCGTGGGCACGGCCAGCCAGGACGCCGAGCAGACGCTCTCGATCATCCAGCAGCTGCCCGGCTCGACGTCCCAGCTTTCGCCGCCAGGACAGAACTGAGACCCGCTCCTCGAGAGACGAGTGCCGGCGGCGGGGTGGGCGACCGCCTTCCCGCCCATCCGGCGACACCGCACCCACCGGTGGCCCTCGGAACGCCTCCGAGGTCTCGATCGGAAGATGCTACACTCGCCCGGTGGCAGGCCTTTCGGTCACCGTGATCACGAGAAACGAGGCCGACAACATCGATGCGGCGCTGGCCTCGGTCTCGTGGGCCGCGGAGGTGATCGTCGTCGACGCCCACAGCGATGACGAGACGGTTGCGATCGCCAGGCGACGGGGAGCAACGGTCACCACCCGCGATTGGCAGGGCTTCGGCTCACAGAAGAATCACGCCGCGACGCTCGCTCACCACGACTGGATCTTGTCGATCGACGCCGACGAACGGGTGACGCCGGCGTTGGCGCAGGAGATCTCAGACCTCCTGACCTCGGATTTCGACCATCGCGGCTACCGCATCCCACGAGTCGCCTACCATCTCGGTCGCTGGATTCGGTCGACGGATTGGTACCCCGACTACCAGCTGCGCCTGTACGATCGCCGGTGCGCCAGATGGACGGAACGACCCGTGCACGAATCGGTCAGGGTCGCTGGGTCGGCCGGAATGCTACGCCACGAACTTCACCATCTGCCCTATCGCGACATCTCCCACCACCTGTCGACCATCGATCGCTACACGACCCTCGCGGCGCGTCAGCTCCACAACTCCGGCCGGCGCGCCGGCTTGCCGGGCCTGCTGCTCCATCCACCGCTCGCGTTCGCTCGAAACTATGTGATGAAGACAGGGTTTCGCGACGGGATCCCAGGATTCATCGTGTCGGCGCTCAACGCGTACTACGTGTTGCTGAAGCACGCCAAGCTCTGGGAGCTACAGCAGAGGGACCACTGAGGGCACCTGGGCGCCCGCGCGCGACAGCCTGCAAGGGCCGGTGCGTGTCTCGGCGGGCATTCAGGGCGCTGTGATGTTCTCACTTCACGTCGACACCGCCCGCACCTGGCGCGGAGGCCAGAATCAAACGCTGCTGACCGTGCTGGGGCTGCGCGCCGCAGGCCAACGGGCAGCGCTCGTGGCCCATCCGGACGGCGAGCTACGTCGCCGCGCCGCGGAAGGCCTGGAGCTGGTTCCGCTCGTCCCCCGTAGCGAGATGGACCTCTCGGCCGGGTGGCGTCTGTCCCGGGTCGTCCGCCGGCTGGCCCCCGATGTGATCCACGCCCATGACCCTCACGCCATTGCGATGGCGGCGCTCGCCCTTTCCCTGGGCTCCCCCGAGCCCCGCCCACCCCTCGTCGCCTCGCGGCGAGTCGACTTCCAGCTGAAGCGACACGCGTTCTCTCGTTGGAAGTACCGGCAGGTCGACTGCTTCGTATGCGCCTCGGACGCCATCCGCGCCATGCTCAGCGCCGAAGGCATCGCGCCCAAGCGCCTCGTCACCATTCACGAGGGCATCGACATCGAGCACGTCGCTGCGGCACCCCGGACCAACGTTCACGCTGAATTCTGGTTGCCGAAGCAGGCGCCGATCATCGGCAACGTGTCGGCCCTGGTGCCGCACAAAGGCCAACGCCACCTAGTGGACGCCGCCACCCGGGTCTTGCAGGAGGAGCCAGACGCGCGATTCGTGATCGCGGGAGAGGGTGAGCTACGAACGACGCTGGAGCGTCAGGTACGCGAGCGACACCTGGAGAAGCACGTGCTGTTCGTGGGCTTCCGAGCCGACGTCCTGTCGCTCCTCAAGGGATTCGACGTGTTCGTGATGAGTTCCATCACCGAAGGCCTAGGAACGTCGCTGCTCGACGCCATGGCGTGTGGAGTGGCCATCGTTGCGACGCGAGCAGGAGGCATCCCCGAGGTGATCATCGACCAGGACAGCGGCCTGCTCGTGGAGCCTCACGATGCGGACGGGCTGGCGGCGGCGATCGTACAGCTATTGCGGGACCCCGCGCTGCGCGAGCGGCTGAGAGACACAGGGGCGAAACGTGTTCGCGCGCACTTCACCGCACAGCGGATGGTCGAACGGACCTCGCAGCTCTACGCGCGCCTGGTCGGCAGATCCCGCGCAGCGGACACCGTCCGTCTCTCTGCTCGCGATTGAACCCGCAGAAGCCCTGCATGCCGAGGTGGCAGAGCGAGAAGTCGTAGCGAACCGGGTCGAGCGGGTCCACCGTGCGGAGGGCCGCGGTGATCTCGGCCGCCATCTGCCAGCCTGGCGTGCGATATCGTGTGAGCCGCAGGCAGCGAGCCACCCGAATGACGTGGACGTCGAGTGGCACGACCAACCTCGACGTCGACACCCGCGACCACACCCCGAGGTCGACTGTGTCGCACCGGACCATCCAGCGCATGAACAGGTTGAGGCGCTTGCATCCACTGCCCGACGACGGGCGCGGAAAGAAGTACCTGGCGCCGGTAGGCAGGGTCGCGCCCGGGAGGGCTCCGGCCGTTTGGGCTCCGAGCTCCAAGGCCCGCCTCGAGAAAGCGTCCAGACCCGGCCCGACGTCGCTGGCGTGCGGGTCGTCCCCGGCGACGAAGAACCCCTCGATCGAGCCGTGGGTCTCCAGGATGCGTCGCAGGAGCCAGAGGACCGCGACCAGGTCGGCCCCTCGGATCCAGCGGTGCCCGAGCCCGCGTATCGCGGTCCCGTCCACCACCGGCTCGAAGGATCGAATGAACGAGGACGGTGCCAGCCCCAGACAGCCGAGCAGCCGCTCCAGCGAGCCCATGATGCTCGCCACCCGTCCGAACGCCAAACCCGCCGCGAGGAAACCGACCACCTCGCGGTCGGCCGGGTTGGGATAGCGGTGGACGACCTGGACCGGGTCGACCGTGGCCGAAGCGGCGTCGCCCTGATGGTACAGCCGTTCGAGCGCGGGCTTGAGGGCGATCAGCCGCCGCTGCGGGAGCAGGGACGGACGCCGCGAGGGGCGCGCCGGGCCCGAACGTTCCGCCACCTACCTGGCCCCGTTCAGGCGCCGGACGGCCGCCAGCCCGGCGACCTCGTCGTTCACGAACAGGGCTCGCCCACCGACGATGGTCGCAGCCACTCCTCCGCGGAGCTGCCACCCATCGAACGGCGTGTTCTTCGAAGTCGACCGAAGCCGCTCGGCAGCCACGGTCAGGGCCAATTCAGGCGCCAGGACCGTGAGATCGGCCGGGGCGCCAGGCTCGAGCGTCCCGCCCGGAACGCCGAGCAGCCTCGTCGGCGAGACGGACATGAGCTCGACGAGGCGCGACAAGGTGATCAGCCCAGTGTGCACGAGCCTATCGAGCGCGATCGACACGGCGGTTTCCAGCCCCACGATGCCGAAGGGAGCGCGGTCGAACTCCACCCGTTTCTCGTCGTAGTGGTGTGGAGCATGGTCGGTGGCGATCATGTCGACCGCCCCGTCGCGTAGCCCGTCCAGGAGGGCATCCCTGTCGTTGGCCTCCCGGAGCGGCGGATTCATCTTGTAGTTGGTGTCGTAGCTCGCGAGCAAGTCGTCGGTGAGCGTGAGGTGGTGGGGCGTCACCTCGCAGGTCACGCGGATCCCACGTGCCTTCCCGGCCGCCACGGCGCGTAACGAGCCCGCGGTGCTCAAGTGCGCAATATGGACGGCGGCGCCCGTCAGGCCGGCCAGCGTGACGTCCCGCTCGACCATGATCTCCTCCGCGGCGCCCGGGATCCCGGGAAGACCCAGCATCGATGCTTGGCTACCCTCGTGCGCAACGCCATCACCCTTCAGCGATGGGTCTTCACAGTGGTCGATCACGGGCATCCCCAGCATGCCGGCGTACTCGAGGGCGCGGCGCATGAGCAGCGCGGTGGCCACTGGATGGCCATCGTCCGAGATCGCCACACACCCGGCGGTTCGCAGCTCGGCGATCTCCGCCAGCTGGCGTCCCGCCGAACTTCGCGACACGGCACCGATGGGATAGACGCGAGCCAGGTTGGCCTCCGCGGCCTTCTTCAAGATGAACTCGGTGACACCCGCGTGGTCATTGATAGGGTTCGTGTTGGGCATGCAGGCCACCGCCGTGAACCCTCCCGCGACGGCCGCGGCGGTTCCGGTCGCCACCGTTTCCTTGTGCTCTTGCCCAGGCTCCCGCAGGTGGACGTGTGGATCGACGAAACCCGGACAGATGATGCACGACGCCGGAACGTCGACGGCGATATCACCCGGATCCACGGTCAGATCGCGCCCCACCTCCGACACCAGGCCATCGACAATGGACACGTCGACCTGGCCGTCCAACGCCTGTGCCGGATCGATGACTCGTCCGCCCTTGAACACGATTCTCATGGTTCGTCTGGATCCCTACATCCCCGCGGTCGATGCGGCTCAGAGCGCAGGTCTCGTCTCCGTGGTGCCGGCGAGCAAGTAGAGCACCGCCATTCTGACGGCGACGCCGTTCGCCGCTTGCTCCAGGATCACCGAATGCGGACCATCAGCCACCTCTGACGCGATCTCCACGCCACGATTCATGGGACCCGGGTGCATGATGATCACATCCTTCTTCGCCAGACTCACACGCGCAGGTGTCATTCCGAACAGCGTGAAGTACTCTCTCAGGGAGGGCACGAAGCCGCCTTGCATGCGCTCGTGCTGGATGCGTAGCAACATGATGACGTCGGCGCTTTCGACCGCCTCTTCCACCGACACCGTCCAGTTGACACCGAAACCTTCGACCCCCCGGGGCATCAGCGTGGACGGTCCACACAACCACACGTCCGCACCCAGCTTGCGCAGCAACAGGACGTTGGAACGCATCACCCGACTGTGTGCGAGGTCCCCGATGATGGCCACCTTCAGCCCGGCGATCCGTTGCTTGTGATCGCGGATCGTGAAGGCATCCAGCAGCGCCTGGGTAGGGTGCTCGTGCCCGCCATCGCCAGCGTTGATGATGCCCGCGCGGCAGACGCGGGACAGCAGGTGGCACGCACCGGACGCCCCGTGCCGAAGGACGATCATGTCCGGACCGATCGCCTCCAGATTCAGCGCGGTATCCGTCAGCGTCTCGCCCTTGACGATACTCGACGTCGCCACCGAGATGCTGATCGTGTCGGCGCTCAGCCGCTTCTCGGCGATCTCGAAGGACATGCGTGTTCGGGTGCTGGGCTCGAAGAAGAAGTTCGCGACCGTCCGCCCCCGAAGCGTGGGGACCTTCTTGATCGCACGCCCACCCACCTCCTTCATCGCTTCGGCGGTATCCAGGATCAGGACGATTTCTTCGGGCGACAAGTCGGCGATGCCAAGCAGATGTCTGGACCGCAGGCGCCCAACCTCGGGCTCGCCATCACGCGCAACGGGATCCGGGTCGGCGGCGCTGCTCATGTCTCTTCGCCCTGGGATCCGGCTGGCGCCGTTTCGATCGTGACCTCGTCGCGACCGTCGGTCTCCAGGAGCCGAACTTGAACGCTTTCCCGCGTCGACGTGGGGACGTTCTTCCCAACGTAGTCGGCCTTGATGGGCAGCTCACGATGACCGCGGTCGACGAGGACCGCTAACTGGATGGACTTGGGGCGCCCGAAATCGATGAGCGCATCGAGAGCGGCTCTCACGGTCCGACCCGTGAAGAGAACGTCGTCGACGAGCACGATCCGCCGATCGTCGATGGAAAAAGGGACCTCGGTGTCGCGCACGAACGGCTGTGGCCCGACCGGCTGCCGCATGAGATCGTCCCGGTAGAGCGTGATGTCGAGTGTACCGGTCGGCACGGCTATGTCAGCGATCTCGCGGATATGGCGTGCGAGCCTCTGCGCGATCGGCACCCCGCGTGTACGAACCCCGACCAGTGCGAGATCCTCCAGCCCCCGGCTGCGTTCGACGATCTCGTGGCTCGTCCGCACGAGCGTCCTCGCGATTCTTTCGGCATCCATCACGACCGGCACGGGAGGCTCCTTCCCGCGACGCCGGCTCCGCCCGAGCGAACCGGTACGGCCAAACTCCTGAGTTGGGTCACGCGCCGCGGAAAGCCAGTCGAGGACGTACAGGCCTGGCGGTTGGGGGGGCTGGCGCTCACAAGATCCTCTTGACAGCCTCTCGGTACTGTCCTTAAAGAGTCGGCGGATTGTAGCGACGCCCCACCCCGCGTGTCAACCGATGCAGCGCCGATGCAGCGCCGGTCGAGTGCAGCGGACCACACACAGCTACCGATCGTAGGATGGGATGGACGTGATCGGTCGCTCCGCGGTGAACGTGCGGGAGAACACGTCACCGCGAGGAAATCCGTCCATGTCGCGCGCCACCGGCAGCCCGAGAAAGTAGAAGATGGTCGGGACCACGTCGACAATCGCGCCGACGGGCAGACGCCCGGCTGCGACCGAAGACCCGTAGGCCAGCATGAATCCATCCGGTGCGCCATCGTGCGTCCCGCTGAGCTCGGGTCGACTCAACGCCCGAGCGAGGGCTCGTGTTCCGAGACCGACTGGCTCCATGCCGAAGCCCGATACCACCAGAAGCAGATCCTCTGATCCGAGCGACTCGATCGCTTCGCCCACTTCCGCATCGATGAAGGCGTAGGACTCTTCGAGGACGCGGCCGTGGCGCTGCCGCTCCGCTTCGGACACGTCTCCGAACACGCGCGGCATCGCGAAACGCAGGAACCAATGGCCCACCTCGTCGAGGCCTTGATACCGGACCGCCACGACCCTGGGCTCGTACTGCTGCTTCAGCTGTCGAGCGATTCTTCGATAGAACCGATCCCGCGCGCTCGGGACTCGCACCACGGGTAGGCCGCCAGTGGAGGGCGCCGCGAAGACCGCCTGAAGCGTCTGGTCCTCGGATACCGAATGCTCACCGCCCGCAAAGACCGCGCCAACCACGGCCTCGGGGTAGGCCACGGCGTCGTCCTCGACGCTCAGGGGTGATTGCGCGAAAAGGTGGAACCGTTCGCTCACGAGATAGCCCTGCACGGGCTGCACCGGATAGGTCAAGGGCCATCCGATGACACCGACCGAGATACCCAGTCCGTTGAGGATGCTCCACATTGGGCGCGCGCGCAACGAGGACGACGTGTTCGGCATCTCCTTCAGAAGGCCCAGCCTCACCAGCCCGGGCATCAGACAGTGGGACGGCAGCAGTTCCACGGGGTAGTCACTCCCCGGCACCTGGTAGGTGGCATCGGCCTTGACCCCGTTCTTCGCGGGATACTTCCCGGTCGCGACCGCGGTCCAGACCGGTCCGGGCTGGGTTGGTCGCAACGTGCGCAAGTGCATCGCGGCGCCGGTGTCGAGAATCATGCCGAAGTTCGGCAAGCGGCCTTCCGTCACCGCTGTCGCGATGTAGTCGAACGAGGCGCCGTCGAGCAGCAACATCAGGACACGCGGCAACCCCGGGATCGCAGCGCCCCCGACGGGATCGAACCCGACGGGCAGCCCCTCGCTGGCGTGACGGATGCGAGTCGACAGGGGCAGCGCAAGAGACACGATGGTGACGAGCACCAGTGCAGCTGCCCCCACCGCGCCTCCCCGCCGGCCCAACGAGCCCAACGCCACGGCCAGGCCAAGCAGCGCCACCGCGCTGGCCGTCACGATCGCGGCGCCGATGCTCATCGCCCGCGCCGCCTCCCCAAGGGTCGCCCCGAACTCCCAGACGTTGATCCACGTCAGGACCGCGGTCAGCCCGGCGGTCCCGCCAACCAGCCACGACAGGAGACGGACGCTGACCCAGCCCGGGGAATGTGACGTGGTACTGAGGAACTGGCGGAGAACGATCACCGCATAGAAGATCACCGTCAGATGCACGCCGTAGGCGAGGAAGAGGCGTGAGAACAGCGGCCAGAGGGAGGCGAGGTCACCTGGCACGTGTGGATTGAGCTGCAGGATCAGCACCGTGAGATAGGCAGCCCCCAGCACCCCCGCGATGAACGAGTTGGAAAGCATTCGCAGATAGCGCATGGATCTCCGACCGGGTGTCGATCCCTGGCGATCAGAACCGAGGGGTGCCTCGGGGCCGCGGACGCGGGGTCGCACGACCTCTGGTCAATCTGACACAGCCATAATAGCAGCCCGTGGATTGGTCAATCCGACAAGGTCATCCTCGTGCCCGTGTCTCGGTCACTCGGCGGGTCCTCCGCCGAGGAGGCTCCGGGGGATCGGGTATACTCCGACCATGGTCGTCGACGTCGAAGCACTCGTGCTCTCGAACGTGCGACTCTCCCCTGAATACTCCGTTCTGACGCTCGAAGCTCCCGAGATCGCGGCACACGCGCAGCCCGGGCAGTTTGTCATGGTCAAGCCCGGCCCGGGCCACGACCCACTCCTGCGTAGACCCTTCTCGGTGTTCGAAGTGCTTCCGGATCAGGCGGGCCCGCCCCGGGCCGTGTCTCTCCTGAACAAGCGCGTCGGGGTCGTGACGGGAATGCTGTTCGAGGCCGAACCGGGGAGCCGAATCGGATGTCTGGGACCATTGGGGCGTTCCTTCGCGTTGGTTGATCCCCCCGTGCAGGCCTGGATGGTGGCCGGAGGGGTCGGGTTGGCTCCGTTCGCCACGCTCGCCGACACGCTGACTCGTCAGGGGACACCCACGACGCTGTTCTACGGTGCACGGCGCGACCGCGAACTGTTTCGCCTCGATCTGTTCGAGCGCCTCGGCACACGTGTCGTGACCTCGACCGAGGACGGCAGTCGAGGCGAGCCCGGGCGGGTCACGGTTCCCCTCGAGCGCGCGCTCCGCGCGACCCCGCGCGACACACCGGTCGCGGTCTACGCGTGCGGCCCCACGCCGATGCTCGAGGCCGTCGCCCGGCTGGCTGCCGCGCACGGTCGGTCGTGT
>PVBE010422684.1_pt1 | contig 10618 bp, 2 predicted proteins | sample 1631181 | NCBI WGS metagenome assembly PVBE01 (sample SAMN08397723, study PRJNA350692) | Marine metagenome, whole genome shotgun sequencing project. | isolation source: water | place: Pacific Ocean | collected 2012-04 | reverse complement strand
GCGGCCCTGTTGGTGCAATCCGAGCGCCCCCGACCGTTGGCTACGGCCAATGCCGCCCAAGCGCAGCCGCCATTCCGGGAGACCGGCCACCCGGACGTTCCCCTTAACGAGTCCGGGGAGCATTCTGTGCTCACTATCGGCGACGTGATCGACGGACGCTATCGCTTGCTCGAGGTCATCGGTCGCGGCGGTATGGGCACGGTGTTTCGGGCCGAGCAGATGCTCCTCGGTCGCGAGATGGCTTTGAAGGTGCTGCCCCATGGGCGACCTCAGAATCACAAACTGCTTAATCACTTCAAACGCGAAGCGCAGGCTATGTCCCGGCTCTCGTCGCCCCATACGGTGCGCGTGCACGATTGCGGCCAGAGCGGCTCTCTGCTCTATCTGGCTATGGAGTTGCTCGACGGCGAATCCCTCGCTTCTGTGCTGGCTCGTGAGGGGCTGCTCTCCTGGCCCCGCACATGCGATTTGCTGCTCCAGATCTGTGAGTCTCTGGCCGAGGCCCACGCCTACGGTGTTGTGCATCGTGATCTCAAGCCAGCCAACATCATGCTGGTGCAGACGGCCCGCAAGTCAGACTTCGTCAAGGTGCTCGATTTCGGCCTGGCCAAGGTCCATGACGTGGCCGATCCCAATGCCATGGAGTCCGAGCAGGACGTCTTCGGCACCGCCCATTACATGAGCCCCGAGCAGACCTTGTCGGGTGCCGTCGATCACCGCGCAGACCTCTATTCGCTGGGCGCCATTGCCTACCACTTGCTCACTGGCCAGCGCATGTTCGGCGAATTGTCCAGCTCGTTCGAGGTCTCGAGGGCACACGTCTCCCAGCACGTCCAGTCCGTTGATGCGGTGGTCCCGGAGGCGGGCGTGCCCGAGTCACTGGCCGAGATCGTCGGCGGGCTGCTGGAGAAGAAGCCCCACCGGCGGTTCCAATCTGCTGACGCGGTGATTGGGGCTATCAGCTTCGCCTTGAGCGAATGCCAGTCGGCCGTCGCGGCCAAACAGTCTGACCCCACCTCCGAAGCGGAGCCTGCGTCTGAAGCCGTGCTTGCGCCTGAAGTCGAGCCTGTCCCCGAAGCCTCGCCCATCTCAGGGCGTGGTGAAGGCTCACCCTCTTCGGTTCTCTCCGCGGAGACCACAGGCAGGGCCACGGGCTCGACCAAGTCTTACGCTGATCTGGATCGGATCCATGACCTGCGCGAGCATATTGAGAGGCAGCGGAGCGCGGCGGTTGATGCCAACGCGCCGCAGAATCTGGATATGCAGACGACCCAGGCTATGCCTTCCGGTTTGAGCGATCTCGAGGCGCCTTCGCCTGCCACGCTGGACTTTAACAACTCCCTACACCCCCCCCGCTCGGAAATCTTCATCGCTGCCAGTGAGCCCACTCCCGTGGTTAGCGTGCTCGAAGAGTCGACTCCATTTGTCAGCGTCGCGTCGACGTCATCGGCCAACTTCAACGCTGACCCCGAGGCGGCGCGTACTTTCTCGCTCGGTCAGCAACGAGCGTCCGACCCAGACAACGCCGCTCCCTTGAGCGTCAGCAGTGGGTCGCTGCCAACCGGGCTGATCAATGCCGATGAGCCGACCGCCATCTATTCCGCGCCGTCGCCCCTGGCCGTCCCAGTGGGCCCCGCCGACCCTTCCGATGAGGCACCAGAGACGCAAGAAGCTGTCGAAGACCCGGCGCAGGCGGAGTTGGATGTAGATGGGCCTTTCGCAGTGGGTTCGAAGCCTGAGCTTGAAGCCCACATATTGGAGGCGGTGGAAGTGGCGCGCAACGAGGCGGCACGATTGGAGGCCATGCCGGTCTCGGTCGACGAGTCGGCGAGCGAGACTCGAACTGCCCTAGCCATGAATGCCCGGCCGCCCACTTCGGTGGATGCGCCGACGTTGCCCGAGCCGGAGATCGCCTCAGGAGGCGATGAAGCTCTCCTCCCTTCAGCTAGCCCGGGTCGCCCCGCGCCCAAGCCGTCGAAGCCCGCCGCTGGCGGTTGGGCATCCTCCGCCTACAAGGCGTTCGTATCCCGCACTGGTGGTCGCAGCACAGCGCCATGCGCGACTACGTCGCAGGGCTCAACGGGTGGTGACTCGCCATGGGACATCAAGCCCAGGTCCAACAAGAGTGAGAAGCCGGCCCTGTATTGGTCCAAGGTGGTCATGGCCACCAAGGAGCGTTTCGGTCGCGAGTCGAGTCCGGAGGGAGAGTCAGGCGACGTGCGCTCCACAAGCGCTCCATCCACATGGCAGATGCCCACTGCGGCGGAGGTCGAGGCCCCGGTGGCGGTCGAGGCGCCGGCGCTCGACGAGGCCGTGGAGTCCACCACCGTTTCTGAGGCCGTGGCCTCTTCTAAGTTCGCGTCCGCTGCCGAGCCCATCGCCCTCGAAGAGCCAGCCGACAGCCCAGCGGATGAGGCTGTCACCATGCCGACGCCGGACTCAGCCGAAGACATCGGCGCAATCGAGTTCACCCGGCCTGACGCGGAGTTCGCCCTGTTGGCGGAGCCTGCCCTGTTGGCAGAGCCCGAGTCGGCTGTCGACCCTGTGGACGACGTCTTCGCTGATGCCTTGGAAGGTTTCGCGGCGCTGGCGCCGGATGCCCCCATCGATTGGTCGAGTCATTATTGGGGCGCCGGTGGCGAGGAGGCGCCTGTCGTTGCCGAAGCGCCAGAAACGGTACAGGAGGCCCCCGAGGTTATAGAACCCGCAGCGGCGATCGAGGTTGATGTTGGCGCCGAAGTGGCCGAGCCCGTTGCGCCCGTCGAATCTGAGGCATCGTTGGATGAGGCCGATGAGGGGCGACCCAGCCTCATCGTTGAACCACACCATTTGTCTGAGCCGAGCCCGGCGCCTGCACCCGATCGGAGCGCCGGGCGAGGTGGCTCCATGGAGCCCGGTGACTTGATCGGCGGTCAATGGCGTATCATTCGCCGGTTGGGTATGGGCAATGTGGGCGCGCTCTACGAGGCCCTCCATGTGGAGCGGGACGAGACGTTTGCGCTCAAGTTGCTGCACCCCAGACTGGTCGATCGGCCAGGGGTTCGGGAGTGGCTCAGCGAACTGGTCGCTACGTCCTTGCTCTTGGAGAGCTCCATCACCGCTGCCGTGCGTGAGATGGGCGAGCATGAGGGCACGATCTGGATGACCAGCCCCCTACTGGCCGGTACCAGCCTGACGGCGTTGATGTCCGAACAGGGATGCCTGCGCTTGCGGGTCGTCGGTCGCATCGTGACCAAGGTGCTGTCTTCACTGGAAGACGCTCACGCCGTCGGTCTCGGTCACAACGACCTCTCTCTGCGCAACCTGTTCATCCTCAACAACTCGGCCGAAGCGCATTTTCTCCGCGTGACCGACTTCGGTATGGCCTCGTTGTTGACTGGCGAAGACGACGACCTGTTGCAGAGCCCCTGCTTGTTGGCACCTGAGCAGACCCTGGGCCAACCCTTGGACGAGCGCACTGACTTCTACGGTTTGGGCTGCGCGATCTACGAGATGCTGGCCGGGCGTCCGCCCTTCGTCGTCGATTCTGGTTCGCCGGCCGAACGAATGAGTGAGCTGCGTCGCCTGCATTTGGAAGAGGCGCCCCCGCCTCTGGACTCGCTGGCCAGTGAGGAGCTGTTGCCCGGTCTGGTCCAACTGATCCACCTTCTGCTCTCTCCCTCACCCAGCGAGCGACCGAGTTCGGTGGCTGAGCTCCGGCGTCTGTTGTGGGCTGCGGCCCGTGGCGAAGCCGTAGTCGTTGAGGGCTCCACAGCTGCGCCGGGGTCGCTCCGCCAGCCCCCGCAGACCACCGCTGTCTACAGCGAGCAGGCGCGTGCCACCGTGCGTGCCGCTGTCGCCGCTGGCGTAGAGGCTGCTAAGGAGAGCCGTGAGTGCGGTGACATAATCTCATCAAATAATAGCGACGATGCGAGCCTGGCCGCCGAAGCGGAGCGCTTCCTGTCCGAGCATGACTTCGAGGAGTTGGATCTGCAGCCCATTGAGGTCGACCTTCAAGCGACCCTTGACGCCGCGCTGGCCAACGCGGAGCCTCCGCCAATGCCCGATTTCAACGATGAGGAACCCTAGAAGTGGGTAGCGCTAGAGGTTCCTAGCGTGGGGCGATGGCTTCGGGGATAGGCATGGGTGGTAGCGGCCAAGAGGGCGGTGACAGAGACGCGGCAGAGGCGGGCCGGCCTGCAGACCTGCCCTTGGCGCCGCTTGGCGGCCATGATTCAGAAGAGATCGAAGCCGTCTGGCTGCACACCCTGGCCGATCACAGCGCCATCAGGCGCGCAGATGGCACTCTGACCTTCAAGCCCGCGGCCATCGTTGCCCGAGGCAAGGATGAGCGCTCATCCCCGGTCAGCGCTGCTCCCACACAGACCTTTAAGCCCGCCCTTGGCCTGCAGAGCGTCGCCGTGGGGGACGCGCCCTCGGTGGATGATCCAACCATCGATGCCGAGGCCAGCAGGTCTCTCGACGCCCACACCATCTCGTCGCCTCACCCTGAACGCACAACCTTACGGTTGGTCGACGACGACGTGCTCTTCGACCCTACCGAGCAGGGCGCCCCAGGCGGGCCCGGTTACCATCTCATTGAGCGCATCGGTGAAGGCGGCATGGGCATCGTCTGGCGGGGCTTTCAGGGCTCGCTGTTGCGCCAGGTGGCCATCAAACGCGTGCGTCAGGTGGGCGCTGACGAGTCCTTCCTGGCCGAGGCCATGGTGACGGCCTTCCTGGACCATCCCAACATTGTGCCCGTGCACTCCTTATGTGAGGACGTCGACGGCTCCCTATTCATGTCCATGAAGTTGGTCGATGGCCTCTCATGGAAGGAGCTGCTCCACCCCGAGACAGACGATCACAAGCGGCGTGCCGAGGGCTTCGGCCAGGTCGGCCACCTGCGCATCCTGTTGGCCGTCTGCAACGCCATCGCCTACGCCCACAGTCGTGACGTGCTGCACCGCGACCTGAAGCCGGCCAACATCATGATCGGCGGCTACGGTCAGGTGGTGGTGATGGACTGGGGCATCGCCCTGGACATCTCTGAACCGCCCCGGGACCCGCGACGCACGCGGCATCGGAACTTCGTTCGGCATGTGGCTGGCACGCCGGCTTACATGGCGCCAGAGATGGCCATTGGTCGTGGCTCTTCGCAGGGGCCGTGGACCGACGTCTATCTGCTTGGCGCCATCCTTTACGAGGTTCTCACCGGTAGTCCCCCTCACACCGGTCACAACATCATGGCTGCGGTGATGGCCGCCAGCCGGGGCGAGCCGCCCGTCTTCGACGGTGACGTGCCCGATGACCTGGCCGAACTCTGCTGCGCCGCCATGGCCCGCGAGCCTGCTGATCGAGTGTCCTCTGTGGCAGCATTCCAGGCCCGTCTGGAGACCCATCTGTCGCATCGGGAGTCCATCGTCATCAGCGAGCGGGCGCAAGACGAATTGAGTGAGTTGCAGCGCTCGGTCAGCGACGTGGGGCTGGACGCGCGGCACGCCGCATACGCCAAGGTGGTGGCCCGCTTCGATCAGGCCCTTGAGCTCTACGAAGGCAACGTCGGCGCCCGCGAAGGCGCCTACACGGCTCGTCTCGCCTATGGACGCGAGGCCCTGGAGACTGGCGATCTGGGGCTCGCTGCTGCCCAGGTGGCCGCGCTGCCTGCCGGCGATTCGGCTGTGCGGGCCCTGGCCGGGGACGTGCACAAGACCCAGATCGCGCGGCAACGAGCCAAGCGCAGCGACCGCTTCATGCGCATCGCGCTGGCTGTAGCCGCCGCAGTGATCGCCAGCGGTCTGGTGGTCGGCTTGTTGGTGATCGAGTCGGAACGCAGCCAGGCTGCGGCTGAGCGCGACAGCGCGCGGCTCGCCCGCGTCCAGGAGCGGCGAGAGAGGCACCGAGCCGAGAAGGCCTGGACGGCTGCCGAGAAGGCTCACCAGCGGGCGCGCGTTCTGCTCGCCGAGTCTATCGTCGGCCAGGCCGATGGCATGACCTTGGGCGGTCGATATAGCGACGCTGTGCCCCTGCTCCAGGACGCCGGTGCGCGTCTGTGGGAGCTTGGGGAGCGCCCCCTGGCTGCCGATCTGGGGTTGTGGCTGCTTCTGCGCCACGCCACGTTGCCTCTGTGGGCCCAGCGTGGTCACGCCGAGTTTGTCCGCAACGCCCGCGTGTCGCGGGACGGGCGGCGGGTCATTTCGGGCAGCTGGGACCGCATGGTCAAACTCTGGCACGGCCCTACCGGCCGCTTGCTGCACACGTTGACCGGCCACAGAGATCGCGTGCGTGTCTGTGAACTCTCTCCCGATGGCCAGTGGGCCATCTCCGGCAGCGCAGATCGCGAGGCTCGCATCTGGAACACCAGCACCGGCCAGACCGAGCGTGTCCTGCGCGGTCATCAGGCTGAGGTCGTCGGAGCCATCTTCGCTGACGATGGACGTCGCATCCTCACTACCGGTCTGGACAACGATCTGATCCTTTGGGACGCGCAAGGGGGGCAACTGCTGCGCCGCTTTCATCACGAGGAGCTGCTCTTGTCGGCCGAGGTGTCAGCCGATGGAGACAAGATCTATGCCCAGGACTCGGGCATGTTCCGCACCTGGCAGGTCGCGACGGGCAAGATCATCCACGACATCGGTTACCAGGCCGAGCGGGGCTACACCCCCTGGCGTGGCTTCTTTCAACCCGGCGGAGAGCGGGCCCTGGTGCTGCTGCACGGAAACGAGGGGGTCGATCGGGTGGCGCTCTGGGATGCGGTCAGCGGCCAACGGTTGCGCATCCTCGAAGGTGAGGGCGGTAACATCAACGCCGTACATCTGGATCGCAGCGGAGGCTGGGCGGTGACCGGCGGCCGCGGCGTACGGCTCTGGGATGTGCGCTCCGGACGGGTCAGCGGACACTATGTGGGTGCCCCGGGCGAGGTGCGTGGGGTCTCCCTGGCGCCGGGCGCCGACTATCTGGCGGCGGGTGATGAGGAAGGAAATGTGGTCCTGTGGTCCCGCCTACCCCAGCGGGCGTTGAGGTCCGTCCCGCTGGAGGCCAAGCTGGCCGTGGTCGACTTCCTTGCGGACGGCCATCTGCTGCTGGCCAAGGGCGCCGGCTACGCCAGTCGATACCGCCTCTATGACGTCGACTCAGGCGAGCTGCTCCACACCTATGAGGAGCAATTGCCCGGCCCGCGCCGGATGGCGATCGCAGACGATGGCCGCATGTTGCTTCTGCGTCGCGGCGAGCAGGGCTGGGACCTGGAGCTCAGAAATCAGGGTGACGACAAAGGGGCGCGGACATTTGCCATCCGATTGCCGCCGGTTCGTCTCAAGTCCAAGCGTCAGCGTCCGGACAGCCCCCGTGGGGTGCACTTCATCGGCGCTGGTCAGGAGGCGTTGGTGGCCGGCGTCCATGGCTCCGCCGTTCGTTACCGCGTCGCAGACGGTGAGCGACTGGCCGAATACGCGCCCGGCCCCGAGCTCCACTTGCGGGCGGCCTCCCTGTCGATCGCCTCCCACGACGGCAGCGCGCTGATCATCGGCGATACGGACCATCAGCTGTTATGGGACCTGGCCAACGGGAGCGCGCGCCGATTGGATCTGCCCGACGTGCGCGCCGCTGACCTGAGCGACGACGGCCGGGTTCTGGCCCTGGCGGCGGGGGCCACGGTCACCGTTTGGCGGGTGGCGCAGGCGGTCGCCGAGGTCAAAGCCCCACCGCTGCGCCGACTTGGCGGGCAGCGCGCGGCCATCACTCAAGTCGCCTTCTTGGCCGGCGATCAACTGTTAGCGTTGGCGACTGAAGATCGCTCCATCGCCCTCTGGGATGTCACCTCCGGGCGTCGAGTGCGGGTGCTGGCCGAAGCCTCCGCAGCGTGGCCATCGCCTTTGGCAGCCTCCAGGCGGGGGCTGGTAATGGCCACGCCAGGTCTGGACTCGCGTCTGCTGATATGGGACTTCGAATATGCCCGTCGCTTCGCGTTACAGCACCGGAATGTGGCGCAGAAGATGGCCGAACTGGACAGCAATCGAGGCGATCCAGCGGCCCAGGCGGCCCTTGGCTCATGGTATGCCATGCGAGGCAAGTGGGATTGGGCCTCCGAGCTGCTCTCTGCGGCACATAAGGGCGGCGCCAACGTCTCCCAGCTGACCCTGGCGCGCGCGTTGCGCAGTCAGGGTCACCTCGCACAGGCCCAGGCTGCCCTGGCGCGCGCCGTGGCGGCCAAGGAGATCCCGGCATTGCACGCGCGACTGCTGGGCGTAGCCCTGGAGCGGGAACACGCCGCACACCTCTCCCGAGTCGCCACGCCGTCGTTGGACGGACCCTGATGCCTGGCCTCGCCGCTTAGGCGGGCTACTTGCAGACCTCTTTCTCGCAGGTCCCGGCGATGCAGATGTGATTGTCCGCGCAGAGTTTGCCCGCGCTGGCGCAGGGCTGACCGTGCTGTGGGCCCGTCGTGCAGGTGCCCTTCACACAGCCGAATCCAGGGGCGCACTCACCGTCGATACAGGGTTTGCCTTCGCCCGGCAGGGCCACGCACTCAGAAGTCGCCGGATCGCAGATCGCTGGCTGCTTGCACAACTCATCTTGCAGCGCCGCCGCCACGCTGCAGGCCTCGCCAACGGCCGGCAAGGCGCTGCACCTGCCGTTCACACAGGCCGCGTCCTCATGGCATTGGGCGGAGTGGCTGCAAGGACCACCAAGGGCGACGAAGGCGAGACAGGTGCCAACGCAGACGTAGCCGGCGACGCATGTCTGCTGCGTACCCGCGTCCATCTGGCAGACCTGGCCTGCACCGTGCAGGGGTGCGCAGACCCGGCCGCTGTCCGCGGGGCTGGGCTCAGGCGCGCAGTAGTGCCCTTTCGGGCAGGAGGCGTCGTCCAAACTGCACTTTGTGCCGGCTGCCAACGCCGTCTTGCACACGCCGCCGTCGAACCAATCGCAATAGAGGCCGTCGTTGCAGCCCAGTCCCCCGCAGCTCTCTCCCTTGCTCGAGAAGGTCGCTGGCACGCACTTCGAGAATCGGCAAAGCAGACCTGGGGCGCAGGCCTGGCTGGGGCCGCAATCGTCACCTTCGTCTGAGGCGCTCAGGCAGCTGCCAGGACAGGATGGAGAGAGTGGAGCCAGACTGGGCCTGCAACTGCCCCCCGCGCATTCGCCATGGAAGCTGCAAGCGCTGCCATTGTTCTGGGTGCCGCCGAAGATCCCGTTGCAGGCGCCGTCGCTGTGCAGGAAGTCGGCCTCCACGCAGCCATTTGCGACCGCTGCAAGACAGGTACATGCTCGCTTCTTGTTGTAGACGATGGTGCCCACTTGGGCGCCGGCGACCAGCTTCTCGATCCCGTGGGGCGCGAGCACGTGCTGGCGCACCCAGTGGACACATACGTCGGGATCAGCAAATCGATCGCCCGGTCGCAGGCGCTCCTTGCAGTCCGGCTTGGGTTTGCACCAGGCCTCCCAGACCGCGTCCATGAAGCTCTTGATCGGCACGGCCTCGCAGGTGTCGAGGCCTTTGAAATGGGACTTCACCGAGATGCCGGCGCCGCAGTTGGGATCATCGCCGCATGGGTCGCCGCAGGCCAGGTAGCCTACGCAGAGGAGTGTCAGCAGCCATCGCGCGTCGGCTCGCCGCGAAGTCACGTCGCCTCCAGCGTGCCTACTGCTTGTAGAGCGCGGCCTTGTAGCCGATCCACTCCTGCTTGCCATAGCAGTTGCCGTGCCAGATCTCGCGGGCACCGGGCTCGGCCGGCGCTACTGTCACCTGACCGCCGTTGCCGTTGGAGAAGTTCATGCCACCCTTGGCGTAGCCGCTGCAACCGCCGCCGCCGACGCCATTGGTGGAGCCGTAGAAGCCTGAAGAGTTGTTGCAGGGCCAGATTGGATTGCTGCACTTGGCCAGGGTCAGGCTGCCGGTGAGGTACTTGGGCGAGGCCGGCCAGGCATTCAGGGCGCCATTGACCGTGCCATGGACGTCTGCGTGCAGGTTGCCGCCAGCGTCATAGATGCGCAGGCGCAGCTTCTTGGCGTTGAGACAATTGTCCGGCGCCTTGGGCCCCACATCGTCGCCGGCCGTATTGATGAAGCCAAAGCACTGCGCCCAGCCAGCTGGTGCCTTTGGGTCGACGAAGATGGATTTCTTGGACAGGGACTGACCGGCCACGTTGCAGTCCAAGCAGGAGCCGTTGCTGCACTTCTGCTTGCAGGCGTTGGTGCAGTTGGCCTTGCATTCGTCGCCATCTTTGAGGTTGCCGTCGTCGCACGCTTCCTTGCCGACCCAGACCACGCCATCGCCGCAGATGTTCTTCTGGCATTTGTCGGTGCAGCCATCACCACTCTTGGCGTTGTTGTCGTCGCAGGTCTCGTCCGAGTTGATCACGCCGTTGCCGCACAGGGACTCAGTGAGCATCTTGCGCCAGTCGCCGTCGCAATAGTGCAACGCCTTGATCTTGGTGTCGTAGTACATATGGCCATGGGTATCGGTCGTGCACTTGCTCGGAGGCGTGGCCGTGACCGGCACCTTGAAGCCACCCTTGGCCACAAACATGCCCTTGCTGGTGACCTGATTGCCGGCCGCCGTGAGCACGTTAATACTCCACGACACCAACTTGCCGTCCTTGCCATTGTTGAGGAACTTCTTGTCGACCACGCGCAG
>PVBE010122394.1_pt1 | contig 10619 bp, 11 predicted proteins | sample 1631181 | NCBI WGS metagenome assembly PVBE01 (sample SAMN08397723, study PRJNA350692) | Marine metagenome, whole genome shotgun sequencing project. | isolation source: water | place: Pacific Ocean | collected 2012-04 | reverse complement strand
CTCCCCTCTCCTGCTTCGTTTCCCCCTCCTCCCCTGATTCTGGGCGGCTGGGGACGTACTGTTCCGCTTTTCCCGAGGTGGGCTTCGGAGCCCTCCCCTGGTACTCACGCGGCGGACTTGTCGAGTTCGGGGCGCCGCCGAGCGTAGTCGCCAACCCCGGTCGCATCGCACAGGTGATCGTCAACCTCCTGCTCAACGCCGCGCAGGCGATGCCCCCGGGCGGCGCCGACCGCCACGAGATCCGGATCCGTACGGCTGGCCGGGCCGACGGCCACGCTGTGATCGAGGTCAAGGACACGGGCGTTGGCATCCCGGCGGAGGTCGTCGACCGGGTGTTCGACCCGTTCTTCACGACCAAGTCCGTCGGCGACGGCACGGGCCTCGGTCTGTCGGTCGCCCAGAACATCATCACGAGCGCCGGCGGCATGATCGAGGTGGACAGCGAGGTGGGGCTGGGCACCGTGTTCCGGCTGACCCTGCCGGGCGTCGGCTGCCTCGGCGACGTCGACCCGAGCGCCGATCGGGCGGAGGAGACGTCGGGTCCCCGCCCTTCGGTCCTGCTCATCGATGACGAGACGGGCATCCTCGACCTGCTGGCCCGTGCGCTCCGCCAGTACGAGGTCGTGCGTGCCGGCACCGGTCGGGAGGCCCTGAACCTGCTGTCCTGCCGTGCATTCGATCTCGTCATCTGCGACGTGCAGATGCCCGATGTCACCGGCATCGAGGTCCACCGCCACCTCGCCGAACAGGATGCGGCGGCCGCCGACCGCATGGTGTTCATGACCGGGGGTGCCTTCACGGCCCAAGGCCGGAGCTTCCTGGATCAGGTCCCCAACGAGGTTCTCCACAAGCCGTTTGGGCTGAAGACCGCGCTCAGCGTGGCGGAAGCGGTGCTGGCGGACTCGGCAGGACGCCGCGCCGCGGCCTGAGCGGTCGGGGTGCGCACCGGGCTCAGGTTGGCGGGGACAGTGTTGAGTTGGCCGCCGTCTGAAGGCGGCGCAGCCGCCGAAGCCTCGGGGGCCAAGTAAACCCTGTCCCCGGCAACGTTGATCTCCGGTCCCAGCGCAGAAGATCTCATCGCCGAAGGTCCCGTCGCCGCGTGACGGGGACGGGACGGGGAAAGCTCGTCTGCGGGGGCACGGTCGCCGCGGTGATTGCCAGCCGGGCTCCACAGGCTCCGGGGAAGGCTCGTCTGCGGGGGCACGGATGCCGCGGTGAGCGGGGACACGGTTGAATAACTTCCCGATTCCACCGGCAGCAGAGCTGCCCACGCCTGTCGCGAGTTATTCAACTGTGTCCCCCGTGCCTGCTGGGCCTCCGGCGGACCGGGACCGTGCCTGCTGGGGCTTCGGCGGATGGGGTCGTCGATGCCTAGAGATCTTCGTCGCTGATCAGGCCCTTTTCGATCAGCAGGTCCGTCAGGAGTCCAAGACGGAGCTCCAGCGACTCGCACCTGGCTGCGAGGATCGCAGCGCTGTCCGCGCTCGGCGGTGGGTGGGGGGAGACGCTGCGGGCGTCTGCCAGGGCCGACGCGGCCTCGCCCCCAGCCGAAGGTTGCGGGGTGGGGGGGGCGAGGCCGTCTCCCTGGGAGACCGGGCTGCCGAAGAGCACCGTCTCGTCGTGACTGCCCTTGGGCGCCGCCTGGGTCGCCAAGGCCCGGGCCTTGGCGACGGCGCTCTTCTGGGCCTCCATCCGCTCGACCGCCTTCTCGGAGACGGCCTCGGCCGCGACGACGAGGAGGCTGCCCTCGGTGGCATGGATCGCCTGGGGCATGTCGCCGCTTTGCAGCGGGAGCTCGCCGGTGGGCAGCTCGCTGCCGCGGCGGCGTGGCGGCGGCCGTGACAGGTCGAGCGCCGACAGGTCGGGCTCGTCGGTCTCGACGTCGTCGGCGGGGGCGCCGGCCTCCGCAAGCTGGCCCGCGTGGTCCGGCCGGGCTGCCGTCAGGGGCTCCGACTGCATTGCCGCGTGGTCGGCGAAGATGTCGCCCACGTCCACCACCTCGGACTCGTCGGACAGGAAGCCGCTGCCCGTGGTCTGGCGAGGCGCCACCTGATCCGCCGGCAGATAGCCGCCGCCCAGCGGGGGCGCAGAGGCGGTCTCGATCTCAGGGGCCACGGCATCGGCGGGCGGTAGCTCGATCTCCTTGGACGGTGGATCCGGCTGCACCTGGCCCACCGGCGGCAGCAGACCTTCGGTGCCGAACGAGTCCGCGCCCGCGGTGAAGGGATCGGGGGTGCCCGCGCGGTCCACGCCGCCGAAGTAGTGGCTCTGGATGGCGTCCGACAGCGCCTTGGGGCCGGCGACGGCGACCGAGACCTGTCGGCGGACCTTGGCGCGCACGGCGTCCAGGGTCGCCAGGTCCGACGGGTCGCACATGGCGAGCAGCACCGTGTCGTCCGGCCCCACCCCGATCGGGAGCACCAGGAACCTGTGGCAGAACTCGCCCGGGAGCAGCCCGAGCACCGAGCTCTCGATGAGCAGCGGCAGCGGATGCGCCACGTCGTAGCGGAACCGCTCGGCGAGGGCGTCCACCAGCACGTCCTCGCCGACCATGCGCGACTGGACCAGGTGGGACAACAGCGTGCCGCCCCACTGCTCCATGCGCGCCAAGCCTGCAGCCAGCTGCACCTGATCGATCACGCCGATCTTGATGAGGATCTCGCCCAGTCCGCGACTCATGGGCTGGATCGTCAGGGGACGAGGGCGGGCATGTCCAGTCCTGAGCGCTCTCCGAGGTCCATTGCCAGGTTCATGCACTGCACGGCCTGTCCCGCGGCGCCCTTGCCGAGGTTGTCAATGGCGCAGATGACGACGACGCGGCCGTCGTCCTCGCGCACGAAGCTCTGGACGTGGGCGTTGTTGGTTCCCCGCACGTCCTGGGTGCGAGGGGTGCGCCCCTCGGGGAGCAGGTGCACGAACGGCGACGACCCATAGGCGACCTCGAAGGCCTCCCGCACAGACGACGGCGCCACGCCTCGCTTGAGGCGGGCGTATGCGGTGCAGAGGATCCCCCGGCTCATGGGGATGAGGTGGGGCGTGAACAGGACGCGCGCGGGGCGGCCGGTGGAGTCGCCGAGCGCCCGCTCGATCTCAGGACCGTGGCGGTGCACCAGCACCTTGTAGGCGGTCGCGCCCTCGCCGGCCTCCGGGAAGTGGGCGCCGGGGCTCGGCGTCCGCCCTGCGCCGCTGACCCCGCTCTTGGCGTCGACGATGAGGTCGTCCGGCTCGATGAGGTCCTCGGCGAGCAGCGGCCAGAGGGCCAGGTTGGCGGACGTCGGGTAGCACCCCGGCACCGCAATCAGCGAGGCGTCTCGCAGCTGATCGCCGAACAGCTCCGGCGAGCCGTACACCGCCTCGGCGAGGCGTTCAGGGCGGCGGTGCTCGCCGTAGATCCGGTTGTGCAGCGCCAGGCTGCCCAGGCGATGGTCCGCGGACAGGTCCAGCACCGTCATGCCGACGCTCCGAAGATCGTCGACCACCTCCTGGGAGTCACCGTGGGGAAGGCATGACAGCGCCACGTCGGCCTGGGCGCCCAGGCCGTCGGGATCGTAGGGGACCAGCCGGAGGTCCGTGCGCCCCGTCAGGCCCCGGACGACGTCGGACACGGCGCGGCCGGCGGTGGAGCGGGCGACCGCGGCCACCACCTCGACGTAGGGGTGCCCAAGCAGATACCGAAGGGCCTCTCCCCCCGTGTACCCGGTGGCGCCGACGACCGCGGCGCGGACCTTCATGAAGGAGGCCTAGCGCTTGGAGAACTGGAAGCGGGCGCGGGCGCCACGCTGTCCGTACTTCTTGCGCTCCTTGATCCGAGCGTCGCGGGTCAGGAAGCCCTGCTGCTTGAGCGTCGGGCGGTGCTCCGAGTTGACCTCGACCAGCGCACGGCTGATGCCGTGGCGCAGGGCCCCGGCCTGGCCCGTGAGCCCGCCACCGTGGACGGTCGCGGTGATGTCGAAGGTCTCGTTGCTGTCGGTGAGCACGAGGGGCTCACGGAGGATCATGATCGACGTGGGCCGCTGGAAGTAGTCCGGGGCGTCGCGGCCGTTGACCGTGACCTTGCCCGTGCCGGGCTTGAGGTAGACACGTGCCACGGAGCGCTTCCGCTTGCCGGTGGCATACCAACGCATGGCGGACTCGCTCACGTCGTGATCTCCAGGGTCTGGGGCAGCTGCGCGGCGTGCGGGTGCTCCGCGCCGGCGTAGACCTTCAGCTTCGTGTTGAGGCGCCGGCCAAGGCGGTTCTTGGGCAGCATGCCCTTGACGGCCCGGCGGATGAGCTCCTCCGGGCGGACGTCGCGCAGCCGCTCGGCGGTCATCTCTCGCAGGCCACCGGGGAAGCCCGAGTGCCAGCGGTATTTCTTCTCCTGCCACTTGTTGCCGGTCAGGACGACCTTTTCGGCGTTGACGACGACGACGAAGTCGCCGGTGTCCACGTGGGGCGTGAAGATGGGCTTGTGCTTGCCGCGCAGGACCTTGGCGATCTCGGTGGCCGCGCGCCCGAGGGTCTTGCCCTCGAGATCGACCACCCACCATTGGCGCTCGACTTCGTTCTCTTTCGCAAACTGGGTACGCACGTCCGCCGTCCTCCCGAGTCAGGGGCGGGGGTATCTATCGAAGCCCCCTGGGGGTGTCAACAGGCGCAGGTCGGAGTTCAGTAGTCCTCGGCGGGCGCGGCGCCGCCGCAATTAGCGCAGAGACCCCTGGACTCATCGCAGTCGGAGCTGACCCAATCGCACCGCTCCTGGATGTCGTCATCGGTCGCCGGGTAGTCGGCGGCGAGGTCGCAGACACGCGCCGATCGGACGCAGATGTCCTTGGACGCCTCGCAGACGCCCGCGCAGTCCTTGGCCTCGGCCTTGGCCTTGAGCGTGTCGTTGGCGGCACGCGCCGGCTTGGAGATCTCGTCCATCCTCGCGAGCGTGCGCTCGCGCACGAGCGGGTCCACCTGACGGCCCTTCTCCTCCTTCTTGGCGGCGGCGTCCACGGCGCAGCCGGACCATGAGATGATGGCCAAGAGCAGGACTGCGACGAGCGGCGGGACCTTGCGCATAATCGCCAAGGAGCCTAGGACACAGGAACGATGCGGACCAGCCTGTACATCTCCAGCGACGCCTTCATGCGGATGGAGGCCGACGGCGAGCTGTCCCTCGCGGGGGCCACGTTCACCCTGGACGGCGACGACCGCACCTACGACATGGTCCCCGCCGTGCGCTTCATCGCAGCGGTCTCCGGCGACGACGCCGAGGGCTACATCGGCCAGGTGCTGCCTGTCTCAGAGGTGGTCGACGCGGGGGGGGAGCACTACCAGGACTCGGTCCTGCTGGGCGACGTGGCCTACCAGGTCGAGGAGGGCTTCCTCGGCACCCCGCCCGCCCCGCTGGCCAGCCCGGGCCCGGCGATCCGGACCGACACCGGCGAGCTCCTGAGCAAGAACCTGCTCAAGGGCCTGTCCGGCCTCGCAAAGGACTGATCGGAGGTGGGCGGCATGCTCATGCCCGTCACCCTGCTCGTCTACCTCGTCTCGACGGGCCTGTACCTCGCGTACGTGGCGACCTTCCGCGGCGAGTTTGGCGAGTGGGCCCGCAGGGCGCTGCACGTCGCCTTCCTCGTGCACGTCGTGGCCCTCGCCGAGTGGATGGGCGAGCTGGGGCCCCACAAGCTGACGAGCGCGTACGGCGTGCTGCCGTTCGGCGCCTGGGTGCTCGTGGGCGGCTACCTGGTCGTCGACTGGCGGTTCCGCGTGCGCGTGCTTGGGGCCTTCGTCACGCCGCTCATCTCCCTGGCGTTGCTGGTCGTGCTGATCTCGGGCACCTCGGGGGCCATCGCTCCCCAGGTCCGCGGCGCGCTGCTGCCGGTCCACATCTCGCTGGCGCTCATCGGGGTGGCGGCGCTGGCGCTGGCCTGCGGGGTCGCGGTGCTGTACCTGCTGCTCGAGCGGCAGCTCAAGCACAAGCGCTTCGGGCGGGTCTTCCATCGCTTCCCGAGCCTCGAGACCCTGGATCAGATCAACTACCGCTGCGTGACCATCGGCTTCCCCATCTACACGATCGCCCTGCTGCTGGGAGGGCTTTGGGCGTACCGCCTGCTCGACGGCGCGGGCCAGTTCCGCCTGGAGTGGGGGATGGCGCTCCTGGCCTGGCTGCTCTTCGGGGTGCTGCTGCAGGCGCGCATCATAGTCGGGTGGCGGGGCCGCCGGGCCGCGCTGCTGACGATTGCCGGGTTCAGCGTCGTCCTCGGCGTGTTGGCGCAGTATCTGGTGCGCGGCGGCGGGGGGATCTAGCGCATGGATCTCATCGTCGTCGGCCTGTCCCACCGGACGGCCCCCATCGGGCTGCGCGAGCGGCTCGCGTTCCCGCAAGAGGAGCTGGCGGAGGACCTCCGGGACTTCGCAGGCCTGCCGGGCGTCGGCGAGGCGGTCATCGTCTCCACCTGCAACCGGGTGGAGGTGTACGCCGGCGCATCGGACTCGGCGGTGGCGGGCCCGATGATCCGGCGGCGGCTGGCCGAGCGCCACGAGGTCGATGGTCGCGACCTGGCGGAGCACCTGTACGAGCGCTCCGGCGATGAGGGCGTGCGCCACCTGTTCCGCGTCGCCTCCTCGCTGGACTCGTTGGTGGTGGGCGAACCCCAGATCCTGGGCCAGGTGAAGGAGGCGTTCGTACGGGCGGTCGACGCCGGCGCGACCGGTCCGGTCCTGCAGCGCTGCATGCACCGGGCGCTCAAGGTGGCTCGCAAGGTCCGCAGCCAGACCGCCATCGGTCGGGAGTCGGTGAGCGTGTCGTCGGTGGCCGTGGACCTCGCGCAGAAGATCTTCGGCTCGCTTCAGGGCCGACCGGTGCTCCTCGTCGGCGCCGGCAAGATGAGCCACCTCGCCGCCCGCAAGCTGCGGAGCGACGGTGTCTCCGAGGTGCTGGTGGCCAACCGCTCGCCTGAGCGGGCGGAGGAGCTGGCCAAGGAGTACGGCGGTCGCGCCTGCGACCTGGCGAGGCTGGGCGAGCTGCTCGTCGAGGCCGACATCGTGTTCGCTTCCACGGCGGCCCGGGAGTATGTGATCCGGCCGGAGATGGTCGGCTCGGCCATGCGGTCGAGGAGGCACCGGCCGCTGTTCCTCATCGACACCGCGGTGCCCCGAAACGTCGACCCGCGGGTCAACGACATGGACAACGTCTACCTCTTCGACATGGACGACCTGCAGCGGGTCGTCGCCAGCAACCAGGCGGAGCGCATGCGGGAGGCGGCGTCGGCGGAGGCGCTCGTCGAGCACGAGGTGGCCGCGTTCGCCGGGTGGCGGCGGACCCTGTCGGTGGTGCCGACGGTCGTCGCGCTCCGTCGGCACCTCGACGCCATCCAGCAGGCCGAGACCGAGCGGCTCATGCGGCGACTTCAGGGGGCGGGGGAGCTTTCGGACCGCGACCGCGAGCTCATAGAAGGCCTCGGGCGGGCCATCATCGGCAAGATCCTGCACGGCCCGGTGTCGGCGCTGAAGCGCAACGGCGCCGCCGGCGAGCCCACCGATCTCGTGAGCGCCACCCAGGCGCTGTTTGATTTGGAGGCGCTGCCGGACCAGCGTACGGCCTCTGAGGGGGCCGAGGCCTCCGAGCTGGCGACGGGCACCGAACCCGAAGGGACTGAACGATGAGCACTTGGCGCAGGCCTGGGATGGCGAACCAGGAGGACTCCCGCAACTCGATTCACGTGGGCACTCGGGGCAGCGAGCTGGCCCGGACGCAGACCGGGCACGTCATGGACCTCATCCAGACCCGCTATCCGGGGGTCGCCCTGCAGCTGCGGGTGGTCCGGACCACGGGCGACGAGCGCACCGACGTCCCGCTGTCGGAGATCGGCGGCAAGGGGCTCTTCGTCAAGGAGCTGGACGACGCCCTGACCAAGGGCGAGGTCCAGATGGCGGTGCATAGCCTCAAGGACCTGCCTGCCGAGCTCGCCACGATGGTGATGCTGGCGGCGGTGCCGGAGCGCGAGGACCCGCGGGACGCCTGGGTGCACAAGGACGGCGCCAGCTTGGCGGAGGCGCCGGCGGGGACCCGGGTGGGGACCTCGTCGCTGAGGCGTGGGGCGATGCTGAGGGCGGCGCGTCCGGACCTGGAGATCGTGCCGCTGCGAGGCAACGTCGACACCCGCCTGGGCAAAGTGGCGGCGGGGGAGGTCGACGCCGCGATCCTGGCGGCGGCCGGCATGGCGCGCCTGGGGCGTGTCGAAGACGCCACCGAGCTGCTGGACGTGGAGACGTTCATCCCGGCCGTGGGCCAGGGCTGCCTGGCGGTGACCATCCGCGAGAACGACGCCAACCTGCGGACCATGCTGATGGGCCTGAACCACCCGCACTCGAGGGTGGCGGCCGAGGCCGAGCGTGCCTTCCTGGCCGTGGTCGAGGGCGACTGCCGGATCCCGGTCGCGGGGCACGCCGTGATGCTCGAGCACGCCCTGCAGCTCACCTGCTGGCTGGCCACGCCGGACGGCAGCCAGGTCGCCAAGCTCGTCAAGGAGGGGTTCCCCTCGACACCCGAGGACCTGGGGCGGGAGGCGGGCGAGGAGCTGCTCGAGTCGGGCGGCAGGGAGATCCTGGAGATCGTCCGCGCTTGAAGGTCTATCTCGTCGGTGCCGGCCCGTGGGCGCCCGGGCTGCTCACCCTGCGCGGCGCGCAGGTGCTCGGGCGTGCCGACGTCGTCTTCTACGACCACCTGGCCAACCCGGAGCTCCTGGAGGCCCATTGCCCAGCGGGCGCCGAGCGCGTGTTCGTCGGCAAGCGCCGCAACCGCGCCGTGCTGTCGCAGGAGCAGATCGCCGAACGCATGGTCGAGGCGGCCCGGGCCGGCCGCACGGTGGTGCGGCTCAAGGGCGGCGACCCGTTCCTGTTCGGCCGCGGCGGCGAGGAGGGCGAGGCGCTGGCCGCGGCTGGGGTGGCGTTCGAGGTCGTCCCGGGCGTGACGTCGGCGCTGGCCGGGCCGGCGTTCGCCGGGATCCCCCTGACCGATCGCCGCTCCTCCTCATCGGTGGCCATCGTCACGGGCCATGCGCGGCAGGGTGGCGGCCGGGTGGATCTGGGCGCCCTCGGCCAGGCCGCGGACACGGTGGTGTTCCTGATGGGCGTGCTCCAGCTGCGCGACAACCTGCAGGCGATGGTCGACGGCGGCCTGGATCCCGCGACGCCCGCGGCCCTCGTCCGCTGGGCCTCCCGGGCGGATCAGCAGACCGTGGTCGGGACCGCGGGCGACCTGGCGGACCGCGTCGAGGGCATGCGGCCGCCGGCGGTGGTCGTGGTGGGCCAGGTGGTCGCCCAGCGGGAGCGGCTGTCGTGGTTTGAGCGCCGACCGCTGTTCGGACGCACGGTCGTGGTCACCCGCCCCGCGGGCGCCGCGGCGGACGCCCTGATGGCGCTGCTCGCAGAGCACGGGGCGTCGGTGATGCGGGTGCCCGCCATCGGGCTCGCCGCGCCTGCGGATCCGTCCGCGCTGACCGCCGATCTCGCTGGATATGACTGGCTCGTCCTCACCTCTCGCAACGCCGTGGAGCACTTCGCAGACGCGCTGCACGCCGCCGGGTCGGACAGCCGCGCGCTCGCCGGCCTGAAGCTGGCGTGCGTCGGCCCCGCGACGGTCAACAGGGCCTGGGAGCTGCTGCGGATCCGCGCCGACGTGGTGCCCGAGGCGTCGTACCGGGCGACGGAGCTCGCCCGGGCGCTGATTGCGGAGGGCGTGCAGGGCAGCCGCGTGCTGCACCCGCGCGCCTCGGCCGCCTCCTCCGACCTGGCCGAGGCCCTGCGACAGGCGGGCGCCCGGGTCGACGATCCCGTGGCCTACGAGACGACCGTCGGGGACACCGACCCGACCGAGCTGCTCGCCGCGCTGCAGGCGGGCGCTGTCGACGCGGTCACCCTGGCCTCGGGCTCGGCGGTCGACGGGCTCGTGCGGCTGGTCGGGGTGCAGGCGCTGCGCGGGGTCACGTTGGCGGCCATCGGACCGGTCACCGTGCAGGCCGCCGGGCGCCACGGGCTTGACGTGGAGGTCGTCCCCGAGCGATCGACCGCCGTCGGCCTCGTGCAGGCCGTCGTCGATCACTTCAGCGCCTCGGAGAGCTAGACCGCCAGAGCCCGCGCACCGCCGCCAGCCCCAGGAAACGCCATGCCCTTCCCCGAGTACCGTGCCCGGCGCATGCGCCGCAGCGAAGGCCTCCGCCGCCTCGTGCGCGAGACCCGCCTGTCGCCCGATGACCTCGTGCAGCCGCTGTTCATCGTGCCCGGCAAGGGCGTGCGCAACCCGGTGAAGTCCATGCCCGGCGTCGAGCAGACGTCCGTTGACGAGATGGTCAAGGACATCCAGGACACGGCGGACGCCGGGGTCCCCGCGGTGATCCTGTTCGGCCTGCCCCCGCACAAGGACAGCACCGGCTCCGACGCCTGCAGCGACAACGGGATCGTGCAGCAGGCGGTTCGGGCGGCCAAGGACGCCTGCCCCGACCTGGTGGTGATGACCGACGTCTGCTTCTGCGAGTACACCGACCACGGCCACTGCGGCTGGATCGAGGACGGCGACGTCGACAACGACCAGACCCTGGAGATGCTCGGGCTGCAGGTCCTCACCCACGCCAAGGCCGGGGCCGATGTGG
>PVBE010396901.1_pt1 | contig 10620 bp, 9 predicted proteins | sample 1631181 | NCBI WGS metagenome assembly PVBE01 (sample SAMN08397723, study PRJNA350692) | Marine metagenome, whole genome shotgun sequencing project. | isolation source: water | place: Pacific Ocean | collected 2012-04 | reverse complement strand
GCCACCGACTACAGCAACGCCAGCCGCACTCTCATCTTCAACATCCACACTCTAAAATGGGACGCGCAACTTCTCAAGATACTCGACATCCCAAAGGCCATGCTTCCGGAAGTCAAACCCTCGAGCGGAATCTTCGGCGAAACCGACCCGAAACTATTCGGCGCAACCATACCCATCGCCGGAATCGCGGGCGACCAGCAAGCCGCCACCTTCGGACAAGGCTGCTTCAAGCCGGGCATGGTCAAGAACACCTACGGCACAGGCTGTTTCATGCTCATGAACACGGGTGCCAAAGCCGTCGCCTCAAAGAACGGCCTCCTCACCACCATCGGCTGGGGGCTCGACAGCAAGGTCACCTACTGCCTCGAAGGCTCCGTTTTCGTCGCGGGCGCCGCCGTCCAATGGCTCCGCGACGGACTCAAGCTCATCAAGACCGCGCCCGCCATCGAAAAACTGGCCCTCTCGGAAGAGGACAACGGCGGCGTGTACTTCGTACCGGCATTTGTCGGGCTCGGAACCCCCCACTGGGACCCCTACGCGCGGGGAACCATCGTCGGCATAGAACGCGGCACGACGGGCGGCCACATCGCCCGCGCGACCCTCGAATCCATGTGCTATCAATCCCGCGACTTGCTCGAAGCCATGGAGGCCGATTCAGGGGTGAAGCTCAAGCTACTCAAGGTCGATGGCGGCGCGTCGCTCAACGGCGCACTCATGCAATACCAGTCAGACATCCTCGGCGTGAAAGTCCAGCGCCCGGTGGTCCCCGAAACAACCGCGCTCGGCGCAGCCTACCTCGCGGGCCTCGCCACAGGCTTCTGGGAAAACATGGGCGACGTCACAAGCAACTGGGCGCTCGACACCGAATATAGACCATCCATGAAGCCCGCCGCGCGCAAAGCCGCGTACGCCGGTTGGAAGAAAGCCGTAGAGCGATCCAAGGGCTGGGTGAAAGCATAGGAAGAACCAGGCACGGCACTTCCGCCGCGACCTCGACAAACGAGCTACTCTCGTTCGGGCCTATTGGGCACTCTCGGCTTCGAACCAGATGGTTTCGGACCCCTCGATTCCGTAGGCCATCTCGATGGGGTTGCAGCAGACTTCGCAGTCTTGGATCAGCCTCTGGCTGCCGCCTGACCAATCGACAAGGATAGAGAGCCGCTGCCAGCAGTACGGGCACGTGACCCAGCGCTTTTCTTGCATCGCAACGTTCTACTGCGTATCTGAATTGACAAGCCCGACAATCTTCTGTCCCGGGCGGGGCGCAAACTCGTCATCTTGGGTGCGCACGAGGACCTTGTGGCCCTCCTCTATGACGAACATAGGCACGATGTTGTCGCCGTATTGCTCAAGATACTGGTCGTAGTCGAACTCGTCGGTAAGTTTTGTCTTCTTGACTGTCGCCCCTTGCCTTGAACGCTTGACGAGTTCGGCGTGAGTCCATTGGTCTCCGAAGAGGGTATGTCCGCGAAGCCGTGCTGGCAATTGTTCCCGTTCGGTGCCAGGGAGATCGCGCATATCGGGTGCGAGCTGGTAGACGTCGCGTTCGCCCAGGACGGCGGAGAAATGCAGGGCGGCCAGGGAATTCACGTAATCGTTGGCCGTGAGTGCAAGCAGTTTGCCAATTTCGCTAAGGTCCAGCTCTTCGACGAGGCTCTCGGAAAGAGCGTCTCCATAGCAGGCGTCAAGCCCTTCGAGGCGCGCCGCGTGGACGTAGCGCCGGTTGATGTCGATGAGAAGGATACTGAATCCCTCCTCGTGCAGGGCGCGGGCGATCTTGCGGGCGAGCGGATGAGCCCCGGCGATGATGAGTCCCTGGCGGTCCGTTTGCGCGAGGCCTAGACTGCGGGCCAGCGCGCGAGCCGTGAGGCCGTAGAACGTGACGGTGACGGCGATCACCAGGAAGGTGACCGGGACGAGGCGATCGGCCTGAGGCAGGGGCTCTTCGGCTCCGGCCATTTTCAATGCGAATACGGATGCCACCGCGGCCGCGACGATTCCGCGAGGGGCCATGAAGGCCAGGAAAGTTCGCTCTCTGAAAGTTAGCGAAGAGGTGGCCGTAGACGCGAATATGGATATGGGGCGCACGGCGAGAATCAACACCGCCACGAAGGCTACGCTTCCCCATCCGAGCAACTCGATCTGCTCGCGCTCAAGGCGCGCGGCCAGAAGAACAAATAGCATGGATAAAAGAAGAACGACGAGGTTCTCTTTGAAGGCGATCAGCTCGCGCACGTCTATAGAGCGCTGGTTGGCGACGATCACGCCCATGATGGTGACCGTGAGCAGGCCGGATTCCTCCTGGAAATAATTGGAAACGGTGAACGCACCGATCACAAACGCGATGGCTAGGGCACTATGCAGGTGCTCGGGGGTCCGGTTGGGGCTGAGCAGGTAGGTAAAAGAGTAGGCCGCAACAGCGCCGACGGCGACCCCGATAGCAAGGGTTTCGGCGAGTCCGATGACGATGGGAATAGTGGCGTCCTCGATGGAACCAAGAATGACGGCTTCATAGACAAGGACGGCCAGGACCGCGCCCGCGGCGTCATTGAGGATGCCTTCCCATCGAAGGATGGGACCAACTTGGCCTTTGGGGCGGATGTGAAGGAGCAGCGGTTGGACTACGGTCGGCCCCGTCACAACGAGGATGGTTCCAAGCAGCACGGCCACCTCGAGCCGCAAATCAAGCAGGTAGTAGGCCGCGGTCGCGGTAATAATCCATGTGATGGCTATCCCCAGAACGACCAGGCTGGTTACAACGCGGCCCACGTCTCGCAGATCACTCAGCCGCAGGTTCAGGCCGCCTTCAAACAGGATGACCGCGACGGATATGGATACGAAGGGCATGAGCAGGTCGCCGAAGAGGTCGTTCGGTTCGATAAGCTCGAGGCCCGGACCGACGACGAATCCGCAGATGAGCAGAACGAGAATGGAAGGCAAGCCCAGCCGCCAGGAAACCCATTGCGCCCCAATGCCAAGGAGGATGACGGTCACGAGGCTGATGAGCGCTGCGTCCATGGGACGAGAGACCTTCGGGATTGGGTTTCGGCTTCAAGTTTCTCTGCGCATTGGCGAAAGCGCGGAGCTAGTTTGCCGGATGACCCAGGCGGAATTCCAACCGCACCGGCTTGATGGGCGGGATTCGGCTCCGCGTATCGATAATTGACAGCGGTTCGCTCTTTCCATGACACTATCCACAAAGGAGAACCTATGAACAGACAAAAATGGACTACCGTCGACACCTACTTCGATGCTCTTCACGCTCCGTCGGATGCCGTACTGGATGCCACGCTTGAGCACAGCGCATCGGCTGGCCTTCCCGCCATCGCGGTGTCGGCCGCGTTAGGAAAATTCCTGTACCTGCAAGCGCGCATGCTCGGCGCGCGGCGCATCCTCGAAATCGGTACGCTGGGGGGTTACAGCACTATCTGGCTCGCGCGCGCGCTGCCCGATGACGGACGCCTCGTCACGTTGGAGGCTAACCCCGATCACGCCGATGCCGCCCGCGTGAACATTGCGCGCGCCGGTCTGGACAACATTGTCGATGTTCGCACGGGACGCGCTATCGATACATTGCCGGATCTCGAGGGCGAGGAGCCCTTCGACTTCTTCTTCATAGACCCTGACAAGCGCAGCATTCCCGAATACTTCGAGTGGGCGCTCAAACTTTCCCATATCGGAAGCGTGATCATCATCGATAATGTCGTGCGCGGCGGCGCGGTGCTCGATGCCGAGACGGACAATCCCGATGTACAGGGCATCCGCCGCGTGGCAAAGATGATCGCCCTTGAACCCCGCGTTTCGGCCACCACGATCCAAACCGTCGGCTGCAAGGGATACGACGGATTCACTCTCGCTCTCGTTACCGAGTAGCTGGGGGGTTAGCCCGGATATCTCACCGCTCTTCTACTGCGACGGCGGATAAGGGCATCCTGCCCGTGGTTCATGGGCTGGAAGCCCATGCCACCTTGCCGGTCGAATTCAGCGCTTGCGGAGCTTCTTGATGACGCAGGAGAAGCTCAGCAACACTTTCTCGCCAACGACGAGTGCGCCGCGCGTGAAGACCATTCCCTTGGTCTCGTGCATGATTTCGCAGCGGGACTCGATCAGGTCGCCCAGGTTTCCGGCCTCCGCAAAATCGGTGTTCAGCGAGATGGTCGTTGCGCCGCCTCCGGAGAAGCTGCTTCGCGCGGCCATGAACGAAGCGAAGTTGGCGAAGATGCTGAGCATCCCGCCATGCACCGCGCCGCCCTCGCTTGTGTGCTTTTCCTTGACGATGAAAGCGCAGTCGCAACCCTCTGGTTTCTCCTTGTAGAAGAACGGGCCATTGTGTTCTTCGAAGGCGCCGCCTCCTTGCCACTCTGTGTAGCCGCTGAGCCGCTTGTCCTTTTCGGTCATGCTTCTCTCTTTCTGACTCGTCCATCGCCGGGGTCGGACCTTCGTTGGCAGGAACTCGAAGAGTGTGCATTTGTGCGCACGCTTGAATCAAACAATAACGAGATTCGGTACCGGTTGCCCTGGCCGAGTCTTCATTCGATTGTGCTATACTTTGCTGGATGGCTCGATATATTTCCTCTCTGCAACCTCCGGCGATGTCGGCAATTCACTTCCCACGATGACGCAGAAACGAAAACAGGAACCTGCCCCGTTCGACCCGTACCGCCGCATCGCGGAGTTGGAGGCGCAGGTCTCGGAGCTGACGGGGGCCGGAGCGGAGCGGGCACCTCAGCAGTCTGCCGGGGAAGCGAAGCCGCGGAGTGCGCTAGTGCACGGAATGCGCAAAGGGGTGGGCCGCGCTCTGGGAGGCGAGGAAGGCGAGTCGCTCGAGACGCGGGTAGGAGGCATCTGGCTGAGCCGGGTCGCCGCGGTTCTGGCCACGACAGCGTTGGTGTTGGGTGGCGCGGCCACCGTTCGTCACCAGGAGTTTGAAGCGGCCAATAAGATTGCCGTTGGCTATGCGTTGGGACTGATAGCGCTTGGCTACGGCCTGTGGAAGCGGGCGCATAGCGGACTGGTTACGCGGGCGCTCCTCGGGAGCGGCCTCGCGATATTGTATTTCACGACCTACGCGGGCTTCTTTATCGCATCGGCGAAGGTATTCCAGAATGAAGCTGCCGCCTTGCCGGTTCTCGCGGGGTGCCTCTTGCTGGTCGCCGCGGTCTGCTATATCTTGCGCAGCGAGACGGCCGCGGGCATTTCGCTGTTCTTGATTTACTATACCGTCGCGCTCAGTCTGAACGAACGCGGCACCGAGCAAAGTCTTCATTACGCACTGTTGACCTGTTCGGTGGCTTCGATGTTGGCGCTCCTATATCATTTTGCGCTCCGATGGATGTTTGTTACCTGGGCCGCGCTCTTTGCCGCGCACTTGACCTATTTCTTCTTTTTCTTGCTGAACCCATCGACCCACGGGTTACCCGATGAGCACTACTATTGGCTCTCGAACGCATTTTTGACCGTAACTTTTCTCGCCTTGTCGCTGGTTTGCACTACGGATTCGCGCAAGACGGTCGACTACCGCCGTATCGTCGGACTCTTGGCCATGTCCAATTCGGCTATCTACTTCAGCGTCGCTTGGGCAGCAGCGCGCGAACGCTATCCGGAATACGAGTGGAGTTTCCTTGCCGCCCTTGCCGGGGCCTTCGCCCTGTTCGCCGCGATATCGGAGTTGACGGGACCGCGGCGGAACTATCTCTCGCAACTGTTCATCGCGAAATCGGCGATCGTGGCGACGTTGGCGCTGAGGGCGTATCTCTCGCACGAATGGCTTCTAATCGCACTGTCGCTCGAGGCCTTCGCCCTGGGCGTTCTCTATAAGCGCACCGGGACGGTCATATTCAAACTGGTTGGCTTATTCTTCGCCGCCATCGCTTGCGCCGGCTGCTTGTGGTCTGTTAGCGATTCCAGGGAAATGGCGTTGGGCGATTACACTGTTTCAGCGAACTGGTTTTCGAGCGTATGCGTGGCGCTTATTTTTTCGCTGACCGCGTGGCTCTACGAACACGCCGCCCGCCCCTCGACAGCCGAGGGGCGCCCCGCCAGAAGCCACTGGTTTCTCGCCGATTCCCTCATCGATTTGAGGAGCCAGACGCTTTCCATCTTTCACGGTTCGGGGGCGGCGCTCATCGTAGCCGCGATCACCATTGTCGAACTCGGCGACTACCCATCGCTCCCCTTTATTCTCGCGTTGGAGGGCCTCGCGTTTGCCACGCTTGGCTTCCTTCTGCGCACCTCTCAAGTGGAGGTAGCCGGCGTCCTGCTCCTCATCGTGGCGCACGTCTGTTATTACGCGATGGCGAATTATCAGGGTCCCGTTTTCAACGCCCAGACGAATCTTGAACTGAATACGATTCTCCTCGCGCTTTTCACACTGTTCGGCGGCTACCTCTGGGAACGGTATCTGCGCAGAATCAAGGGGGGATGGCCTTGGGAACACCAAGCGCTCGCCTGCATACCTTTTCTCGTCGCGACTCTCATGCTGACGCACCTCGCGCAGTCGAGCCTCGAAGCGCCACGAGTCGCGGCGGCGCAAGACCTTGTTGGGGCCGCGTTTATGCTCGCAGCGGCAGCCACGTCCTTCATGTACCTTCGGCTGGCCGGACTGGTCGCGCTCACCATCGGGTCGCTTACTTTCTACAGCGGCCTCTACAACGTTGGCAATACAATCGCGAACCTCCCTGAGTTTCTTCCAGTCCTGGGGATTTCACTGGGAGCTTTTGTGGCCGCCGAGCGCTTCTCCGCCGTTCGCGCTGGAGAGGCTGCGCCTGATACATCGCACCTGCGAACAGCGATCATTGCCATGGCATCGCTTCAAGGCATGCTCGGGCTCTGGGAATGGGCGCCCGATGGGCAACTCACCTTCTATCTTCTCGGCCTGGCGGTCACTTGCATGGCGATTGGCGCCCTCTTTCGGGAGAGCCGATACCGTTGGGTTTCGCTCATCGTCTATTTGGTAGCTATCATCCGCGCCTATTACTCCGACTTGGATAACCCCAGTCTATGGATCCAGCCGCTCTCCTTTGCCGCGCTCGGGATTCCGCTGCTGGTATTCTCCTGGGGTTATTCGCGGCACCGCACACGCCATCTGCAAACGCTTAAGGCGCGCCCGCATGACGAATCCGCTGATTGACGGCAACCTCTGGCGCGGCGCACTCGAGGTTTGCCAGGTTCTCAGGGATGCGGGTCATCGGACACTTCTCGCGGGCGGTTGCGTACGCGATCTCCTCCTAGGCGCGACGCCGAAGGATTGCGATATCGCCACGTCTGCGCGGCCCGAGGAAACCGCGAAGTTGTTCCATTCCGTAATCGGCGTTGGGGCCGCGTTTGGGATGCAGATCGTGACGCGTCCAGCAGCGAATTACGAGGTGGCGACCTTTCGCCACGACGGGCCTTACACCGACGGACGCCATCCGTCGCACGTCGAGTTCCTGGGCGAGGAGGAAGATGCCCGGCGGCGCGACTTCACCATCAACGCACTCTTCTACGACCCGGAAACGAAAGCTATTATCGATTACGTCGGCGGGCAACAGGATCTGCGCGACGGAATCGTCCGCGCCGTCGGCGAGCCCTGCGCGCGCTTCGAGGAGGACCATTTACGCCTCCTGCGCGCCGTGCGCTTCGCGGCGCGGCTGGATTTTTCAATCGAGACAGAGACGCGCGACGCAATCACCAAGGGCGCTCGCTCGATTCGACAGACGAGCCCGGAACGCGTTTGCGATGAGTTGACGAAGATGCTCCTCGAAGGCGGCGCGAAGAGAGCCTTCGAACTCATGGACGAAACGGAGCTGCTTGCGGAAGTGTTGCCCGAAATCGCTCGAATGAAGGGTGTCGATCAGCCTCCGGAATATCATCCCGAAGGCGATGTATTCGTTCACACGCTCCTGTTGCTCGACTCGCTGAGGGCACCCTCCCCCACCCTCGCGTTCGGCGCCCTCCTTCACGATGTAGGGAAGCCCGTCACACAAACCGTTGAAGGCCGCATCCGTTTCAACCTGCACGACAAGGCGGGCGTCCGGATCTCGGAGGAAATTTGTGGGCGTCTCCGCATGTCGAACTACGACACGGAACGTATATCCTGGCTCGTCGGACGCCACATGCGGGTCGCGGCCGCGCCTGAGATGCGGGCTAGCAAGCTCAAGCGCCTCGTGAGGGAAGAGGGTTTCACGGAATTGCTTGAACTGTTTCGACTCGACTGCATCGCGAGCCATAACAAGCTGGGCACCTACGAATGGCTGAAGGATTATGCGGAGAACTTGCAGCCCGAAGAGACCCGGCCGGCGCGGCTCCTCACCGGACGCGACCTCATCGCCATGGGCTATCGGCCCGGCCCGCTGTTCAAGGAGATACTGAGGGCCGTCGAGGATGCCCAACTGGAAGGGGAAATCGGCAGTTCCGAAGAGGCGCGCGGGATGGTTCATCGGCGATGGGCTCTATAGGGGATACGCGTCACCGACCGGACTCGCCTGCGAACGCCTACTCCTCAATAATCTCCGGCTCATCTTCCTGGAACTTCTCGTGACGCGCGTTGCACGATTTCACCATCGCAACATAGTTCGTCCGAATGACCGAAAATCCCGATCCTAGACAGACTTCGCGACCGTCAGAGAAGCCTCGCGCCCCGCCACCGTCAGCGCCGCCCAATCTTCCGTTGCCATGTAGTCCTCATCATTCCGAAAGAACAAGAGATTATGAGCTTCGGCCAACTCGTTCGCTCCGTTGAAGATCCCCTTCAACTCGTTGCGCGACACCGGCTCCTTCTGCATAAACCCTTTCAAATTTTCGAGCTCATGCTCGAAGAACAATTCCATGATCTCATGGGCTTCCACCAACGCAACAGGACCACGTGAATCCTGCGCAAACAACCGGTTCGAGGTCAGAACGCCCAAGACCGCAACCGCAATAACCGCTCCAACCATCGCCACAAATTTCGTCTTCACTTCGATTCTCACGTTTCCTGTTATTGAACCGTCACTCCGAATTGGCTCCGGAGAGAGTCAACCGAAATGTTGCCAAACACCCAAACGTTGCCTCACGCCGCGCCCAAATCGAGAGTGAATCTCGCTGCCATCGCCTCCCGTATCGCCACGAGGCGCTCCCGTGCCGACTCCAGATACGCCTTGGCATCCCCCTCGCCGCCTCGCGAAACCGACTCAATCACGAGCGAGCCCTCGTATCCATGTGAGGCCATGGACTGCGCGATCGCTTCGAAGTCCACACGGCCCTCTCCCGGCGACCAATGGTAATCGCGCCGTCCATCCGTGTCCGAGAAATGGGTCGCCGCCAACCGATGCCCCCAGGTCGATAGCAATTCTAGCGGCGCGGGGCTGTACAGCAAATCGTGCGCACTGTCGAAACACAAGCCCAAATGGGGCGACGGAATCAGATCCAGGATCGCGTCAATCCGTTCGACACAGCGGGTGTTCTCGATTGCTACCGTCACGCCGCGTTCTTCCGCCGCCTCGACGATCCGCAGCACACTGTCCAGCCCGTCCTCAATCCGCCACGGGTCCTTCGCACCCAAAACCAAATGCATGACCATTCGCGGAATGCCATGCCGCCCACAATCTTCCACCCAGGAGACATGCTTCGCCACCGCCGCCGTCCGCGCCGCGCGATCTACGCTCCAAAGCCCCGGCGTCCAATCGTAAGGCACATGGATATTGTCCAGCGAGAGGCCATCCGCGCGAACCATCTCCGGCACACGGTCCCGAAGCCGCTTCCGGCTTTCGTCCGTATCCTCCCACCAGATGCAGGTCGCATCGAACCCAGCATCGCGCATCAGCTTGAGGCGGTCAGAAAATTGAACCTCGCGGCAAAACCACGCGGCGATTCCAAGAGGGTTCGAATCCATAGCTGGGGGCCTATAAAAACGCCTCGACGAGGGTTGGCTCCTCCAACTCAAACTTCTCATGGCACGCGTTACAGGTATCGACGAGGACCAGATAGTTCTTGCGCGACTTTTCGTAATCCATCTCCAGCAGCGAATCGCACAAATCGATAGCGGCTTTCCTCCCAACCTTCACCGCTGCCACCCACTCGTCCGTCTTCATATAGTCTTCATCTTCGCGAGAAAATAGAAGGTTCGTGACTTCGGCGATTCCAGCGGCTCCGATGTAGGGCAGCCTCCATTGCCTGCCCTCGGGCTCCTTCTTCAGCCCCTTGCGTATCAGGACATAATTCGTATCGAAGAGGAGCTTCATCAACTCGTCATTCGTGACTATTTGAATTGGCTCGTTCGAATCCGTGTCCGGAACGATTTCCTTATCTGCCGCCGACGCGAGCGGCGAGTAGTCCCAAACGGCAATCCTAATACCCAAGACGGCCACAACTGCAAAACCGAATACTCCCGTCTTCACCATGTCACAATCCTCCTCCATCGAGTCTCGATAATGGTACCGCCAGTTCCGCCAAAAGTCCAGTCATGGCCTCGAACGCGGGACCGCCGCCTCGTCGGCCCCACATTTGCTCTCTTGCTTTTTCGTTGGCGAAATATGACGAGGCAGATTATCCTCCTTAACCGAGATTACCCATATGGATCCGTCGGCGACCGGAGCCAATGAGATTGAAGCAGTGTAGTTGAGGCCATCAGCATTCTCAACCCGTCGTTCGCCCTTGTTGGCG
>PVBE012793246.1_pt1 | contig 10621 bp, 14 predicted proteins | sample 1631181 | NCBI WGS metagenome assembly PVBE01 (sample SAMN08397723, study PRJNA350692) | Marine metagenome, whole genome shotgun sequencing project. | isolation source: water | place: Pacific Ocean | collected 2012-04 | reverse complement strand
TGCACTCTTATGCACACATACAAACATCTACAGCACCACCACCCTCATGTTTCTCTCCCCTTAAATGTGTCCCATTATCGCTGAACGCCTACAAACTCCTTAGTGCATAGTCTTAGAACTATGTGGAATACCGCATCCAACTGCCTTTCATAGACTTATTCTGGACTATTATTGGCAAATCGATGAATGCTCGTATCTGTTTCGAATGAAACGTGCAATGGGCGAGATTGGATCGAAAATAGACTGGGAACCGTGCATTTCTACCAGCAAGGAGTTAAAGAGGCCATTAGAAAGAAGAAATGGCTGGGGATGGAGGGTTCGAACCTCCGCTTCCTGATCCAGAGTCAGGCGTCCTACCGCTGGACTAATCCCCAACAAAGTGGCTGTGCTGCAGACAATATCCTCATCATGTGGGCGATGGGGACGATTCTGCTGTAGTCGCAAGGGCGCGACTGCTCATTCTATGGTATTGACGCGTCTGAACCGTGTCAAGGAGCGCTCGCCCCGCCTAGGTAAACGCCAGTCATGGTGCACGTGCTAAAGCAACTTGACATGTCCCCTGCTTTGTAACAAAATCGGGTTGCTGCGCACCGGCCTCAGATAGTAGGCTGCCCATTTTATACGACTTTCCGATACAAATGCGGCGCGGCAGATTCGGCTAGATTTGTCGGCCATCTAGGCCACTGATGAGGAAGATTCAATGACTTTAATGAAAACCGCCAACCGGTCCGAGGTAACGGTTTCCGGTCACAAGGTTGAGATCCACAAGGGTGGATCAGGCCCAGCACTGCTCTGGCTGCACGGCGGCGAGGGCTTTGGCACCTACGACCCCACCACCAGCCCACTGGCTGAGAAGTTCACCGTCTACGCGCCATCCCACCCCGGCTTCTTTGGGACGGAGCGCCCGGAATGGCTCTACACCATCAATGATGTGGCCCACTTCACCAAGGACCTAGTTCAGGAACTTGGCTTCGACGATTACGTTCTGGTCGGACATTCCATCGGCGGCTGGATCGCCGCTGAGATGGCCGCAATGGACCAGCACAACCTCAAGGGCCTGGTGATCATCGACTCGGCAGGTGTCCGGCCGGAGAAGGGCGAGATCACCGAGGTTTTCATGATCTCTGACGATGCCCGTTTGAAGCTGGGTTTCCACAACATGGAACAGGTGCCGAACTTCGACCAGATCACCGCAGAGCGGACTCCGGAAGAAGCGGCAGTGATCCACGGCAACAAAGAGATGCTGTCCAGGCTCAGCTGGAGGCCCTACCTCCACAACCCGAGCCTGCCCCACTTCCTGGGCGGTGTGAAGACCCCGACCCTGGTCATCTGGGGCAAGCAGGACGCCATCTTCCCTGTGGAATGCGGCGAGATGTACGCCAGCCTGATCCCCAACGCCACACTGAAGACCATCGACAACTGCGGACACAAGCCTCAGATGGAGAGGCCCGACGACTTCAACGCCGCCATCACCAGCTTCCTAGACGGCTTGAAGTAACCACACAACCAAGTAAGAAAAAAAGAGTCCTTCCGAGAATTCGGAAGGACTCTTTTCTTTGTCTAAGCTGATGGCGGTTTGCTGAAAGCTGTCAGCCGATGACCCCATCGTCCCGCCAACCGTCTACCTCTTCCTTGGTGAAGCCCAAGTCCTGCAAAATCTCGACGGCGTGCTGGCCCAGGGCCGGCGATGCTGGTGGCGGTGTCGGCACAGTGCCCAGGAAATGGGCCAGCGGCCCCACCATCTTCACCGTGCCCTCAGTACTGTGTTCAACGTCGGTCACCAGGCCGTTGGCCACCACCTGCGGGTCCTCGAACAACTCCTCGATGAACCGAACCGGGCCGGCTGGTATGGCGCGTTCCTCGAATATCTGCAGCCACTCGGCGCTGGGCCTCGAGGCGATCAACTCCTCGGCACGCTGCTCCAAGGCGGTGCTGTAGGCCCGGGACTCGGGCAGTAATGGGTTCCAACCTGGCTCCAGGCCGTCGTCGGTCAACCCCAGGACGTCCAGCAACCGGCGGCGCAGCGGGTCGCTGAGGCAGCCCACGCCGATGGGCGCGTCCTTGGTGTAGTAGACCCGGTAATAGAGGTTGCCGTGGTGCTCCCGCCTGCGGCTGCCCGGAGAGATGGCCACCATCTCATCGTAGGTGGCTCCTTCGTTCCGCATCTTCTCCAGTTCCGCGATGGTCTTCTCGCGGGTTTCCTTGTCGATCTTCTCCACGTGCAGGAACCTGGCGCCCATCAGAGATAAGGCCGATGCCAGCAGGCTGGTCTCGATCTTCTGGCCAACTCCGGTGCGCTCCCTGGCGTAGAGGGCGGCACAGACGGCCCAGGCCATGGAGATGCCGGCCGAGGTGTCGATCAAGGGGCTGGACCAAACCCACGATGGCACACCGTCCAGGGTTTTGGTCTCCGACGACACCATCCCGGTCATGCCCTGGACAATCATGTCGTAGCCAGGTCGTTCGGCGTCAGGGCCTTCCCGACCGTAGGCGGTCAATTCGCAATAGATCAGGCGAGGATTGGTCTCGGAGAGGGTCTCGTAATCCACGCCCAGTTTTACTGCGACGTCGGGCCTGAAATTCACCAGGGCGATGTCCATCTCCGGGATGAGCTTTTTCAGTATCTCGGCGGAGCCTTCTTTGGTGAGGTTCAGGGGCAGGCTGCGTTTGCCGCGGTTGTAGGTCATGAAGGTGCGGCTTTCGGTGTCGGTGAACCGTTGGGTGAGCCGCCAAGGTTCGCCCCAAGGCGGCTCGACCTTGATCACGTCAGCGCCGAGTTCGGCCAGCAAGCGGCCAGCTAGAGGCCCAGCGATGATCTCGGTGAAGTCGACGACCTTGACGCCGTCCAGGGGTCCGGGCATACGGGAGTTCCTCCAACTTCAGAACTGACAGCCATTATGCCCACTGGCGTGGTTGTGGTGCAACGTATCCAAGCCGAACGACTGGGGTATCCCTGTGCCTGGTTGTCCGGGTGTGTGTCGCCAATTAGAATTAGGTAACTAACAGGTTGTGATTGGAGTACCGAGTGAACAAGCGGGAATGCCCCAGGCCAGGTTGCAAAAAACCACTGTCAGAAGTGGATGATTCTGCCCTACAGAGAGTCCTCAACACGTCCTATAACGGGGAGAGTGTGACCATGAGCGACTCCGATCACGAACTATCCTGCGGCCACAAAGTGCGGTTCGGAGCCTCCAACATCCAAGGTGCTATGGATTTTTGGCTGACGCCAAGGGGGTAGGGGTTCTTAGCGCGGAAATCATCAAAGTTTCTTTGAATGGGTGTTGGACTCATCAAGCTTGGGTCGATACTACAAGCGCAGTGGCAGAAACAGCGAGAGCTAGACCGGACAACACCATAGCAATAAAAGTGGTGGTCTTCGTGTAACGAGTGGTTAATTCGTTCTGTGCTAGTTGAATTAGTGGTGTATAAAGCATCACAGAATTTATGTCGGCGGATCCACCGTCGCTGTTGAACATTCTCTCCGACCACTCTTTGATCTTCGCTCGAATCTCTTTGTCAGAGGATTGGGTCATATATGGTTGCATATTGGACTCCATGTAGATGTGTAGGATAACCAATGTTAACAGCCGACATTACCAAAAGAGCCATTTGATCTTGATTTGGCGAATTACCTTTGTCTGATTGAATGGTCGGTCGCGACGTCTTATGAGCGTCACATATTTTCGAGTTGATGAGCTGAGTGCTCGTTGGATGCCCTGCTTATACAAAATTGTCAGACGGTTCCCCACTCCCCGCGCCTGCCTAGGCGTGTTATACTCTAGGTGCGTCGGGGTGTGGCCCAGTCCGGCAGGGCACCTGCATGGGGTGTAGGGGGTCGTCGGTTCGAATCCGACCACCCCGACCAGAAAAAAGAAAGGGTTGTTAACACTTTTGTTAATACTAGTGTTAACAACCTTTTTGATTTAACGGCTCCGTCCAACCTAAGAGACATCTTAAGCTCTTTCATCTACAGCAATGTTCACAAGTCACCAAAGACAATAAAAACGCTGCATGAAACCTTAGATCCGTTTGTAGACTATCTCTACCATCACGGCGTTAGCAATCACTTGGCGATTGAAAGACAACATGTCGAAGGGTTTATTTCGGAGATAAGCCAGGGCCGTAGAGGGAAGCCACTCAGTCCAACGAGCGTGTTCGCGTTTACCAAGGACGTTCGGGCATTTATCAACTATGTGGCTGATGAATGGTCGCCAGAAGAATGGCCTAATCCAGTACGGCGAATTAAGTGCAAGAGACCACAGGTTTTTATCCGACCATTGACTCACGAGCAGCTTGTTCGGTTGCTTGAACTGGCGCAAGATACCGCCCCCAACAGGATAATAGCGTCCCGTAACCGGGCCATGTTGCTCACATTGATAGATGGGGCGTTAAGAGCCGGAGAATTGATCTCAGCACGCAAGGACGACTTGTCCATAGATGGCTCTTTGCTCGTCCACGGCAAAGGGGCTAAAACTCGACAGGTGGCTCTATCAGAGGGCACGGTGGCAGCAATTAACAATTATCTAGCGAGTCGCTCCGGGGACTCGGACTACTTGTTCGTTAACGATAGTGGGTCGAGGTTAGGTTACGAAGCTATCAAGAGCCTGTTCCATCGCTGGAAGAAGGCGGACCCACACTACTTCAACAATGTTCGGTTATCAGCGCACACCCTTAGGCACACATCGGCAACAATGCGAAGGTTGGCAGGGATGAGCGAAGGAGACCTCCAGACGTACCTTGGACATGCAACATCCGCAATGACCAGGCACTATTCGGAGGCTGCTTTAGCTCGTTCAGCAAATTTGGTCGCCAGGCAAACTTCGCCAGTGGAAGGGCTTTAACTCAAACTCTCCCGTTAAGACGTTTGACGATGCAGCAGAGCGTTTCAAGCCCATTGTGGAGTGATGCAGGTATCGATCACAGCAAACCGTGCATTCCGGCGAGTTAAGCGAAGGTAGTCAATCTCTCCCGTGGCTGCCCGATTGTGTACAATCCAACACGGTCGCTCTATTGATCAGATTCAACAAGGCAGACTGTATTTTCAAGGAATGAACGACATCTCCCTGGTGATAGCCAGAAATCTTAGTGCGCGCTTGCCTTTTTACTATGGCTGGATCGTGGTGTTCGCCGCCGGAACGACCACATTCGCTAGGATGGCACCGTCCACCACTACCCTGGCGGTCTTTGTGTCGCCTATGGCCGACGAGTTTGGCTGGAGCCGTGCACTGATCGCAGGCTCCGTTAGCGTGGGCGCGCTGTCGTCCATACTTATCTCGCCGGCGGTAGGCTGGGCGGTGGACCGGTACGGCGTGCGCTTGATCCTGACTGGCAGCATGCTGATGCTGGGCGTGGCGATGATCTCCCTGGCATGGGCCACGGTGCCCCTGTTTTTTTACATGGGTTTCGCCACCGGACGTGTCGTATTCCACGTCCCGGTGCAAATTGGCACTGGAACCTTGATCTCCCGATGGTTCATCAGAAAGCGGGGCCGAGCCATCAGCATAATCTACTTGGCAGGGGCCGTCGGGGGGATCGTATTCGTCCAGATAGCCTCGTTGGCCATATCTCATTGGAGTATAGGGGCTGCTTGGATGTTGTTGGGGGGTCTCGTACTGGCGGTAGCCGTGCTGCCGTCTGCGCTTTTAATAATAGACCGGCCCGAAATCATTGGTCTCCACCCTGATAACCAGCCACCTTTGAGTACTGAGAGTGGAGGCGAACTGGAGGATGACAACCACGATGAGGCCGACTGGACCCCTCGCCAAGCAATGCGCACGCGCGCGCTTTGGGTATTGACGGTCGTGGTTGGTGTGCTGTTTATGATTCAGGCAGGAATATCGGTACACGTCGGAGCGTTCTTCCTGGACCGGGGATTGAGCCTCACTGCGGCTGCAAATGCGATCACCGTCCACGCTGGGGTGAACGCCTTGGCTAGCCTGATGTGGGGGGCAATCATCGAGCGGACCACCGTCCGCGTGGCAATGACCGGACTGATGCTTCTCAGCGTAATGAGCTCGCTTTCCCTGCTGTTGGTTACATCTGAGGTATCCGCATTCGGTGTGGCCGCGCTTCTAGGGCTCGTCGGAGCAGGTGGAAACGTCATTCCGCCAGTGGCCTTCGCGTCCTACTTCGGGCGGCGGTCGATCGGCAGCATACGGGGAATCAGCGAGACCGGAGTCCAGGTTGGACAGACGATAGGCGCATTATTTTCAGGTTTGGTGTACGACCTGAGCGGCAGCTACGCCGCTGCTTTCATAACGTTCTCGGTCCTGAGTCTTGTGGGCGCGCTGGTGATCAACTCTTCGAGACCCCCGATCCGAGCCGGAGAAACGCTGCCCGCATCTAAGCCGAGCAGGTGAACAGCGAGGACGCTATTAAAGCCTACAAGCCCATCGTGACTTGAGGGGATGGACACACAGTGCTTGCGGAAACGTGGCCTGGATCCTGCGGGAGGCATAACGGATTTGAAGTACGTTGCCAGGCCTAGCGTGAAATAGTGTCACGTGTTGTAACGTGCACATTTTGAGGCTAAAACCATCACCAAACTAGTGCCACGTGTTGCTAGGTGGTTTAACGTCTGTGCACATTTGGTGCACATTTCATTCTCTCTTTAGTTCGCCAGCGCAGCTTCCACTTTCTGGGCAAACCCGATCAGTTCTTCATCTGAACCGTGGTCTCCCATTAGTGATATACCCACTGGCAAGCCGTTCAACTCACCAAGAGGCAGGCTCAATTGGGGCCGGCCTGTGGTGCCTCCGATACAAGTCAGGTGGCTCAGCCTCCCCTGGATATCCTTCTTGGCCGAGGCCGGTAGTCCTCTCAGTGGTGCGGGGCCCGGCGCCGTGGGCAGGCAGACAAACCCTCCATCTGCGAAGACCTCAACCATCCGGCTCCTGACTTGTTCTTTGACGAGAGCCGCTTCGCTGATCTGCGTTTTGGTCAAGTTGATGGCCAGGTAGTAACGCGCACTGACCCAGAAGCTGAACCTGGGGTTTACCGTGTCTACCCAGTCCTTCACCGATTCCCAGGCTTCTTCCGATTGGAGGATATTCTGCTGCGCCGCCCATTCCGTCAGCCCATTAGGCGCCAGCCGTACTTTGGTGGAACTTCCCGCCAGAGCGGCGATTTTCTCCGCAACGGGCAGCAAAACATCTGAGACTTCTTGGTCTACTTCTTCGAAGGCGTCTTCGGCTATCACTACGCGGCTGGGGCTGTTGTCAGGAATGGCGTTCCCAAACACGGCTTCAGCAACTCGACCGTAGGTCTCGGCATCCCTGGTAAACCAACCTATGGTGTCGTAACTGGGCGCCTGCATCAAGATGCCTACTAATGGGATACGTCCATGAGTGGGCCGAAGACCATAGAGCCCGCAGAAACTGGCGGGGATGCGCACTGAGCCACCGGTGTCGGAACCCAAGGCAAAATCAACCAGCCCGCCTGCCACCGCCGCCGCTGAGCCGCTAGAAGATCCACCGGGTACTCGGCCAGGCGCTTTGGAGTTGATTGGGGTGCCGTAATGAGCGTTCTCACCCAGGATGCCCCTGGTCAATTCGTCGGTATGAGTCTTGCCGACCATAGTTGCTCCGGCGTCCACCAAGGTTTGGACGATCCAGGCGTTATGTTCGGCAGGAGAGTGAGTGGCCTTCCAGTCTGGATTGCCACCCCCAGTGACATGCCCTTCAACATCGAATATGTCTTTCGCGGCGAAAGTCAGTCCGTAGAGGGGACCGCCAGGTTTGCCTTCTAGGTAGGCTTCAGTGTCGTTGCAAAACGCATCCAGAGAATCAACCAAGGAATGTTTGGCCTTAGCCATAGGGCACCTCGGGGTTAAGCTTTGGCCTGCGAATCAGACCGATCTCCACGGGACATTCCAAAGTATATACCGATAATCGCCGTCCAAAGTTCCAGGCTAAGTTCGGTGTTCCCAAATAGGAACCCGATTGCCCATTCTGAGGATTTACCCAGCGATACCGCTACCCCTTGAGCCACATTAGCGACCCGTGGGAAGACCTAGACCGCCTCCAACTCTCGCTCTCTTACATCCTGGGGTTTGTCATCACCGTCGAATCTGACCACGTACCCTTGGACAAATGCCGACCGTGTCTCCCCGACAGTCAAGGGGCTCAACGAGACCGTCGCGGGTAGCGCTACAAATGTGATTACTCCTTCTCGCCCTGACGTCGACCGGACCCGCTGGCCTTTGCTGAATTTAGCCATGGTTCCTCCTCATGGTTCCTCCTTATGATAAGGGCTAGTGATATGGAAGTTAGGTAGCGCATGGCGGTAGTTTACACGGTTAACTAAATGTGTAAACTGTGGCCCATGCGATTACTAACTGTTATTTCCATGGTCGCGTCGATTGCTACCGTGGTGCTTGTCCTGGGGTTGTTCGTGACAGAGCCATGGGAGTCAGCTGAGCCGCGCACCACCAAAGAGCATACGCAGGAACTTACCGAAACCATGGTCAGATATGCGATCAAAAACCATGCTTCCGACCTCATCGAGTCGGCTGGAGTCACAGAAGATAGTCCATCTGAAGAATGGAGGATGTTACCGGGGTATGGATGGTTCTGGATCCGGCAATCCTCCGACACTGAGCAAAGACTTACTCGATATCCACTCGCCCATCCAGCAAGCGAATTGCTGACCTATAACTACAACGAACATGATGACATTTGGTTAGTCACTTCTGATTTCATGGGTTTAGAACGCGAAATAAAGACTTGGGCGATTGACGACAACACTGGGGAAATCACCTACGGGCATCCAGATGAAAAATCGGTCGAGAATTAATCATCAAACCCTGATATTCCCGAAATCACCGTCCAAAGTTCCAGACTGAGTTCGGTCAGTCGCCTAGCCCATCTACGATCGCAAAGTAGGTGTTGGTTGTGTTGTTAGTCCGGTGGGGCAATATAGCCTTGTATCCGTCGCTGTTGCGCCAAGCGAGCGCTGATTCTTTGTCAGGAAACTCGAATATCGCGTGAACGTCAGCCTGCCTATCGGTAACTTGGTTCTCAAGGAAGTGGACTTGTGTATCAGGTCCAGGAGTCAGTGGCTTGCCACCAAACTCAGCAATAAGCGCAGGTATGTTTGAAGAGAAGCCCGATGTAAATTCTTCCCGGTTAGTAATTTCCAAATGAATCATTACGTATGCCTTAGGCATGATTTCCTCCGATCTTGAATAGTTTGGTGAATACTAGCCGAAAAAAATCTAGTCGTCGAACCCTGATATACCTGAGACGGTTGTTTTATAGCTCTACCGTCCCAGAGGGTTTGGACAATGCCTGCAATTCCCACCAAAATGCCTCATCGCCAATATCTCGCGTAAGCTATCAAGCGCAGTGCGGCTCGCGACTCGACGTTCGACATCTGGACCTTCTGTAATAGCCCGGTTTACGGCTTCATTCAGAGCAGGCTCGGCAACATGCTCCAGAAAATCTTCAGCACGAATTTTATCCATGGGCTTGGGATCCCACGGCAATATCTCGCCTTCTGGTCCCTCCCCAGCCAGAGGTTCAAGGTAGATCTTTAATAGATTTAGACCGGTATTGATATCCTCGTAATGTCTTTGCGTTGCCCCAGCGATGATTGGATCAGCCACTGCTAGCTCTTGCTGGAGAACAACCTTTCTAGCCACATCCCAGAAAAGCCGATATCGCCCGATTGTACGGGGGGCGCGTTTGGGTAACTCTGTTCCTTCCATCTCCTCCAGGACTACAGACGTTTCTAGACCCCGGGCAAAACATTGGTACACGAACTCCAATTCTTCGATTGTGGGGCCAGTTCCTCTCGGCATATGTATGTACCTATATTTATGTTGTCTTATATGCGGGGGGTGATTGCTACGTTGGTTGTATCAAATTCGATCCAAAGGGTCGTAATAAGGAGTAACCAATGGAAGGACCTTACAACATGAGACAACCAAGTAACCCTATGTTTGGTGATATTGGCCCAATTAATGGTGGATACGACGCACCAGAACCGCAAGTAGAGAATGTCACCCTCGAGGCATGGAAAGAGATCGTAGGAAAACACTTCCCGCATTCCTTACGGGTCGTGGAAGCCTGCCTGGCTAACTACTTCTCTCTTTTGCTTCAAGATTTGAGCAATTGTCCTGCCCTGGTGCTTATCGGTCCGCCGAGTAGCTCAAAAACCACAGTGCTGGAATTCCTGGATACACATGTGATGTTCCCTACCGACAACTTCACGCCTCGCAGTTTTGTAAGTCATTCCGCAAATGTTGAGAAGTCGAAACTTGCAACCGAAGTGGACTTGCTGCCCCGAATACGGCACAAGATGATGGTGGTCAAAGACTTGTCTCCAATGTTCAGCAAGAGAGCTGACGATGTGAAAGAAGGAATGGGCGTCATGACTCGAGTCCTGGACGGGCGTGGCTACACATCTGATAGTGGCGCGCACGGGCACAGGGGCTACACCGGGGATTATGTGTTTGGGTTCCTATCAGCAACTACACCGTTGGGGGCGAAACATATGGGAAATGATGTCGACCTTAGGGCCGCGCTTACTGTTCTTGCAGATTGAGCCGGAGATCGAGACCGAGGCAGAGCAGTTGGAGAAATTGCTGAGTGCTGCGAGCTATCGAGAAAAAGTCGAGGAG
>PVBE010471947.1_pt1 | contig 10621 bp, 8 predicted proteins | sample 1631181 | NCBI WGS metagenome assembly PVBE01 (sample SAMN08397723, study PRJNA350692) | Marine metagenome, whole genome shotgun sequencing project. | isolation source: water | place: Pacific Ocean | collected 2012-04 | reverse complement strand
TCCGAGACCTTGGTCGCTTCGTGATCGTCCGGAAGAATTGGCGGGTTGTTGGCGCGCGAGAACACTCGAACGCTGGTTCCCCGTACCTCGATCTGGCCAGTTTCGAGTTTCTTATTGATGCCGCCTTCGCGGAGTCCGACACTGCCGATGACCTGTACAACATCCTCTCGCCGTAGCGATCGGGCCAGTTTCATGACTTGCTCGTCACAATCCTCTTGATCGAAGACGGCCTGAGTCAGGCCCGTTCGATCGCGAATATCGATAAAGACCAGTCCTTTTCCCTGATCACGAAAAGTATTGACCCAACCACACAGAGTGGCTTCTGTATCAACATGATCAGGGCGGAGTTCGCCGCAGGTATGGGTGCGCATGGGCATTGAAACACACCTCCTCTCGTTGCGTCATCGTGTCCCCGGCGGTTAGAACCGAGGATGGTACTGGCCGCCGCCGCCGCAAGCGAGGCGGACACTACGCTATGCTCCCCGTCATGCCGACCGAACCAGAGAATACTGGACCAGTCGTTCTGTTTACGGCCTTTGAGCCTAGCGGCGATGCCCTAGCAGCCCCGGTCATAAAGCGAATTCGGGAAGACCATCCCGAGTGGGTCGTGTATGCGTGGGGTGGAGAGGCTATGGAAGCAGCCGGGGCTCGAATGGCTGGCCGCACAGCTGGCGACGGAGTCATGGGGCTGGGAGCGATTGCGCATGCAAGGCGTGTTGGTAAGCAGGTCAAGGCAATCCGCCGATGGATCAAAGGCTGCCGGTTGATGGTCCACGTTCCTGTTGATTCGCCGGCTGCCAACTTTCCGATTTGCAAAGCCAGCCGCAAGGCGGGGGCAAAGATTGTGCATCTGGCCGCACCTCAGATGTGGGCATGGGGATCTTGGCGGATCAGGAAGCTTCGCAAGCTGACGGATCATGTTCTCTGCCTTCTTCCGTTTGAGCCAAGATGGTTCGGTGAGCGAGGTGTCAAAGCGACATTCGTGGGGCATCCGGCAATCAATCGTTCGATGGATCCGGAGGAAATTCACAGGATGCTCCACGGTCTTCCTGGCGGCGCACCGAGGATTGCGCTGTTCCCGGGATCTCGCACACAGGAAGTGCGCCGAAACATTCGGATGCTGGCGTCGATCTTCGTTCAGTTGCGAGATTTGCATTCCACGATGTCGGGTGTCATCGTGGCATCATCAGAATCTGTGGCAAACACCATCCATGGTCGACTCGGTGAGTTTCCGATGGGACTGAGCATGGTGACCGGGATGCGGGACGAAACGATTGCATGGTCTGATCTGTCGATTGCCGTGTCTGGGACGGTAACGCTTGACATTATGCGGCAGTGTCAACCGATGATCGGTGTGTACAAGACGGGTTTTCTCTCGTGTATCGGAGCGAAGCTTCTGTTGCGGACATCTTATAAATTGCTTCCAAACATCATTGCCGATGATGACATCGTTCCTGAGTATGTCCCATGGTGTCGCGGTCCCGCTCGGATTGTTACAAAGGCGCATTGGTTGCTCAACGATTCAAGACGTACCGCAGAGCAGCAGCAGGGGCTTCGCCGCGCACTGGGGACCTATCGCGGTCACGACTTTGCTCGTCAATCTGCTGATGTGATCGCTGCCACGGTCCGTCGATAGTGATCAGTTGCCACATTCACATGTGGTGCACGGGGTAGATCCGAAATACGCAGCACGTGTTTCCGAGCCGATCCTGAATGGCGAGAGTTCGTTCGGCGGGAGCTCCAATTGGAAGCCCGTGGTCAATACATCGATTCTGCCAGATACCCAGATCGTTGTTCGCTACTTCGCGAGTTGCAGTCCAGAGAACGATGAGGAGTGCTGCATTGAGAATCATCGAGTCTTTGGCGAGTTTCGAGACATCTGAGCGAACTGTCCCCAGCAACTCGCTCGACCAGGCAGCGTTCGGTCCTTCTGGAGTGAACTGTGCGACCGTTTTGACCTCCAGCCAGTAGGCGCGATTGAGCGGCACGGCATCCGGATCGTCGAACAACGTTGCTGCCGCCTGAGGATCCTGAAGTGGCCGCTTGCTAGGTGTAAGAACGAGATCACAGCGGCGACCCTCGGTGCGTTTTCGCCTTTGCCGATCGCTCGGATAACGCTGTTCGCGATGTACGCCGAAACCTGCCTGCTCCAGCGAGTCAGCGATAATTGGGTGCAAAGCCACCTCGTCCAAGGCATCGATGCCCGAAACTTCCTGCGCGGACCGATCGAGGTCTACTCTCGCCTCAAGGCCAGCGGCGATTGCGTCAGCGACGTCGCCTATATGCCATCGAATGTCGACATGTTCACTCGCCGGCATTGTCGCGTTGCTTGATCTCACCGTTACGAAGCCGTCTGAAGTAGCCGTGCCATGCTGCCATGGCCGTGCCGCCAAAGATGAGCATGATGGGTATGTTGACCCACAGCATCAGGCCTGTTCCGAGATCGGAAAGGTTTCCGATTTCCTTGGTCGTTGTCACGATGCCGGCAGTCGCTACGAGGATGAGTAGGCAGTAGATCACCTTGTAGATGCTGACCGCCCACTCTCCCAGCAGGAACACGATGCCTTGTTCACCGTAGTAGGACCACGAGATCATGGTGCTGATGGCGAACAGCCACGATGCGATCAGAATGAACCAGTTACCGACACCCGGGAACTGCCGGTTGATAGCGTATGCGGTCAGTGTCGCGCCCTTGTAGTCCTCATAGATGACGGGAGCCGCAAGTGTCGGCAGACCGCTTTGAATCAGCGACGACCAGTGGACCACTTCACTCTTGTCACTTTTGATGAGATCCCAGCGGATGTAGGGAGCGGCCTCTGATTCCTCGGGGAGGACAATCGACCCGGTCATCATGACACGGTTTGATGCGGTTGATTCGTTGTCACCTCCGCCCTGAGCGATGACGAAGACGGAGTCGCCATGCTTCCAGGGACCGCCGAGTTCAACACCTCGGGCAGTGCGTTCCGGAAGGTCGGTCTTGCCGTAGACGCGCTTCTCTGAATCTATCGTGAAAGTAGTCGGCGGGCCGAGTGTCCACGATCGATGTGTGGTGCCATCGCGATCCTCTTCGTGAATCTGAACGAGGGGGACAGGATCGAAAACTCCGTCACCGCCCGCTAGGCCCTCGCCACGGGTCAGGGCTCCGGTCGAGAGGATCACCAGTGCGGTCAATGTACATACCACGATCGTGTCGATGAACGGCTCAAGTCCGGCGACAACACCTTCGCTGACTGGCTCATTCGTTTGCGCTGCAGAGTGAGCGATTGGTGAGGAGCCCTGTCCGGATTCGCTAGAGAACAGTGCACGTTTCATACCCCAGAGCAGGGCCATTGCCGCGGTACCACCGATGAACGCGCCGCTGGCTTCTGCCGGGTTGAAGGCGCATCGGAAGATCAGGGCGATAACGTCCGGGATGGCGCCGAGATTGAACCCAAGGACGACGAGCGCGATCACGACATACAGAACGCACATGAATGGAACAAGTACGCCTGCGACCGAGCCGATGCGTTTGATTCCTCCGAGAATGACCATCGCGACAAGAACGGCCAGAATCAGGCCGGTCACGTATTCGGGCATGTCCATGACTTCGCGGGTGATGTCCCCGACGCTCCACGCCTGAAACATATTGCCACCTGTGACGGCGGAGATGAGAAGTGTCAGGCAGAACAAGACGCCAAGGAACTGTCCGAGGGGGCCGAAACCCCATTTCTTGAGGCCTTTGGCCACGACGAACATCGGTCCGCCGTGGGGGTTGTCCGGGTCGGACGTGTCACGGAACAGCATGGACTGCGTGACTTCAGTGCTCTTGAGCGCCATGCCGACGATTCCCACGATCCACATCCAGAAGACGGCGCCCGGGCCACCGATCGCAATGGCGATGGCGACGCCTGCGATGTTGCCGAGGCCGACGGTTGCGGAGAGTGCTGCGGAAAGCGCTTGGAAGTGACTGATTGCGCCAGGATCATCAGGATCGTCATACTTGCCCGCCGTTACCGCCACGCCGTGTGTCAGGGCGCGGTATTGAGAAATACCGCTCCAAAGCGTGAAGAGGAGTCCGACTGCAAGAAGGATGTACAGCATCCAGTCAGTCCAGATATAGCCATTGATGGTTTCGAGAGTTTCGTTGAAACGATCCATGAGTTTCTCCGCTGCTGCAATGTCCCGCGGTTAGTGCAGAATGTTGAAGACAATTTCGTTGACGTCGATCAGCCCTGCTTTGTCGAGCAGCACGATCATGACGAGTAGAGGAGCCACAAACCGAATCAGTACAAGCCATGCTCCCGCAATTGGTCCGGACATGTCGGAGAGTTCGGCCTGGCGCAGCCGCTCGGGCATGACCCAGCCCGCATACAAGGCGATGAACAGGCCGCCGAGTGGGAGCATCCAGTTGCTTGTGAGCAGGTCCATGGTGTCGAAGAAGGACTGCCCGTACCCGGGCAACCAGGACACCATCTTGAAGCCTTCGGAGTTCGCAAAGGCCGTGATAATGCCGAAGGTGAAGATGGCAATGCCCATCGTCCACGTGGCTCGCATACGCGTCCAGCCTCGGGCGTCTATCAGGTACGAGGCGACGACCTCCAGCAGCGAGATGGCGCTTGTGAGGGCCGCAAAGACGAGCAGGCCAAAGAACACGATGCCCAGCATCATGCCGAGTTGTCCCATCTCGGCAAATGCAAGAGGCATGCTCATGAACACGAGCCCCGGACCGCTGCTTGGATCCTGACCGTAGGAGAAGATGATCGGGAACATCATGAGGCAGGCAAGCATCGCAATCGCGGTGTCGAATCCCGCGATGGCGACGGACTCACCAAGCAGGCCGCCGCTCCCTTTTCGTTGATACGAACCGTAGGTCAGCATGGCACCCATGCCGAGCGAGAGTGTGAAGAAAGCGTGTCCGAGTGCTTCGAGTACGCCGCGCGCCTCGAGCGCATTCGGGTCCGGTGTGAAGACGAACGAGATAGCGCGGCCGAACCCTGGCTGGAATACGCCGTAAATCACCAGTGCGACGATGCAAGTCATCAATAGCGGCATGAGGATGGTGCACGTCCGTTCGATGCCGCCTCCGATTCCGGTTGCGACAACCAAGATGGCCAGGAACATGAATATCCCTGCCCAGAAGGTGCTGGTCCAACCGTCACCAAGCAACCCAGTGAAGACGGCGGTGACTTCTTCGCTGATGAGTGTGCGGCGCTTCAAGGTCGTTGCGGCGTCACGCACCTCCTCGTCAGACATCGCTGCCACTTTGTCAACGGCCGCCGTCTTTGCTGCGGCGACAGCCGCATCGCAGTCCGCGAGTTCGGGCTCGACGATGCGAACAGCGTCGGCGATGAGTGGATCCTCAAGCAGGAGTTCGGCATCGACCCCAGAGAATTCCATCACGTGCTGGTAATCAGCCCATGCGTCTGCTGTGGAAGGTGAGAAACGACGCTTCCAACTCTGGATGGCGTCGGCAACCGGCTCTTTGGCAATGCTGCTCGTGAGCGTGACTCGCATCTGATCGATGGGCTCTGTTGCCCGGTAAACCAACGCCGATTCTTCGGCCCGCTCGCCGATTGGGTTGGTAAACCCAGCGACGGACTTGAGCGTGTAGTCCATCGCCCATCCGGCCACCACGACATAGAACGAAAGAATCAGAAAACCGGCGATGATTCCGAGCCAGCCAACGGCAGACCAGACGGTGGATCCGCCCTGCAGTTTCTTGAATGCTTCGACGGGCTGGGCCTGCCCTGCTCGGCCAATCATGATTTCGGCGATCAAGATTGGTAGGCCGACCAAGGCGATGCAGACGAGATAGATGAGGACGAAGAGCCCGCCGCCGTTCTCGCCGGTGATGTACGGGAACTTCCAGATGTTGCCGAGTCCGACGGCAGAGCCCGAGGCGGCGAGAATGAAGCCGATTCGGCTTCCCCACTGGGCCCGACTTCCTTTGCTTGTCGTCCTTCCGTCCCTGTCGTCGCTCATGTGGCGCTCCATAACCGGTTCTGAACCCATGCAGCGCCATCATAAGGGAGTCGCAGGGTCGTGTCGGTGAGACCGTACCATGCCCTGTATGCACGCACCCTTTCGCTTGCAGAGCGATCTCGCCCGTGTTGTCGAACGCGGTTTTGCCTTTGCGCTTGGAGTCGGGGGTGGGGGACTTCGACCGCGGCGAGTGGGTTGGTCGCGGCGAAGCCTGCCTGTCGACCTAGGGCCACCGGAGGTGCAGAGTTACACCATCGTCGTCTCACATGAGTTTGTCAGGCCGCTGCTGATGGAGTTGATGCGATCACTGCCGCGGCAGGTGGCAGGCATTCTCGAACTGGGGAGCCGCGATGCGTACCGAGAGGTTGATGTCTTTCTCGGTCCACCAATCCCAGCGGGCCTCTTTCGCGGTACGTGGGATCTCTTCGAGCCCATTTTTCTGGAGGATGCATCTTTTGGCGTTGGGTTCCACTGCCCTGATCCTTATCTGGAGATCTTTCTCGATCCGGACAAGCGCATCCTTGTGCATGTTGACCAGAGCGCAGCAGACTGGGTCGAGGGGATCTTGGCCAGATTCGACGTCGAGTATCGGAGGGAAGAGGATTTGCAATCAGTGCGACCGGTTGCCGACCTCGCCATCCGCCCGATCCTGCAACCTGTGCCCGGCTTGATGTCCGACACGGATCATCTGTTGATGGAACTCCGCGCAGCATGGGACCTAGCACTCGATGAAGACCCTGACTCCAATCTGGATGCCCGAGGCCGTGACATCGGTTACACGATGTGGCGGGGACTCGTATTCGTTGATCAGGAGGATCCGGCAGGAAGGCGATACGGCAATGCTCATGTGTGGGGCGTGGCGACGTGCAGGCGAAACATGCAGAAGCTGATAGAGCGGCACATCTCAAATGATCACGAGTGGGAGTATCGTGAACTGCTCAATCTTGATCGCGTGGCGCTGGACGATCGTCCTGCGGAACTTGATGATGTGAAGGTCATACTCGACCACCCGCAACTCCTTTTGTACAACGTCGAGGTCATTGGGACCGCGCCGGATCGGTGGGACTTCGTAGATGACTAAACAAGCGTCGCGCTGGTACGACGGCGGTCTGCAGTTTGAGTGTTCGCGGTGCGGCAACTGCTGTACCGGGCCTCCCGGTGCCGTGTGGTTTTCTGCCGATGAAGGGCGGGCCATGGCTGCCGTACTGGGTATTTCCGAGGAGACCTTCCACCGCCAGTATGCACGGCAGATTCGTGGCAAGTGGTCGCTTCGGGAGACGAGGACGAGCCGCGGCATGGACTGCGTCTTTCTGACGACCGATGAGCAAGGCAAGGCGGGCTGCCGTCTGTATGGTGCCCGGCCCTCTCAATGCCGCACGTGGCCGTTCTGGCCGGAAAATTTAGAGTCTCGGCAGATGTGGGAGGCGGTCCAAAAGCAGACTCCGTGCCCAGGCATGGGACATGGCGGGCTGGTGAAGATCGATGAGATACTCGCTCGGCTGGGTGAGACACCGAAGAATCCAGATCTCTGAACATTGGGTGGGCCGCTCGCGTAGGATGCCACATTCCGCTTCGAGCGGAGCGCCGAAATTGATCAGGAAGCCGGGGATTTCGAAGAGGACCCTTCTATGGCACGAATGAAACGAATGGTTGGTGTGCTGGCAGTTGCAGTGACGGGATCGAGCCTCTTGGCGATGGCCGAGACTGGCGAGCCGACCGCCGCTGCGAGTCCGCCGTCTGAGATGCAGTACATCCGAATGAACACCAACAAGGGTGACATGGTCATCATGTTGGATCCCGTCGCTGCGCCGCTGACGGTGGAGAATTTTACGAGCTACGCGAAGAAGGGTGCCTATGACGGCACGATCTTCCATCGTGTGATTCCAAACTTTATGGTGCAGGGCGGCGGCTTCGCGCCGGGGCTGAAAAAACAGCCTACCGATGCACCCGTCAAGAATGAGTGGAAGAATGGCCTCAAGAATGAGCGTGGCACGATTGCCATGGCTCGTCTTGGAAGGCAGCCCGACTCGGCGACGAGTCAGTTCTTCATCAATGTGGAAGACAACAAGGCACTCGATCTTCCACGCGATGGAGCCGCGTACGCGGTGTTTGGAAAGGTCGTGGCCGGAGATGGTGTTCTCGATGCGATCAAGGCGGTCAAGACGGGCCATGCCCATGGCCCTGGCGGCGGTGAGTTCGATGACGTTCCGGTCGAGGATGTCGTGATTGAACAGGTCACGATGCTCACTCCGGCAGAAGCAGAGGCGATTTCAACTGGCTGCACGAGTGGCACGGATCAGTGGCGGACCACGCAACTGGCCGCAGCAGATGAAATGAAGAAACAAGCCGAGCAGCAGTCTGCCCGGCAGGAGAAACTGACGATGAGCGTGGACAACGTATTGGCAAACCCGACCGAACTTCCCGGCGAGGCTGTTGGCGACAAGGCAAGCAGCAGCAGCGACACCGGTTTGGCATGGTTTGATTTGGAAGAGGGCTCCGGTGCCGCGCCAACTTCACCGCAGACAACCGTTCGTGTGCACTACACGGGCTATCTGATCGACGGCACCAAATTCGATAGCAGTGTCGACCGCGGCCAGCCAATCGACTTCCCACTCAATCGGGTCATCCCCGGCTGGACCGAAGGCGTCGGCTCGATGAAGGTCGGCGGCAAGCGGAAGCTCGTGATCCCGTCGGCCCTTGGGTACGGCTCAAAAGGAACACCAGGTGGCCCAATTCCGCCAAACGCGACGCTGGTCTTTGACGTGGAGTTGCTCGAACTTCCCTGACCGGACAGGCCCCTTCAGAGGTCTAAAAAGAGTGATTTCCCGGCGGCCAGCCACGAAAGTGGTTGGCCGCTGGCGTTTTTCATGGCATGGTTAGGTAACTCCGCACCTGAGAGGCGTATATGTGGAGAACCAGCCGAATCATCGGTTGATCGGATGTTGTCCGTCCGATATACCTGATGACACAGGAGGATCACGTCGGCCGCTGTTCTCGTCAGAGAGGCCCCGACCCGGCATGACGGTATTGACTGGCTTTCTCGATGACCCGGTGCTCGTACTCAACCGCGGATACGCGGCGACCCGTGTCGTACCTGTTCGTCAAGCCTTCGTCCTCCTCTTCCGACGCGTCGCAGAAGTTATTTCGATCGTCAACGGGCGGTGGGAACAGTTTGATCTGTCCTCGTGGTTGGAGATTGCTGAACTGCAGCGGATGTACGAGCAGGGTGAATATGAGTGGGTTCGTACGGCATCGAAATACGTGGCCGTGCCGCGCATCATTCGTGTGCATTGCTGCAATCGGAGCCCCGACCATCACGTGCCGTTGAATCGACGGAATCTCTATGCGCGGGACGGCAACAAATGCCAGTACTGCGGCACTCGATTCCCGACAGCCGAACTCTCCATTGATCACGTATTGCCTCAGTCTCGAGGTGGTGAAAACAGTTGGCGTAACCTTGTGTGCGCCTGCGTTCGATGCAATGCCCGCAAGGGAAACCGCACGCCACGGGAGGCGGGGATGGATTTGATTCGAGAACCACACAGGCCGAAGACGAGCCCCGACCGATCGGTTCGGTTGCGTCGTCGGCATTACGAAGCATGGAAGGTCTTCCTGAATGAAGCGTATTGGACCGTCGAACTGCGCGATTGAAATCATCTATTGGTTGATGATGACCGGCTTGTATGTGCCGGAACCCGTCCCGGTCAGTTGGGGGCACTCGCCTCGCGATGTGTATCGATGTTCGGAAAATACAGCGCCTCTGTCGAGGCGAGCGAGGCAGCAGGGCCGCTCTAAGCGTTGAGTCAGTAATCAGGGGATCTACGGGCAGGGGGGCGTGATCCGGGCAAGCGCATCGTCGATCGAAATGAGGTCGGCCTGAGTGAGGGGATCCGGGACGTCATCGAGCGTGATGGCTTCATCGAGCGTGAATGGTCCTACGGCGGTGCGGGTGATGCGTCGGCAGCAACCGCCGGTCCCGAGCCGCGTGCCGAGATCACGGGCGAGTGAGCGGACATAGAACCCTTTGGCGCATTTGATCTCAACCGTGGCGATGGGCCATGTGTATGCGATGAGCCGGATGTGATCGACTCGAACCGGACGGGGGGATAATTCGACGGGCTGATCTTTTCTCGCAAGCGCGTAGGCACGCCGACCACCGATCTTGACCGCGCTGAACGCCGGGGGCTGTTGCAGGAACTCGCCGCTGAATGTACTGAGTGCCGCCTCGACGGCAGCGTGATCAGGAGGCGTGTCGACCCTGATCGTGCAGGCATCGCCTTCCAGATCATCAGTTCGCGTTGTGATGGAGAGGTCGATCTCAGTTTCATAGGCCTTGTCGGTGGCGACGACCTGCTCAAGGAGTTTGGTGGCACGCCCCAGGCCGAGAACGAGGACACCGGTGGCGAGCGGATCAAGCGTGCCGCCGTGCCCTGTTTTGGTGCGTCCTGCTCGCCGGCGGACCACCGATACGGCGCTCATCGAGGATGGCCCCGCGGGCTTGTCCAGAACGAGAAATCCGGTGGGCTTGGGTATGGTGGAATCGGATCCGCTGCTCATACTCCGGAGGGTATCGGCGAGCGAGAGAAGGGAAGTGGTGGTTGTCGTGAAGGGGCCCGTCCCCGTACAATCCCGGACCCTCTGGGCAGGTGACCGAGCGGCT
>PVBE010378640.1_pt1 | contig 10621 bp, 5 predicted proteins | sample 1631181 | NCBI WGS metagenome assembly PVBE01 (sample SAMN08397723, study PRJNA350692) | Marine metagenome, whole genome shotgun sequencing project. | isolation source: water | place: Pacific Ocean | collected 2012-04 | reverse complement strand
GGCGAGGGCGAGGGCGAGGGCGAGGGCGAGCCCCCCTGGGCCCGTTGCGGCGGGCCATGCGTCCTCGATCATGCAGACAGCGCCTGCCTCGTCGATTCCTGCGTGCTCATCGACTGCGACGAAGGGTGGTTCGACATGGATGGCGACCTCGGCACGGGTTGCGAGGAGCGCCTGGCCGGTGACGTTCTTCGGGTGCCCGGCGGGCACGCCACCATCGCCGACGCCCTCGGACAGGCCAACCCGGGCGACACGGTGTTGCTTGCGCCCGGCACCTATGACAGGCCCCTCGACCTCCGCAATGATGCGGTCACGCTGCGCGGGGAGGTTCGCGAGCAGGTGACCGTACGGGTACCCCAGGGGCTGGACGGCGTGCCGCTCATCGTCAGCGGCGACTTCGCCCGGGTGGAGAGCCTGACGGTCGTCGGCGGGTCCGCCCCCGCGGCTCTACGGCTGACCTGCGACTCGGGCTGCGTCGCCAGGGACCTCCTCGTCCGGGACGTCCTCGGCGTGTCCGAGCAGGCGAACGGCGTCGAGCTGTCGGGATCGAGCGACGCCCGCCTCGTCGACCTGGCGGTGCAGGCGGTGAGCGCCCCGAGCCAGCAGGCGCCTTGCGGACCGCCCCATCTGCGGGCGGTAGCTTCGGGTATCCGAGCGACCCAGACGCGGCGGGCGGGGATCTATCGGACTCGAATCGAGGGGATCATCGGCGGGGCCGGCGTCGACGCCGAGTGCGGAGGGTTCTACGGCACGGGCGGTCGCGCGGTCGGTGTGCTGCTGCACGGCAGCACCGACACCCGCGTCGGCTGGGTCACAATCGACGAGCTCGACGGCGGCGGCGGAGTGAGCGGCGCCGTAGCGGGCAATCGGGGCGGCCGGGGCTGAACCGCCCCGGCTTCCCGAGAGGCGCCATTGGTTGGGAGAATGGAGACATAGGTAGACCGAGCAAGTACTCACCAGAGGTCAGGGATCGGGTCGATCACGTCCATCAGGACGGCCCGACCCACATCGGCCGATTGGTCCCCAATGTGAAAGTCCCTCAAGGGTAGGCAAATCCTGCCGATGTCTTTGGCAAGCCGCGCGTGTCGCGCGGTCGCCAAGGAGGGCGCCATGTCACAGATCGGAGTCAGCTACACCAGCATTCAGGCTCATTACGCCAGCATCTCGGCGTCGAGCAGCGTCGGTCCCGGCGACGACACGGCGGCCTCCGAGCGGGCCCCCCTCGAGGCGGCTGAGGCGTCTGGCGACTCGGTGAGCATCTCGGCGACCGCCTTCGCCATGCGCCAGGACTCCCTTGTGATCGAGGCGTCGCTGACGAGCATCGAGGCCAGCGTCAGCGAGGCCGACATCACCTCCGTGCTCGCCGGCGCCTACGACGCCCTGTCGGCCTTCGAGGAGGCCGGTCGCTCCGACTACCTCGACAGCATCGCCAACCCGACGGACCTGTCGGCCGAGGCGACCGCCGACCGGATCCTGGGCGGGATCACCGGCTACATCTTCCAGGCGTTCCAGCTCGACAACCCCGACGCGACCGCCGAGGAGTTCGAGGGCTTCTTCGCCGAGGTCACCAGGGGGTTCGAGCAGGGGTTCGCCGAGGCGCTCGACGTGATCCAGGCCGCGGGCGCGCTGACCGACGACTTCGACGCCGACGTGCACCGCACCGCCGACCTGGTCCGCGAGGGCCTCGCCCAGTTCCACGACGAGGCGCTGGCGATGTTCCAGCCTCCCGGCATCGAGGCGTTGGCGGCGTAGCTCGCGGGGAGGCGCCCTCCCCCGCCGGAGCACGTCCCGGGCGGCGCAATCATGGCCCCAGCGCGAACGGCGCCCCGGTGGCGTACTTGTAGAGCATCGCGTCGCCGGCCGGCAGGATGACCTGCAGGGCCGCGGCCCCGCCATCGTGGGCTTCGAGCGCTACGTTGAGGACTGCGCCCGTGTCTGGGTCGAGGCGTCGCAAACGGGTCGGGTCCACGTCCGGGTCGTCGGAGAAGTCGAACTCCAGCCGGACCGTCATCGGGTCGTTCGACCGGTTGGGGAAGTCGCCGCCAGGGTGGTGCGGGTTCTGGAACATCACGTAGACCTCACCTGCGTCGTCTCGGAAGAAGCCGATGAGCAGCTCGTCGAGCTCGGCGTCGCCGTCGATGAAGGTCAGGTAGGGGTCGTCGCCGGCGCCTGGGGCCCAGTTGGCGGTGCCCCGGGGCTGCTCCAAGCCGAACAGCTCGAAGGCGGGGATGTACCGGATATCGGTGCTCGTGAGCTGCGTGACGGCCCGCCCCAGTTGGGCCATCTGGCGATTGAGAGCCGCCGCATGGGCAAACCGTTCGGTGCGCACCGCGCTCAGGTCGCCGGTGCCGGCGAAGAAAGACGGCGCGAGCCCGTGGCCATCGGCGACCTGGTACAGGAACCACGTGTGGCCCGTGTATCCGAACACCAGGCCTGACATGGCGTCCCATCGCATGTCCGCCTCGGGAGAGAAGTCGCCGACGCCCTGGTACGCAAAGGAGCGCAGGTAGCGCCAGTAGGGCAGGCCCCAGCGCAGCCCCGCGGCTCGGAATTGCGCCAGCGTCTCGTACGCGCCTCGGCTGCGGGTGTAGCGATCGTAGCTGAGCACGTCGCCGCCGACGTCGTCGGCGAAGAAGTCGATGAGGCCGGAGATGCCGTCGACACCGTAGCTGAAGTTGCAGACCAACAGGGCCCCGGGGTCGACGGCGCGCACGGCCCGGGCCCCCTCTGCGATCTCCCGCATGTCGTCCATGCCCTGCCGATCAAGCCCGGGCTCATCGCCCAGTTGATAGCCGATGCGTCCGGGCGGCGCCTGGCCCAGCCCGCCGGCGACGGCCCCGCCGACGGGGCTGGTGCCGTCGTTGCGGAGCCAGGTGAGCCAGCGCAAGCCAGCGCGCCCCGAGCCCAGCCAGCCCTGCACCTCGTTGGGGGCGCCGGTGGTCCACAGGTGGGCGGCGGTGGCGCCGAACTCGTCGAAGTAGACGTCCACGTCTTGGGCTCTCGGCGCACCTGCCTGGACCGCGAGGCCGCTGATGAACATCGGATTCGTACGAACCCAGGCCAGCCCGGGCGACAGGCCCTCGAGGTCGAGGGGCGGATCGTCCGGCGGCGGATCGTCGGGTGGCGGGTCGTCCGGCGGCGGATCGTCCGGTGGCGGGTCGTCGGGCGGATCATCGGGCGGCGACGGAGCGCGCCACTCCAGCCACTGACCGTCCTCCGTCGCCTGGTCGAACGTGTGGACGTGGTCGAACCGACCGCCTGCGTCACCGAGGTGCAGCGTGTGGACGGTCGGGCCCGGGGGGGTCTGGGCGACCAGCAGCCGGACGCCGCGCACCTCGATCGGCTCGCCCAGATCGAGGGTGATCGAGGCTGGCGCGAAGCCGCCCGAGTTCCAAGCGGTGGCTTCGTCGCCGTCGAGCGCTCTGCCAGGGCCCTGGCCGGCTTCCTCTCCCGACGCCTCGGCCGTCGCCAGGACCCCGGCGGCGCCGGTCACCTCGATCTCGGACCAGGCCACCCAGGACGGGCTGTCGAGGGTCCGGACGCGCACGAAGCGGGTCCCCGGCGGCGGATCGTCGGGGGGGTCCGCCGGCGCTTGGTCGTCCCCTCCGGGCACCGGGTCCGCCGGCGCCGCCCCCTCCCCGTCGGGTGCGGGGTCGGGATCGTCGGAGACCGCGGGAGGCCCGGTCGGCGGATCGACGCCCTCCGGCGCGTCGATCCCCGCAGTTCCGGTCGCCGCGTCAGGCGCGATGTTGGGCGGGCCGGGGTCCTCCGGCGCGCCAGCGGGGACAGGGTCCTCGCCTCCGCAGGCGAGGAGACCGAACGCGACCAGGAGCGCGAGGGGCGAGCGAGAGGAGGGCGGCATGGCGCCCCACATCGCAAGGACCGAGCCAACCGCCTCGCTTCCCGGTCGCCCAGGTCCCTTGCGCCCCAGCGGCCGTCGGAGGGCGCTCGGAGGCGCGGCCATGGGACCCCGGGGTCTCGATTCGTGCGGCGGCCGCGCCTCGCCCTGCGGCTGCTCGCAGCTCCCCGCGCCTGCGCCCACGCAGATGTAGCCGTCCTCGCAGATCGCCCCGGCCTGCGAGGGCGCGGCTGCGGCGTCCCTGCGCCGGCGCAGGCGGGATCGGGGCAGCGGACATCAGGGATCGGGCGGCCACCTCCGGCAGCGGCGTGGTCGGAGCCCCGGGGACAGGAGTTGGTGATACGAACCGAGCCAGGCCGACCCGTGGCGGCGACGCGTTGACCGTGGCCTCATTGTCTCGCCCCAGTGTGACCAGGACGACACGAATCGCCACCGAGTGCACGCTCGAAGATGCCTGTCTCCGCCCTCCTGGCGGGTCTTACGGCGCCCGCCAAGTCCTGGCACGGTTCCCGCACAGTGTCTTGACCTGGCAAGACGCGGGTGAAGCCCACACGATCGCCCAACCCTAACCCCTGGAGCCGTCCCATGCGGATTCTGACGCCCCTTCTCGGTGTCCTCCTGCTCTCGCTCGCGCTGCCCGCGCAAGCGGCAGTGTCGCGGTGCTTCGATCACTACAACCCCGAGGCGTGGCATGGGCGGGGGATGGGGCTGGTCCTCTGTCGCAACTCGCCACCCATGGCGAGCTGCGAGGTTCGAGAGCGTGGCGGCGCCAGGCTGCTCGGGTTCGTGCGGCACGGCAGTCTCGACAACGGACGACCGGTGTGGAGCGACTACAATACGCTCGGAGGCCGCTTCCCCTTCCCGGTGGACCTGGTCTGCCGAGCGGAGTCCGGGGCGGAGTACACATTCCGCCTCGACCACGGTGGCCGCTGGGCCGACGGCTGCTGCCGTCACCGGCAGACCGGGGCCTGCTGCGACACGCCCGCCGACGCGCCCGCCGACCCACCCGCCGACCTGCTCGACGACAACCCCGATGTCGGTGGCGCCGGCGACGCCGCGAGGTGTCCGCCGTTCCGCTCGCGGGAGTTCGGCGCCGGGCTGCGCTTCGTCGACGGTGGCCCGGACAGTGGCCAGAGGGTGTCCTTCTCCGTCGACGATCTCCCCGCGGTGGACGAGGTCACGTGGGCCGCGGTGGCGATGCATCTCGACGACGCCGACCATCCGCGGCAGGAGGGACGGGTGTTCGTCAACGGCCACGAAGCTCTGTCGCTCCCCGCCGAACACGACTGGAACGACGAGGAGTCGGACGTGGTCATGGGGATCCCGATCGACTACCTGCGTCCTGGGACCAACCTCCTGGAGTTCGGGGTGGGCGTGCGGGACCGCACCTACTTCGGGGTGAGCGACGTGGCGGTGCACGTGTACGGACCGGCCTGCGAGCCGGACACCCCCGGCGAGGAACCGCCCGATCCTCCACCGGAGGGAGCCAGGTGGGCCGGGCAGCCCGTGGGCCGGAGCTTCCCCGGGGCACCAGAGGACCCCGTCGAGCTGTGCGAAGGAGACACGCTTTCCGGGCGCATGGAGGTGCGCAACGACGGCACGGCCTCCTGGGACGACGCCGTCGTCCTCGCCCCGACTCCCCGCGACAGGCCCTCCCCCCTCCAGGCGGACACGTGGCTGAGCGCTACCCGGGTGACCGCGGCGGACGCGGAGACGGCGCCCGGCGAGGTGGCCACCTTCTCCTTCGATATCCACGGCGGATCCGTCGGGCTCATCGCCCAGACCTTCGGCTTGGTGGCGGAGGGGCAGACGTGGTTCGTCGATGGGGTGGGCCCCCGCGACGATTGGCTGGAGGTGGTCGTGGAGGTGGTGGCCTGCGAGGACGACTCCACGCCACCGGAGTCGTTCGACGAACACGACGTCCCTGAGGACAGGCCCTTGGAGGGCGCTGGGCAGGCGCCCCCGGTGGGCGACGATCCGGATGACGGCCTCCCGCCCGGCGCAGCGGGGGACGAGGAGGGTCATGCGTCCGGCGAGGCGTGGCGGGGCGAGGGCACGGTCGGGTGCGCCACCAGCGCCCATTGGACGTCGGGGCTCCTCCGCCTGATGAGCCCGCTCCGGCGATAGGGTTCGACTCCCGGCGCGCCAGGGCTCTGCGCTCCCGGACGAACAGCCAGCGCGACGGCCACCAAGTCGTCCCGCAGCAGCTCCCAACCGCTGAAATCGTAGCCGACCGAGCTACCTAGAGAGGTACTGGGGGAGCTTGCGCAGCCGCTCGGTGTTCTTGAGCTGCATCTTGTTGCTGCTCGACAGGTCGGTGTCGCCCTGGGCCTTGTAGTCGAACCACTCGGCCAGTCCCTCGTTGAGCCAAGTCGGCACGTTTCGGCCCTTGCCCCGGTTGTCCAGCACGGCGTGGGTCATCTCATGGTGCATCAGGCCGATGAAGTGGCTGCCGATGCGGGCGCCGCCGTTGACGTGGATCTGGCCCCGGTGGCGGATAGGCGCGACGAACCACCTTTTCCATCGATCCGATGATTGCCGCCTGGTCGGTGGGGTGGCGAGACCGAGGTCCTGGGGAGGGGGATCGTCGGTCTTGGGGGGTCTGTTCTTCGCCTGATGGAGTCCCGAGCCGGGCCCCGGGCCGCTGCGAGGGTCGGGCAGGCGCGGCTGTGCGCACACGGGCCTGGCTCTTGTCCGCCCTGGATGCCGGGCTGCTGCAGTGTGCGGCTGCTGACGGTCCGGTTGCGCCGTTGCGCCGTTGCGCCGTTGCGGGGTCACGCCGCCCAGTCGATCTCGCCTTGGTCGAAGTCGTCGGGGTCGCCCGGGTGGTCGCGACGTGCGACACCTTCGACCACGAAGCACACGTCGTCGTCGCTGGGCGGCGCAAGCCGCCGAAACACCGGCAGTCGGTCGGGGTCCGGGCGGTGAGAGACTCCGTCCGGCGTGAGGTCCCTTGCGACACAGCGGCCGTCGGAGGGCGCTCGGAGGCGCGGCTACGGGACCTTGGGGTCTCGATTCGTGCGGCGGTCGCGCCTCGCTCGACGGTTGGTCGCAGCTCCCCGCGCTTCGGCCTGCCAGGGCACCGTGCCCGGCACCAGGCAGTCGGACAGGACCTCTCGATCCGGCGGACCGCGTCGTCGTCCGCAGTGCGGATCGAGCCCAGCTCATGTAGCGTGCGCTGCGGAGGTTGTTGATGCGGGCGGTTCTGTGCGGAGTGGCGCTGGCGGCGGCCTCGTGCGGAGGGGCGGTCTCCGGGTCGCCCGAGCCCAGCTCGGATGGGGCGGACGGTGCCGGCGGCAAGTCGGACCAAGGGGCGCTCGACGACGTCGCCTCGGCCAACCAGTTCTTCTTGACCCAGATCCGCGACGAACGTTGGAACCCCGACGGCGTCGAGGTCGACACCGAGTCCAACAACTGCGGGCCGGCCAGCCTGGCCATTCTGATGCGGGCGCGCGGTCGGATGCCGGCGGGGCTCACCGCCGAGCAGGCGACCGATCACGCCCGCGCCCTGATGCACCCGGAGTACCCGGACATCGACGCCGACTCCCTGCAGCCGGGGGCGACCCTGGACAGCGCCGGTGGCGTCCTCCTGCTCGACGACGACTCCAGCCGTGTGTTCTACGACGCCGTCGACGACGCGCCGTCGGCCCCACACGCCATCCGCAACCTGGGCGGCGCCCCGACCCTGGGCGGCGACTGGGCGGCGCTCGACGAGATGCTGTCCGGCGGCGGCATGGCCATCGCCTACGGGTTCATCACGCCGGCCTGGCGCAGCCGGCTCCCCGGCGACTACGGCGAGTTCGGACAGGGAGCGATCCCCCACTTCGTGGCGATCTTCGCCGCCGCGGACCTCTCCGTCCCGGAGCGCTACGTCGTCTGCGACCCCATGCACCACGGCGGCGCCGTCGTCATGGGCCGCACCGAGCTGGGCGCGTTCTTCCGCAGCCCGGTCAACGTGTTCGACACCTCCATGCGTCTGCTCGGCTGGGCGGACGAGGGGACTGCGACGCCGAGTCGGTAGGCGAACCGGGTCAGGGGCGGCGGAGAGGGCGGGGTAGAGTCGAGGACGAGCGCGGTGGCTGTACGCGGCGTGGTCACGCCACCTTGCGGTGTGCCGCGCCTGCCCCCCTTCCCGCCGACCATGCGCCGACAGCAGCTGCGGGGTGACCGCCGGCGGCCTGCCCTACCGCGCCCCCCATCCTTGACGGGCTCGGACAGCTTGTGAGCGCGTCGCGGCCCCTTGCGGGCCGCCAGCAGCCCGGCCAGCCCGGCTCGCTCGAGGTCGGCCTGGGCCTTGTAGTAGGTCGGCCGCGACAGCCCGAAGCGCCCGGCGGTCCGGCGGACTGGATCGCCGAGGTGTTCTAACCCTCGTCGGCCGCACAGGCGTCGCGGACACGGACGAAGTAGACCTTCTGGGCGCCGACCGGCCCGTCGATGTACGCCACCCGGAACCCGCTGCCGTCCGAGACGACGGTCGGATAGAGCGCCGTTCCGGGCGAGTCCACGATGACGGCGGGCTCGGGCAGGGGCTCGCCGGCCACGAATACCGCCGCGCTGATCCCGTCGACGTCGTCCCACACGGCGGCAAACCGCGTCGCGTCGGCCGACAGGTCGAACGTCGACGACGACCGCGTGGTGCCGAGGACCTCGTGCACCGGACCCACCAGGGCCCGCCGGAAGCGCAGCGGCTTCCGCCCGTCCCCGTCTTCCCCGCCCCAGAGGGCGACGCCCGTCACGTCTCCTCCGGCAGCGTACGCGATCCGGGGCGCGGAAATCGGTACGCCCTCGGCCTGGAGCTGGAATGTCTCGCGGGAGACGGTCGCCGCCAGCGCTGCGTCGACGTCGTCGACCTTCAGCCCCACCACCCCCCGGAACGTGTACATCGCCGCGACGCGGAACCCGCCCGGCACGGCGACGACGTCACCGTACCCTCGAATGGACACGCTGTGCGCCGCGGCGTAGCTGCGGCCGCCCGCCACCACGGTGCCCTCGCCGTCTACCCGCCGGAGACGTCCCTCCTGACCCTGGTCCTCGAAGTACACGAGCCAGCCGGCGCTGGCGACGAGGCCCGCCGGAGACGTCGCGGCCCCAGACGGCGACACGACTCCCGGCTCCCAGGGATCGCCAGAGGCGTCGAACGCCACCATGCCAAGTGGCCGTCCCTCGGGGGCCCGCGCACCCGTGTGCCAGAGGAGACCGAACCCGAGCACACCGTTCCAGGCCAGGTGCGGACGTTCGGACGGGACCTCGTCGGCGCTGGCGTTCCGGTGGTAGCCGTCCTCACCGGTCACCGTGAGCAGGACCTCGGAGTCCCGGTCGCCGGCGAATCGCAGGTCCGTCCATGCGACTGCGAGGCGCTCCCCGACGGGGTCCCAGGCGACGGCAGTGTGCCGCTTGTCGGACGGGAAGGCGTCCACCTCCTCGGGCTCCCCGGCTCCCGGGACGGCGTCCTCGTCCGCCCGGCCGTCGCAGTCGTCGTCGAGCCCGTCGCAGTCGTCGTCGGGCGCGACGACCCGGCTGCGGGTCCCGCCGGGCCCGACGTCGCAGACGGTCTCGAAGCGACCCGCGCACTCGACTTGGCCGGCGCCGCACTCCCCGACGGACTCGCAGTCTTCGCCGGCGCCGAAGTCCTCGTCGACCCGGCCGTCGCAGTCGTCGTCGAACCCGTTGCAGGTCTCGCCGTGGGCATCGGTCACCGCCGCCAGCGCGGTGACGTCCGCACCCGCGTCCACGGGCTCGCCCAGCGCGGCGTCCGCCCCCGCCGGGAGCGATCGGAGCTGGGCGCCGAACGCCAGGACGACGCCCGCCCCGCCGGCCCGCGGCGCCAGGAGAGGTGCCGCGACGTCGTCGCGCTCTCCCGCCGGCGCGACCTCGGCGGCCGCCAGCCGCGTTGGCTCCGGGGCCGCCTCGAATCCCACGACCAGCACGGCGGGAACGTGTGCCGGTCCCACCTGGGCGCGCTCGTACACCCCGGCCACGTACGCCACGCCGCCGGGGGCCGCCACCAGCGCCGAGACTTCGGCGCCGGAGTCCAGGTCGCCGCTCCGCGCCACGACCGACTCGGCGGGGCCACCCGTGGGGTGGGTGGCGAGATCGAGCCGAACGACGGACAACCCTCGGGCCCCGAAGAGCCAGCGCCCATCGGGCGTTACGGCGATGCGGTCGTGCCGGATCGTCGGAGCATCCGCGCCCTCGCCCTCCGTCGCACGGATCTCGATCGGCGTCGCCGGGTCCGTGGCGTCGATCACGACGTCGGAGCCGCCGCCGCCCAGCAGGACGCGACCCGCGCGCGTGAGCACCACAGCATCGTGGTCCGGGTCTCCCAGGGCTCCGTTCTGTACCCCACCGAGCTCCGGGTCGAGGTCCACCCGCTGGCGTGATCGGAGGTCCGCGGCGACCCAGAAGGCACCCCCCTCGCCCTCGACGATCGCGGCGGCCTGTGCGCCGTCGTACGACAACGCCAGCGACCGGACCGAGACCGCTTGGGGGAGGTCTGTCAGCGCGACTCCACCGGGCTCCCAGGATCCGGTGGCGCCGTCGACGGTGCGCAACGTGGCGGTCTCCTCGTCGATTCCGACCACGCGTACGCCGTCCGGTCCGACCGCGATCGCCCTCGGGGAGGACCCCTGCTGTGGCGGGGGGAGCTCGCTGTGGCGGGACAGGCCACCGTCGGCGGTCCACCCCGACAGGCCAGCCTCGGACGCGACCCAGAGCGTCGACGTCGGAGACCAGGGAACGTCCGGCGGGCAGGCAGGCCCGTCTCCT
>PVBE011682889.1_pt1 | contig 10622 bp, 6 predicted proteins | sample 1631181 | NCBI WGS metagenome assembly PVBE01 (sample SAMN08397723, study PRJNA350692) | Marine metagenome, whole genome shotgun sequencing project. | isolation source: water | place: Pacific Ocean | collected 2012-04 | reverse complement strand
TTAAATATTATGGAATTTTGTAAAGCTTTTAATGCTAAAACACAGAAAGAAAAGCCCGGCATGCCAATTCCTTGTGTAATTACAGTTTATAAAGATAAAACTTTTCAAATTACAGTTAAGAAATCACCCGCATCACATTTTTTAAAGGAAGCTGCAAATTTAACAAAAGCTAGTAGAAATCCAGGTAGAGAAATAATTTGTCAAATTCCAATGTCAACAATAAAAGAAATAGCAGAAAAAAAAATGGACGATCTTAATGCTAAAGATGTTGACCAAGCTGCAAAGATTATTGCAGGAACAGCAAGATCAATGGGATATAAAGTTATAGAAAGTGGAAAATTGTCAATTGATGAAGAAATAAAAAAAGCAACTTTAATAAAACCAATTCCTACCGAAGATAAAAGTGCAGAAAAAACTGATGGTACTGATGAATCAAAAGATCAACAAGAGGATAAAAAATAATAATGTCAAAAAAAAGAAGCAAAAGGCACTTAGAAAATAAGAAAAAGATTTCTGAAATAAAACCAACTTCATTGAACGATGCAATCAAAGCTTTTAAAAATAATAAAGGAGCAAAATTTGATGAGACATTAGATATTTCAGTCATGCTTAATAAAGAAAAAAGCAAAGGAGAAGGGTTAGCGAGAGGTTTCGTGCAATTACCAAGTGGAACAGGGAAAAAAATAATAGTAGCAGTTTTTGCAACTGAAGATAAGGCAAAGGAAGCAAAAGAAGCAGGAGCAGATATTGTAGGAAATGAAGATTTAATTAAAAATGTAAAAGATGGAAAAATTAATTTTGACGTTGCAGTTTCAACTCCAGATATGATGAAAAATATAGCTGCAATAGGAGAAAAGTTAGGGCCTTTAGGTATCATGCCTAATCCAAAAACTGGAACAGTTACAGAGGATTTGTCTAAAACTATAAAAAGTATTAAAGACGGACAAATTCAGTTCAAATCAGAAAAAAATGCTATAGTGCAAGCCGGTATTGGAAAGTTAAGTTTTACAGAAGAAAATCTTGTTTCAAATATCAAAGAATTTATTAATTCTGTTAATAAATCAAAACCTGATAGCATTAAAGGTAAATTTATTAATAAAGTTTATCTAAGTACTTCAATGGGTCCAAGTATAAGAATAGGAAATATTAAATAATTTTCTTGATTAATCTATTTTTTTTTATTATTTTCTAAAATTATTCAAAGATTGTAGGTGTTTTTAAAAAAAACTTAATTACCTATATGAGGATAACAAATGAAAAAAGATCAAAAAAAGAAATTCGTAAAAGATTATAAGGATATTTTAAATAACGTTGGTATTTTAGTAGTAACTCACTATTCCGGATTAAAAACCACTCAAACAGATGAACTTAGATTGAAAATCAATGAAGTTGGTGGAAAGTTTATAATAGTTAAAAATTCTCTTATGAAAATAATTTTAAAAGATCATAAAAGCAAAGAATTTAAAGCGTTATTTAATGGCCCTGTAGCATTAGCATATTCAGAAGATGAAGTTTCAGCTGCTAAAGTTGCAGTTAATTTTTCTAAAGAAAATGACAAATTAATAATACTTGGAGGTATTGTAGATAACAAATTTTTAGAACAAAAAGATGTTTTGGAGATAGCATTATTACCATCGCTTGATGAAATACGCGCTAAATTAGTATCATTAATTCAAACTCCTGCAAGAAATATAGCATACGTACTCAAATTTTCTGCAAATAAATTAGCAAGAGTTTTTAATGAATATTCAAAGCTTGATGTTCAAGAAGAAAAACCAGAAACTAAAGCAAAACCGGATGAAAAGCCAGAAGTTAAAGAAAATGAAGAAAAAAAAAAGGAAACGAAGATAAATAAAAATTTATAAAAATAATGTTGAAAAATATAAAAATATTGTTAGTTTGATGGAGATAACTATGTCTAGTGAAAGTCTAAATAAAATTGTTGAAAGTTTGTCTAAGTTAACTGTTAAAGAAGCTGCAGAATTAAGTAAATTACTTGAAGAAAAATGGGGTGTTGAGGCAAATGCTCCTGTAGCTGCCGTAGCTGCAACTGGAGAAACTGCTGCAGAAGAAGATGATGGTGGAGGAGGCGTTGTTAATATTGAATTAGTTGCTGCTGGAGATAAAAAAATAGATGTTATCAAAGAAGTTAGATCAATTACAGAACTTGGTTTAAAAGAAGCAAAAGATTTAGTTGAGAGTGCGCCAAAATCTCTAAAAGAAGGTGTGAAGAAAGAAGAAGCTGAAGAGATTAAAAAAAAGCTCGAAGCTGTTGGAGCTAAAGTAGAATTAAAATAGTTTTTACTGATAAAAAATAAGCTCCATATTACAAAATATATGGAAACAAATTTACTAGCCAGAAAACGATTTAGAAAAAGATTTGGTAATATTCCTGAGATATTAGATATTCCAAACTTAATTGAAGTTCAAAAGAATTCTTATGAAGATTTTCTACAAAGATTTATAGAACCAAACAAAAGAGAACATATCGGACTACAACAAGTTCTAAAAGAAATATTTCCAATCAACGACTATGCAGGAAAAGCAAGTTTAGAATTTATTAGTTATTACTTGGAACCACCTAAGTACGATGTAGATGAATGTAAACAAAGGGGATTTACATTTTCCTCTTCACTTAAAGTAACTTTGAGAATACTTAGATATGAAATAGATGAAGAAAATCCCGATGAAAGATCATTTAGAGATTCTGTTGATGATGATGTTTATTTAGGCGATATACCTTTAATGACAGATAGAGGAACGTTTGTTTTTAATGGCATTGAAAGGGTTGTAGTATCTCAAATGCATAGATCTCCCGGAGTTTTTTTTGATCATGATAACGGAAAAGGACATCCATCCGGAAAACTTTTATATTCAGCTAGAATTATACCAATGAGAGGATCATGGATAGATTTCGAGTTTGATGTAAAAGATATTATGTATGTGCGAATTGATAGAAAAAAAAAAAATATTAGCTAGTACTTTTTTTATGGCTTTAGAAAAAAATTAAAAAAATAAAGAAAAAAAAGATAAATTAGAAAAAAGTAGAACCCCTCATGATATTTTAGATTATTTTTATTCATGTATTGAGTTATCAGCAATTAATAATGGTTGGGTTACTTCTTTTGATGAAAATAATTTTGATAATAAACGTATAACTTTTGATTTAGTTGATCCGAAAACCCGTTCGGTTAAGAAAAAGTCTGGTTCAAAAGTTTCATTAGATGAAGCAAAGAAACTAAAACAAGAAGGCTTAAAAGAGATATTTTTAAGCAATGAGACAGTAATAGGTAAGTATTTAGCAGAAGATATTATAAATGAAAAAACAGGAGAAATTTATTTTGAAGCTAGTGATGAAATAACTGAAAAAGATTTAGTAAATTTAAAAGAAAAAAATATCAAAAATATTAAAATTTTAAACATCGATCATGTAAATATTGGTGCTGCTATAAGAAACACAGTTCATATGGATTTAAATCTAAATAAAGATGAGGCATTAATAGATATATATAAGAATCTTAGACCAGGTGAGCCACCGACTTTACAAGCTGCACAAAATCTTTTTCATAATTATTTTTTTAATCCTGAAAAATATGACCTATCTAAAGTTGGAAGATATAAATTAAATAGTAGAAGCGAATTAAATATTGATGAAACTGTTAATACTCTTACTCCAGATGATATTTTAGAAATTGCAAAACATCTTTTATTTCTTAATGATACTAAAGGAAAAAAAGATGATATAGACCATTTAGGTAACAGAAGAGTAAGATCTGTAGGAGAATTAATCGAGAATCAATACAGAATAGGACTTGTCAGAATGGAAAGGGCTATTAAAGAAAGAATGTCATCTATTGATATTTTTACTGCAACAGCACAAGATTTAATTAACTCAAAACCTGCTGTATCAATTCTTAGAGAATTTTTTGGAACTTCTCAATTATCACAATTTATGGATCAAACAAATCCATTATCAGAAATTACACATAAAAGAAGAGTTTCATCATTGGGTCCAGGCGGATTAACAAGAGAAAGGGCAGGGTTTGAGGTAAGAGACGTTCATCCAACTCATTACGGACGAATATGTCCAATAGAAACTCCTGAAGGTCCAAATATTGGATTAATTAATTCATTAGCAACATATTCTAAAGTAAACAATTACGGTTTGATTGAAAGTCCTTATAGAAGAGTGATAAATCAAAAAGTAACAGATGAAATTGTATTTTTAGCTGCGGATGAAGAACAAGAATATTCTATTGCACAAGCAAATACAAAAATAGATCAAAATGGAAAAATTGTTGACCAATTAGTAAGCACAAGACAAGGAGGGGAATTTTTAATTGCTAATCCTGCCAGGGTTGATTTTATGGATGTTTCACCAAAACAATTGGTTTCTGTTGCAAGCGCATTAATTCCTTTTCTAGAAAACGATGATGCTAATAGAGCTTTAATGGGCTCTAATATGATGAGGCAAGCTGTCCCATTGTTAAGACCAGATGCACCATTTGTTGGAACTGGAATGGAAGAATCTGTTGGTAAAGATTCAGGAGTTACAGTTGTAGCAAAAAGAGATGGAAGAGTTAATAGTGTTGATTCTGGAAGAATAGTTATCAGTGTAGTAAATCCATCTCAGAATCAGTCTGGTGTTGATATTTATAATTTAAAAAAGTTTGAAAGATCAAATCAAAGCACATGCATTAATCAGGTTCCATTAGTTAAAAAAGGAGATTTAATAAAAGCAGGCGAGATTATTGCTGATGGTCCAGCTACATCAAAAGGCGAATTAGCTTTAGGAAAAAATATTTTAGTAGCATTTATGCCATGGCAAGGCTACAACTTTGAAGATGCAATAATTATGTCAGAAAGAGTTGTTAGAGAAGATAAATTTACCTCTGTTCATATAGAAGAACATGAGATCATGGCAAGAGATACTAAATTAGGACAAGAAGAAATAACAAGAGATATTCCAAATATTGGCGATGAAGCACTAAAAAATCTTGACGAAGCTGGCGTTATTTATATAGGTGCTGAGGTAAAAGCAGGCGATATTCTTGTGGGCAAAATTACTCCAAAAGCACATTCCACGGTTTCACCTGAAGAAAAACTTTTAAGGTCGATCTTTGGAGAAAAATCAACCGATGTTAGCGATACATCATTAAAAATTCCACCTGGAGAAGCTGGAACAGTTGTTGATGTAAGAGTTTTTAATAGAAGAGGTGTTGAAAAAAATGAAAGATCTTTAGCAATTGAAAGATCAGAGATAGAAATTTTAGCTAAAGATAGAGATGATGAAAGAGCAATATTAGAAGAATCATTTTCACGAATCTTGGAAAAAAACTTGTTAGATAATATAGTATTAAAGGGAATAAAGGATATAAAGAGAAATAGTAAAGTAACATTAAAAAGTATAGAGGATATTTCTCTAAAAGATCTTAGAAAAATTACTTTAAAAGATACACAAAAACAAGAAACAATTCAAAATTTAAATAAAAATTTTGATAATGAGTTAAAAAATTTAGAAAATAGATTTCAAATCAAAGTTGAAAAACTGCAATTAGGCGATGAATTACCACCTGGAGTTATGAGGAAAGCCGTTGTTTATGTTGCGGCAAAAAGAAAATTACAAGCCGGAGATAAAATGGCAGGTCGTCATGGCAACAAGGGTTGTATTTCAAAAATTGTTCCAGTAGAAGATATGCCACATTTAGAGGATGGAACACCTATAGATATTTTATTAAATCCTTTGGGCGTACCATCGCGTATGAATGTTGGGCAAATTCTTGAAACACACTTAGGTTGGGCATGTGCTGGGCTTGGAAAAAAAATTAGCAAATTAATAAATGCTTATTTAAAAAATAATGAAAAGAAAGAACTTGAAGAAAATTTAAATAACTTATACGACAAAGAAGTTGTTGAGCAAATTACTTGTAATGAAAAAGAATTATTAGACTATAAATCTGAAATAACAAATGGAATTTCTATTTCTACCCCAGTTTTTGATGGTGCAAAAGAAAGTGATATTAATAATTTTTTTGAAAAAACCAACTTAAACACTTCTGGCCAAGTAAAACTTATGGATGGAAGAACAGGCGAGTATTTTGATAGAGATATAACTGTAGGATATATATATATGCTTAAATTACATCATTTAGCTGATGAAAAATTACACGCAAGATCAATTGGGCCGTATAGCCTTGTTACACAACAACCTTTAGGAGGTAAAGCACAATTTGGTGGTCAGAGAGTTGGCGAAATGGAAGTTTGGGCTTTAGAAGCTTATGGAGCATCGTACACTTTACAAGAAATGTTAACAGTAAAATCTGATGATGTAGCTGGTAGAACGAAAGTTTACGAAGCTATTGTTAGAGGGCAAAGTGATTTTCAATCAGGTATTCCAGAATCTTTTAATGTTTTAGTTAAAGAACTTAGATCTTTAGCTTTAGATGTACAATTAAAAAATGCAGAGGTATAAAATATGAGTTTATTAAAAAAAGTTTTTGAAACATCAAAGAGATCTTCAACGGAAATAACAGAATTTGATACTATAGGTATTTCTATCTCAAGTCCTGATAAAATTCGTTCTTGGTCTTTCGGAGAAATTAGAAAACCAGAAACTATTAATTATAGAACTTTCAAACCTGAAAAAGATGGTCTTTTTTGTGGAAGAGTCTTTGGACCAACAAAAGATTATGAATGTATTTGTGGAAAATATAAGGGAATGAAATATAAAGGTATCATATGCGAAAAATGTGGCACCGAAGTTACATTGTCAAAAGTTAGAAGAGAAAGAATGGCGCACATTGAACTTGCTTCACCAGTCGCGCATATCTGGTTTTTTAAATCCCTACCAAGTAGAATAGGCACTTTGCTTGATATTACATTAAAATCTTTAGAAAAGATTTTATATTTTGAAGAATATATTGTTATAGAACCTGGTCTAACAGATCTTAAGCAAAATGAGCTTATAACTGAGGAAAGATATCAAGAATTAATCGAAAAATATGGTGAAGGAAAATTTGAAGTAGGCATTGGTGCTGAAATAATAAAAAAGTTATTAAGTAATTTAAAAATAGATAAAGAAATTAAGGCGGTGAAAACAAATATAGAAAGTACAAAATCAGAAATAACAAAGTTAAAACTCTTAAAAAGATTACAACTATTAAGTGCTTTTCAAAAATCAAAAGTAAAAGCAGATTGGATGATTTTGGAAGTTTTACCAGTTATTCCGCCAGACCTTAGACCACTCGTTCCTTTAGATGGAGGTAGATTTGCTACTTCAGATTTAAATGACTTGTACAGAAGAGTTTTAAATAGAAATAACAGATTAAGGAGATTAATAGAATTAAACGCCCCTGATATTATTATAAAAAATGAAAAAAGAATGCTACAAGAAGCAGTAGATGCTCTTTTTGACAATGGAAGAAGAGGAAGGGCAATTTTAGGCTCAAATAAAAGACCACTTAAATCGTTATCTGAGATGTTGAAAGGTAAACAAGGACGATTTAGACAAAATTTACTTGGAAAAAGAGTAGATTATTCAGGTAGATCAGTAATTGTGCCAGGACCACATTTATTATTGCATCAATGTGGTATTCCTAAAAAGATGGCTATAGAACTTTTCAAACCATTTATATATTCTAAGTTAGAACAATATGGTTTATCTAATACAATAAAAACGGCAAAAAAATTAGTTGAGAAAGAAAGGCCAGAAGTCTGGGATGTTTTGGAAGAAGTTATTAAAGAACATCCGGTTTTGTTAAATCGTGCACCAACCCTACATAGGCTTGGAGTTCAAGCATTTGAACCAATGTTAATTGAAGGAAAAGCTATCCAACTTCATCCATTAGTTTGTACTGCTTTTAATGCAGATTTCGATGGAGATCAAATGGCAGTTCATGTACCACTTTCACTGGAAGCACAACTAGAATCACGTGTTTTAATTATGTCTACAAATAATATTTTGAGTCCTTCTAGCGGAAAACCAATAATTGTTCCTACTCAAGATATGGTTTTAGGAATTTATTATTTAAGCTTAATGTTTGATGATGATATAGGAACAGGTATGTCATTCATAGATATAGCTGAAGTTGAACATGCTTTATTGGCAAAAAAAATTACATTAGATTCTAAAATTAAATGCAGATATAAATTTATAAATCAAGAAGATAAAGAAGAAATTGGAATAGCCGAAACCACTGCTGGAAGAATGTTAATGTATGAAATTTTACCTAAACATAAAAAAATACAATTAGATTTATTAAATAAAATTTTAACAAAAAAAGAAGTAAGTAATGTTATAGATGCAATTTACAGACATTGTGGACAAACTGAAACTGTTAAATTTTGTGATAAAATAATGGTTTTAGGTTTTGAACATGCGTGTAGAGCAGGTATTTCTTTTGGTAAAGATGATCTTATTATACCAAAAGAAAAAGAACAATTAGTAAATGAGGCGAAGAAAGATATAAAAAATTACAATCAACAATATTTAAACGGAATTATCACAAAAAAAGAAAAATATAATAAAACTATTGATACTTGGTCACAATGTACTGATTCAGTTGCTACAGCAATGACCAATGAAATTGAAAAAACAAGAAATACAAATAAAATTAATTCTGTATTTATGATGTCTGATTCTGGCGCAAGAGGTTCTTCAGCACAATTAAAACAGCTCTCAGGTATGAGAGGATTGATGGCAAAACCTACTGGTGAAATTATAGAAACTCCTATTACTTCTAACTTTAAGGAAGGTCTTACAGTTCTTGAATATTTTAATTCTACTCATGGTGCAAGAAAAGGACTTGCAGATACAGCGTTAAAAACTGCTAACTCAGGATATTTAACTAGACGTCTTGTTGATTCATCACAAGATGTTGTTGTTGTTGAAGAAGATTGTAAAACTGAGCAACATATAGAAGTAGCATCAGTAATTAGAAACGGCTCTATAATTGCTTCGCTTGCTGAGAGAATATTAGGTCGAACATTAGCTGAAGATTTGTTTCAAATTGAAAAAAATAGCAAAAAAAAGATTTTATCTAAAGGCGATTTACTTAATGAAAAATCATTAAAACTAATTCATGATGCTAATATTGAAACTGTAAAAGTTAGATCACCATTATTTTGTGAAACTATAGATGGGATATGTCAAAAATGTTATGGAAGAGATTTGGCTAGAGGGATTGTAGTTAATATGGGAGAGGCTGTAGGTATACAAGCCGCGCAATCAATAGGAGAACCAGGAACACAATTGACTATGAGAACGTTTCATATAGGAGGCGCTGCTACAAAAGCTACTGTACAATCTAGTATTATCTCAAATTATATTGCAAAGATTAAAATACAAAATGACTCCACTGTTAAAAACAGTGAGGGGCAATTAATTGTTATGAGTAGAAATTGTAAAGTAATTTTTTTAGATGCTAAAACAAATAAAGAAAAGTCATCAAATCATATTCCATATGGAGCAAAATTGCATATTCAAAATGGGAAAAGTGTAAAGCCAGAAGATGTAGTTGCAACATGGGACCCATATACAATACCTATAATTTCAGAAAAAGAAGGAATAGTAGAGTATAAAGATATTGTTGATGGGTTTTCTTCTAGAGAAACTATTGATGCTTCTACTGGAATATCTCATAGATCTATCATAGATTGGAAATTAAATCCAAAAAGTAAAGATTTAAAACCACAAATTACACTAGTAGATCAAAAAGGAAATATTATTAAAACTGCAAAAAGTAAAGAAGTTGCATATTTTCTTCCTATAGATGCTGTTTTAAGTGTAGGTAATAAAACAAAAATATCTGCAGGAACTGTTATTGCTAGAATTCCTAGAGAAACTTCAAAGTCCAAAGATATAACAGGTGGTTTACCAAGAGTAGCTGATTTATTTGAGGCACGCAAACCTAAAGATCATGGTATTTTAAATGCTTTTGATGGAGTTGTAAAGTGGGGTAAAGACTATAAAGCAAAGAGAGCGATTGTTGTTGAACCAATTGATAAAAAACAAGAAGAAAAAATATATTTTGTTCCAAAGGGAAGACATGTAAATGTCAACGAAGGAGATATTATTAATAAAGGCGATTTAATTGTTGATGGCCAACCAACCCCACACGATATTTTAGAAGTTTTAGGAAATGTTGCTTTCGCGAATTTTATGATAAATGAGATTCAAGATGTTTATAGATTACAAGGGGTGCAACTAAATGATAAACATATAGAGGTAATTTTGAGACAAATGCTTAAGAATATAAACATTATAGATCCGGGAGATTCAACATTTCTTCCTAGTGAAACTGTGTTTAGAGATACATTTGATGAAACTAATAAAAAATTAAAAAAAGATGGAAAAAAACAAGCAAAAGGAAAAATTTTGTTACAAGGAATTACTAAAGCAGCTTTGCAAACAAAATCTTTTATTTCTGCAGCGTCTTTTCAAGAAACAACAAGAGTTCTAACTGATGCTGCTGTAAAAAGTAAGATTGATAGACTAAAAGGATTAAAAGAAAATGTTATTGTTGGAAGATAAATAACAGAATGTGGAAATCTATTGAATCTCAGAAAGAAAAAAAAACTGATATATCTTTGTCAGCAGGAAATACAGGAGCTTTATTAGTAAT
>PVBE011091363.1_pt1 | contig 10622 bp, 10 predicted proteins | sample 1631181 | NCBI WGS metagenome assembly PVBE01 (sample SAMN08397723, study PRJNA350692) | Marine metagenome, whole genome shotgun sequencing project. | isolation source: water | place: Pacific Ocean | collected 2012-04 | reverse complement strand
GATGATGCGACCGAGGTCTCCGTTGAAGACCTCCTTCTCGTAGTCGTTGCGGGTCTGGATCACGCGGTCACCGAGCCGCCAGACCTTGTCGCCGCGCTCTAGCTGCCTGCCGCCGACGCCCTGCGCCTCGCGCAGACGCGTGTTCAAGATGTCGACGCCGCACGCGCCCTTGTAGATAGGCGCGAGCACCTGGACATCCTCCATCCATTCGTGACCGAAGGCCTTGGGGATGCGCTCGGTGACGACGTCGACCAAGAGGTCGGCGCACTCCTCCGGCGTCTCCGCTGGGAAGAAGTAGAAGTCGCGCGAGCGGTCACCCTGCTCGGGCAGGACAGGGAGCTCTCCCGCGAGCACGCGGTGGGCGTTGTGGACGATCAGGCTCCCGGCGGCCTGGCGGAAGATCTCAGTCAGGCGGTGCACCGGGACGGCGCCCGAGGCGAGGAGGTCTGAGAGCACGTTGCCGGGGCCGACGGACGGGAGCTGATCTGGGTCACCGACGAGGACCAGGCGGGTCGAGGGGGCGATGGCTTGGGTGAGGTGATAGGCGAGCACGACATCGAGCATCGAGATCTCGTCCACGACGACGAGGTCCACCTCAAGCGGTGAGTCGTGGTCGTGCTGGAAGCCGCGCTTGTGCGGGTCCCAGCCGAGGAGCCTGTGGATCGTTGAGGCGTCGTGCCCGGTGGCCTCGGCGAGGCGCTTCGCGGCCCGGCCTGTGGGGGAGGCGAGCGCGATCTTCGCGCCTGCCGCCATGGCGAGGTCGACGACGAGCCTGATGATCGTGGTCTTGCCGACGCCCGGGCCGCCGGTGAGCAGCCCGACAGGCTCGGCGAGGAGCCCGAGCACGGCGCTCCGCTGATCGGTGTGGAGGTCGAGGCCGCTCGCCGCCTCAGCGGCCGCGAGCTGGTCTGGGGTGGCGAGCGCGCCGAGCGAGCTCGCGCTGAGGAGCTCGGTCAGCTGGCGAGCGAGGCCGCGCTCTGAGGCGGCGAGGTGCGGCAGGTAGACGCGCCGGCCCTCCTCGTTCTCTCCCTCAATGATGACCGCCTCCGACGCGCGCAGGGCGGCGAGCTCACCGCGCAGCGCCGCGGCGCAGTCCTCGAGGCCGAGGACGCTCGAGGACTCGTCGAGGAGCGCTGGCTCCGCGAGGAAGGTGTGGCCAGAGTCAGCTGAGCGGCGCAGGGTGTGCAAGAGGCCAGCAGCGAGCCTCCGCGGGTCGTCGCGTGAGAAGCCCATCCCCAGCGCGATGCGGTCCGCGGTGGCGAAGCCGATGCCCTCGACGATCCGCGCGAGCTGATAAGGGTCCTCGTTGATCTTCTCCTCGGTCGCGTCGCCGAGGGCGGCGTGGATGCGCGCGGACTGCCCAGGCCCGAGCCCGAGGCTGCGCAGCCACGCGAGGGTCTTGTGCGCACCGAGCGAGCTCTCGAGCGCTCGCGCGAGCGCCGTGGCCGTCTCGGGGCGGAGGCCACGGATCCCCTTCAGGCAGGACGGGTCTTCGCGGATGGCCTCGAGCGCGCCCTCGCCGAGACGATCGACGATGCGCTGCGCGATGGTCGGTCCGATCCCCTTGAAGGTGGGAGAGGAGAGATAGACGACCAAGCCCTCAGTGTCGGCGGGCGTGAGGAGCTCTAAGGAGTCGAAGCTGAACTGCTTGCCGTGGCTCGGGTGATCCTCCCAGCGGCCAGTGATGCGCACTCGCTGGCCGGCCTCTGGACCAGGTGCGCGCCCGACCGCTGTGATCCTCGCGGGCTTGAAGAGCCCATCCGAGGGCAGGTCTTGACCGTCCTCTGGCCTCACCCTCAAGACCGAGTACAGGGTCTCGGAGCTCGTGAAGGTGACAACCTCGATCGTCCCCTGGAGAGTCAGAGATCCCTCCATGGACGGCCCGGGGGACCCCCCGGGGGTCCCTTTTTCGGTGCCCACGAGCCGAGGATCCTATCAGAGAGGCCGGAAATCCAGCCGAGCCTTGGACGTATCGCCCGATCACCGCTATTCTCTTTCGCTCAACTTGGCGGGGTAAGCAACAGAGCCAGCCCCCCATCAACCCCATCCCCTGCTCGGAGAAGCCCGAAAACAGCGTGTCGATAAAGGTACAAGTACGAAGCAACGAGTCGCTCGAGGCCGCCCTGCGCCGCTTCAAGCGCCAGTGCAACTTCGGCGGCATCTTCCGCATGGCGAAGGCCAACACCTGGCACGAGAAGCGCTCTGACCGGCGCCGTCGCGAGGGCCGCGAGCGCATCCGCACTATCCTCAAGGCCGCTCGCAAGCAGGACCCGAACTTCCGTCGGAGCCGCGCCCGCCGCTAGGGACACCGAACAACGTCGAAGCGAACGGCTCTCTCGCAGCGCGCGGGTGGGCCGTTTCTTTATATCTGGCAAGCATGGGACTCTTCGGAAAGGACCGCGACCTCACCCAGCCCCTCGACCGGGTGGAGCTCATGGTGGATGCGAGCGCCCTCGGAGAGCGCGTTGAGGACGTCTCGATACGCCTCGACTCCTTCCTGGCTCGCCACCTGAAGTGGCGCTCGAGGAGCTCGCTCAAGGAGCTCGTGAGAGAGGGCTGGGTGCAAGTAGACGCCAGCACCCCAGAGCGACCGGAGGGGACGGGGGAGCTCAAAAAAGAGACGCGCTCGGGGAGGCGGCTGCGCCACGGCTCCCGCGTGGTCGTGGTGATCCCGCCCGAGCTCCGGCAGGCGCCTGTGACGGATGTCGACACGAACCTCACAGTCCTCTACGAAGACGAGGCTTGCGTCGCCGTCATGAAGCCCGCGCCGCTCGCTGTCCATCCCACGTCGAGGTACCTCGACGACAGCCTGCTCTTGCGGCTGCACGCCATGTACTCCGAAGAGATGCAGACCGCTGGGGTCCGACCCCGCCTCTGCCATCGCCTCGACCGAGAGACGAGCGGTGTCCTCTTGGTCGCCAAAGGCGCCGCAGAGCACGCCGAGCTCTCACGACAATTCGAGGACCGCGAGGTGGAGAAGCTCTACCTCGCCGTCGTACACGGCGCGCCGAGCGAAGAGGCTGGGACATGCGATCACCCGATCGGCTCCTCGCGGACGAGCTCCATTCGGCTCAAGATGGCGTGCATCGCTGACGGCCAAGAGTCACGGACGGACTGGCGAGTCCTGGAGCGCGTCGGCGCCTTCGCGCTCTTGGAGTGCGACCTCTTCACAGGCAGGCAACATCAGATCCGCGTCCACCTCGCCGGGATGGGACACCCGATCGTCGGCGACAAGCTCTACGGAGAGGACGAGATGATCTTCCAGCGCTCTGTGGACGACGAGTTGACTGAGGCGGACCGCGAGCGCCTCATCGTGGACCGCCAAGCGCTTCATCACTGCAGGCTCAGCTTCACCTCCCCGGCGACTGGCGAGCGCGTGACGGCCGAGAGCCCGCTCCCGAGCGAGCTGCGCGAGCTCCTCGAGGCGAAGGGGTCGCAGGGATGAGGGTCGCCTGGGGAGGCCCCGCTGGTCGCCTCGAGGGCGAGCTCTGGATCCCAGAGGAGGTCGAGCCGCGCGCGCTCTGTGTGGTCGCTCACCCGCACCCCTTGCACGGTGGAAACATGCACTCGAACGTCGTCTATCGCGTCGCGCGGGGCATGCGGAGCGCTGGGCTCGCAGCTCTGCGATTCAACTTCCGCGGCGTCGGTACGAGCGCGGGCGTCCATGACGACGGGCCGGGAGAGATCGACGACATGAGGAGCGCCTGTGATTGGCTCCAGGGAGAGCATCCAGGGCTGCCGCTTTGGGGCGCTGGGTTCTCCTTCGGGGCGCGGACAGCGCTCTTGGCAGCGAGGGATGACGAGCGCATTGAGCGCGCGCTCCTCGTCGCGCTGCCGGTGTTGGCCTTCGATTGCCCTGGGCTGGACGAGTTGAGCGCTCCGACCCTCGTCTTGCAGGCCGAAGACGACGACTTCGGGAATCACACGGCAGTTAGAGAGCGATACCCGAATTTGCCCGGAGGAGTCCGCACGGCATGCGTCCGGGGCACCGATCACTTCTTTGAGGGCCGCCTCGACGCGCTAGAACAGCTCGTCAAAGAGACGGCAGAATCCTGGCTGGCGGACAAGGCGTGAGCGACGAGACCATGAGCGAAGAAGTCATACCCCCGAGCGGAGACCCCGCGATCCGCGTGGTCATGATGCCGCGGGACACGAACGCCGCCGGAACGATCTTCGGTGGGGTCATCCTCTCCCACCTCGACCTCGCGGCGGCGATCGAGGCGCACAAGCACCATCAAGGGATGGTCGTGACGGTCGCCATGGACCAGGTCGAGTTCAAGGAGCCGGTGCACGTCGGAGACCTCGTCTCTTTCTTCACCGAGACGGTGAAGGTGGGGAGGACCTCAGTGCAGACGCGCGTCTGCGTCTGGGCGCAGCGCCGCTTCGGAGACGGGGGGCACATCCCTGTGACTGAGGCGCACGTGACGATGGTCGCCGTCGACTCTGACGGAACCCCGACGCCGCTCTCAGACTGAACCGAGCGCTCGGCTAGACCGGCTCGAGGTTCGAGCCGGGCTTGTAGACGTTGACCGTGGTTCCGATCTCGTCACCGAGCTCTTCCGCGACCTTGTCCAGCACGGACTGCGAGACAGAGCGGCGCGAGTCAGAGGGCTTTCCGCGCCCCTTGAGCGTGGAGAGTTGGATCTCCACCGGCTCGACCTCGCGGAGCTTCTTCATCCAGTTCTTGAGCTCGGACGGGGAGGAGTTGTCGATCTTGCCACGGGTGAGCTCAGCGCGGACGACGACGCGCTCGACGGTCGTGAGGTGCTTCACGAGCAGGCCAAGGTCGGTGCTCTTCTTGCCGGTGAGCGCCGTGTAGGTCTTTGTCGTTCCGCTCTCTAAGCGCATGACGTTGAAGTCGTAAGAGCCGAGGGCGATGCGCGTCTCAGGCAGGTCGAGCTTGGGGTCGTTGGAGATGAGGACGAGCTTGGCCCGGGGGAACCACTTGTTCCTGAGCTCGCGGACGTTGTCGCTGATCTCGCGGAAGTCGGGGTGGTGGGTGGGGTCCACGTCCGAGCCGATGAGGACGATGTGCTCGGCCTTCTCACCGCCCTTGCTGAGGCGCATGAGCTCCTGCGCCGCGAGGGTTACGACGACGGAGGCCCGCGGGAGCCGGTTCTCTCGGCTCACGGCGAGGGTCGTGCCGTCGGCACCGACATCGATGAAGATGGCGCGCCCCCAGCGCTCAGTTGCCTTGGGGCCTGTGATGAGAGTGTCAGGTGTCAGATGGACCATGGGTCTTTAGGGGAGCTAGCTGGCGAATATCGGGGATGGCCTCAGGGCGTCCTGAGGGGAGGAGGGGGCGTCGCGAACACCCTGAATGGGTGTATCCACAATTCGCCGAACCATCATTCTAGCCCCTCTAGGCGGATCCTTCCAGGGGGGGCTTCCTGGCAGCCTTTAGGGCCGATCTCGGATCTACAGTCATGGACCATACCACATAAACAGTTATTAATAAACGACTTACATGTAAAAGAACACCAGCGGCTGTTAGCAGCTCGGGCAGCTGGAATTGTTTCGATTGTATAGCGCCGCTGAGCGTTGGGAGAGCGGCCCGCCTGCTGAGCGGCAGAGCCGGCAGAGAGGCCGGTCTCGGGCGCGCTCAAGAGGGCCCCTCAGAGCAAAGGCCGGGCCCAACTCCGGGGTTCTTGGCCGAGATCTCCCCTTCGCTCCGAGAGAGGTTCCGAGACACGGGCCAACTGACTCGCTACGTTCCTTGACACCCTCTCAGCAGCGTCCATAAACTCACCGCCTGAATTCCTCGGCTAACGGCACTCGGACCGCCCCTCAAGGCCCTCTAAAGGGCCCTCGATGGAGGCTCGAACCGCGCCTCGGGATCCACTCAGAGGGCCCCTCAAGCCCCGTTGAGCGAGCTGTTCGACGTTCACGCCAAACTCACCGAAACCCACCGCCACACACGCCAACATCAGCGCTAGAGCCTGCGCACTGTGCGCCCCTCTTCGCTGACCTCGCGTCACCCCTCGTCGGATGTACTTCGACTACCTCAACGCACTCGTCTTCGCCTCGGTCGGATTCGTCTTCGTCTTCCTGAACGTCATCATTGGGTCGATCATTCGGCCTCGACGGAAGGGGACGCAGGGGCTGGAGGTTTATGAGTGCGGTGAAGAGACGCTCGGCGACACCTGGATCAAGTTCGACATCCGCTACTACACGGTCGCGCTCGTCTACGTGATCTTTGCAGTAGAGATCGGCTTCCTCTTCCCCGTCTTCGGAGTCTTCAGTGACATCGTCTCCGGAGAGACGAGCACGATCGGAAACCTCGCGCTGGTGCACGTCACGGTCTTCGTCGTCGTGCTCTTTTTTGGCCTCGTCGCTGTTTGGTCCAAAGGGGACCTCGACTGGGTGCTGACTTACCAGGCGAAAGAGTGGGAGCCCTCACATCCGCGTCGCCTTCCGTTGGCGAGGACGGTCGAAGACCTCAAGGAAGAGCAGTCGCCTGCAGAAGACCAAGCAGAGGCGGCCTCAGACGAAGGGGACGCAGCAGAGGGCGCGGAGGCGCCCGCCACGGCCTGACAAGAAGTATTCATATGCCCATCCTTCAGAACAGCTTCGAGGAGAACGTCCTGACGACGAAGGTCGACTGGCTCCTCAACTGGGCGCGCCTGTCCAGCATTTGGCCGATGACCTTCGGCCTCGCGTGCTGCGCCATCGAGATGATGGCGGTCGGCGCAGCCCACCACGACATCGACCGCTTCGGCGCTGGCGCGTTCCGCGCTACGCCCCGTCAAGCGGATCTGATGATCGTCGCGGGGACCGTGAACTTCAAAATGGGCGAGCGCGTCAAGCGCCTCTACGACCAGATGCCCTCCCCGAAGTACGTCATCGCGATGGGCGCCTGCGCCACGGGCGGCGGCCCTTACTTCAAGTACGGCTACACCGTCATGAAGGGCGTCGATCGCATCGTCCCCGTCGACGTCTACATCGCCGGCTGCCCGCCGCGCCCCGAGGCGCTGCTCGAAGGGCTCATGAAGCTGCAGGAGAAGATCCGCAACACCTCCGTCATTCGTAAACCCGCCCACACCGCCTGATGGACTTCAACGCGATCTACGAGCGGCTCGAGGCGATCCAAGCCCCCGGCCTGCTCTCAGCGGACGCGCCGCGTTCGGCTGACCCCGAGGACAAGACGGACAAGGGTCGCGCGGGAGAGGCCTTCGTGCTCATCGAGGCCAAGCAGGCGAAGGAGTTCCTCATCGCTGTGCGAGACGACGCAGAGCTGGCCTTCGACATCTTGGCTGACCTCACCGCGACAGACTTTGACGCCGAGGACGAAGACCTCTGGCTGAACCTGCACCTCTTGAGCCTCGGCCACGGTCACCGCCTCGCGGTGAAGGCGATGGTGCCGAAGTCCGACCCCGTCTTGCCGTCCATGGTCGACGCGCACATGGCGGCCCACTACCACGAGCGCGAGTGCGCCGAGATGTTCGGCATCACGTTCGAAGGCAACCCCGACCCTCGCAACATGCTCCTCCCGGACGACTGGGAGGGGTACCCGCTGCGCAAGGACTACGAGTTCCCCAAGGAGTACCACGGGATCTCCTGTGAGTGATGGAGGGGAAGCAGTCATGACTGAGACCAACACACCTATCGAGCCGCCGGAGCCCAAGTCCGTCGAGGTCCCGGAGACAGCCCGCACGCTGCCCTCGGGTGAGCGCGAGTTCATGCTCGACGTCTCGACCTCGGACCTCGAGATCAACATGGGCCCGCAGCACCCCGCGACCCACGGCGTGATGAGGATCCTGATCCGCACCGATGGAGAGGTCGTGACGGGTGGTCAGGTCCACCTCGGCTACTTGCACCGCTGCGCGGAGAAGATCGGCGAGAACGTCGAGTGGCTGCAGTACCTCCCGTACACCGACCGCTACGACTACCTCTCGGCGATGAACAACAACCTCGGCTACAGCTTGGCTGTCGAGGCTGTGATGGGTGTCGAGATCCCGCGGCGCGCGACGCTCTTGCGCACCATCTGTGCTGAGCTCAACCGGATCGGCTCGCACCTGATCGCGTTCGGGACCTACGGGCTCGACATCGGCGCGTTCACCCCCTTCTTCTACTGCTTCCGCGAGCGCGAGTGGATGATGGCGCTCTTCGAGAAGATCTGTGGCGCGCGGCTCACCTACTCCTACATCCGCATCGGCGGCGTCTTCAACGACGCGCCGGTCGGCTGGCTCAAAGAGGTAGAGCGCTTCTGCGACGTCTTCGAAGAGAAGTGGCAGGAGTACTACGACCTCCTCGTCGTCAACCACATCTTCGTCCAGCGGACGGCGAACATCGGCGTGATCTCGCAAGAGATGGCGGTCAACTACGGCCTCACCGGACCCATGCTGCGCGGCAGCGGGATCGACTTCGACCTGCGCCGTGACGCGCCGTATATGGCATACGACGAGATCTCCAAGGCCGGCGTCTACGACGTGCCCCTCGGGCGCGGAGAGAAGGGCACGCTCGGCGACTGCTGGGATCGGGTCTACGTGCGCGTGAAGGAGATGATGGAGTCCATCAAGATCGTGCGCTGGTGCCTGGCGAACATCGAGGAAGGCCCGGTCATGGGGGACATCCCCAAGGTCATCAAGGTCCCGCCCGGAGAGGCCTACGTCGGGATCGAGAACCCGCGCGGCGAGCTCGGACACTACGTCGTCTCTGACGGCGGTAAGGTCGCGAAGCGCTGCCGAGTGCGCGGCCCCTCTTACTGCAACGTGGCCGTGCTCGAGGAGCTCCTCCCGGGGACCTTCCTCGCGGACTCGGTCGCCATCATCGGTTCAACAGACGTCGTGATCGGAGAGACGGACAGATGAGCCTCATGACGCTCAACGACGCCGCTGGCGGCAACGCGATCAGCGAGCTCCTCAGCGGGATCGCTCCCGAGGGAACACCGACTTGGGCGCTCTGGCTTGGAGCTGCGGCGGTGTCCGTGGGCATCCTCGTCGCCTTCGTCTCGCTCGTCGCCATGTTCAGCGTCTGGCTCGAGCGCAAGGTCTCTGCGCACATCCAGTGCCGCTACGGCCCGATGTATGTCGGCGGCTGGCACGGCTGGGCGCAGACCCTCGCCGATGGCGTCAAGCTCCTCTTGAAGGAGGACCTGATCCCGCTCGGAGCAGACAAGCCGCTCTTCGTTATGGCCCCAGCCCTCGTGCTCGGCGCGATCTTCGGCGCCCTCGTCGCCCTGCCCCTCGCCCCTGGCTTCTTCTTCGCAGACGTCAACATGGGGCTCTTTTTGATCCTCGCCTTCTCGTCTCTCACGACGATCGGCGTCGTCATGGCGGGCTGGGCCTCGAACTCTAAGTGGTCGCTCTACGGCGCGATGCGCGAGGCCGCGCAGGTCGTCGCATACGAGATCCCCCTCGGCGTCTCGCTCTTTGTCCCGCTCATGGTCGCGGGCACCTTCAGCCTCACAGAGGCGAGCGCCGCTCAGTCAGGGTGGTTCGGGATGCACTGGTTCATCTTCCAGAACCCCTTCATGCTCCCCGCCTTCATCATCTTCTTCATCGCTGCCTTGGCGGAGACCAAGCGCGCCCCCTTCGACCTGCCTGAGGCGGAGTCAGAGCTCGTCGCTGGCTTCATGACGGAGTACTCCGGCATCCGCTGGTCCTTCTTCTTCATGGAGGAGTACGCCGCGATGTTCCTGATGTCGGCGGTCGGCGCGGTGTTCTTCTTCGGTGGTTACCACAGCCCGCTCACGGCGATGTTCTCTGAAGAGGCCACGAGCGGCCTCCTGTATCAGCTCGTCTGCGCGGGGACGCTCATCTTCAAGTCCTTCGTCGGGGTCTTCGTGATGATGTGGCTGCGCTGGACGCTGCCTCGCCTGCGAATCGACCAGGTCATGTCCATGGGCTACAAGTACCTGACGCCGCTCGCCTTGGTGTGCGTGCTCTGTGCCGCTATCTGGGAGACGATCTTCGCCTGAGATCACCATGAGCGCACCCCTCACAACACGCGAGTACTTCCAGAACGTCTGGGACTCCCTCGCGACGACCTTCGCCGGGATGAGGATCACGGGCAAGTACCTGATGCAGAAGCCGATCACGGTTCAGTATCCGGACGAGCGGCTCCCGATCCCGGACCGGTATCGAGGCATCCACTACCTCGAGCAAGAGAAGTGCATCAACTGCCTCGCCTGCGCGCGCGCCTGCCCGATCGACTGCATCGAGATGGACGCCATCCGTCACGGCAAGGAGCTCGAGTGGGTCTTGTTCACGCTCGACTATCAAAAGTGCATGTTCTGCGAGCTCTGCGTCTACCCCTGCCCGAAGGACTGCATCCACATGGGGACGGAGTTCGCCTTCGTCTCCTTTGACCGCTCGGAGCTCAAACACGACTTGCTCTCTTACAGGGGCATGTCTCGTGAGGCGCGCATCCGCAAGCGCGAGGCGGACATCAAGAAGGCAGAGAAGGAGGCGGCCAAGGCCTTAGCTACCGCTGAGGCGGCGACAGAAGAGGAGGCCCCTGAGGCAGAGGCGCCGCCGGTCCCCGCCGAGGCCTTGGCTCCTGAAGAGGCTCCCGAGCCCGAAGAGGCGCAAGCTGACCCCGAGCCCGAGCCTGAGCCCGAGCCCGAGCCTGAGCCCGAGCCCGAGCCTGAGCCCGAAGAGGCCTCAGAGGAGGAGCCAGAG
>PVBE010454030.1_pt1 | contig 10623 bp, 6 predicted proteins | sample 1631181 | NCBI WGS metagenome assembly PVBE01 (sample SAMN08397723, study PRJNA350692) | Marine metagenome, whole genome shotgun sequencing project. | isolation source: water | place: Pacific Ocean | collected 2012-04 | reverse complement strand
CGCCATGTCGATGTTGAGCTACGCGGCCGGGGGCCGCTTCCTCCAGCTCTTCGGTGGCGTGAACCTCAGCTTCTACGACTGGTACTGCGATCTGCCGACGGCCTACCCCGAGATCTGGGGTGAGCAGACCGACGTCTGCGAGAGCGCCGACTGGTACAACTCGAAGATGATCGCGGACATGGGCGCATGCCTGAACATGACGCGTACGCCCGATTGTCACTTCTTCGCCGAGTCGAGACACAACGGAACCAAGGCCGTCGTCTTCTCACCGGACTTCAGCCAGGTCTGCAAGTACGCCGATCAGTGGGTGCCGCTTCACGCCGGAAGCGACGGCGCCTTCTGGATGGCCACGACGCACGTGATCCTGAAGGAGTTCCACTACGAGAAGAAGACCCCCTACTTCATCGAGTACGTCAAGCGCTACACCGACAGTCCGTTGCTGGTGAAGCTCGAGAAGAACGGTGAGCACTACAGGCCCGGCCGTCTGTTGAGAGCGAACGAGATCGAGCAGCACAAGGACATCGAGAACGGCGATTGGAAGTTCCTCAAGATCGATGCAGACACTGGAAAGCTGGTGATCCCGAAGGGCAGTGTGGGGCACCGTTGGGACAAGGAGACGACCGGCCACTGGAACATGAAGTTCGAGAACGCAGCCGACGACTCTCCCTACGACCCGCTGCTGACGCTCCTCGACGTCAAGGACGAGGTCTTCCAGACGACCTTCACCGAGTTCGGGCTGGATTCCCACGTCGAGCGCGGCGTACCCGTCAAGTACATCGAGACCGCGAACGGCCGAATCCCCGTGACGACCGTCTACGACCTGATCATGGCCCAGTACGGCGTCGATCGGGGGCTCGGCGGTGCCTATCCGACGGACTACACCGACAAGGATGCAGCCTACACGCCCGCCTGGCAGGAGCTCTTCACGGGCGTCGATTCGAAGACCGTGCTCCAGTTCGCTCGGGAATGGGCCAACACCGCCGAGGCCACCGAGGGCAAGTGCATGATCATCGTCGGTGCCGGCATCAACCACTGGTACCACGCAAATCTGATGTACCGGGCCGGGGCGATGGCGCTCATGCTCAGTGGATGCGTGGGGAAGAACGGTGGTGGCCTGAATCACTACGTCGGGCAGGAGAAGCTGGCTCCGATGGAATCCTGGTCGGCGATCGCCTTCGCGAAGGACTGGCACGCGCCGTCGCGCCTGCAGCAGGCGCCGCTCTGGCACTACATCAACACCTGCCAGTATCGCTACGACGGTCAGTTCTCGCACTACAACACCGTGCCGGACAACGACATGACCCGGATGCACACGGCGGACACGATCTTCAAGTCCGTCCGCAACGGCTGGATGCCATTCTATCCCCAGTTCAAGCAGAACACGCTCGAGCTGAGCAAGGAGGCGCGCGAACATGGCGCCCAGGACGACGAGTCGATCAAGAACTACGCGCTGGAGAAGCTGAAGTCGAAGGAGCTCGAGTACTCGGTCGCCGATCCGGATGCGGAAGAGAACTTCCCGCGCGTTTGGTACATCTGGCGTGGCAACGCGATCATGGGAAGCATGAAGGGTCACGAGTACTGCCTGAAGCACTATCTCGGCACGCACTCGAACGCGATCGGCGTCGACTCCGACGAGCACACCGAGGAAGTCAAATGGCACGACGTCGCACCCAAGGGAAAGATGGACCTGGTCGTCGACTTGAATTTCCGGATGGATTCGTCCGCGTTGTACTCGGACATCGTGTTGCCGGCGGCTTCCTGGTACGAAAAGGCCGATCTCAACAGTACCGATCTGCACTCGTTCATTCACCCGCTGTCGGCAGCCGTGGCTCCCGTCTGGGAGTCGAAGACGGACTGGGACATCTTCAAGGCGCTGGCCAAGGCGACGAGCGAAGCGGCGGAGACCTATCTACCGGATCTCCAGACGGACCTCGTCACCATGCCGCTGGCGCACGACACCGCCGACGAGATCACCCAGCCGGTCATCAAGGACTGGTACAAGGGCGAGTGCGAGGCGATTCCCGGCAAGACCATGCACAAGCTGGCCGTGGTGGAGCGGGATTACACGAAGATCTACGAGAAGTTCATCACACTGGGAAGCAACATCAGGACGGCCGGACTCAACGCCCACGGCAATCATTTTCTCTGCGAAGAGCAATACGATGAGATGATCGAGTCGAATCACTTTCCGGTCCGCGAGCTGGACGGCGTCACCTATCCCTCCATCGAGGAGGACGAGTCGGCGGCGAACGCGGTCCTGCATCTGTCGAGCCTGACGAACGGCGCCCTGACGGTCCGGGCCTACGAGAACATGGAGAAGAAGACCGGCCTCGAGCTGGTGGACCTCGCCAAGGGCAGCGAGGACTTTCGGGTCCGCTACGCGGACCTGCAAGCGCAGCCGAGGCGTTACAACACCTCGCCGCTCTGGTCCGGCCTGATGAACAACGGCAGGGCGTACGCGGCGTACACCTACAACGTCGACAAGCTGGTTCCCTGGCGGACGCTGACGGGGCGGCAGCACTTCTACCTGGACCAGGAGATGTATCTCGCCTACGGGGAGAACCTGCCCACCTACAAGCCCTCGCCCAAGCCCGAGGTCTACGGCGACCTCAGGGAGACGCTGAAGAACGGCGACGCCAAGGTGCTCAACTGCCTCACTCCCCACGGAAAGTGGCACATCCACTCCACCTACATGGAGAACCTGCGGATGCTGACGCTCTCGCGGGGCTGCGAGCCGTGCTGGATGAGCGAGGTGGACGCAGCCGAGCTCGGCATCCAGGACAACGATAGGGTCGAGGTCTACAACGACCACGGCGTCTACTGCACCAGGGCCTCGGTGAGTTCGCGGATTCCGAGAGGCGTGTGCATCGTCTACCACGTGCCCGAGCGAACCGTCGGGATCCCGAAGTCCCAGGTTCGGGGAAACAAGCGCGCAGGCGGCCACAACAGCTTCACTCGGATCCACCTCAAACCCAACTACCTCTCGGGTGGCTACGGGCAGTTCTCGTATCACTTCAACTACTGGGGACCGATCGCCCCGAACCGAGATACACACGTGACAGTCAAGAGAATGGACAAGGTCGTTTTCTGATCTGAGATAGGAAGAACAAGATGGATATTCGCTCACAGGTCTCAATGGTGTTTCATCTCGACAAGTGCATCGGTTGCCACACCTGCTCGATCGCCTGCAAGAACATCTGGACCGACCGCAAGGGGGCCGAGTATCAGTGGTGGAACAATGTCGAGACCAAGCCGGGCGCCGGTTTTCCCGGGAAGTGGGAGGACCAGGATATCTACCAGGGCGGCTGGGAGAAGAAAGGCCAGGGAATCGCGCTCAAGGGGGCCGGGAAGCGCAAGGGCCTGACCAATATCTTCCACAATCCCAACCTGCCCGTCATCGACGACTACTACGAGCCCTTTACCTACAAGTACCTGGACCTGATCGAGTCTCCGGCGGGAGATGACCAGCTGACGGCTCGACCCGTCTCGCTGATCACCGGCAAGCCGATGGACATCAAGATGGGTCCGAACTGGGACGACGATCTGAGCGGTACGCCGGACTACGCCCGCAACGATCCCGATCTGAAGAAGCTCTCGCCGGCCGAGCAGTCCGCCATGTTCCAGCTGGAACGAATGGCCTTCTTCTACCTGCCCCGGATCTGCAACCACTGCCTGAATCCGGCCTGCCTGGCGTCGTGTCCCTCTGGCGCGATCTACAAGCGGGGCGAGGACGGGGTCGTGCTCATCAACCAGGACGTGTGCCGCGCCTGGCGGATGTGCGTCACCGCCTGTCCCTACAAGAAGACCTACTACAACTGGCACACCGGAAAGTCCGAGAAGTGCATCCTCTGCTTCCCGCGCATCGAGGCCGGGCTCGCCCCGGCCTGCATGCACTCCTGTGTGGGTCGGATCCGCTACCTGGGCGTGATCCTCTACGACGCGGATCGCATCGAAGAAGTCGCCTCATGCGACGAGGACCAGCTGGTGGATCAGCAGCTCGACATGCTCGCGGATCCCTTCGATTCCGCCGTGATCGCGTCTGCCAAGGCAAACGGGATTGCGGACTCCACGATCAAGGCTGCCCAACGCTCGCCGGTCTACAAGTTCGTCAAGGTGTGGGGCCTCGCCCTGCCATTGCACCCGGAATTCAGGACGCTGCCGATGCTCTTCTACGTCCCGCCGATGCTCCCGGTGATGGCCTCGCTCAGTGAGGCGAAGAATCAGGAGCAGTCGAAGAAGATGTCGAAGATCGCAAAGTTCTGGGACGACGACTGGCTCTACGACACCAGCACCAAAGAGCTCTGGGGAACGATCGAGGAGGCGCGCTTTCCGCTGAAGTACATGGCAAGCCTGTTCAGCGCCGGAGACGAGGGGAAGGTGGCGGATCGGCTGAAGAAGCTGATGGCCGTCCGCATGTTCCGCCGCCGGGAGACCGTCGGAGACATCTCGGAGGAGAAGGTCCGCCAGGTGTTCCAGGACACCGGCCTCACGGATGCGATGGCGAACGACATCTACTACCCGACTTCACTGGCGAAGTTCGACGATCGCTTCGTGGTTCCGCCCGCACACCGCGAGCAGGCGATCGAGATGATGAACTTCACCGGCGATGAGAAAGGCAGTACGGGGTTCGGGTTCAAGGGAAAAACAGCAGAGCGAGGTCTCTAGATCGCTATGGATCTTTCGCACTACAACCTGCTCGCCGAGCTCTTCTGGTACCCGGACCTGGCCTACGCCGATCGGGTGAAACCGGTCCACGAGTTCCTGGCGGCAAACTATCCCGACGCCGCCAGAGAGATGGACGCATTCGTCGATCTCTTTCCTTTCAGCGAACTATATGAGATGGAGGAACTCTTCACCCGCTCCTTCGACGTCCAATCCACCACGACCCTGGACGTGGGCTACGTGCTCTTCGGGGAGGACTACAAGCGCGGCGAGCTGCTGGCCAACCTGAACCGGGAGCACAACGAGAGTGGCGTCGACTGCCGGAACGAGCTGGCCGATCACCTCCCGAATCTGCTGCGGCTGCTCGTGATCATGGGGAAAGAGCCGGAGAAGGCGGAGCTGGTGGAGGAACTCGTCGAGGAGATCCTGGCACCGGCACTTCGCCAGATGATCTCCGAGTTCGATCCCGAGCGACTCAAAGACAAGGACGAGTCCTACCTGCAGCACTACAAGACCTTGATCGAGACACCGGGCGAGTATTTCACCGCCTACTGCCACTGTCTCAGAGCGGTGAACCTGGTGCTTTCGAAGGACTTCTCGCTGGAGGAGAAGGCCGCAGTGAAGCCGCCGCTGCTCGAGCAATCACACGACTTCCTGAAATCCCTCAGACAGGAAATGGAAATAGAGGGCCATGAACAACCTAAATAGTCTGCTCTTCATCGTACTCCCCTACGTCGCTTTCGTCGTGTTCGTCGTCGGCAGCATCTACCGGTACAGACAGACGGGTTTCAAGTTCTCCGCTCTGTCCTCGCAGTTCCTGGAGGGCGACACGCTGTTCTGGGGGGCCGTGTCCTTCCACTTCGGGATGTTGGTGCTCTTCCTCGGGCACCTGAGCGCGTGGCTTCTTCCGGGGACCACGCTGCTGTGGAACAGCCAGCCCGTGCGGCTGATTATTCTCGAGGTGACGGCCTTTACCTTCGGCCTGAGCGTCCTGGTCGGGCTCGTCGCGCTGCTCCTCAGGCGCTTCACGAATCCGCGCGTGAGGATCGTCACGACGCGGATGGACATCGCCATCGAGCTCCTGCTGCTGGCCCAGGTGGTGCTCGGTTGCTGGATTGCGTTGGGGTATCGATGGGGCGCGTCGTGGTTCGCGTCCGACTTGTCGCCCTACCTGTGGTCGATCGTCTCGTTCAGCCCGAACATCCAGGCGGTCAGCGCCCTGCCCCTGGTGATCAAGCTGCACATCGTCGGCGCCTTCACGATTCTCTTCATGATTCCGTTCACGCGGCTGGTGCATTTTCTTGTGGCTCCGTTTCACTACGTCGTTCGCCCCTATCAGATCGTGATGTGGAACTGGGATCGGCGAACGATCCGGAACCCCAATACCGCCTGGAGCGACGCCCGCCCCAAGAACAACTGATTCACGTCGGAGGCTCTTTCCAGTCCGTTCAGTGAGGCGCTTCAGCAACTGGCGCGTACATCGACTCGGGAGAACGCATCGGCTAGAGCCAGATGGAGGCCCAAGGCATGGACATCCCCAACAAAGCCACCCGTATCAGTCTCTTCTCCCTATCCACAAGGCCGATGCGGGCCATTCACATGAGCTGGTTTTCCTTCTTTCTCTGTTTCTTTGCCTGGTTCGGCATTGCGCCCCTGATGGCCGTCGTTCGAGAGGAACTCGGTCTCACCAAGACTGAAATTGGCAACACCATCATCGCTTCGGTGGCCATTACGATCTTCGCGCGCTTTTTCATTGGCTGGACGTGCGACCGGATCGGCCCGTGCCTCTGCTACACGTGGTTGTTGATACTTGGTTCCCTCCCCGTCATGGGGATTGGATTTGCCCATTCCTACGAGCCGTTTCTGCTGTTCCGCGCGGAATCCATCACATGGCCGATCGCACTTCTCATTCTCGGCGCCATTGCCACCCTGACGTCCTTCTTGGCGCTTGGGGTGAAATTCTCGGCGACAGACGAAGCCGAGCTCAGCAGTGATGGTGCTCCCTCACTCTGGCCCTGCTGGTCTGGCGAGGGTCGGGGACATTCTCGATTGACCAATTGGTCAAGAACGAGGAGCTAGCTCCGAGATTGGCCTGAGTGTTCAACCAGATGAGATTGCATGGGTTCAAGGGGGCGACGCCCCTGAGACGCGGAAGCTAAAACGAGGCGGAGAAGATCGATGAAACCCAATGTCACCGACTGGAATGTAGAGGACGAGGCGTTCTGGGAAAGCACGGGAAAGAAGATTGCAAACCGGAATCTCTGGATTTCCATCCCCAGTCTGCTCTGTGGCTTCGCGGTCTGGCTCTACTGGGGGATCATCACGGTCCAGATGGTCAACCTGGGCTTTCCGTTCAGCAACACGGAGCTCTTCACGCTTTCGGCGATCGCGGGACTGTCGGGGGCCACCCTGCGGATTCCCAGCACTTTCTTCATCCGGATCGCCGGCGGACGGAACACGATTTTCTTCACCACCGCGCTTCTGATGATTCCCGCGCTGGGCACCGGCATCGCGTTGCAGGATCGAAACACGCCCTTGTGGGTGTACCAGTTCCTGGCGCTACTCAGTGGCTTCGGCGGCGGGAACTTTGCCTCCTCGATGTCCAACATCAGCTTCTTCTTCCCCAAGCGCGTGCAAGGAACGTCTCTCGGGCTGAACGCCGGCTTGGGGAATTTCGGCGTGACGACCATGCAGATCCTGGTGCCGCTGCTGATGACCGTCGGGGTGTTCGGCGGAAAGTCGATGACTCTGGCCAACACGAGCGGCACACTCATCGGTAAGATCCCTGCCGGGACCGAGACGTTCATTCATAACTCCGGCCTGCTGTGGCTCGTGTTCCTGGTTCCGCTGGCGTTTGCCGGATGGTTCGGAATGAACAACCTCAAGACCGGCGCCGTGACGCCGAATCCCGGCCCTCCGATCGGCGCTTTCGTGAAGATATCGGCACTGCTGGCCATCGGGCTGGTGACGGCGACGGCGGGCCTCTACCTCCTGCTTCCAGCCCCGACCGGAGTGGGGTTGCTGAGTAAATGGATCGCGCTGCCGTTGGTGATTATTGCGACTGTTCTCGCGATGAGACATCTGACGACTGGCGAGCTGCAGGAAAACCTGAAGCGGCAGTACAAGATATTCAACGATAAGCACACCTGGGCGATGACGGTGATCTACACGATGACCTTCGGCTCGTTCATCGGCTATTCGGCGACGTTCCCGCTGGCCATCAAGGTCATCTTCGGCTTCATGCACGTCGCGGGCCCAGACGGCAGCATGGTCCACGACATCGTCAACCCGAACGGGCCCAGCGCGCTGATGTACGCCTGGATGGGACCGTTCATCGGAGCGTTGATCCGCCCCGTGGGCGGCTGGATTTCGGACCGGGTGGGTGGCGCGAAGGTGACTCAGATCGTGTCGATCGTGATGATCGTGTCGGCTCTGGGGGTTTCGTACTTCATGAGCGCGGCCTATCAGTCGGCGACGCCAGAGGAGCACTTCTGGCCCTTCTTCGCTCTCTTCATCGTTCTGTTCGCGGCAACGGGAGTGGGCAACGGGTCGACCTTCCGGACGATTGCCGTGATCTTCAACCAGGAGCAAGCAGGACCCGTGCTGGGCTGGACATCAGCGGTCGCCGCCTACGGGGCCTTCATCATTCCCAAGGTGTTTGGAGAGCAGATCAAAGAAGCCACACCGGAGTACGCGTTGTACGGCTTTGCCGTCTTCTATGCGGTGTGCATGGCGCTGAACTGGTGGTTCTATTTGAGACCCAACGCCTACGTGAAGAACCCCTGACCAGAACGGGGCCGTGTAGGAACAACGACGTCGTTCACCCCTATCAGGTCGTGATGGGGCCCTGGGGTCGGCGAACGATACCCGACCCGAAGACTACTTGGAGCGAGGCTCGGCCTCGCGGAAGCTGAAGGGCTTTTGTCATGCAGCAGGAGGCAACGGCGCAGTCGCACAAAGCGTTGTTTCTGAATACGCTTGCCTTTACCGTCTGCTTCGCGGCCTGGATGTCGAACGGCGTGCTGGTCACTTTCCTGTCGACGAATCAGGTGTTCGACTGGGGGCCGGTGGAGATCGGCTGGCTGATGGGAATTCCCGTGTTGACGGGAGCCATCTTTCGCCTCCCGGCCGGGATGTTGACCGACAAGTTCGGCGGCAAACCCGTCTACGTAACGCTTCTCTTCGCGTGCGCCGTCTCGATGTACCTGTTGTCCTACGCGGACAGCTTCTTGGAGTTTGCGCTCTGTAGCTTCGGCTTCGGTTTTGCAGGGGTGAGCTTTTCGATCGGCATTGCCTACTCGTCCGTCTGGTATCCGCGGAAGAACCAGGGTACAGCCCTGGGAATCTTCGGGGCGGGCAACGCGGGAGCAGCTCTGACGACTCTCTTCGCGCCGACACTGCTGAATAGACTGACCAACCAGGGTGCCAACATCGAGGGCTGGCGAACCCTTCCGGTCTACTACGCCGCCATGCTCGCGGTCATGGGAGTGATCTTCTTCGTCTTCGCGACCAACAAGAGACCTGCGGCGTCGAGCAAGACTGTGCCCGAGATGCTGCGCCCGCTACGGGACATTCGGATCTGGCGCTTCGGTCTCTACTACTTCCTGGTGTTCGGGTGCTTCGTCGCCTTCTCACAGTGGCTGGTTCCCTATTTCGTGAACGTCTATCACTTGTCGCTGGTGACGGCGGGCATTTTCGCCGCCCTGTTCAGCTTTCCATCGGGCGTGATCCGCGCGCTCGGCGGTTGGATGTCGGACTTCTTTGGAGCCAGGAGGGTGATGTACTGGATCCTGGGAAGCTCGGTCATCCTCAGCTTCATGCTGGTGGTTCCCAAGATGGAGATTTTCTCTGCTGGCAGAGGGATCATGGCCAAGCGCGATGGGATCGTCACGGAGATTACCGAGGCCGCCATCGTGGTGGATGGCCTGGAGTACCTACTGCTCAAACAACCGGCGGTGAGCGCGCGCGTCGAGAAGGACATTCTCATCTTTCCAACGAAAGAAGTATGGCAAGAGCCGGTCGTGACGGTCGGGCAGGAAGTCAAGCAGAGAGAACTCCTGGCGAAGGGGGTTACGCGGATCTACTTCCAGGCGAACGTGTGGATATTCGCGGTGCTGGTGATTCTCCTGGGTAGCATCTGGGGAATCGGGAAGGCGGCCGTGTACAAGCACATCCCGGACTATTTCCCGGAAGAAGTAGGGGTGGTCGGAGGCATGGTAGGCGTCCTCGGCGGCCTGGGCGGCTTCTCCTGTCCGATCATCTTCGGGTACCTGCTGGAGTGGACGGGTCTATGGACCAGTTGCTGGATGTTCATGGCGGCCCTGTCGCTCGTCTGCCTGCTCTGGATGCATAGGGTGGTGCAGAAGATGCTGCAGGAGAAACATCCCGAGGATATGCGGCGGATGGAGGTATCGCCTTGAGCAGAAACATCAGCACGTGGAATCCGGGCTAGGGCGCGCTGCCGATCGCAAAGCGCCGAGCGTATGCGACCATGTGCCAGATCTTCTCCTCGTTCCAGGCATGGTCTGATTCGGGCCCGAATGCGGGCATGGCGCAGCGCTCGCCGCCGCCCATCAGGATCTGATAGAAGCTCTGGCCATCGCTGCGCGTCGCCATATACCGGGCGTCTGTGAAGTTCGCGGCTGGCTCGCTGTGAGGGGCGGGGGGCTCGCTCGCTCCCGTCCCATCTTTCGCGTGGCAGCGGGCACACTTCCCCTTGAATTGGTGCTTGTAATAGCGCGGCTCCGTCTCCTCGAGCGAGACGGGGTTCTCCCTCCCGGCAATCTGCTCGGGCACATCGTCGCGGGCGCTCGCGGAGCCCGCAGTGAGTTCGACCGAGAGGATGAGAACGAACAGCAGGGCAGTGGCAAAGGCGATCCGGACCGCGCGGTTGCGGCGGAGCCATGCCCCCAACCCCCCCCCCCCCCCCCCCCCGCCCTTCCTATTGGGGGTCCTCCCGGT
>PVBE010307691.1_pt1 | contig 10623 bp, 7 predicted proteins | sample 1631181 | NCBI WGS metagenome assembly PVBE01 (sample SAMN08397723, study PRJNA350692) | Marine metagenome, whole genome shotgun sequencing project. | isolation source: water | place: Pacific Ocean | collected 2012-04 | reverse complement strand
GTGCCAAACCCAAAACCCGCCGGTTTCACGCCAAAAAGCTAACGGCTGAGTGGAAATACGCACTATTATAGTGCATTTTTTGTCTGTGATGCATCTCTATGGTGCAGTGTAGTTTCAATCGACCGCACCGATCTTTAGGGTAATCGTCGCCTCGTTGTAATTCCTATTTCTCGAAATGGCCTCGCTCGCCTGCCCCCCACTGCGACCGCCGGCGCCGGTCTTGTGCATATCCTGGGTGAAAAGGGAGCGCTCCCCGCGGAGCGCGTGCTTCTGATGGCGCCGTCCATGATAAGGGCGGTGGCTGGGATATCGAAGGACCACGACGGCCCGTGGCCGCAATCCATTCGACTGTCCGGCGAGATAGACTCGACCTCCCGATCCCTTGGGTGCAGTTTCATCGATACGGCGGGATGCGTTTCTGTATCCGAAGTGGACGGCATGCAGCTGGGACAGCACGCCCACCGGCAATTGGGAGAACTGGTCGCCCGATGGCTGCGAGGGTGGTCGTCGTGATCAATGGCACGGATGTAGCGTCTTACCGGGCGACGGGACAAGAAACCCGTATACATATCACAACGCTTTAATTAAGATTTCGACCTCCGAAAAAATGCGGTATGCCAATGCGGCCCGTGCGACGGTTCGTGTCGCGGGCGCCTTTCAGTTCGAAAGATGAAACAAACAACGAATGGATCCGCCAACCGCTCGATTCCGATAGTTATCGCGGTTGTGGGGGTATTCCCCCTCGCATGGCTTTTCCGCGCGCAGGGGCCAGGCGACTGGATTATCGCCGTACTTCTCGCGTCTGCATCCGTCGCGCCACTGTTGCAAACGGAACCAAACCGGAAGTTCCGCTTTTCGTACCCGATAGCCGGGCCGGCCCTGGTTCTGGTTAACCTTGCGGCAGGGTGCTTCTTTACCCGCCTCTATGGTTCCTACAACGCCCTGCTGCTGTTCGGCGGCTTTTTACTGTGTTCTTCGCTTGCCTGTCACCTGGCCTGCCAAACCGGCCGCTCGCGACTGTTCAAAAATACGCTCATCGTCAACGGGATCTTCACGGCGGCCCTGATACTCACCGTGCCACAGGTCAACGGAATCTCGGTGTTGTTCCGGTACATAAAGGTCCCGACGACCGTGAGTCTTTATCCGGCAGGGGCGGATACATACTCCGAGAACATGCGTTCGCGCCAGCCGTTGAAAATTTCCGACGGCCGCGTGGTTGAAGTGGCGCTGCACACGCCGAAGGTAAAAAAGACGGACCGGGCAGCCAGGCTTCTTTTGCGCCCGCACCGTCCTTCCGGGTTCGAGATCCACTCGATCGAATTGTTGAGCTTCGTGGGATTCAACGGCAAAACGCTCGAAAAACTGAATGGACTGGAACTCGAGACGCTGAAAATCACGTCCACGGGCAAGCCGGTGGCCACCACGCTGCATCCCGAATACATGGAGATCCCACGCACGATATCGGGGCTAGTCGTCGACGTACCGTATTCGATCGATCAGGGCGTGCTCGATTTCAACCTTGCCCGCCGCCGCAACACGATCAGCGCCGTGGTTCACTGGCAACTCGTTTTTTTCCTTTTCGTGCTGTTGGCTCCGGTTTCGCGGGGACGGTGGGCCGCGCATGATGCCTGAGCCAAGGAACAGGCACTACACCAAAACCGAAGCCGCGGTGCCGTGGTGGATTTGGGTGTTGCTCCTGCATGCATTCGCTGTGTACATGTTGTACTACGGGATCTACAAAGGGGGATGGGGGGGCAGTACCGCAGACCAGATTATTCCCTTGAGCCTGGCGCACGAAAACAATTTCGCTGTCTGGTGGGCCGGAGTCTGCCTTCTTATTCCGGGGTTGCTGTTCTTCATGCTGGGTGCGCGCGATGCCCTGGCGATACGTGACCGCGTAATGTGGATTTCTCTCGCGCTAGTGGTCCTGGGGTTATCCTTGGACGAGGTGGGATCACTGCACGAGCGGGTTAGTCTCATAGGCGGATGGTGGGCACTGCTGCCGTTCGGGGTAATCGGCTCTGCCGTATTCGGATACGGCATAGTTCGGATGTTGCACCAGCACGGTAGTAGGGGCAGCGGGCTTCTGGTGATGATCAGTCTCGGCCTGTTCTTCAGTGTTGCCGCACTCGAGGAACTAGAATCGATTCATTTTTTCGCAAAACCCTGGCGAGGTTGGAGACTCATTGCCGAGGAGGTGATAGAGCTCGGTGCAGAGTCCCTCCTGATTCTAGCCGCGGTCTTGCAGATAAGTACGCTAACGGGCCAATCATTGAACAGGATATCGATATTGGTGATGCCGAAAAACGTGCGCGCCTTCGACACGCTGGTTTTCGTGGCATTGCTGGGGCACGTTGCCACAGCGGTCTTGCTGATCCCGGAAGACCGGTCATGGGGGGGCGGAAATCCTGAGATCTGGTATCCCATGGCGGTATTCCTTCTGGTAGCCTTTCACTTTCTGCATGTACCAGTCGGTTTTGAGCGACGTTTCGTCGAACGTGTCCTGGTGGCGTCGGCCTTCGTGTTGCTGTCCATGGGGCAGACGTACAACTTCGGGGAGTACCTCGTGGCGTGGTTTCCGAATATCATGGAGGCATCGTTTTACGAAAACTGGTTTACGCGCACATCGGTAACGCTGCTTCCCGTTGTTCTCATCGCGGCGTTTACGGTTTCGTGGAAGACGCTACTCCTGCACCTATTGGCGTCTGTCGCGTTGCTGGTGCTATTGAGTGAAGGGTCGCTGTATTTCGAGACGTACTACCTGTTCAGCGGCATTGTCGCTTGCATAGCTTATCGACTTCTCGTGACCGGTAAAACCAGCGCCCGTGATGGGATCTAATAGACCCCGAGGTCAAAAATTGTGGATCCTGGACAATCCGACGATAGCGTCATTGTGGCAATGATGGAAGAACCACGCTTCGATAAACTGTCGGGCTTCTTCAATTTGCTCAGGCATCTGCGCTGACTCAGCCATCGTGCTCTCGCTTAGCGTAGTTTCCGAAAACGCGGGTGATGCTAACTGTGTGCCATTTCAATTTTATTAATACAATATGGTCCTCAATTCCCAAAGTCGATTGGTGGCCACGTTTCATCGTAGGACAATATTAGACTAGGCGATGGACTTTATTTTCTGGCTCATGTCGAAAAGAGCCTGCCGTTCAGTACGCCGAAGGGCATCCTTATGTTGTGCAAAAAACCAATAATTATTGGTAATCTGCTTTCATTGGCTGGTGCCTTGTTATTTCTGACGCTGTTTTTTATTGGTCCAGATCAAAGCGCTCTAATCAATTCTTTCGGATCAAAGTGGGTTCGGGCTTACTTTAGCCCGCACCAATCTCAAACTGAAGGTCTATTGGAGGAGGTGCGTAAAGGCCAGATTGATCGGGCGAAGAAACTAGTTCAGACGAAATGGCAAAGTATTGCGAAAAAAGACAGGGTTTATCCCTTAAAAAGGAAACTACTACTTGCCATTGCAAAAGAACTGCACAGACAGGGCCAGTATGACGAACTTTACCGCTGGGCCACGCAGTGGCAAAAGTTGGATAGGCGTGATATTGATGCTATAGCTTTTTTGTATGAAGCTTTATATCGGTTGCCGGACCAGAAAATTGAAGGACTGGAGGGGCTAAAAAGGGAGTGGTGGCGCTTTCCATACAACTCAATGCTTACAAGATTCTACTATGCCGCTCTGATGGAGCAGGGCCTCAAAGATGACGCAAAAGTAGTATACAAACTGGCCATTGACAAGATGCGGCTTATGTCAGACCCGGAGGAGGGTTTGATCGATCTGACTCAAGCTTTCAAGGGTTGGAAACTAACACTTTACTCAACCCCTATCCTTACAAGTGACTCGGATTATGAAAGTTATGTTAACTCACGAGAGGGTCTCGCCAGGACTTGGGAACTGATTAACGATTTTTTAAAAGGTAGGAGCCTAACTAAGTACCCAACCCAACATGGTTTGACGCCGACTCAACAGGCCAAATATTGGGTTCGCCAAGGTGCTCTTTCCAAGATCACCTTCGGCAAATTGCTTGCTGGGATGAGGAAACCTGTAAAAGTGGTCAAGACCCAGCGCCCAAGATTTATTCTTACTAACGAACATTGGCTTGGCCTAGTCATTGATCTAGATTCTAAGTTTACCGCCCTTCGCGTTGACTTACCCCCAGGGTTAAACATCCAGATAGATGCCATCAGGCTACGTATCGGATCAATTGTTCAACGCATTCCATTGGACAAGATTGAAGTCAAAAATATGGATCGGATCGGTGACGTACTGAGCACTGCACACAGCGCGGATCCATATCTTTCTTTTTCAGTGCAGGATTCTCTGAGTAGCGGCGGGGCTAAGAACAACACAAACATAGTTGTAGAACTAGATGCACAGCTGGCAACATTAGTGGGAAATATTCCACCGGCTGATTGGTTCATGAGTAACAAAGATTGAAAACATTTCCTTTACGCAAACTGCTGCTTTGTTTCTGGGTGCTAACACTGCCGCTCACAATTACCGGTGCTTATTTAGCCTACAACGCGCTCGATCGATTTTATACTTTCCAAGTTAGGTATAAAGGTGGGCTCCGGTTATGGGATGTACTGGTATACGAGCGAAATCATTTTGTTCAGAAGGTCCAGGCGACTTTTTTGCACCGAGTAAAGGGAAGCAAAACTAACTTACCGACCGTGCAAATTTTTGTGCCTAAGGACAATCTAGCCCAGCTTAGGTCCCACATGCCGCAATCGGGTTTTGATTACGTAAAGGGCCGCATGTTGCAAGAGGGTGAGCTTAAAAAAATAAAGGTTAAGTACCGTGGAGATTACGCAAGCCACTGGGCCTGGGAAAAAAAATCGTTAAGGATAAAGACTAATAAAAACAGTCTGTATGAAGGAATGCGACGATTTAATCTACAGGCACCAAAAAGACGAGCTCAAATAATCAATTTTCAATCTTTACAGCTCGCGGCTGACATGGATTTACTGGGGCCACGCGCGGAACTTGTGAGGCTATACCTCAACGGCAAAAACCGAGGAATCTATGCACTGATAGAGCAATTGGGGGAAATCACGCTACGCAATACCAACTTCATGCCAGGCGATATTTATCGTGGTGAGATGATTGCTAAGGATGGGTTCACAAGAAAGGGCAGAGCTTGGTGGGGACTATTTGATTCCCCCTCTTTATGGGACAAGGTAGCCATAAACAACCATTATCAGGACTCAGCTATGGCGCCTCTGGAGACTCTTATCCGTCTGCTGCAACGCCGTGAGGATCACGAAGCACAACGGCAACTTAGTCAGATACTAGACATGAATTCGTGGGGCCGCTTCAGTGCTTATCAGGCACTGGCCGCGACCAGGCATTTCACATGGGATCATAACTGGCGCCTTTACTATGATCCCTGGCGGGGCAAGTTTTTTCCCATTGTCTGGGATCCTGTGGGCTGGCAGCATAGCCCACTCTCAGCTTTCGCGGTAATTCGGACGAAACTTTTTGATGCGCTGTTCCGAAACGGTGATTTTCTTCGAGCCCGAAATTCTGCCTTTAAGGAGTTTTTCAATTCACAAAGGCCGACCACTTTCCTGAAGCATTTATCGGACACAACAGAGTTGATGGAAGAAGAAATAGCGCTGGATCCATATTTGAACCCCGGGGATGCCTCATCAGTGGTCACTGCAATGCGAGATTTAGAAAAAAAAGTGGCACAAACGTTTGCGACTATCAAACAAGAATGGGTCAACGGTGCCAAGCCTGAATCTAGTTTTCATTACAAAGGTAATACCGTTACGTTATCGTTTGGAGGTTATCGGCCAATCCAACGATTGCGCTTGGTATTTGCTGAGGCGTTGCACCAAAGTTTTTCGGTCTTTATCAGTCATTTAGTACCAGAGGGAAGAATCTTCACTGATGCGACCGGATCAGTCGAGATCGGTGGCAGTAATATAATCCTCAATACTGGGTTTTTGTCCAATCATACAGTCAAAAAGAGGTCGGTTAATCGACCGGTCGCTGAGTTAAAGGTCAGTCCTGGCTACTATCAAATCACGTTCACGGGTCTTGAATCAGATTTACATTTGATTGGCCTAGATATCGACCGAGGCAATGGCTGGATACCCGCACAGCCCGTCGGTGCCATAACTCCCACTGCATTCTCCCAACTTTATGCGCCAGTCGCAGTCGAGATGGTTCCTCCACCCATCATCTGGTCGGGCCAAGTCACGATCGAAGGACATCAAATTCTGGACCAACCGCTCATTATCGAGCCAGGTACTACCGTGCGCCTGGCTCCGGGAGCAACGGTAGTCTTAAAGCATCGCCTGACAGCAAAAGGAAATCCCGAGGCACCGATCCACTTTGTGCCTGCGACGACAGGCCAGGATCCCTGGGGTGCAATCGTGCTGTCAGGCCGGGGTGCGGATGGCTCGATTTTGTCTCATTGCGAGATGTCTGACGGCAGCGGCCTTAAGGGAGATCTTTTTGAATACTCAGCGATGCTGTCGATTCATAATGTTAAGAATGTGGTCATATCAGACTGTCACTTCCGGAATAATCATACGGTCGATGATATGGTTCACGCCGTCTATACCGATATCCGCTTTGAGCGGGTGCGTTTTGAGAATGCACTCTCTGACGCGCTGGATCTTGATATATCCACGGCTTTTATCAGCGACTCTCACTTTGAGCAAAGTGGTAACGACGCGGTAGATTTGATGGCCACTCAAGCAGTAATCACCGGATCTGTTTTCAGGAACAACGGAGACAAAGGCATATCAGTCGGAGAAAACAGCAAGTTATATGCTGCTAATAACAAACTTGTGGGCAATGTCGTTGGCGTCCAGTCGAAAGATCGCTCCACGGCGATTTTGCTCAACCAAACCCTGACGGACAATAAAACTGCTCTACATGCCTACAAAAAGAACTGGCGCTATGGTGAAGGGGGCGCCATCTTCTTAGGCAAATCGACTGTGAGCGGCGGCGAAATCAGCGCTGCTGCCGAGAAACGCTCAGCTATCCAGATTTTTGACTCCTACCTTGAGATACCAGCAGAAGGTAAACGGGTCGATACCATTGCTGTCGATGATGATAGTTTCAGCTCTGCGCTACAAAACGATCTTTTCCCCGATTCAGATGTCGTTGATCCAAAATTGATGGAGCAGTTGGAAGGCATTCCCGCCCACCTGCTAAAGCGTGTTGCACTTACCCGGCGGGGGAGCCTTATTGATGGCTGAGATAAGAGAAAGGGTTGCAGCTGATGTCGAACCCGTAATAGTGGGCCCATTGGTAAGCTACTGGCATCATTAGCAGCGCTCCTTGAGCGCAAATACCTGTTCCTTTTCAATCGATCGCACCGATCCTTAGGGTGATCTTCACCTCGTTGTCACCGTCGACCGTTTCTAGTACCTGGTGGCCATTGATCCGGCACCAGGCTGGAATGTCGTTCAGTGCGCCGGGGTCAGTGCAATGCACCACCAGCACGTCGCCGGGCGCGAGCGTTCGCGCTCGATCCTGGGTACGGATCACCGGCAGCGGACACAAAAGACCCGTGGTATCGAGCGTGTACTCGCTCACACGTACCAATCCCGGGGCACCTGGTTGGGCGACAGCGGAACCACAGACAGCAAACGCTCGCTGCCATCGGCCATGACGGCCCGAAAACTGACACTGTCCGCGTTGCGGCCTTGACCAAAGCGCGCTGCAATGCGCGCCGCCAGTTCGAAGTCGCCGGCAGCCACTTCACCCTCGATCAGGGTCAGCGGTCCGCCATGGCTGGTCATCTCCAGATGCGCGAAGTGCCCCCGGTAGCCCTGCAGGTAGCGGGTTTCACCTGCATCGCGGGCAACGATCAGTTTGAAGTGGGGGCGGGGCCGCAGGTGACGACCCACCTTGAGCAGCATGATGTCGTCCAATTCGTAGCGCTTCTCACCGCGAGCCTGCCACAGGTCCCGCAACTTACTGGCATAAGAAGCATCGGTCAGGAAACAGCAACCACCTGCCGGCTGAGCGTATTCTTCTATACCGTACTCGGCCGCCAACGCCATCTGCGGCTTACGGCTGCGGCCGCTGAAACCGTAGAGGCGTTCCCGGTCTACCCAGCCTTCGCGCTCGGGCAGAGTCGGTGGCTGCAAGCGGGCGCACAGAGGTCGCAACAACAGGTCGTGCGCACCGGATTCGCGCGCCACCACTGGTAAAGTATCGCGTCGCTGGGACATCGGCCGCTGGCCTACCACTTCGCCGGTAATGATGAAATCAAAGCCATTTTGCTCCAGCCACTGGCGCGCTTTGCCGACCATGAACGACTTGCAGTCAAGGCAGGGGTTCAAGTTGGCGCCGTAGCCATGCCGAGGCTTGAGCAATACGTCCTTGTATTCCTCAATCACGTCGATAATGTGTAGGCGCATACCCAGTTGCTCGGCCACCCACAGGGCGTTGTTGCGCCGGGGCATCTTCTGCCGGGTGCTGCGGATGGCGTGAGTATGGCCCTCAACGCAAAACCCGGTGAAGAAGTTTAAGCCCTCCACGTGCACCCCCTGAGCCTGCACCACAAGTGCGGCCAGCATCGAGTCCAACCCGCCCGAGATCAACGCGACTGCACGGCGTGGTGCCGGGCAGTGCTCGTTCAATGCTCTTTTCATCGGCACAAATTCTACCAACCCGGACAGCTCGTGGTGGCACCTGGCTGCTGCCAACTGCGGTTGCTCTTGGAACCAGCCGGTATAATGCACCGCTTGGGCGCGACCTATCGGGGGGCTTGAAACGTTGCATTTCCAGGACCTGATCCTGAGCCTCCAGCACTACTGGGCCGGCCAAGGCTGCGTCATCATGCAGCCTTACGACATGGAGGTGGGTGCCGGCACCTTTCACACTGCGACTTTTCTCGCCGCGGTTGGACCGGAGCCGCTGCGCGCTGCCTACGTGCAACCTTCTCGGCGCCCGACCGATGGACGTTACGGCGACAACCCCAACCGGCTGCAGCACTACTTCCAGTTCCAGGTCATTCTCAAACCTTCGCCGGACGACTTCCAGGACTTATACCTCGCTTCGCTAGAGAGCCTCGGCATCAATTTTCGCCGGGACGACGTGCGCTTCGTCGAGGATGACTGGGAATCACCGACGCTGGGCGCCTGGGGACTGGGCTGGGAGGTCTGGCTGAACGGCATGGAGATCTCGCAGTTCACCTATTTCCAACAGGTAGGTGGCCTGGACTGCCGGCCGATTACGGGTGAGATCACCTACGGGTTGGAGCGCATCGCTCTATACCTACAGGGGGTTGATAGCGTGTTTGACCTGCAATGGAACAAAAACTTCAATTACGGCGACCTCTACCACCAGAATGAGGTTGAACAGTCCGCCTACAATTTCGAGCATGCTGTCGTACCCGAGCTGTTCCACCATTTCGAGGCCTGTGAGGCGGCCTGCAGCCGCCTGCTCGAAGCTCAGCTGCCATTGCCTGCCTACGAGCAGGTCCTGCAGGCTTCGCATACCTTCAACCTGCTGGACGCACGCCGGGCAATCGGGGTGACCGAGCGAGCGCGCTACATCGGCCGAATCAGGCTGCTGGCGCGGGCCGTAGCACGGGCTTATTACCAAAGTCGCGAGAGTTTGGGCTTTCCGCGCGGCAGCAGCGAATGAGTCGACCAAACAAAGCCGGGCGGGCAGACTTGTTGGTCGAGATCGGCACCGAGGAGTTGCCGCCCAGGGCACTCCAGCGCCTGGCGGAGGCCTTTGCCGAACTGCTGACGGTCGCGCTGACTGATCAAAGTCTGGCCCCAGCTGGGGCGGCTGCCTGGTTTGCCACACCACGGCGTCTGGCTGCGCGGCTCCCGGCTGTGGCTCGCCGCTGCCCGGACCGAGTGAAGCAGCGCCGCGGCCCAGCCCTTGCTGCTGCCTTTGATGGCAGCGGCACAGCAACCCCGGCAGCGGTCGGTTTTGCCCGCTCCTGCGGAGTGCCGGTCGACGTGCTTGAGAAATTGGAAACAGACAAGGGTAGCTGGCTGGTACATCGCACTGTGGAAGCCGGTGATAGTGCCAGTGCGCTGGTTCCACAGTGTATCGAGCAGGCAGTAATCGCCCTGCCGACACCAAAGCGCATGCGCTGGGGCAAGGGTTCTGTCGAGTTCGTGCGCCCGGTCCACTGGCTGGTGGTGCTGCACGGCAGCCGGGTGATCCCCTGCCAAGTGCTCGGGGTGGCTGCCGGCCGTGTCAGCGCCGGCCATCGCTTCATGGGTGAACGTCGGGTGCGGATCTGCAGTGCGGGCAGTTACGAGCAGGACCTGGAAGAGTGCGGGGCAGTCATCGTTGATTTTGCCAAGCGCCGACAGTTGATTGCCCGACAGGTACAGAAGTTAGGCAACAAAACCGGTGGTGTCGTGGTCGCTGATCCGGCGCTGCTCGATACGGTCACGGCACTGGTCGAGAAACCCCATGCCCTGCTCGGCCATTTTGACCCGGCATTTCTTGAGGTGCCGCCGGAAGCGCTTATCTCATCGATGCGCGACCACCAGAAATATTTCCATGTGGTGGACGATAAAGGTGTGCTGCTGCCCCGCTTCATCACCGTCAGCAATATTCGCAGCACTACTCCGGGGCGAGTCAGCAAAGGCAACGAGCGAGTACTGCAAGCCCGG